>Ga0307408_100000604_pt1 | contig 30833 bp, 35 predicted proteins | sample 322Cmetagenome_FD_202116 | JGI IMG/M metagenome (GOLD analysis project Ga0307408, IMG submission 202116) | Maize rhizosphere microbial communities from greenhouse at UC Davis, California, United States - 322HYB-C-3 | ecosystem: Host-associated > Plants > Roots > Rhizosphere > Soil | place...
TGGTCCAGACGCACGACTTCAGCGGAGATCACTTCGCCAGAGCGCATGTCTTGACGCGACAGGGACTCTTCGAAGAGGGCTGCAAAACTTTCCATTATTTATTTCCAGGTTAGCCAGTAAGGCCCGCACTATGCGGCTTCAACTGGGTTGAGGGTTGAACAAAAACAGCTATTTATTTATGGGCAGCGGCCCACCATTTCAACACCTGCTCGGCCGCTTCATCAGCGTTCATGGCAGACGTATCGAGGATGTGCGCCCCCTCTGCCGGCGCCAGCGGTGCAATGGCCCGGTTCATATCCCGGTCGTCGCGCGCTTTCAAATCCATCAGCAGGTCTTGCATACTAGCAGAAATTCCCTTTCCGATCAATTGCTTATAGCGACGGTCGGCACGGGCTTCGACGGAGGCGGTCAAAAACACCTTCAGGGGGGCGTGCGGGAAGATCACGGAGCCCATGTCGCGGCCGTCGGCGACCAGGCCGGGGGTCTTGCGGAAACTCAGCTGCAGGCCGTACAGGGCCTGGCGCACGGCGGGCAAGGCGGCGATTTTCGATGCCGTATTGCCAACTTCCTCGGCGCGGATGGCGTCGGTGACGTTTTCTTGCGACAAGTAAATGGCGTCGCCGGCGAAATGGATGTTGAGGTGCTCGGCCAGCTTGGCCAGGGCGTGCTCGTCGTTCAGGTTGGTTTCGCGGCGCAGGGCTTGCAGCGCGGTCAGGCGGTACAGGGCGCCGGAATCGAGGAGGTGGAAGCCAAGCTTGTCCGCGACCTTGTGGGCCACGGTGCCCTTGCCGCTAGCGGTGGGGCCGTCGATGGTGATGACTGGGATGTTCGATGTTGGCATATGGTTAATTTAAACCCGGTAAATGCGGCGCTTGCAATGGAGGGGTCTGACCCTTGGGTCAGACCCAGATTTACCGGGTTTGATTGGCTAAAAGTTAAACGCTACCACGCTTCGCGATCGACGCGAACGCAGTGAAATACTCAGGGAACGTCTTCGCGACGCATTTTGGATCATTGATGCGAACCTTGGCGCCCTGGCGGATGAAACCATCCAGCGAGGCAAGCGAGAAGCACATCGCCATGCGGTGGTCGTCATACGTATCGATGGCAGCCGTCAGCAGCGTGGCAGGCGGCGTGACGGAAAGCCAGTCAGCCCCCTCCTCCACCGTGGCGCCCAGCTTGCGCAGTTCAGCCGCCATGGCCGACAAACGGTCCGTTTCCTTCACGCGCCAGGAAGCAATATTGCGCAAGGTGGTGGTGCCTTCAGCATACAGCGCAGCCACGGCGATGGTCATCGCCGCATCCGGAATATGGTTGAAGTCCATGTCGACGGCCTTCAGCGGACCAGCCGCACTGGCTTCAATCCAGTTATCGCCCATGACAATGGTCGCGCCCATCTGCTCCAGCGCTTGCGCAAAGCGCACGTCGCCCTGGATCGAGTCGCGGCCCACGCCCTGCACCCGCACCGGGCCACGGCCAATCGCGCCGGCAGCCAGGAAGTAGGAAGCGCTGGAGGCGTCGCCTTCAACGTGAATGGTGCCCGGGCTCTTGTACGTCTGGCCGGGCGGGATGGTGAACGACGACCAGCCATCCTGCTCCACCACGCCGCCGAAGCGGCGGATCAGGTTCAAGGTGATCTCGATGTAAGGCTTGGAAATCAGCTCGCCGTCCACCTCGATGGTCACTGCCTGTTCGCGCGCCATCAGTGGCGCCACCATCAGCAGCGCAGTCAGGAACTGGCTTGACACATCGCCGCGCACTTTCAGGCGCTGCGACTTGAACTCGCCGGTGCGGATATGCAGCGGCGGGTAGCCCTTGTTCATCGTGTATTCGATATCGGCGCCGGCGGCGTTCAACGCGTCGACCAGGTCGCCGATCGGGCGCTCGTGCATGCGCGGCACGCCGTGCACCTTGTAGTCGCCACCGATCACGGCCAGCGCCGCGGTCAGCGGGCGGATCGCGGTACCGGCGTTACCCATGAACAGGTCGGCCGAGCGCAGCGGCCAGCTGCCTTTCACGCCCTGCACCACGTGCACAGTGCTTTCGCCTTCGCGGTGTTCAGTCCACTCCACGCCCAGCGAGCGCAAAGCGGCCAGCATCACGGCAGTGTCGTCGGAGGCCAGCAGGTCGATGACGCGCGTTTCGCCCTCTGCCAATGCGGCCAGCAGCAGGATGCGGTTGGAGATCGATTTCGAGCCTGGCAGGCGCACCGTGCCGGCGGCATGGGCGACCGGCAGCAGGTCGAGGTAATGCGGATAATCAGTCATGCGTGTTCCTTATTCTGCCGCCGCGTCTTTCGGCTGTGGCGGCTCAGCCGCCTCGATGGTCTCGATCCATTGCCGGCGCGCGCGCTGGGCGTTGGCGTAGGTAGCTTCAAGGGCGGCGGCGTCGCCAGCGGCAAGGCTGGCGCGCAAACGGGTTAATTGTGCCAGATATGCATCCAGCTCAGTCAGGAGTGCGGCCTGGTTGGCGAGGCTGATGTCGCGCCACATTTCAGGCGAGCTGCCGGCGATGCGGGTGAAGTCGCGGAATCCGCTGGCAGCATATTGGAACAGCAAATCCGAGTGGGGCTTGCGCTCGATGTCGTCTACCAGCGCGTAGGCCAGCAGGTGAGGAAGATGGCTGACGGCGGCGAAGACTTTGTCGTGGTCTTCCGGGGTCAGGGTGTGGATGATGGCGCCGCAGGCTTTCCAGGCGTTGGCGACGCGCTCCACGGCGGCAGGGGCGTTCTCAGCCAGGGGCGTAAGGACGGTTTTTTTGCCTTTGTACAGGTCGACGATGGCGGCATCGGGGCCGTTGGTCTCGCGGCCGGCGATGGGGTGGCCGGGGACGAATTGGCTCACTCGCTCGCCCATGACGGCGCGGGCGGCGGCTACCACGTCGGATTTGGTGCTGCCGGCGTCGGTGACCACGGTTGCGGCGTCAAGGTGCGGCAGGATGGCTGTCAGGATGCGGGCGGTTTGCGCCACGGGCGCGGCGAGCAGGACCAGGTCGGCGCCAGCGATTGCGTCGCCAAACCCGGTAAATCCGGGTCTGACCCAAGGGTCAGACCCTTGGCCTGCGGCGGCCGCGTGTTCGGGTCTGACCCTTGGGTCTGACCCAGATTTACCGGGTTGGGAGGCCGAGTCGATGATGCCCAGCTCGAGAGCCCGCGCCAGAAACGCGTCCGAGCGATCAACGCCAACAATCTGCCGAACAGCACCAGCCTGCTTCAGCGCCCGCGCAAACGAGCCGCCGATCAGGCCAACGCCAAAAATAACAACCTTATTAAGCACGATCCTCCGCCAGCGCCTTACGCAGCGCAGTAATCAGCACCGCATTCTCTTGCGGCAGGCCGATGGAAATACGCAGCCACTGCGGCAAGCCGTAGTTGCCAACCGGGCGCACGATCACACCCTGCTTCAACAGGGCCAGGTTGATGCGCGCACCAGCCGCATCGTCCGAGCCAACGCGCACCAGCACGAAGTTGCCGTACGAAGGCACGTATTCCAGGCCCATGTCCTTGAACGCTTCCACGAACTGCTCATAGCCCGCAGTATTGTTGGCCGCCGACTTATCCAGGAATTCCTTGTCGTTCAGCGCAGCAATCGCCGCAGCCTGCGCCAGCGAATTGACGTTGAACGGCTGGCGAATGCGATTCATCAGGTCGGTCACTTCCGGTTGCGCCAGCGCGAAGCCGACGCGCAGGCCTGCCAGGCCGTAGGCCTTGGAGAAGGTGCGCGACACCAGCAGGTTCGGGTACTTCTTGACCCAGGCCGCGGATTCGTACTGGTCTTCTTTCTTCAGGAACTCGTTGTAAGCCTCGTCCAGCACGACGACAACGTGGGCCGGAACCTTCTGCAGGAAGGCTTCAATCTCGGCGCCGGTAACGAAAGTGCCGGTCGGGTTGTTCGGGTTGGCGATGAACACCAGCTTGGTGTCCGCTTCAATCGCGGCAGCCATCGCGTCCAGGTCGTGGCCGTGGTTCTTGGCCGGCACCACGATGTGGCGCGCGCCGATGCCCTGGGTCGCCAGCGCGTACACGGCGAAGGAGTACTGCGAGTACACCACGGACTGGCCGCGCTCTACGAAGGCGTGGGCAGCGATTTCGAGGATGTCGTTGGAGCCGTTGCCCAGGGTGATCCAGTCCATCGGCACGTCGTAGCGCTTGGACAGTGCCATCTTCAGGTCGAAGGCGTTGGCATCCGGGTAGCGGCCCAGTTCAGCAGCGGCAGCGGCCATCGCCTTCTGCGCCGATTCCGGCACGCCGAACGGGTTTTCGTTCGATGCCAGTTTGACGATGGACTCTTCTTTCAGGCCAAATTCGCGCGCCACCTCGGAGATAGGCTTGCCTGCCTGGTAAGGAGCGATTGCGCGAACGTATTCAGGGCCGTAATTCTTGGACATGTTTCTAATCTCTTTTAAAGGTCAGGTGAGGCTGGTCGGGTAAGAGCCCAGCACTTTGAAGAAGGCAGCATTGTCCTTGAGTTCAGCCAATGCCTTTGTCACGGACGGGTCTTGTACGTGCCCTTCTACGTCTACATAGAAATAGTATTCCCAGGTGCCGATGCGGGCCGGGCGCGATTCAAAGCGCGTCATCGATACGCCATGCTTGGCCAGCGGCGCCAGCAGCTGGTACACCGCACCGGCCTTGTTCGGCACCGCCAGCACCATGGAAGTGTGGTCGCGGCCGGACGGGTTGGTCTGCAGGCTGCCGATCACCACGAAACGGGTGCGGTTGTGCGGGTCGTCCTGGATGTGGGCATTCACCACGCCCAGGCCGTATTGCGCGCCGGCGTGCTCGCTGGCGATGGCGGCAATGGTCGGGTCGTCGCCCGCCATGCGCGCGGCTTCGGCATTCGAGGCCACGGCGCGGCGCTCGATATGCGGGTAGTTCTGGTTCAGCCATACCTGGCATTGGGCCAGCGCTTGCGAATGGGCGCAGATTACCTGCACGCCTTCCATTGTGCCGGTCTTGGTCATCAGGCTGTGGTGGACGGCAATCGCGATCTCGCCGGAGATCAGGCAAGGCGTGGCCAGCATCAGGTCCAGCGTGCGGTTCACGGCGCCTTCGGAGGAATTCTCGACCGGCACCACGCCGAAATCGGCGGTACCGGCTTCGGTCGCGCGGAACACTTCGTCGATGGAGGCGCAAGGGATGCCGTCCACCGCAGTGCCGAATTGCGCGTACACAGCCTGCTCGCTGAAGGTGCCGGCGGGGCCGAGGTAGGCCACGGTCACGCGGCGCTCCAGCGCACGGCATGCCGACATGATTTCGCGGAAGATGGTCTGCACTTCACGCGCGCCCAGCGGGCCCGGATTGCGGTCGGCCACGCCGCGCAGCACCTGGGCTTCGCGCTCGGGGCGGAACACGGGCGCGTTGGTTTCGGCCTTGACGTGCCCCACTTCCTGCGCGACTTTGGCGCGCTCGTTGAGCAACGCCAGGATTTGCGCGTCGATCGAATCGATCTTCTCGCGGAGGGGTTTCAGTTTGTCTGTCATTCGTTTGCGTTCACTTTTGTGCTGGCTCTTAAACCGGCAGTCCGGTGTCCGACCCGCAGGGTCAGACACCGGTCTGCCGGTTTTAGCGGCCAGCAAATTCGTTCAAATAATCAACCAGCGCTTGCACGCCTTCGATTGGCATCGCGTTATAAATCGATGCCCGCATACCACCGACGGACTTGTGGCCCTTCAGCTGCAACAGCCCGCGCGCCTTCGCACCGGCCAGGAATGCTTCATTTTTCGATTCGTCGCGCAGGTAGAACGGGATGTTCATGCGCGAGCGGTATTCTTTTGCGACGCGATTCTGGTAGAAGTCGTCGGCCTCGAGCGCCTGGTACAGCAACTCGGCTTTCTCAATATTACGCTTTTCCATGGCGGTCACGCCGCCCTGCTTCTTCAGCCACTGGAACACCAGGCCGGCAATATAGATGCCGTAGGTGGGTGGCGTGTTGTACATCGATTCATTCTCCGCCACGTTCTTGAAGTCGAACGCGGACGGGCAGAATGGCAGCGCCTTGCCGATCAGGTCATCACGCACGATGACCACGGTCACGCCAGCCGGGCCGATATTCTTCTGCGCACCGCCGAAGATCACGCCGTACTTGCTGACGTCCACTGGGCGCGACAGGATGTGGGACGACATGTCGGCCACGATATCGGTATCGCCCTGAACGGTCGGCACGAAATTGAACTCGACGCCGTCAATGGTTTCGTTGGTGCAGATGTGCAGGTAGGAGGCGCCTGGGGTCAGCTTCCATTCCGCTTGGTCGGGCACGCGGTCGAAACCGGTCGCCTGCGACGAAGCGGCCACGTTGACACGGGCGTAGCGCGCCGCTTCCTTGATCGATTTGCTGGACCAGGAACCGGTCTGCACGAAATCGATGGTGCTGTCAGCGCCGCCGCACAGGTTCATCGGCAGCACGGCGTTCTGCGACAAGCCGCCGCCCTGCATGAACAGGATCTTGTAATTGTCCGGCACAGCCAGCAGCTCGCGCAGGTCACGCTCGGCCGCTTTGTAGATCGAAATGAATTCAGGACCGCGATGGCTCATCTCCATGACGGACATCCCACTGCCCTGCCAGTCCAGCATTTCGGCAGCCGCCTGTTGCAGCACTTCCTTGGGCAGCACGGCCGGGCCGGCGGAGAAATTGTAGATGTTCGCCACGATTCTTATTCCTTAAATAAAGATGCGACCATTTCCTGCAACATCGCTTGATAGCGCTGCGTCATGAGCTGCTGAAAGGCCGTCATACCCTCGCCCGCAATCTGCGCCGTACCCGCCAGTACCTTCTGGCCCAACGGCGTGCGATAGAAAGCGGCCAATTGCTCGATTTCATCCTGAGTGTAATAACGCGCATAGATCCGAATCATGCTCGCCTCGAAATCATCAAGCAGCGCCTGGTCAGCATAAAACTTCCGCAAGCGGAGGTTCAGCTCAGGCAGCCTGGTTTTCGCACGAGCAAGAGCCTTGGCCTTTTGCTCCGCAGTGAGCCTGGACTCGGAGTTGACGAACATTTCCAGGGTAGGCATAAGTCCCGGCTCCGCCATTTTTAAGCTGGACAGCATGGCTTGCGCTTGAATTTCGCGCAACTTCATTACGGTCACCAGCTTGCCCGCCGCGCTAACGGTTGCCTGACTGGGCGCCGTTTCCGCAGGCCTGTCGGCCGCATGTGCGCCAGCAGCAAATGCCAGCGCAGCGATCAGCGATACTGCGTGTTTCTTCATGATTCCTTACTTCGTTTGCTCGACGATGCGCTTGGCGCGCTCCTGCACCAGTTTCTGTGCGGCCTGGGCGCTCTCGCCCATCAGCATGGGCATGACTTCCAGCGATTTCTTGCCGGTCGGGCTGCGGTAGAAGGCGGTCAACGCCTTCACGTCATCCTGCGTGAAATGTTTCGCGTAAAGCGGCACCACCTGGTTGTACAGCTCATCGACCAGCTTTGGATCGTTCAAGTCCTTTTGCAGGGCGACGGTGATGATCGGCATGCGGCGCTCCACATTTGCCAATTCAGCCTTGCGCTGATCATCGTTGAGTTTTGGATTATTGCGCACCATGGTTTCCGCACGCATGCGCAGGATCTGGGGCAAGGCCTTCGCCAGGTTTTGCAGCGAGCTTGCCATATTGGCGCGCGCACCTGTCGTTTCCATCAGCTCACGGATGGATGCCTCAGTTGCCGGGGCAGCATGGGCAACGGCGGCGAAAGCAAATACGGCGGCGGCGAAGGCGATCTTCTTCATGCTTGCTCCTTTATTTTTTACGGAACTGCTCCATTGCTTTCTGAATGCGCGGCATGGTCACGCGCTGGCCAATCGCCATCGACTCCGCCATCACCTGCGGCATCACCTGCATGCTCTTCATGCCGACCGGGGTGCGGTAATAGGCCGCAATCTGTTTCAGTTCGTCGGCAGTGAAGTGGCGCGAGTACAGCGCGGTCATTTCAACTTCCATATCCGTCACCAGTCCTGGATCCGTCAGGATGCTGTTCAACATTTCAGCCATTTTCGGGGCTTGCGCCTCCAACTGATGCAGCCTCTCCTTGCGCTGTGCATCGCTCAGGCTGGTGTCAGCCTTGACCGTCGCTTCCATCTGCTGGCGCATGACGGTGGGCATGGTCTTGGCCATTTGTTCCATCGACGCTTTGAAGGTAGTGCGGTAGTTCATCGCATCCAGCAGTTCGCGCACGGCGGCGGCATTCTCCGGCGAAGGCGATGCCGGGGCCGCGTCGGCGGCATAGACACCCTGGGCCAGGGCAAAGGAAGCGATCAAGGCTACGACGATTTTTTTCATTGTTTATTTGTTTTTCGAGTTAGGTAGGTAAAAAAACTAACGGGCCCGGCCTGATCACTCAGACGGGGCCCGTTGCGGGTCAGCCTTATTCGGCTGCTTCGCCGCCTTCTGCTTCTGCTTCCGGCTCGTCCGCGTCTGCTTCGACGATGCGTTGCAAGCCCGAGAGCTTGGTGCCGTCCTCCACTGCAATCAGGGTCACGCCCTGGGTGGCTCGGCCCATCTCGCGGATCTCCGACACACGGGTGCGGATCAGCACCCCGCCGGTCGTGATCAGCATGATTTCGTCGGTCTTGGTCACCAGGGTCGCCGCCACCACCTTGCCGTTACGCTCGGAGGTCTGGATCGCGATCATGCCCTTGGTGCCGCGGCCGTGGCGGGTGTACTCGGTGATCGGGGTACGCTTGCCGAAGCCGTTCTCAGTCGCGGTCAGGACCGACTGCTCTTCGTTTTCCGCCACCAGCAGCGCGATCACGCTCTGGCCCTCTTCCAGGTTCATGCCGCGCACACCGCGCGCGGTACGGCCCATCGGACGCACGTCGTTTTCGTCGAAGCGCACTGCCTTGCCGGCGTCGGAGAACAGCATCACGTCGTGCTTGCCGTCGGTCAGCGCTGCGCCGATCAGGAAGTCGCCCTCGTCCAGGTCGACCGCGATGATGCCGGCCTTGCGTGGGTTGGAGAAGTCCTTCAGCGGGGTCTTCTTCACAGTACCCAGGCTGGTCGACATGAAGACGTAATGGTCTTCCGGGAAGGTGCGGTTTTCGCCCGACAGCGGCAGCACCACGGTGATCTTCTCGTTGTCCTGCAGAGGGAACATGTTCACGATCGGCTTGCCGCGCGAAGTACGCGAGCCTTGCGGCACTTCCCACACCTTCAGCCAGTACATGCGGCCACGGTTGGAGAAGCACAGGATGTAGTCGTGCGTATTGGCGATGAACAGCTGGTCGATCCAGTCTTCATCCTTGGTCGCTGCTGCCTGCTTGCCGCGGCCGCCGCGTTTCTGGGCGCGGTACTCGGACAGCGGCTGGGCCTTCATATAGCCCATGTGCGACAGGGTCACCACCATGTCCTGCGGCGTGATCAGGTCTTCGGTCTCGAGATCGGTCGCATTGTTCTCGATCGAGGAACGGCGTGGATCCTTGTCGCCGAATTCCAGCTTGGACGCGTTCAGTTCGTCGGTAATGATCGCGGTCACGCGCGACGGCTTGGACAGGATGTCCAGCAGGTCGGCGATCAGGGCCATCACTTCCTTGTACTCGTTGACGATCTTGTCCTGTTCCAGGCCGGTCAGGCGCTGCAGGCGCATTTGCAGGATTTCGCCTGCCTGGTCGTCGGACAGCTTGTACAGGCCATCCGGCTGCATGCCGTAGTGCTTAGGCAGGTGCTCCGGACGGAAGGCTTCGATGCCGCCCTGGCCTTCTTCGCCGGTACGCTTCAGCATCTCGCGCACCAGGGACGAATCCCAGGCCTTGTTCATCAGTTCCTGCTTCGCGATCGGCGGCGTAGGCGCGGCCTTGATGATGGCGATGAATTCGTCGATGTTCGCCAGCGCCACTGCCAGGCCTTCCAGCACGTGGCCGCGCTCGCGGGCCTTGCGCAATTCGAAGATGGTGCGGCGGGTGACGACTTCGCGGCGGTGCGACAGGAAGGTGGCCAGCAGGTCCTTCAGGTTCATCAGCTTCGGCTGGCCGTCCACCAGGGCGACCATGTTCATGCCGAAGGTGTCCTGCAACTGGGTCTGCTTGTACAGGTTGTTCAGCACCACTTCCGGCACTTCACCGCGTTTCAGCTCGATCACCACGCGCATGCCCGACTTATCGGACTCGTCGCGGATGTCGGAAATGCCTTCCAGCTTCTTGTCGCGCACGTTTTCGGCGATGCGCTCCAGCAGGGACTTCTTGTTAACCTGGTATGGCAGCTCGTCCACGATGATCGCGGTACGGCCGCCTTCCTTGCCGTATTCTTCGAAGTGGGTCTTGGCGCGCATGACCACGCGGCCACGGCCGGTGCGGTAGCCATCGCGCACGCCGGACACGCCGTAGATAATGCCGCCGGTCGGGAAGTCCGGCGCCGGGATCAGTTCGATCAGCTCGTCGATCGAGCAGTCCGGGTTGGACAGCACGTGCAGCGCGCCATTGATCACTTCCGTCAGGTTATGCGGAGGGATGTTGGTCGCCATACCCACTGCAATACCGGACGAACCGTTGATCAGCAGGTTAGGAATCTTGGTCGGCAGGACGGTAGGCTCTTTTTCCTTGCCGTCGTAGTTCGGCGCGAAATCGACGGTTTCCTTGTCGATGTCGGCCAGCAGCTCGGTCGAGATCTTGTCCAGGCGGCACTCGGTGTAACGCATCGCCGCGGCGTTGTCGCCGTCGATGGAACCGAAGTTACCCTGGCCGTCGACCAGCATGTAGCGCAAGGAGAAGTCCTGCGCCATGCGCACCAGCGTGTCGTAAATCGACGCGTCGCCGTGCGGGTGGTACTTACCCATGACTTCACCCACGACACGGGCGCATTTCACGTAAGGGCGGTTCCACACGTTGTTCAGTTCGTGCATCCCGAACAGGACGCGGCGGTGTACGGGCTTCAGGCCGTCGCGAGCGTCCGGCAGAGCTCGGCCAACGATTACGCTCATGGCGTAATCGAGGTAGCTCTTGCGCATCTCTTCTTCGAGGGAAATTGGGATTGTTTCTTTTGCGAATTGATCCATTGGCGGGTCGATCTATATTGTCCAGACACACAAGCCTGCGATTTTAGCATGGCGCCAAGGCTGCCGGACGAAAGTCATCTGGTTGACACAAATGCACCTTATTATGACCGCTGCGTTGCAACAAAACAACATTTTGGTCAAATGCGCGAAACTGGCCTTTTCCTCTACTTTTGATGCAGTTTTGCGAAATATGGCAAAATGGTCGAGAAACTAATGAAATTACTAGTTTTATTAGCGTTACCCCCCGATTAAGGAAAAGACCAATATGAAGAAACTCCTCGCCACCGTGTTTGCTGCGTCTTCCGTTCTGGCTGGCCCTGTGCTAGCACAAGACAAGCCAACCGCTCCTCCGTTTGCACCAGTGACCCAGGACATCAAAGCCGCGACGCCTAAGAGCGCCTACGTACAGGATGCCCGCGGCGTCATCGCCCGCAATCCATTCGGCCTGTGCTGGCGCACCGGCTACTGGACCCCGGCCGATGCCGTGCCAGGTTGCGACCTGCCGATCTGCACCCCACCGGAAGAGCTGAAGGATGGCAAGTGCGTACTGCCTCCACCGCCACCAGCACCTGAGCAGCCACCAGTGGCCGTGCCGCCAACCCCGGCGCCAGCAGCTCCAACCGCAGCACCGACCGCCGAGAAAGTTTCCTTCGCGGCTGACGCCTTCTTCGACTACGACAAGGCCGTGCTGAAGCCAGAAGCCAAGGAAAAACTGGACGAAATGGCCGGCAAGCTGAACGGCGTAAACCTGGAAGTCATCATCGCCGTCGGCCACACCGACTCGATGGGTACCGACCAGTACAACGACAAGCTGTCGCTGCGCCGCGCTGAAGCCGTCAAAGCATACCTGCTGAGCAAAGGCATCGAAGCCAACCGCGTGTACACCGAAGGCAAGGGCGAGAAGCAGCCAGTAGCGGACAACAAGACCGCCGAAGGCCGCGCCCAGAACCGTCGCGTGGAAATCGAGGTTGTTGGCACCAAGAAGTAATTCCCGGCGCATCAGCGCTATTGCAGCCCCGCCCTGTGCGGGGCTTTTTTTTGTTCGCCCCTCTGCTATCATCCCGCCTATGAACGCCGACCCATTAGAACTGCAAAAATTCAGCGAACTGGCCCATCACTGGTGGGATCCCACGTCCGAATTCAAACCCCTGCACGAGATCAATCCGCTGCGCCTGGAATGGATCAACGCCCGTGCCCCGCTGGCCGGGAAGAACGTGATCGATATCGGCTGCGGCGGGGGCATCCTGTCCGAATCCATGGCCAAAAGAGGCGCCAAGGTCACCGGCATCGACCTGTCCGAAAAGGCCCTGAAAGTGGCCGACCTGCATAGCCTGGAATCCGGCGTGCCCGTGCGCTACAAGCTGATCGCTGCCGAAGAAATGGCAGCGCAGGAAGCCGGCCAGTACGACGTTGTGACCTGCATGGAAATGTTGGAACACGTACCAGACCCGGGCGCAATCGTGCGCGCGGCAGCCACCCTGGTAAAGCCGGGCGGCCACGTATTCTTCTCCACCCTGAACCGCAACGCGAAGGCTTACCTGTTTGCGGTGATCGGCGCCGAATACCTGCTGCGCATGCTCCCCAAGGGCACGCACGATTATGAAAAGTTCATCACTCCGGCCGAACTGTCGCAATATGTGCGCACTGCTGGCCTGCAGGTAGATGCCTTGAAGGGCATGGGCTACAATCCGCTCACCAAGGTCTACTCCTTGAACAACGACACCAGCGTTAATTACCTGGTGGCCTGCACCCGCCCTGAATAAAGCCAGGCGGCCTGCGCGCCGCCTGCTTCGAAAGCCTTTCCCGACCATGAGCCTGTTCCCAGCCCCGCGCGCCATCCTGTTTGACCTCGATGGCACCCTGGCCGACACCGCGCCCGACCTGGCCGCCGCAATCAACCTGCTGCGCACCGTGCGCGGGCTGGAGCCGACGCCTTATGAGGTGCTGCGCCCACAGGCATCGCATGGCGCACGCGGCATGATCGGCGTTTCCTTCGGCCTCAAGCCGCAGGACGAAGGCTTTGAAGAACTGCGCGATGGCTTCTTCACCAATTACGAGGCAGCGATGGTGGTGCACAGCACCCTGTTCGATGGCATTCACGAACTGCTGGCCGGAATAACCGAAGCCGGCCTGCGCTGGGGCATCGTGACCAATAAGCCAGCCCGCTTCACCGACCCGCTGGTGCCGCAAATCGGCCTTGAGCTGGCAAGCTGCGTGGTTTCCGGCGACACCACCCCGCACGCCAAGCCCCACCCTGCCCCATTGCTGGAAGCAGCATCCCGCCTTGGCCTGGCGCCGGAAGAATGCTGGTACGTCGGCGACGACCTGCGCGACATCCAGGCCGGCCACGCCGCCGGCATGCGCACCGTGGCTTGCCAATGGGGCTATTGCGGAGCAGTCGAACCCGCCGCCTGGGGCGCCGACCACTTGCTGGCCTCGCCCACCGACTTGCTGGCCCTGATTCGCGCAACCGTACCATCCCCAGCACCGTTAGCAGCCTAGAAACTGCGTTATAACTTGCCCAACGGCAATAAATTTCTATACTATAGTCAGTAGCGATTACAGAGAAAAGGTATCTGGAGACTTTATGGACGGGGACGACAACATCGAGGCGACGCTCCCACCACGCAGCAGCGCGCCGCAAGTCTGGGATGCCTCCGTTGCCGAGAGCCGCTTCTACTGGTACGACCTGCTGGTCAACGACCCGCTGGTACCCGACTTCCGCGACCCGATCGGCCGCTACCAGCGCCGCATGCAGTTCGCGCTCGACGCGACCATGGAAAAACAGCTGCTGTTCTTCGTCATCACCCGCGAGCGGCTGCGTTTCGATATCAAGAAAGGCACGAGCTGGGGCTTCTTCGGCCTGAAGCTGACCGTTCCGCTGCTGGCTGGCACCGACAACCGCAAGGAATCGATCACGCTGGAACTGGAAGTACCGTTCGAAGCGACCTTCAAGAAACCGATCGTTACCCTGCACGACAAATACATTACGCTGAACTGGGGTGCGCTGACGGAATGCTATTCCGCGCACGACCTGGTGCAAAAATTCCCGAACGACCTGAAGTACGAAAGCACAGTGGAATTCGTCGGCATCACGCGCGACCCGCAAGCCCGCCTGGCAAAAGGCCGCTACCCCGCCGTCAACCGCATCATGGAAGAAAACGACGGCATGCTCGACACCTTCCTGCTGGTCAAGCGCATGGATGTGAAAGTCGAATCCGCGGTACCGGACCCGCTGGGCGAAGCCACCACCCGCTCGCACGTGGAAGTCATGGAAGGCGCACTGATCCGCTACTTCGAAGGCGAAAAGCCAGCCCACCACGGCACCATCGAAAGCAACAACCGGCGCAACCGCGTGGAGCAATTGGTCGAGACTTACCAGCTTGAGAAGCTGACCATCGATTTGGGCTTCAAGGAAGCCGACAGCTTCCACGACCTCAAGTCCGCCATCGTTCCGGTTTCGCGCCGTCACCTGGTCGAGTTCACCTTCGGCCCCCTCGGCGAAATCCGCCCTACCCGCCTGCCCGACGACGCCCGCCCACTGGTTTCGCTCGAAGAGTGACGCAGCCTTAAAGATTCAGGTAAAATACAACTTCCTTCTGTGGGGACGACCTGGTTTCGACGTGGGTTGCAAAGCAGAACAGGGCATACCGAGGGCTGGTTACCTCGTAAATACACCCAGAAACAAACTAACTGCAAACGATAACTCGTACGCACTGGCTGCTTAATTGCGCCTGCCCGACAACACCTCGCCCTTAGGGTGTGACCGCAAGGTCGTGTTGGGTCATTTATAAGGGATCGGACTTCGAGGGTTCACTTCGAGAAGTCCTAAATCTAAGGTGAATCGCCTGTCCGGAACGTGCACATCCGTGCCGTACAGGTTAAATTAAATGATGGTGCTAAGTATGTAGAACTGTCTGTAGAGTGCTTGCGGACGCGGGTTCGATTCCCGCCGTCTCCACCACAAAATTCTTTAGAATCATGAATTTGTGATTCTAATGTTGCCATTTATTTGAAGTAATTCTCAGATTAGAATTACGAGAGACTGGCAACAAAAAATAGCCGCATTTGCGGCTATTATTTTGTCTCATTGTAGCGTTGCAGTCGTGGCCTTGCGAGATACATTCCATCCAACTCTACATCAACTAATCAGTTAGATTATTTACACACGCTGGCTTGATTTGCCTAATCGTTTCTTCTGGAATCAAATGCTCCCCATCCGCCCCCTTAACGACACGGGATATTGACGCTACGCATTCCCGATTCCGACCTTCAAAGGAAGTCTTGTAAGTTTCGTTCGCCTTTGGAAGGAACCCTAAAGTAACTGTGCACGTGGACATGAAATATCCCGGTGCACCATCCGTGAGGTTGAACGTATAGATGAACTCTTTATCGGCTCGGATCGCCTTATTTACCCCAGAATGCGGATCTGCGACGTTTAAAAAGAAATACGCCAGCCGGTTGCCATAAGGACTTTTGGTGCACCTCTCGTCCTCAAAAACTTGGACTCTAACCCCGTTTAGGTTCGTGCTCACATTCAAATTCGCCTTGGGAACTTCAGGCGGCAAAGCATATCTTGTGACGCAACCCGGTAGAACCAATATAGCGCCGATGGTTACAAGCAATTTAGCGGAAATCAAATTAATTCCTTATTGACTGAGATAGTTCGACAGCCGAACTTTTTTCTGCGGCAGGATTATAACAAAATGGCATGTATAAACTTCGAATGACGACAGAATGGCAGCATATCGCTTGAAAGCCGCATGAGCCCTTGGTTTAACGCAGGTTCGATTCACCGAACAAAAACTAGGGCTCCAAGCGCAAGCTTGGGGCTTTGACTTTTTGTTTGATCGCGCAGAGTTGGCGGGAGTGGAGCGCGGGTTTCGGTTCGCATGCTAGCCCCGCACGGAACGCCGCGCCCATTCTCGAAATCGCACAGCGATTTCGCGCCGCGTCAGCGGCTCACTGCAAGCTGAGCCACACTTCAGGCGCCCATTGGCTCCCAGAAAGGTATCTAACTGATCATATTTATGGTTGCAATTTGCTAACTTTCCATAGAGAATTCGCAATCCATTCCGCAACCATCAGTGCCGATCAGAAAACAATGAACTTTCCAAAACTGCCGCTCAGCCTCGTGCTCCCCCTCGCGTTGACCGGCTGCCTCAGCATCAATCTGGACCATGTGGTTCGCGATACTGCCGATGTCGGCAAGAGCGCATACCAGTCGATTTCCGAAAAGATGGATGCGAAGAAAAAACCGAAAGCGGCGGCAAGCGTGATTTCGCATTCCTACATCGGCAAACCTGAACAATCGGTCACCGACGTCAAGCAGATCTGTGAAACCGAAGCTGCGCAAAAGCTGCGCGCCCTGGTTGGCGCCAATGACGCGCCTTATACGGTGGTTGAGAATGAAATCGTTGTGATCAACGGCGGCGTCGCGGCCAACTGCAAGGTTGGCATGGACAAGAAACCTAACGCCTCGTAAGCAAGGCAAACGCCGTCAGAAAACGGTGTCCAGTACCATCGTCGGTTCTACCTGCGCAGCTACAAAATGAAACTCTGCATTTATAGCTTACTCTTTGCCGCCAGCAGCGCGATGGCACAGGCGACCGTGCAGGACCAAAACCAGCTGATGGCGGACGTGCGCATCCTCGCGTCCACCGATTTCGCCGGCCGCGCCACAGGCACGGAAGGCAGCCATAAGGCACGCACCTACCTGCGCAAGCGCTTCGAGGCCGTTGGCATCCAGGCCTTCCCTTCAGGTTATGAACAGGCCTTCACATTCAGGCGCAGGTTTTGGAGGGATGATAAAACCGGCGTCAACTTGATGGGCTATATCCCCGGTATCCGCTCGCCCCGAAGCTACCTCGTGATCAGCGCGCACTACGACCATTTGGGCAGGCTCAAAGGCAAACTTTATCCAGGCGCTGACGATAACGCTTCCGGCGTAGCCACGATGCTGGCGGCCGCAGACTGGTTCAAGTCCCATCCGCCCTCCCATTCGATCCTGTTCGTCGCCTTTGACGCCGAGGAACATGGCATGGAAGGCTCACGCTATTTTGTCGGTGCGCTGCCCGTTCCGAAAGATCAGGTGGTAATGAACCTGAACCTGGACATGGTCAGCCGAAGCGACAGGAACGAGATTTATGTCGCGGGCACCAGTCACAGCTCCTACTTCAAGCCGCTATTGCAGCAGGCCGCGGGGCGCAGCAGCGTCAAACTCAAATACGGGCACGACTCCCTTTTTGGCCGTGGCGACAACTGGACCGATAGTTCCGACCAGGCCCCCTTCCATCAAGCGGGCATTCCCTTCCTCCACTTCGGCGTGGAAGACCATCCCGACTATCACCGTCCGGGCGACACCTTCGCGCGTATCCCGCAAGCCTTCTTCGCCAAAGCGGCCAGCCTGATTGTAGATACGGCGGCGGTGCTTGAGCAGCACCTCGACGAAGTGAAGGCCAAGCGCTAACGGCCGTTTAGTCAGTAGGCCATTTCGGATAGTCGCCGTACCGAGGAGCGGTATTGGCCTTGTTGCTTCGTTCGTTCTCATCAAGTGTCCTGAGTACGTCCTGAGCATATTCGCGCAGGTCTTTGTTGCTCGATGCGAGCACCTTCTTCAGCCAAAATCGCGCCCTCAAGCGTTGCTTTGGATCCTGGCTCTGTGACAGCGTATAGCCCAAATTGTAGGATGCGCCCTGATGACCATTTTCCGCTGCAATAGAGCCCCAAAAAATTGCCTCGCTGATCCGCCCGGTCATCTCATGTTGAAGCGCAAGGCGGAATGCGGCTTCTCCAGATCCCGCTAGTGCTTGCTGCACGACTGCAGGGTACTCCTTTGCCGGCACCATTATTCCTTGCATGGGATTGATGTCCTCCTGCTTTACGGGTTTAGCAGCCATTGCATGCGTGGTGGTTAGAAATAACCCCACGCACGCAAGGCAAGTGCGCCAATACTTCAATCGCGACATTGATCTCTCCTCTAGCCTCAAACTAATCGATGACCTGACGGACTTCGATCTCTTTCAACCACCTGACGTGACGCGGGCCTGTGCGCAAATCCTTTGCCGAAATCAGGGCAATCGGCCCCTCTTCCTTTGCCAGCGGATTTCCATCCCGCTCGTACAGCACAAGCACGCTTTCCCCGGCCAGGGAATTGAACAATTCATTCCAGGAAAAGACCGCGTTGTAGCCATCGACCGCACGCGCTATCACAACCGTCTTTTTCAGCGTGTGGTTGTCTTGGGTGACGAGTTTTGCTTCCTCAAGCAAATCACGCAGGCGAATGCCGCGAACCATGCTGGCGGGATTGCCGTCCTTGTTCGCCAGTGGCACCGCCAGCACTTGCGATGGTTCGCGGCTTCTTAACGCTGCCACATCAAGAATCAACCGTTTCGACACATTACCGCCGACAGTCAGAGTCTGGCTGGGCTGCGAAGGCGGCGTTTGCGAGTGCGCCCATGCGCCAGATTGAACAAACATGCCAAGTGCCAGCAAGGTTGATGCGAGATATCGGCGCATGATGAAATCCTTTAGTCAATGGTGTTACAGCCCGCATGTATCAACGGCATAAGCGCTCAAATTCGCGCGTCCTTCCGGTGTGAGGTTCTTTGCGAAGAAACATGCGTAGGGCTGGTTCGTGGCCTGGTCAACGTAGAGGTACTCGGTTGGCACGTTGTAGACGATGTCGAATTTCGAAGCCGGCTGGGTTGGGGAAAGCCCCTTGAACGCCAAGTGCAATTTCAAACCGAAGTTCGGATGGTGGAAATCGAAGCATCCCTCCGGATAGGCGCAGCTGCCGTTTTGCGCTGGCAAATGCAGGGGCACGACTGTTTGCAGCGATTGGTCGGTCGGCATCCGCTCGTAACGCAAAGCTACCGGTGGGTCATCGGTCGTCATTTCGTTGATGCTGCTGCCCGGCTGGTGGAAACTGGCGTAGAGCTGGTCAAAGGCAGCCCAGCTGTCCGGGTGGATGAAAGTCTGCTTGACCTGCTCTTTTTCATACGTGGTCTGCGCTTGCACCGCATATACGGCCCTGACGCGCGAAGACTTTGTTTGGTAGGGGAACGGGCTCTGGTCATCAGCGAGGTTCTTCGACAAGGCATTCATCAAGCCAAGCGTGCCGCGTGACTGGCCGACGATGAAAATATTGCTGCCATCAATGCCGAGCATGCCGGACCTGTGGCGTGCCCATTGCACGGCGCGGGCGATGTCGGTGTTTGGGATATCAAGGTTCGGAGGTTTGCCATACTCCTGGCTCGCCACCGGGTGGCGGAACTCAACCGACATGAACGCGAAGCCCAGCGCCAGCGCCGGTGCTACCAGCTTCGGATAAAGCTCGCCCTGTTGCGGCAGGTTTTCGGTCATGCCGTTCGGATGGGCCCAGATGATCAAGGGCAGCCTTTGCGATGCGGGCAGCGCAGCAGGGCGGTAGAAGTCGAAGCGCTGGTCCAGCGTTACATCATAAGCGCCAGCCGGCGACTTCTCATTCCACGCCGTTCCCTCGGCGTAGCAGATATCCCTGGCAACCGTGGCCTGGGTTCCCTGTGCTTGGGTATAGCTGGAAAGCTCGGCGTCTGTGCTGATCTTGCGGCATGGCTCCGCGGCTGCGGCACCTGCAACTATGCCCAGCAGCAGGCCGCTGAACAGGCGCCGGAATGATCGTGGCTGAAGATTTTGTCGCATTCTTTGCTCCGGTATTGGTGTTTGAATGGTGGACAGCCGAGATACATTATCATTAAAACAATTTCGTGTACGCATGGGAGGTGCAATGGCGACATTGGAAAAGCTGTTTTCGTATGGGACGCTGCAGCAGGAAGGCGTGCAGCTTGCGACGTTTGGGCGCAAGCTTGAAGGCAGGCCCCACCAGTTGAATGGCTATAAGCTCGGACTGTTGGAAATCGATGATCCTGAAGTTGTAGCGACTAGCGGCAAAACTCACCATCCGATCATTTCGCGCAGCAGCAGCGAGACCGATGCCGTAGTGGGCTCGGTGCTTCTGGTCACGCCCGAAGAACTGGAGCAAGCGGACAAGTACGAAGTGGCTGCGTACAAGCGCCATAGCGTCACGCTGGCATCCGGAGCTGTCGCGTGGGCCTATGTGGATGCCCGCCAATAATTGGATGCATGATGTGGACTGACGCACAGACTAAGCTTTCCGGCGCCACGTAGCATATCTGCTGGCTCTGGGAGGCAGCGTGGAAAAACGAAGTCAGAAGGAACGGCGTCACGACAGCAGCACGGCCGAACGATTCGACATGGCCGTGCGCACAGCCCTGGCTTTCGACCAGGGCGCGGCATATACCTACCTCGCCATCTGCGGTGTGGAGCACATGCTGATCCGCTCATTCGCGGAGCGTTTCCCGACACAGGTGCGTTCGGTAGCGTCCCTCCCCTGGCACTCCAGCGACCGCCGCAGCGATTCAGTGCAGCGTGCGTTTTAGCGCGCGCCTTCCCCTGAGCAAGGCCCTGCGTGTGTCGTAGGTGGATTGCAGGTCGAGCCAGAACTCCGGCGTCGTGTCGAAATAGCTGGCCAGTTGCTGGGCGGTGGCGGGCGAAATGCTGCGCTCCTGCCGCACAATGCCTGTCAGGTATCCGGGTTCGAGGTGCAGCACGCCGGCCAGCGTACTTGCGGTCAGCCCCATGGGGTCCATGAACTCTTCCAGCAAGACTTCGCCCGGATGAATCGGGCGCATAGTAGTTTCCATAGTCGCCTCCTTGCCTTCGATTCTACTACTGTGCAGCCACGGGCAATACTGTTGGCTTAGAATAGCGACAGTATGAAATGGAAACCTTTCACTGCGGCGGCCCTCCTCGCGTTCGCTGCCAATAACGTGGTTGCCGCTTGCGGCACAATCCGCTTTGCCTACCCAGACCAGCATCGCCCGCCGTATTGGCTGGGAAATGGCCCGTCCGTGCCCGAGCCTGCCGGCGCCAGCGTGGAATGGATCCGCGAATTTGCCGCCAGTGGCGGTTGCGCGATCGAACTGGTGCGCTTGCCGGTGATGCGCTTGCGCAGTGCCCTGGTCAGTGGAACGGTGGACTTCGTCCCGGTCGACATTACCGCCGAGGGACAGCCCGGCATCGTGCTCCCGCGCGATGCGCAAGGCAAGCCAGACACCAGGCGCGCTACCACCCTGGTCGTGGTGGCTTTCGTCCGAGCCAAAGATGGCTATGCGCGTGCGCTGGATCCGATCGAAATGGTGCGCGGCAAACGGGTCGGCATGATGTACGGCTCTTCCTACGGCGCGCGGCTGGAGAAGGCCGGCGCCCTCCTCGACCAGGGCGCCCCCACCGTGCCCAGCAACTTCGACAAACTCCTGCTTGGCCGCATCGACGCCTTCGTCGTGCCCATGATCGGCGCTTCGGACCTGGACAACTACGTGGCCGAGCGCTACAAGGGCCAACTGGTGCGGCTCGATAAGCCTGTGCTGAAATCCTATAACTGGATCGCGACCAATAGCGGCTATTACGAAGCACACCGCCACGAGGTCGATACCCTCTGGAACTGGCTCGGCACTGAGGGTAACAAACGTTTCAACCTGCTGCTCCGCAAGTACACAGAGAACTAGGATATTCCCCGGTGCAGGCCTAAAATAGACTACTGGCCGTAGCTACAAGGAGGCAATCATGTCCACACTCAACAGGGGACGCAGCCTGGAGCAACAAACTCACGATGGCACCAGCAGCATCGCGACCATGGGCGCCGGTTGCACCGGCCGCCGCAACTTATCCCAACCGCAGGAAGGCAACCAGCAGTCGGCAGAATCCGCTGGCCGCACCGACGACCTGCTATCGGGTGGCGTCGAAGATAGCGATCGCGAGCACGGGTTCCAGACCGGACCCCAGCACCGGCAGGGCGAGCAGCGGGATACAGGCCCCGATACCGTCCGGCGCAGCGAACGCTAATTCTTGATCTAGTACAAGTTTTAACATTGAACAAATTTCCTTGGTGGCGCATAATTGCGAATGATAACAATTCTCATTACGCAGCCACTTAGGAAATAGCATGACGTTGAACAAGTCCCCGCTGGCGCTTGCCATTGCGCTGGCGTTGCCGCATTTCGCGGTTTTCGCCGAAGAAGCCACCCTCCCCTCCGTTACCGTCACCGCCGCCCGCGAAGCCGCCTACAACCCGAGCACCGCTACCAGCGCCACCAAGATCGACGCGCCCCTGCGCGATATCCCGCAAACCGTGAACGTGGTGCCGCAAGAGCTGCTGCGCGACCAGGGCGCCAGTTCGATGGAAGACGTAATGAAGGGCATTCCGGGTGTCGGCCTGTCGCACGGCGACGGCCAGCGCGACCAGGTGACGATCCGCGGCTTTACCGCGATTGCCGACCAGTTCATCGATGGCATGCGCGACGACGCGCTGTATTTCCGCGACCTGTCCAATATCGAACAGATTGAAGTGATCAAGGGCCCGGCCTCGGTGCTGTATGGCCGCGGCTCTTCCGGCGGCATGATCAACCGCATCACCAAAAAGCCAGGCATCGGCCGCAGCGAAGCCAGCGTGACCTTCGGCAGCTGGAGCAAGAAGCGCGGCGAATTCGACGTGGCGCGCAACCTGAAGGAAAGCGGCGTAGCCTTCCGCGTTACAGGCGCCAAGGAAGATTCGGACAGCTACCGCGACCAGCAATTCCTCAAGCGCGAAGCGCTGTCGCCTTCCCTGCTGTGGAAGCTGAACGCCGACACTTCCCTGCTGCTGCAGGCTGACTACCTGTCCGACCGCCGCCTGACCGACTTCGGCATTCCTTCGTACAAGGGCCAGCCGGTCGATGTCGACCCGGGCACCTACTACGGCGCCGCCAACGCACGCGACGTGGACTTCAGCCAGGCGCGCGTGAAATCGCTGGCCGCAGTGCTGGAGCATCGCATCAACGCCAACTGGTCGCTGCGCAATGCCTTCCGCCGCTACGACTACTCGCTGAACCGCAATAACACGCTGGTGGGCAGCGTCAATGAAGTAGCGCAAACCGCCTCCCTCACCCACGGCAATGTGCGCCGCGAAGAAGACGGCTACTTCAACCAGACCGAGTTGACCCAGCGCGCAGAATTCTTCGGCATGCAGCACCAGTTGCTGTACGGCGTGGAGATCGGCAAGCAGGACAAAGACCAGGTCAACCGCTCCAAGACCAATGTGGCCACGGTCGACCTGTTCAAGCCAGTGCCGCCGGTGCTGCAGCTGCAAGCCAACGTCGCACCGGGCACCGACAACCTGGGCATCATGAAGACCAAAAGCGTCTACGTGCAAGACCTGGCGACGCTGACGCCGCAATGGAAGCTGCTGGCGGGCGTGCGCTACGATGACTTCAGCCAGGAGACGCGCGAGCGCCGCGCAGGCCAGAAGAACCTGGAGCGCACCGACCGCGCCTGGAGCCCGCGGGCAGGCCTGGTGTACCAGCCAAGCGGCACCGTTTCCTATTACGCCTCGTTCAGCAAGTCCTTCCAGCCTTCGGGTGAAACCTTCGCGCTGGCCGCCAGCAACGCCGCCATCGAGCCGGAAGAAACCACCAACAAGGAAGTGGGGGCGAAGATCGACCTGTTCGGCGGCCAGGCCACTGTTGGCGCATCGCTGTTCCGCCTGCAGCGTACCGGCATCAAGGCCACCGATCCGGTCACCAGCATCGTCATGCCAGTCGGTACCCAGCGTACCGACGGCCTGGAACTGACCTTCGCCGGTGAACTGGGCCAGGGCTGGCAACTAGCTTCCGGCCTGGCACTGATGGATGCGGAGATCATCAAGTCCATCGCCCGCGACGACGGCCAGAACGTACAAGGCAAGCGTCCAACGCTCACGCCCAAACGCAGCGCCAACGTGTGGCTGAACAAAGCACTGGGCGGCGGCTGGTTCAGCGGCGCCGGCCTGAATTACCAGGGCGACCGATTCGCCAATCCGGGCAACACCACCACCCTGCCGGGCTACACGGTGGTCGATGCCATGCTGGCTTACCGGACCACGGCCTTCGATGTGCAATTCAACGTGAACAACCTGTTCGACCGCGAATACATCGTTTCCGGCCACGGGTCAAGCAAGCTGCTTAACCTGCCGGGCGCGCCGCGCAATTTCCGCGTAACGGCCCGCTACCGCTTCTGATCCATCTGAGGCACAATCGGGACATTACTTTGCGAAAGGAATGTCCCGATGATTTACGAGCTGGCGGAATTTGAGATCAAGGATGGCCAGGGTGCCGATTTTGAAGCAGCGGTGCAAAAGGCCGTACCGCTGTTCCAGCGCGCGAAGGGCTGCAAATCGATGCGGCTGGAGCGTGTGATCGAGCGCGCCAACACCTATATGCTGGTCATTGTGTGGGAAACGCTAGAGAACCACACCGTCGACTTCCGCGGCAGCGAAGACTTCCAGGCCTGGCGCGGCATGGTTGGCCAATACTTCGCCAACACCCCGCGCGTCGAGCACACCAGCAACGTTGTAGCGGGATTCTGATGCGGCTCCTCGCCTGCCTGCTGCTGGCTGGCGCCAGCCTGCCTTCCCTTGCCGCCACGCCGGCGGAAACCATGGACGCTTTCCAGCGCGCGCTGGCAGAGGGCAAGCGGGATTCCGTGCTGGCCTTGCTCAGCCCAAAGGTGCGGATATTCGAATCCGGCTATACCGAGAATAGCCGCGACGAATATGCCGCACACCATCTCGACAGCGATATCGACTTCCTGCGCACGACCAGTTCTCGCGTGCTGCGGCACGAAGAACGCCGCGATGGCGCAACCGCCATCGTCACGCGCGAAACGGAAACGACCGGCCGCTACAAGGATGCCAAGGTTCACTTGTTCGGCTTGGAAACCGCCGTGCTGGAAATGGCCGGCGACGGCTGGCAGATCGTCCACCTGCACTGGTCGTCACGCAAAGCCAAGTCACCGTAAGCGCGCGCCGCATTGCAGCGCCTTACGCGACAATCCGCCAAACAGGAGAGTAATCATGCCCAGCACCATTTACCGAAATTTCCGCCAGATCGCGGATGCCGAGGGCGCACGCAGCGCCCTGCTGGCCGAAGGCTTTGCCAATTCGGCCGTACAACTGAACCTGCACGAAGCACGTCCACTGAGCACGACCACTTCGGCTGTGCAGAACATCATGGATTCGCTCACGCCGGACGATGTCGACAACACCGACAAGCCCGACCGCCCTGCCGCCCTGCTATCGGTGGACGTGGACGACGACGCCCAGCGCGAACAGGCCGACAGCATCATGTCGCGCTTCGGCGCACAGGAAGCCTGATTCGACAGGCTTCTTGCCCTCAGGAGGCCTGATGGTTGAACACTTGCCGCAGGTAGGCAAGGAAAGTCTCGTCCTTGCACAGCGTCTTGCCCGGAGAGTCGGACAGCTTGGCCACCGACTGCCCGTTCAGGCGGATCAGCTTCATCACGATATTCAGCGGCCTGATGCCGACGTCGTTGGTCAGCCAGGTGCCGATGCCGAAGCCCACCATGATACGGTCGGCGAACTGGCGGTACAGGCGGAAAGCCGTTTCGAAGTCCAGCCCATCCGAGAATACCAGGCGCTTGGTGTTGGAATCGATGCGCAAAGCCAGGTAATGCGCGATGGCCTTTTCGCCCCACACGATCGGATCGCCGGAGTCATGCCGCAAGCCGTCGAACAGCTTGGCGAAGTACAGGTCGAAGTCGTTAAGGAAGGCATCCATGCCTACCACGTCGGTCAGCGCGATGCCGAGGTCGCCCCGATACTCCTGCACCCAGGCTTCGAGCGAGGCCTTCTGGAAATCACGCAGCCGCACGCCGAACGCCTGGAAGGACTGCATGTACTCGTGGGCCATGGTGCCGATCGGGATCAGGCCAAACTTTTTTGCGATGTAGACGTTGGAGGTGCCTTTGAAGCATTCAGGCACCTCGCGTGCCAGGCGCTCGACGACTTCATCATGCCATGCGGACGAAAAGCGGCGGCGCAAGCCAAAGTCGGAAAACTCGAACGGATGGCGCAGGGCCGGCGTTGTGCCAAAAGCCTTTAACTGCGCGATCTTCTCGCCGAGGCGCTTGCGGCCTTCTTCCAGCGCAGCCGGCGTGCCGACGCGGCGGAAGTACAGCTCATTGACGATATAGAGCACGAAAATCTCGTACGCCATGATGTGGACTTGCGGGCCCTCGGCGCGGATCACCAGGGTATCGCCTTCCGCGCGCACCTCGATGAACTTGCGCTGGAAGCGGAACACCGTCAGGAAGTCGACGAAATCGCTCTTGATGTAGCGCAGGGAGCGCAGGTAATTCAGCTCGTCCTCGGTGAAGGACATGCCGCACAGGTGGTCAAGCTGCGCCTCGACTTCTGCCTTCAGCTCGGACAGCGGAAAGGCAGTCTGGTTGCGGCACACGAACTCATATTCAGCGTGTGCACTTGGATGGCTATGCAGCAAGGCCTGCCACATAGTGAATTTATACAGGTCGGTTTCAAGCAGGCTGCGGACGACAGGGATCATTATTTGTTCTCCGCATTGGCCAGCAGCTCCGGCAGGACTTCCGCCGAAGTGGCAAGGCGCGCACCGCGTCGCTGCATGGCTTGTGCGAATTCGAGGTATTGGGATTCAAAGCCGGCGACTGGGCTCATGCAGTCGGTCACCAGCACCAGCTTGCGCGGGTCGATATGGTCGGCGATGTGTTCGGTGGTCGCCTTGACGCAATGGCTGCCCGCTTCGCCGGTGATGTAGATGGTGTCGGCTTGCGACAGGCTGGCGATCAGTTCGCGGTTCAGTTGCGAGGCCGGATCGGTCGGGTCGGGCACTTCCGCCATCACCGCGGAATAGTGTTCGGTCCAGGGATTGGATCCTTTGCCGACTTTGGCCACCACGGCATGGCGGCCCTCCTCCCAGGCGTTGTAGGCAGCGCGCACGGCATCGTGCACGTTATGGCCCCAGCTGCCGATTTCGCAGTGGACCGGCCATACCATCAGTTGGTAGCGGCCGGCCGACTCCAGCGCATCGAGATAGGACAGCACGCGCGGCAACGCGGCCGCATCGCGCGGTGTGTAAAGGCCTGCGCGCACGTCGGCAGCGGAAATCTGAGTGAACGGACCCGGCGCCGCACCATCGGCAGTGCGCCAGAAGGTCGGATGCGCCACGTCATAGCGGTGGTGCGAATCGAGCGTGACGGTGATGGCCGAAAGCCCGGCGCCGCCCTGTTCGATCAGGCTGGCGAGACGCAGCATATCCTGATGGGCGCCCGGAACCGGCAACGCCGGCGCAGCAGGTGGTGGCAAATCGCAGAAATCATTCTGCGGGTCGATGATAAGCAGGTGGTAGTGGCGTTTCATTTTGCAATGATAACAAATGACAAAAAAGGCAGCACGGCCGGCGGGCCAATGCTGCCAAGTCCACTACGGGGAGAGTGACCGGTCGAGCCCGTGTCCCACCCTGGGGTCACACCCGAATCGGGACACGAGCTCAGCTGCTACATGGTCGAGCCCGTGTCCCATTTGGGGTGTGACCCCAAGGTGTGACACGGACTGGGCTGTATCAGGCGGCGATCAGCTGGTCGATCGATTTCTGGGCTTTGGCCAGGGTGTCGGCTACGGCTTGCTCGCCCATCGCGACGCCTTCGGCGCGGATGAACTGTACGTCGGTCAGGCCGATGAAGCCCAGCACCGTGCGCAGGAAGGTGGTCAGGTGGTCGTAGGCGACCGCTGCGCCTTCGCTGTACACGCCGCCGCTGGCGGTGAAGACGTACACCTTCTTGCCTTTCAGCAGGCCTTCAGGGCCGTTGGCGGTGTACTGGAAGGTGCGGCCGGCGCGCGCTACGTGGTCGATCCAGGCTTTCAGCGACGATGGCACGGAGAAGTTGTACATGGGGGCGCCAATCACCACTACGTCCGCTGCAATCAGCTCGTCGACCAGGGTGTCGGATACTTTCACGACATGCGCCTGTTCGGCATTGCGCGCTTCAGCTGGAGTGAAGAAGGCGCCCATCATCTGCTCGGTCAGGTGTGGCACCGGGTTGGTGGCCAGGTCGCGCTCAACCACGGTGTCGGCCGGGTTGGCGGCCTTCCACTTGGCGATGAATTCGGCCGACAGCTGGCGGGACAGGGAACCAGCGCTACGTACGCTGCTGTTGATGTAGAGGACGTTTGCCATGTACTTGCTCCAAGAAAGTTGGTGATTGCGGCCATCTTAGAACGGGTTTATTATCGATGAAATAGGTTTTATAACGATAGAAATTATCGATTTTATTGATATGCGAGATCCCGGCCTCCCCACCCTCGACCAGTTGCGCGTCTTCATCGCGGTTATCGACCACGGTGGCTTCGCCCACGCGGCGCGCGCCCTGCACCGCACCCAGTCGGTCATCAGCTACACCATCGCCAACCTGGAGGAGCAGCTGAACATCGCCTTGCTCGACCGCAGCACGCGCAAGCCGACCCTGACCGAAGCGGGCAAGACCCTGCTGGCCGACGCGCGCGCGGTGACCAGCAAGGTGGATGGCATGCGTTCACGCGCCAAGGCGCTCGGCATGGGCCTGGAGGCGGAGCTGAGCATCGTGGTCGACGTGATGTTCCCGGCCTGCGTGCTGGTGCGCGCGCTGGAACACTTCCAGCGCGAATTCCCGACCGTTTCGCTGCGCCTGCATACGGAAGCGCTGGGTGCGGTGGCGCAGATGGTGGCCGACCGCCGCTGCCAGTTGGGTGTGGCCGGCATGGCGGCGACTGCGCCCGTCAATATCGAGCGCCACGCGGCAGGCTTCGTGAAGATGATGCCGGTCTGTTCGCCGCTGCATCCGCTGTCGCGCGAGCCGGCGCCGATTCCGACATCGGTGCTGCGCGAGCACCTGCAACTGGTGGTGACCGACCGCAGCCCGCTGACCGAGGGCCGCGATTTCGGCGTGCTGGGCCTGCGCGACTGGCGGCTGGGCGACCTCGGCTCCAAGCACGCACTGCTGCTGGGCGGGCTGGGCTGGGGCAATATGCCCGAGCACACCGTATTGCGCGACTTGGCGGAGGGACGCCTGGTGCGCCTGCATACCCAGGAAGGCCGTGAGCTCGAATACCCGCTGTTCGTGATCCATCGTGGCGATGATGAACTCGGCCCGGCAGGCAAATGGCTGCGGCAGAAGTTCGTCGACCTCGACCATACCCTGCCGCAGGAAGCTTTCTAATCATTCCTACAGGCCAGCGGCATGTGCACCTACAGGCTTGCCTTCGGCATCGGCCTAGCATGGTATCGCTTCAACCACAAAGGAGAGCGATCATGGCACCACGCAAGGACACTGAACAATCGGACGATTGGCGCAACCAGGCTGGTCAATCCGGCCAAGGTGGCCAAGGCGGTAATCGCCAACAAGGCCAGCGAGAAAACCTGACTGGCGGCAACCAGCAATCCGACCAGGGACGCGGCAGCAAACAAAGCGACGTCGGCCAGGGCCAGCGCCAGGGCAGCCGCGATGATTTGTTGGATGAGGAAGAAGGCAACACCGGCAACCGCGGCAACCGCGGCGGCCGTGACCAGCAACGCTAAGCCGCCAGACGGCTAAGCCATTCCGGCGGCGCGCAGGCGCGATTTCAGGCGGCGGACTTCGTCGCACAAATCCACTACCAGCGCCGCCAAATCTTCGTCCGCATCGAAATCCCGTTCAAGCTGGACCAGGCGACGCGCCCTCCCCAAGTCCACGCTGGTGAATTGCAGGGTTTCGATGCTTGCCCCTTCCCGGCCGATCAGGATGCCGCGCTGCACATGATGCACGACCCATTCCGGCTCGACGGCGCAAGCGCGCGCCAGTTCATCCAGAGTCAGCGCCTGGTGTTCCAGCGGCACGCCTTCCACAATCTCTTCCGTAGGCATCGCTCATCCTCCTATTTCGCGTTGCATTTGTTCGTATAGTGCGCGCCGCTCGGCCGTATCGGCCGGCGGGGCAAAGATTTCCAGTGTCAGGTAAAGGTCGCCCGCCGTGCCGGCGCTATTGGCTGCCGGAAGGCCGCGCCCCTTCAGGCGCAGCTTGCGGCCGCCTTGCGAATTGGGCGGCACGGTCACGGTCACGCGGCCAGACGGCGTCGCCACTTCGCGCTCACCGCCCAGCGCAGCAAGCCATGGCGGGATCGGCACTTTTTCGTAGACGTCACGGCCTTCAACGCGATAGCGGTCATCGGCCTGGAAGGCAATTTCGAGGAACAGGTCGCCCGCTTCGGCGCCATTCATGCCGGGCTGGCCTTGCCCCGCCAGGCGCAATTGCTGGCCGGCCGTCACGCCCTTTGGAATATTGACTTTGAGGTTGCGCTGGCGGCCCAGCGAGATTTCGCGCTGCGCACCATTGTAGGCATCGAGCAAGCTGATTTCGAGAACGGCGTGGATATCGTCGCCACGCATGCGGAAGCCCTGGCGGCCGCCGCGCTGCCCGCCCACATGGGCGAACAGGTCGGCAAAGAAGTCTTCGGCGCTGGCCCCTTCGAAGCCGGCGCCCCAGTCGGGTGGAGGGCGGAATTCCTGGCCAGCGCGGTACTGGCCGCTGCCCAGCGAATCGTAGGCAGCACGTTTTTCGGGATCGCCGAGCACGCCGTAAGCTTCGTTCAGCTCCTTGGTGCGGGCATCGGCGTCAGCTTCCTTGCTGACGTCCGGGTGATACTTGCGGACCAGCTTGCGGTAAGCCTTCTTGATCTCGTCTTCGCCGGCGGTCTTGGCGACGCCCAGCGTTGCGTAGTAGTCCTTGTATTCCACACTTTCCCCTCTCTGTGAAGGAGAACATAGGGTAGCAGGAATTCGCTTTGACGTCTCCTCGCCCTAAAGGACGAAGATTCCTGCAGCCAGCGTCGCACGTCCGCGACGGAGAATGTTTATCGCAGCATTGACATCACGATCATGGAAAGCACTGCAATCGCCACACTGCCATTCTCTTATTCCAAGCCCTGCGATACCTTTC
>Ga0307408_100000605_pt1 | contig 30686 bp, 21 predicted proteins | sample 322Cmetagenome_FD_202116 | JGI IMG/M metagenome (GOLD analysis project Ga0307408, IMG submission 202116) | Maize rhizosphere microbial communities from greenhouse at UC Davis, California, United States - 322HYB-C-3 | ecosystem: Host-associated > Plants > Roots > Rhizosphere > Soil | place...
TTCTCTTTTTTTTTCATCAGCAGATGAAACTTGTCGTGTGGTGGTATTTACTGGAGCACGGAATAGCGCAGGTATATTGGACTGTTGTCCTTTAAACCGGCTGATAAAATCTGAATAATAGAACCGCTTTAAGACGTAAGCGTAGTAAATGGTCACTAAGATTAGTAATGCGGTAAAGAACTGTATCCAATTAATGCTGTGTAACATAAGCTCGGTTTTTTATTGTTTCGTTATCTCATCAGCTTATCTGCCGATTAGCTGAAACAAAGATGCTGAGCTCATGAAATTGCCAGGGATACGAATTTTAACCTGTATTCTTGTATCCTACCATAGTCCCGGAATGAGACTGAAAGGTATTAAGTGTTTATTTTCTGGAACTTATAGGATGTGACGGGAGATGTATGTTATAACATTTAGTTAAAATGAGTTAAATAATGCAATAAATTATTTCTAATCGTAAACCAATTTTTGCATTTGAGCGTTATTTTATCACCAAAATGTTACCTGATACTTATGATAAAAGCCAATTACGACGACAAAAAACTGGTAATTGATATTCTTACCAAATCTTTTGAATCGAACAAGAGCGTAAACTACATTGTAAAGCAGGATATTAACCGGATCCGAAGAATTAAAGCGTTAATGGACTATTCTTTTGAAGTTTGTTATGAATTTGGAGAAGTATTTCTTTCGGATGATAAAAAAGCATGTGCCTTGGTCCTATTTCCCGATCAAAAGCGCACCACATTAAAGTCGATGCTTTTAGATCTTAAGCTCATTTTTGCCTGCGTAGGGATAAGTAACATCGGAAAAGCCTTATCTCGAGAGTCTAAAATAAAGCAACTGCAACCAAAGGAACCTATGTTCTATATTTGGTTTATTGGGGTTGATCCGGCTTATCAAAACAGCGGAATCGGATCTAAATTGCTTAATGAATTATTAGAGGAGAGTAAGCGTAAACAGCGTCGAGTATTTCTAGAAACCTCGACCGCCAAGAATATTCCCTGGTATCAAAGATTCGGATTTAAAATTTATGATGAACTAGATTTGAGTTACAAATTGGTTTTCCTAAGAAATGACGTAGCATAATAATTTACTACCTGAACCCTATGAATGTACTTGGAACTGAGATGCACGTGTTGACGCTTGTCTTCATTGTGCTATATATACTTATGTTTATTTATGTAGGGCTGCACTATATCCACAGACCGCAAGACAAGAAGTGGACGTGGTATATATTGCTCCTGGTCTTGTTAATTTCCTACAATATTGCTGGCGGTCTTTTTCCTGATCCCAATATTGCGATCTCAATAACTGTTCAAAATATTGTTGCTTATGGAACGGGATTCCTGATGGCATCGTACTTCCCTTTCTATTTCTATAAAGCTTTTGATTTGAAGAAGTTGAGGTTTCATGCCATCTATGGAGTACCGGTTATCTTATTGGGATCATTTGTATTGTTTTTTGTGATCGGCTATTCTTTAAACGGTAACCTGGAAACTGCAACCAGTATCGGAATGTTGGCTCCATTTGTATACGCAATTGTATTGCTGGGAGCAATTACGATTGCCGTTCGAGATCGCTACAAGGAGAATCGCAAGCAAAACAAATTCGCTGAGGAGATCGCTGTTTATTGTGCTGTGGCTCCCTGGGCATCAATGCCCGTGCTCTCTTATTTACACGCATCTCAGTTGGTTGAAGTTATTTTTACCAATACTGGTTTTATTATCATAACTATCATTTTCATACTGCAATGTGTTAAAGGAGTTCGTAGCCAACATCGTGAATATCTGCAACTAAGTAAAGATGCTGATGCCGCTTTTGTGAATAGCTGTACCAAATACGGTTTGAGTTCAAGGGAAGTAGATGTGGCGATGTGTTTAATGTTAGGGATGAAAAATAAAGCGATTGCGGAAAAGCTGAACATCTCGGAGAAAACAGTAGGAAACCATGTTACCAGTATCTATGAAAAAGTGCGGGTGTCTAGCCGCTCGGCATTGGTGTACTTGTTCTTAATGGGGCGAAATTCCGCCTAAAATGGCTATAGGGTGTTTACCCTATTTGTTTTTTTTGAGGTATATAACTCATTGACGATTATAGAGGTGCCGCGCAAATTTGAGTAAACAAAAATCGCCTATGGGAAAATGTTTACTCTTGCCTGTTAGTGTGAATTAAATAAAGCCAGTCAACCGGCGCTAACGGGTTCACCCAACACCTATGATTATATGTCACAGATTTATGAGAAGCTTTATGCTGAAATGACTGCGGAGTTGAATGCTTCCACAAAAGAACAGGGTAGATTACAAATCTTGGCTGGATCGTTGTCTATTCTGCGACGGTACTTGCGTTTATTGAAAGAATCTGTAATCGCAAATGGCTTTCAAGATGAGGGTAGCGAGATTATCTTTTTTAAGGAGATTAAACCTCGATTCTATTCGCAGATGATTTATACCTTATCAGCCTATACACTAGAAGTAAACAAGCCGGTGGGCACAATAGAGCAGCAGAGACATTACCTTGAAACCGAACTCCAACAGGTCCAGCGATTTTTCAACCAATATCCATATCATTATCAGTACTACCGAACTGGAGCATCTGATTTAGACCATTTGTATTTCTTGCGGGGTAAGACTTCAGATGTTCCCGTTGTTACAGATATGCCCGAAATTGATGGGGAATTTTCGACCAGTTGTGATTATTTATTCGCCAAGTTTAAAGCGTACGAAATATTGCGGGATGATATTCTCCAATCGTTAAATCCTGCGAAAACAGAAGAAAACGTTATTCCCGACGTTAAGAAGAAAAAAGAGCGTCCGAAAACTTTGTTTGGTATTTCTGTTGATCAATTAGGATTGATGGCAAGGTCTGCAGATGATGCCCGTTTAGTTTTAGGACGATCCTTTAGCAGTATTTGCGAAGACCTCGCGCCGTTTTGTTCAACATCCGAAAAGGAAAGTATTTCTCCGGGAAGCCTTCGTAGCAATGCCTACGTTGGAGAGCTTTCGGATAAGCAGGTAGTAATCCGGTATCTTGAAAAGATGATCGGATTCATAAAGGAATATTAAATGATTATGGAAGGTCTTTCCTGGCTTTTTCAGCGGCAAAGTTATCCCGCCCCGGCAAGCAAGACCATGCAGAGTGTTCGTTTCAAAATCTCCACCCTCGCGGGTAGTATTTTTCGCGACAGTCTTGCATGCCCGCCCGGCGCACAAATAATCAGCCTTGAGAAAAAGCCAGAGAAAGCTTCTCCAGTAAAAGAATAAATTAAACATAGACCTATGACAGCAGCTGCAGCAATTGTATCAATTATCGTTGGAATGGTAATGATCTACTTTGTAAACCGAAGGAAATTTAATCGAAGAACTTTTACAGGCATTGAAGCTTTCAGTTCTTATGAAGCTTCTGTGGCAACTCGTTTTACCGAGTATGTGGTAAAGTTAATTGCAATAGGGTTAATCCTATTTGGGATATTCTTAGCTGCGGTAGCTTTTTCAATCGCTTAAATTCATCACCGGAAGAATCTGCATTTAAAACTGATTCTTCCGGTTGTTTAATGTTTACGCTGCACTAAGCTTTTGCAATTTTTCATTGAGCTCTGTTAACTCTCCTTTTTGAAGGCAGGTGTTTACGATTTGCTGGAGTTCATCTACACTTTCTTTTTCCGAAATTTCTGGGAGACCATAGACGTCTTCTTCATGTTTTTTTAATCCCCGTTGAATTACCTGACTTAACAGCAAAATGGTTTTCCGGTTGATGCGCAAATCCACCTTCACCGTTTCATTCATCCCTGGGCTGCACAGTAGTGTTTCGTACAGCTTTGCTACATCTGTTGTGTTCATAATGACTTTTGTTAGAAATACTAAAATACGGGAATGTTCAGAGATGATCCCATTTAAAAGTTAATAGACTTTCATCTTAAGAATCGATTTAATTAAAGAGTTGAGGAATTTATCAATTCTTTTTCGGGAGATATAATGGAAACTGCGTTTGAGTCTTTTTTAATTGCTCGTAACTGTATCATTAATGAATCGCCTTTTGGTGTTAAAGTCCAGTAGCTGGCTGTATCTTTTATGCTCCTTTTTCTGTTACTTTGTTCAATTAAGCCTAGAGCGCGGAGTTGAATTTTAATGGTTTGATACACATCATCATTTATGATTATCTCAACCCTTCCAAACATTTTTCGCTGATGTTCAGGGTGTAATTTATTTATAAGATTTTCATTTATAATATTTCGAATTTCGTCTTCATCTATTTCATGAACCATTGATGGTGATAATATTGAAAATAAATCATTCCAAGTTGTCTGTATTTCACCTTTAGTTTCTTTTATATTTCTGTAGTCCCAAACACTTAACTTATATGGGATAAAAAAGCTATCATCGCCCTGTGCCAAATCGCCAGTCTTCAAATTTTCTTCATTATGGAATGCTTCTAACTGCTTATTCAAATTGTCGATTTGCTTTCGCAATTCCAGCATCGTGAAGTTTGTATCTTCATCTGGAACAAAAGTTGATTTGACCCAGCCAGGTCTGGGTTTGTCTTTTATTAATTTTATCAAACTTCTGCTAACAATCCCACCTAGATCAGTTGAAGTCTCCCAATGTTTGCACAATTTCAGTTGCGCACTGTTTTTAAATTGTTCAAGTTTAGCTTTTAAGCTTGGATCTTGATCGGTTTTACCACTTTCAATCTTATCTGGATTTTTATGAATGAAGCTTATGGTAGGTATATTTTGCTTAATAGCATATTCATACTCCATTTGGGTGTAACTTAATCCTTCGATTGGATGTAAAGATCCATATCGTCCACCAATAATCAAGATATAATAATCGCAGTCGTCTATCAATCGTTTTATTAGAGACCATTGATCCTCGTCAGCTGCAGGAAAAAGTTCCATACCAACAGGTATACAATCAAGCTCCAGTAAAGCTTGCATCACTTCACTTCGCTCGACTAAAAGATCTGTATAGGTGGAACTAATAAAAACTTGATATTTTTTTTCCATATAAAATCGTCTTAATTAAGGTATTTGAAACAGTAGTTATTCCAACAGATGTACTATAAGTAGTTCTGTGGACACAAATTTAGATAATAAATCATTTATTATCTTTTGTGTTGAATTTAGTAGCATGTAGATTTCAATATAATTCTCTTTAATTATCTGATTATCAATGTAGTAAATAGAGTTATTTGTCTTTGTTAGTGGGTTCTCAGAAGGCTCGGATTCGATAAACTGTTCCTTCTACTCTATTTGCGTTTCGAGAATCACTTTCCTTTAGAAAATAAAGGTGATCTCTACTTTTTTCGTTCCCACTTACCTTTGTATCACACCTAAAGTGATATAAAGATAAGTGAGTATGGATTTCTTAGAACAATTAACCTGTGCCAAGGCAAACGATTTAGACCTTGTGGATTACCTTGCCCACCTCGGCATTCAACCAGCTAAAATCAGAAAACAAGATTACTGGTATCTATCCCCAATCCGAGATGAAAAAACACCCTCTTTCAAAGTCAATCGCAAATTAAACAGATGGTACGATCACGGTATCGCCGAAGGCGGCACGCTAGTAGATTTTGGCATCCGGTTTTTCAAGTGTGGTGTTGCAGAATTCTTAAACATTCTTAATAGCAGTAATTCTTCCATTCACCAGCCTATTCAGAAGTATGAAAGAAAGATAGAATCAGATCCCGAGGACAGTATCAACGTCTCCCGCTTGCAGAGCCTTTCTTCGCCAGCTTTATTAGCATACCTGAACCAACGTGGTGTTGCTATAAAAATCGCAAAAGAATACTGCCTGCAAGTAGATTACCAGCTTAACAATAAATCCTATTTCGGGATAGGGTTTAAAAATGACTCCGGTGGTTATGAGATTCGAAATTCTTTCAGCAAATATTCGTGCTCACCAAAAGACATTTCCACCTTTGATACTGGCTTTAAAACCGTATCCGTTTTTGAGGGCTTTATGGATTTCTTAAGCTTTGTAACCCTACAGAGCTCTAATGCCGCAAGCAATTACCTTGTGTTAAACGGTATTGGTCTCTTCGAACGAGCCAGACCCTATTTAGAATCTCATCAAATCATTGATCTTTTTCTAGACAGAGATAAAGCCGGCTTCAAGGTTACCAATTACGCATTAAGCTTAAACTCAAAGTATCAGGATAGAAGCAATCTCTATGATGGTTTTAAAGACCTGAACCATTGGCTGATGCAATCCAATAAATCCTTAACGAGAAACCGAAGGCAAAGTCTTTAGAAATCCTTTAAGAACTGGGAAGCTTGCCGCGTTCCTGCAATCGGCAAGATGTCCGGTTGTATCACACCCAATTTTGCCAGCCCCTTTTGCTCCGAAGTCGCGGGGCTAAGAAAAAGTATAAAATTGTTGAACAGAGTAGCTGAAAATGAGATGGAAAAGGACAGCAACAATAGAACAAGGTGGCTTCATGTTAGGCTTACCGAAGCTGAATATGAAAGCCTTCAAAAAGCATTTAAAAAGACCACCACACGAAAATTAAGTGACTATTGCCGGCGAGTTTTATCGGGCAAGCCAATAATTGAGAGCTATCGGAATTCGTCGCTCGACGACTTGATGCACGAGTTTATAAAGCTTCGAAAAGACTTGAACGGCATTGCGAACAACTTTAATCAGGCTGTCCATAAACTACATACACTGGATCATTCGGTGCAGTTCCAAAACTGGTTAATCACCTATGAACTTGAAAAGAAAATACTCATTTCAAAGGTCGATGAGGTAAGGAATCACATAGCAAAGATGGGGGAGAAATGGTTGCAGTAATTAAGTCCCCAAGTTCTGTTCACCGACCATACAACTACAATGAGAATAAAGTGAAACATGGCGTCGCCGAGTGTTTGTTAGCCGAGAACTATCCAATGGAAGAGCATCAGCTCTCTGTTTCCCAAAAGCTGAACCGGCTGTTAAACCAAATCGCGTTGAACGAAAATGTGAAACGAAACAGCATCCATATAAGCTTGAATTTTGCTCCTGGAGAACAATTGTCGAAGGATACTTTGTGCAATATCGCCAAAGATTATATGGAGCAAATCGGGTTTGGCGAACAGCCTTACCTAGTCTATCAACACCATGATGCGGGGCATCCTCATTTACATATTGTTTCGGTAACCATCAGGTCGGATGGAAGCCGGATAAACACGCAAAATATAGGTCGAAACCAAAGTGAAGCAGCCCGGAAATCCATTGAGCATAAGTATGGTTTGGTGAAAGCTGAGGATCATAAGCGGAATGTATTTCGGCTAAAGCCTGTATCAGCCGAACGCATAATGATTGGCAAAACAGATATAAAACGAGCCATCACGGATGTACTGGATGCGGTGTTAAACTCCTATCATTATACGTCTCTACCAGAGTTAAATGCCTTGCTGGGCTTGTATAATGTAACTGCAGATAGGGGAGCTGAAGACTCAAGGACTTACCAGCATGAAGGCTTGTATTACCGGGTATTGAATGATAAGGGAGAGAAAGTTGGTGTTCCAATAAAGGCGAGTGAAATCTATAGCAATCCCGGATTAAAATTCCTTCAAAAGCAATTTCAAGTCAACCTTTCCAAGCGGAACCAGCATAAGCAACGGCTGCAGAATACCATTAATCTCGCTATTGCGAACCAACGGATTAGAACGATTCAGCAGTTATTAGCAGCGCTTAAAAGAGATGGTGTTGATCTAGTTCTAAGAAAGAATAAGGATGACATTATTTATGGAGTCACTTATGTGGATCATAAAACTAAGTGCGTATTCAATGGCTCAGCCATAGGTGAAAAATATAGTACAAATGCTATAAAAGAACGCTTCGCATTACAAGCATCTTCAGATTGTAAAGATAAATTATCCCAATCAACAGCTTATAAACCTGAAGAAGGAAGCGAATATTCCGAAATGGGAGAAGGTGTTGTAGACGTGCTTTTTCAAACAGAGCAATCTTACGAGCCAGTACCCTGGCAACTAAAACGAAGCAGAAAAGGTCGGAAACGTAATCAAAGATTTAATAATCAATAAAGAAAAAAATATGCAAACTGGAGAAAATGAACAAGCGATGAGGCAGATTTTGGATATGACCCGCTTTATTGCCATTACAATTTTAGTGATCCATTTCTATTATTACTGCTATGCAGCCTTCAGTAGCTGGGGCGTTGTTAGCGTATTTTCGGACAGAATTTTATCGAATACCCAACACAGTGGATTGTTCTCGTTTTTTAATAAATCGAAGCTTATCGCACTCGGCTTTTTACTGATTTCTTTACTTGGAGCAAAAGGGCGGGTAAATGAAAACCTGACTTATAAATCGGCTCTTTCTTACTTATTCTTAGGTCTTGTCATCTACTTTGTAAGTGGGTTCTTGCTGCAATTAACGGGTGCAATTCAAATAATCGCGAGCATATACATGGTAATAACCACCGTTGGATTCTTACTGGTTATTAGTGGCGGAACGCTTTTGTCGCGGATCATCAGAGATAAATTGAATAGCGATATCTTCAATTCCGATCAAGAGACTTTCCCGCAGGAAGAGCGCTTGCTTGAGAACGAGTATTCGGTGAATTTACCTGCACAATATAACCTTAAAGGAAAGACAAGGCGTAGTTGGATCAATATTATTAATGGCTTTCGTGGCTTATTAGTATTAGGTACTCCCGGAGCAGGAAAAAGCTATTTCGTAATCCGTCATGTTATCACGCAGCATATCAGGAAGGGCTTTTCGATGTTCGTTTACGACTTCAAATTTTCTGATTTATCGACTATTGTTTATAACACCTGGCTCCAAAATAAGCATCTTTATAAAGTTTCGCCAGAGTTTTACGTAATCAACTTTGATGACCTCAAACGCTCGCATCGTTGCAATCCTTTAGATGCGCAGGCAATGACTGATATAACTGATGCGGCTGAATCTGCACGTACCATTCTTATGGGCTTAAACCGGGAATGGATTAAACGTCAGGGCGATTTCTTTGTGGAATCGCCTATTAACTTTCTAACGGCAATCATTTGGTTTTTGAAGAAATATCGGGATGGAGAGTTCTGTACTTTGCCTCATGTAATTGAATTGATGCAGGTGGATTACGATCAACTTTTTACTGTACTACGAACTGAAAAGGAGATTGAAGTGCTTATTAATCCCTTCGTAAACGCCTACTTGAATGACGTAATGGAACAGCTGGAGGGACAGATTGCATCGGCGAAAGTAGCTATGGCGAGATTATCGTCTCCCCAATTATACTATGTGTTATCCGGTACCGATTTTACCTTGGACATTAATGATCCCGAGAAGCCAAAGCTGGTCTGCATGGGTAATAATCCCCAGAAAATCCAAATATATGGCGCAGTATTGTCTTTATATGTTAATCGTTTAATTAAGCTGGTTAATCAGAAGAATAAGCTGAAAAGCAGCCTGGTTTTTGATGAATTTCCTACCATATATCTTAATGGAATAGATAGCCTGATTGCTACAGCGAGGAGTAATAAGGTGGCTACTACTTTAGGCGTACAAGACTTGAGCCAATTGCGTAAAGACTATGGTAGGGAACAAGCAGATGTAATTATGGGTATTGTGGGAAACATTATTTCAGGACAGGTTACTGGTGATACAGCCAAGCAATTATCAGATCGTATCGGTCGGATTATGCAAGATCGGGAAAGTCTTTCAATCAACAGCGGCGATACCTCTGTTAGCAGATCCAAGCAATTGGAAGCAGCTGTCCCTTCATCTAAAATTGCGGCGTTGAGCTCGGGTGAATTTGTGGGAATGGTAGCGGATGATCCCGATAATAAGATACAGTTGAAGGCATTTCATTGCGAAATATTGAACGACCATGGCGTATTAAAGAAGGAAATAGATGGCTATAAGGAAATTCCCGAAATTAGAAAGGTAGATAATCAGGTTATACAAATGAACTATCTGCAAATAAGAGAAGATATTCAAAATATTATAAATGCAGAAGTTGGGCGTTTACTAAACGACCCAAGCCAAATGCATTTGGTGATCAGGAAAAATGGCTGATGCTATATGAATATGGGTGATCCTCAGGTATAAATTTTATCTTCGAAGCTTTTAATAAAGAGAATTATGACATCATTTGCAAAACTTAAGGAGCTGATTGCTTCGGCAGAAGTAGACGCTACTGCGTTTTATGAAAAAGGTAATAAGGCGGCTGGAACACGTCTTAGAAAAGCGTATCAGGAAATAAAAAATGCTGCACAAGAGGGTAGGGCAGAAGTTCTGGAATTAAAGGATAAGGAAAGCAAATAAGAAATTTAAAATTGTTTTGGGATGGCTGTTGGGATAATCTAACAGCCTTTTTTATTGTTTGAGGTTTTAGAGATGAAACATGATGTTAGGATGGGCTGTTTGGGATACTGGCATTAAAGCCTAAAGCGTAATTCAATAGCCTTGCCTATCGCCTGCACTAAAGCAAGACTAATATTTGATGATTCTGACCTACCAAACCAACCCTGATTTTCTTTAACAAGGTCAATGTTTTCTCCATTTATTATAATAGGAATTTTAGCCGTCGCCTTTGTAATAGGTTCGGTATTAACCACTTTAAAATTGTAGTCAACATTGTTAAAAGTAATTCGGAGAGGCATTCCCATAGCAATACAAAAGTAATCTTAAAGATTTTCAGTTCGAAGAAATGTGGAAAAAGTGGTAGCAGTGCATTCATTAATCATTAGCACCAAGTTAGGCTACAGGCTGCTGTAGCGGGCAAAAGCTTCCGGCATAAACGCACGTTTCCTTCCCCATTTGCCCATTTATTCCTTTTCCTTTTGCCCTTGATTGCCCTTCGCCTGGTGAAGCGCCATAATTAATTCAATCACTTTAAATCATCAAATTATGGAAAAGCTTCAAACTCAAATTTCATTGTTTCAAGTATCTGAAATCGAAGTTTCTTATAGGCCTAAATTTAAAGCATCTGAAAGGCCACAAATTACTTGCTCAAAGGATTTACATAATATTCTATACGAGAACTGGGATATGAACAAAATTGAATTTGTTGAACAGTTTAAAGTGATATTATTAAACAGAGGCAACAAAGTTATTGGGATTCATGAAGTATCAACCGGAGGAATGGCTGGAACTGTCGCTGACCCTAAAGTGATTTTCTCAGTTGCTTTAAAGTGTGCTGCGGCATCCATAATTCTATCACATAATCATCCTTCTGGAAATTTGAAACCTAGCCAAGCTGATATAAATCTAACCAGAAAGATTAAAGATGGTGGAAGTCTGCTTGATATATCAGTACTAGACCATATGATTTTGACTGCTGACGGTTATTATTCATTTGCAGATGAGGGGCTGATTTGAGTCCCCTTTATTCCTTGTTCCTATAATGTGCTGAAGTCAGGAACCCAATAGATCCATTAAAATATATAACCATATACAAAAGAAGGAAACTGGAATTATAGAAATCATTACGGTTGCGGGAATTTTTTGGTAAACCTTTTTTTTATCATTGGATAATAACGAAGGTGCATTGTTTTGATAGCATAAGGAGAGTTCTTTTTCCAAAATTCATTAAGCTCCATTTCTATCTGTTCAATTCTGTGTTCTATGCATGTTCTCAGCGCCGGAACACGTAGCAATATCATTAACCAGACAATAGGGTGAGGTGAAAATGCATTGTGAACTTTCATGGTTTGTAGCTTTACATCTTATAGATATTTAAAAAAAACATAATTCGTATAGTTATCTTTTTCTTCTGGTGCGTAGTATAAGTAAGTAGCCGATTATGATCCGTTTCGACAAGCTGTCTCTTCTATTTTGTTTGTCCTCCTCGAAAATTAGTAGGATACTTTGACTGAATATTTGAAAACAGGCCTAATCGCAATCAAAGATCAGGAATTACTACGTGAGAGCAACTGTCGATCTGCCGGTAGCACCGGGAAATCACGGTTGTTTATCAGATCCGTAGACCCTGGTGTGGCTATAAATAAGGCTTCATATGGTGATAAGATAGTCAAGGAAGGTGATATCATCATAGGGAGTATGTAAAAGAAATAAAATTCAAAAATAACTAACGAGTCCGCCTCATAAACTATTAGCAATATTCGATTGCCAGAAGAGAAGAATAATATGTTCCCTATAAAGAGCGTGATAGTTCCAATAATCTATTGTCTGCTGCTTCTTATTATGTCAAATGTCCTTGTTGCACAGGGAAGTGCTGGAAAGCGTATACTCCATTACCAGCCAAAAGACGGATTGTCCTTTGGCGTTGTTACCTCAATTACTCAAGATGAAGACGGCTTTTTATGGATTGGAACAACTGATGGACTGAATCGCTTTGATGGAGTAACATTTAAAGTTTATAAGTCTGACGTGTCGAACCCTACAGCCCTTGCAAGCAACTATATAAATACATTGCATACGGATGACCAGGGGACTTTGTGGGTTGCCTCGAAAGGGGGGCTTCAATATTATGATCAAAATCAGGATCGTTTCATACACTATACTGTCGCACGGATAGGAGGAGGGAGGAAATCAGTTAGGTTTACAATCGCAGATAAGGGAAACCTTTGGGTAGAAACTGGTAGCGAGTTTGGCTATGTGGATACAAGAAGTAGAAATTGTAAACTTTATAATCGATCTAACTTACCTGCTTTGTCTGGTAATTTCATTTCTACTGTATTTCAAGATAGCCAAAATTGGCTATGGGTAGGCACCCGGGATAAAGGAGTTAATCTTTTTCGCGTTAGAAGCGGCAAAATTGTAGCAAAGGAAAAATTGCATTCTAGCTTGCTTTCATCTATCACTCCGAATACAATCTGTGAAGATCATTATGGCAATATATGGATTGCAACCTCCAATGGGTTAGTGCTTTACAAAAGAAATGAGGCAAAAGCCTATATGCTCCCATCCCTGAGTCATAAACTAAGAAGTAATTTCTTTGAAAGCCTTTTGGAAGTAGACAACCGCCTTCTTATAGGTTTACAAGACGGGGGACTTTATAAGTTGGATTTATCTCAAACACAGCGTTTAAAACCAGAAGATTTTGTTTTTGAAGCGGTAAAGGGTAGGGATGAATATAATATAACTTATAACTCCGTAAGAACAATTTTTCGCGACAGTGACAAGAATGTATGGATTGGAACTCATGGCGACGGCCTGTATCTGATGGGTGAAGCACAAGAACAGTTCATAAGGCATGAAAATATCAAGAAGGATAAATGGGGGGGAAGCTATGTTAGGTATTATGGGATGTGCCAGGATAAAGCAGGAAACTTGTGGCTGGGTACAGATGGTGATGGAATATATAAGACTACTCCAGAGGGGCGAATCTTGAAACATTATAAAAGTGACGGATCGCCCGGAAGTATCCGGGATAATGCTATCCTCACCGCTTTGTGCGACAGGAGAGGTAACCTTTGGTTCGGCACCTATTCGCAGGGACTGTTTCTGTATCATCCGGAAAGCGACACTTTTGAACAATTCATTTTGTCTGGTTCTGGCGCAAACAGCATTGGAGGGCGGGATGTGCGAGCTATATTTGAAGATTCTGAAGGGAAATTATGGATTGGAATCCGTGGCGATGGCGGTTTAATTTACTTGGACCCTGTTAGTCGGAAGTTCACATCGTATAATACAAACACTAGTGGCCTGAAGAGTTCGGTTGGATCAATTGCTGAAGCGCCTGATGGCTCTATTTACATCGGCACATATGGAAATGGCCTGGTGTGTTTTGATCGCCGGTTGCAGAAATTTTATCCTGTATTCCCCAGTCCCGAGACTAAGCGAAAAACTATTCGCTCACTCATTATAAATCAAGGCTGGCTTTTCATTGGAACGGAAGGATATGGAATGCTTATTTATGATCTTCGGTCTAAAAAGCTTCTGAAATCGTTTAATGAAAAAAACGGTCTTGCTAATAATACTATAAATGCAATCCGGGTAGAGAATAAAAACGTGGTATGGATGAGCACAAATCGTGGACTGACACGAATAGATTTATCAAACTCAAATATCTGGAATTTTGACGAAAGTGAGGGGCTGCAAACGGGGGAGTTTAATATGGGATCGGTTGTCTATAATGCAGAGAAGGGATACATGTGTTTTGGGGGGCCTCATGGTTGGAACTTCTTCTATCCTTCCAAAATTCGGAAAAGTATTTATAAACCTAAGGTTCTGCTAACAGGACTTCAATTGTTCCAGCCTGCACAGCGCACAGAGCAAGACGACAGCACCGGGTTTTCGATTAAAAACATTAGTCATGGTTCTAAAATAAAGCTGCCATACGATCAAGCAGTGTTTGCTATTCATTATGCAGCTCTTAATTTCCTTTATCCGCAAAAGGGTGAGTATGCTTATACGTTGGAAGGTCTCGATAAAACCTGGAACTATGTAAAGGATCAACGGTCTGCTATCTATCGTTATCTGTCTCCTGGTACATATAAATTTAAAGTAAAAGCATCGAATCAAGATGGTATCTGGTCTGACGATTTTGCAGAAATTACTATCAAGATATTACCGCCATGGTATTTGTCATGGTGGGCTTATTTCCTGTACGCCAGTTTTTTAGGTACTGCAATCTATTTTTACTTGAGCTACCGGCGAGAACAAAACCGTTTAAAATACGAAGTAAAGATGGCCCACATGGCGGCGGAGAAAGAGAAAGAATCGAATGAACGTAAACTTTCCTTTTTTACGCATATTTCACATGAATTTAGAACTCCTCTAACCCTCATTATCAACCCTATTAAGGATATTCTCAACTCTGCCGAAAGAAATAAAGACCTTAGCAGCCTGAATATTGTCCATAGAAATGCCCGCAGATTGCTTAGTTTGGTCGATCAATTGTTGCTTTTTCGTAAATCTGAGAATGGTGAAGATGAACTAAAATTAGTAAAGCTAAATGTTGTAGAGTTTTGCAATGAAGTATTTCTCTGTTTTACCCACCAGGCTAAGGCAAAAGCAATCACGTTCCTCTTTGAAAGTGAGTCAGAGGAGATAGAGGTGTTCGCAGATCGTGAAAAGATGGAAATAATTCTGTTTAATCTTCTTTCAAATGCGTTTAAGTTTACTCCCAATGGAGGGCATATCTCACTTAAAATAATAGAGCACGAGAGTGAAATTGAAATTCATGTTGAAGATACCGGTAGAGGTATAAGTCCAGAAACAGGACAACGCCTTTTTGAAAAATTTTACCAGCCTGACAGAAACTCTGTAACGATTAGCGGTTTTGGAATAGGCCTTTTTTTAGTGAAGAAATTCACGGAGGCCCATCAAGGCAGTATTACTTATACCAGTGAACTTGACACTGGAACAGATTTCTGCTTGTTGCTAAAGAAAGGGAGAAGTCATTTTCCAAATAAGTACATCATTGAGGAAATTTCTGAGAAATCTACTTTTCTTGATGAACTCATTGAAGAGCCAGAGGAGTTTTTTGGGGAGTTACCTGTTGCGCAGGAGCCCATGGTTATAGAAAAGCCTTCTATTCTGCTGATAGATGATAATTTAGAAATCAGAAAATATATTAAAGATATATTAGGAGACAGTTATCTGATTAGTGAAGCAGGAGATGGGACAAGCGGGTTGGAGTTAATTAAAAAGTATTGCCCTGATCTTGTAATTACAGACATAATCATGCCAGGACTATCTGGTGTGGAGCTTTGCCAGGCGGTAAAGGAAGATCCGGCGCTTAATCATATTCTGATCATCTTACTAACTTCGAGCTCGGCTGCTGAGGTGAAACTGAAAGGAATAGAAACAGGAGCTGACGATTATATTACTAAGCCCTTTGATAGAGATTTATTCAAAGCAAGGGTTGCAAGCATTTTGAAAAGCCGCTATAATCTGCAACAGCACTTCTTTAATGCGATCACTTTGAAAAACAGCGGCTTAAGCATTACTGGAGAAGACAAAGAATTTCTGGAAAAATGTATTAAAATTGTTGAAGAGGAATTAGATAATCTGGATTTTTCAATTAAGATATTAGCTGATAAAACTAAGATGAGCCATTCCAGCCTTTATCGGAAGGTTAAAGCAATAACTGGAAAATCCCTTAATGAGTTTTTAAGGATCGTGAAGCTAAGGAAAGCTGCTGAAATGTTTATCTATAGTAACTGTAATGTGAATGAGGTAGCCGTTCGTACAGGTTTTAACGATGTTAAGAACTTTAGGGATCAATTTTATAGATTATTTGAAATGAACCCATCTGAATATATTAAGAAATACCGAAAGCCCTTTAATAATACGCGTCGCCTTCATTCAGATATGACCCGCGAAGCATAATTCTGTTATTGAAGAATAAATTGTGATAACAAACTTTACTCTCCCTTTAAAGGTACATTTTTATAAAATGAATGAATTCTACCCCTAAGTTGTCGAAAGATACCCGGTCGTATTCATCTTAGCCTTATTGTTTTGTATAACGAATGTATTAAATACTTCAGCCCACAGTTCAAAGTGCAGATAATTGGGAGATGATCAACATCTGCCGGCAGTTTAGGTATTTCAAAAGTGTACTGTAAACTTTAGCTGCCTTAAATTTTACTAGCTTTTTTAACAGAGGATGATTTTCGGAAAGTTATTGAAAAATATCACAAACCGAATCGTAGTTCTCTCGAAACTAACTACTAAATCGATTAAGTTATTAAAGAACTCTTATAAACCAAAAATAAATAATATACCATGAAAACTAACCTCTACTATCTTTTCAGGAGCTTTTGTGCCCTGCTTATCTTGTCTTTATTAATTAACTTTTCTCCGGTCAGTGCTCAAACCTTTGTTCACCCGGGTCTTCTCCATTCCCAGACTGACCTTACCCGCATGAAAACACGCGTAGCAGAGGGTGCTCAGCCATGGCTGGCAGGATGGAATCTTCTCATACAAGATCCAAAAGCTCAAGGTACCTATAACGGAAGGGCTGCTGCAAATATGAACAATCGGTCAGTGATGTCTGACGATGCCATCGCAGCTTATTTAAATGCCCTCCGGTGGTATATTTCCGGAAATACCACCTACGCGCAATGTGCCATCGGTATTCTGAATAATTATTCAAACACAGTCAACCAGATACCATCGGGTGGAACTAGCGATATCGACGGATTGGGCGGGATAGGAGTTTCAATGATGTGCAATGCCGCTGAAATTATGAAACTCTACACTGGCTGGGCAAGTGCCGATATTACCAAATTTAAAAATATGATGGTGAATTACTTCTACCCGCTACGCTATGAATTTTTAACAAATCACAGAGGAACTTGCATTAGCAACTACTGGGCAAATTGGGATGCTAACAATATTACCGCATGTCTTGCTATTGGTGTAGTGGCCGACAATCAGGCCATCTATGATTTTGGTTATAATTACTTTTTAAATGGTGCTGGTGAAGGTAGTATAAACCATGCCGTACCCTTTGTTCATGCGGGAGGCCTTGGCCAATGGCAGGAAAGCGGCCGTGACCAGGATCATGCACAATTGGGAGTGGGGCTTTTAGGAGATGCTTGTCAAATTGCCTGGAACCAGGGGCAGGACCTTTTTGGCGTTAGCGCCAACAGGCTTCTTGCCGGCGCTGAATACACGGCCAAATACAATATGATGCAGAGTGTCCCTTTTACAACTTATAACAATTGTCAGCCGGCCAATCATGACTGGCCTGCTATCAATGCACGCGGAAAAATACATGAACGTCCTATATGGGAAATGCTCTACAATCATTATGTTGTGCGTAAGGGGTTAAGCGCCCCCTTTGTGCAGGGGATGGCATCTTTGGTACGACCAGAGGGCGGAAGTAAAGACCATTTAGGATATGGCACACTTACCTATACTTTAAATCCTTCAACCTATCCTCCAAACCCTATTCCTTCCGCACCTTCAGGGGTAACCGCTACCGCCGGCACTAGCCAGGTAATTTTAACCTGGCAACCACCCACTGGCCTTACGGCGACCGGTTATGTCATCCAGCGCTCTACCAGTGCTACCGGTAGTTTTGAAACAATCGCTACCAACGTTAAATATATAAACACAACATATCGTGATAATGCTGTAACAAATGGCACTACTTATTATTACAGGATAGCCGCTGTCAATCAGGCCGGTACGGGTGTGTATTCAGCATTGTCTGGAGCCGCTAAGCCATTGGCAACGGGCGCTTTGCCTTCAGGATGGCTTACGGCGGAGATAGGAAGCCACAATGGAGGAAGTGCCGGTTTCGCGAATGTTAATGGAGGAACTTACGCCGTTAACGGTTTTGGAACGTGGATAGGCGGTACTGGCGATAATGTTACATTCGTGTACAAACAGGCTACAGGAGATGGTACAATTACTGGTCGGATTAATCGTATCTCAGGAACGCTGTTAAAAACTGGCCTCATGATCAGGGAATCGTTAAATGCCGATGCCAAAGCGGTGGCGATGACCCTTGGCGAAGGGGGATGGCGTTTTGCCCGCATGGGGTACAGAACTGTAATTGCAGCAAGCATGGGTTCTGTTCTCGGCAATACCTATACATGGCAGCCTGCATGGTTCCGTATCACCAGAGCTGGCAATACGTTTACTGCTTACGAATCCTCTAACGGAACAACCTGGTTTCAGGTGGGTACCGCTACTATCAGCATGGCAGCAACCTATTATATAGGCTTGGTGGTTACTTCGGGTAATGCTACCGCCCAAAATACAACCATATTTGATAACGTAGCCATTACAGCAGCAGGCGGTGTTGGAAACGGATCGTACGTTCAAATAAAAAATCGTGGAACAGGTTTGGTTCTTGATGGTATGGGAAGAACGGTTAATGGAGATTCTTGTGGACAGTGGGCAAATTCAACCACTAGTTTTAACTCACATTGGGAGCAAATAAGCGTAGCAGGAGGCAATTATCAATTGCGTAACCGTGGAACGGGACTGGTTCTTGATGGCATGGGATTAACTGCGAACGGTGCCAAGGTAGGTCAATATGCCAATTCCACTACTCATGTTAATTCCCACTGGACTATACAACTCTACAGTGGGGCCTATTACAGAATTCAAAACGTAGGAACCGGACTGTACCTCGATGGAATGGGCCGAACAGCAAATGGTGCAAATTGTGGCCAGTATGCAAATACTACAAGCAATAATGCTCAATGGGAATTGGTCTCCGTTTCATCTGCAGCACTGATGTCATCTTCAGAAACGAAGTCATTGCTGGCGCTTACAAGGCATCCTAAAGATGAGTCAACTCAACTTAAGATTTTCCCAAATCCCTCAGATAACTTGGTTACTATACTTCTACCGGCATCTGAGGGTGAAAATTCGCTTCAGCTTATAGACGGAGCAGGCAAGGTAGTAGCTTCAAAAACGTTTAAAGGAACAGATTATACCCTCAATATTGCTGATCTTCCCTCAGGATTATACATACTGAAAATAAAGGATGGCACTAATACATTTGTAGGAAAAGTGATTAGGCAATAAATGCCTTTACCATTCCAAACCAAATTGAACTGTCATAAGAATAATTGACGAAGTACGTAACCCCGGTACGCAGGTAACCGGGGTTTTAAAATAATTGGGCGGTATAATGAGAGGCTATTCCCGAGTCAAATTCCTCATTAATTCCTGGTTAAGCTTTAGTTCAATTTATTTGCATGCTGATTTCATGCAACTGATATATAGCCTAAGCTCGTCTACACAAAAGGAAAATCGGTTAAGTATATAATTATCAATACCAGAATTAAACGGTGTACTAAATCAAATTTCTTTCTTATGAGAGTGATTCGATAGAAATGAATGAATTTCCCCCCAAAAAAGTCGAAAAATCCCCGATTGAATTCATTGTATAGTCCTTGTTTTGTGGAACACAATGAGTTTATATCTAATGATTTTATTATTAAAAAGGAGGGTTGCCACTAACATGCCAAACTAAGTGAAAATTCACAAACCAATTATTTAAAAAATTTTACTCGTTTAACTAAATCGTTTTAGTTTCGATATTGATGCTTATAAACCTGAGACGCTCATATACCATTTCAAAATGTCCGCAACGAAATTGATACTTATCAATCAAGAAACGAATAGGGAATCAGAGATAATCATATAGGCAGTTTGAGATGTGAGGGGTTGCATTAAAATACGGTGAGTACCATCGGGGAGTACAAAAATTCCTCGTTACAGCATATTCCTTTGGTTTAGGCGAACTTCCTGACACCCTGGGTATTTCAAAATTTAACTAACAATTATAATATGAGGCAAGTTTATTCTAAGATTGCCGTCGTTGCTCTGGCTATTGGTCTTATGCACCCGTCCTTAGTGCAGGCACAGGGGTCAGACACGACGAGGGTAAAGAATGATAGAACGATTTCTGAGGTCGATCAGTTAAAATCTCGAAATACAGCACCCATTCTTTATGGCGAACAACCTAAGAGCAGGCTTTTACAGTCAGTATCTACGGTTTACACCGATCAATTAGCCACCACTCCAAGCGCTCAATTCTTACAAGCGCTACCTGGCAGGTTGGCCGGCTTAAACATCAATTTTACAAGTGGTGGCCCTGGCCTTGACGGAAACGGAATGAGTTTCAATATAAGAGGAGCCCGGGCACAGGTAATTCTAATAGATGGTGTTGAAAGAGGATATCAGTCTATTTCTCCCGAGCAAATAGAATCAATTACCGTATTAAAAGATGCGTTATCAACTGTAATGTTCGGTCAACGTTCTTCTTACGGAATCCTATCGGTTACAACTAAAAAAGGAGATTTAGGGAAGCCCCGCATATCGTTTACGGTGCAATCGGGTTCTGAATCTCCGACCGCGCTTCCAAAAACTTTACCGGCTTGGCAATATGCTACCTTATATAATGAAGCGGAAAAATATATTAATCCCGCAGTCGCAGCACCGAAGTATTCACAAGCTGTAATTGATGCATATCAAAATCAAAGTAATCCTGCTCTTTATCCCGATGTGGACTGGTACAGTACCGTTTTAAAGAAGAACGCGGGAATCACACGATACAATACCAACCTTCAGGGGAGCGGAAAAGGCTTTCGCTATTTTATAAACCTTGATAAGCTTACAGAAAAAGGTTTACTGAAGACAAGTGACATTAATGCATATAATACGAATTCTCAGCTCGACCGATATGAAATACGTTCAAATGTGGGCGTTGATGTCACACCGACAACATTCGTTCAATTGAATATTTTGGGGCGAACCCAAAGGTACAATCAACCGGGCGGAACTTCCGGAAGTGATCCGAATGGGGTAAGCAATATCTTCAATGCATTATTGACAACTCCTAATAACGCATATCCTATCTATAATCCTGACGGTACGTACGGAGGCTCGGGTGATTACCCGCAAAATGCAAATATCTGGGGGCAAGCCATAAACCGGGGTTATTCTTTCCAGGATGCAAGAGATTTAGCAGTAGATCTTGAAGTTACTCAGAAATTGGATCGACTAACGAAAGGACTATACACAAAAGTGCGGGGATCTAATAATAACACCACTTATTTCACTACAGAGCGCTCGAAAAGCTTTGAGATATATCAGTATAAAGCTGACGGAACTTATACCAAGTACGGAACTAACAGTGAGCAAACGACTGCTGGAACAGCAAGGGATCGTTATAGAATTACATATTTCGAGGGCTCTCTTGGTTACGACAGATCTTTTGGTCCTCATAATGTAAGCGCTCTCGCTATAGCTGATCAGCAATCAAGATTGGTTTTTAACTCGAACAATATTCCGGAAATATATACTGCATATGCAGGCAGACTGAATTACCGTTTTAACGACAAGTACATTGCAGAAGGAGCCATAAGCTACGGAAAGTATAACTGGCTTGAACCTTCAAAACGCGGTGCTACTTACTGGGCAGCTGGTTTGGGTTGGAACATTCATAATGAAGCCTTTCTTCGTAACAACGCAATCAGTAATCTTAAGTTACGTGCCAACTACGGTATTACCGGGCAGGTTAACGCTGGGTACTTTTCTTACATTCAGACCTATCATAATGCCGGACAAGTAGATAATCCCAGGTCTTATTGGTATGGAGCGGGGTCTTCTCTGGTACGTCCTTCGGGAGAGGGGCCTATTGCAACTTCAAACCTTGGGCCTGAAAAGGCTAAGAAAATGGATGCAGGCCTTGATTTGGGATTATTCAATAATCGATTCACCATCAGTACCGACTATTTCTACAACAAATACTATGACTTGGTTGCAAGTTCTGAAATAAGCACCGCGATTTTAGGAGCTAGTTTCCCTGTAAGAAATCAACAAGCGATTGACTACTGGGGAACCGACATAACAGCTACATGGCAAAGCAGTATCCGCAATTTCAACTATTATATTTCCGGAAATTTCTCTTCCGTACAATCTAAGCTTCTCATAAGTGGTGAGCTGCCAAAACGCTATGATTACCAATATAGAGCGGGCCATCCGGCGGGTATGGAGTATGGATTTACTGCTACAGGCCTGTTCAAGAATTATGAGGAAATTAATGATCCTAATGTAGCCGTTTTTGGTTCCAGGACTGACTTACGTCCCGGAGATATTAGATACATGGACAAAAATGGCGACGGCATAATTAATTCAGATGATCAATCACCATTCGGAAATGCTAAACCAACAGTTTACTATGGTGTAACATTAGGTTTTAATGTTAAAGGCTTTGACTTCAGTAGTTTGATTCAAGGTACAGTAAACAGACAGTCCTATTTAAGCGGTGATTTTATGAACGGCTTCGGTAATAGCCGAAATGCAGCATACGAATATAATCTTGGGCGTTTTACACCGGAAACGGCCGAAACGGCAACACAGCCTCGTGTTTGGTTAGGAACCAACGCGAACAACAGTCTTAGATCAACTTTTTGGCTTAAAAACAACGATTTCGTTCGCTTGAAGAACGTCGAAGTAGGGTACACTTTGCCTGGGAATTTGAGTCATAAAATACGTGCATCTGGAGTGAGAGTATTTTGCAACGGATTAAATCTGCTAACAATAGCGGAGATCCATGAAATACGTAAGGATATGGATCCGCAAAGTTGGGGTGCTGCCTATCCCATTATGAAAGTCTTCAATTTCGGTGTAAACGTAAAATTTTAAGAGCCCAAGAATAAACTGGATATGAAAAAAAATATAATTAATGTCGGTATACTACTAACACTCCTCACAGTAAGCTCTTCCTGTGAAAGAAGCTTTGAAGAGAAGCCGCTTAATCTTTTAACAGAAGACTACATCTGGGACGAAACCGACCTGTCTGGTTTCCATGCAGAGATATGGGTGTCTAAAATTTATTCATGGATTCCCACTGGCTATTCCAGGCTTAATGGGGTGCCTTTGGAATGTGCTTCAGATGACGCAGTGCCAAGTAATCCCACCAACAATACCTGGCGAATAATTGAGGGTGGATATAACCCGCTGGCTACTTTTGATGATAATTGGGCCAGTTGCTATGCAGCAATCCGCTTGGCTAATATTTTTCTTCAGAATTACGAGAGAGTGCCCTGGGCCAATACAACGATCAAGACTGAACTTGCCAGCGAAACAAGGGCCCTGCGTGCTTATTTTTATTATGAGCTTGTTAAAAGATATGGCGGTGTTCCTCTGCTTGGCGATAAAGTTTACAAGCCCAGCGATCCGGAACTTTTTAAACTGAAACGTAACAGCTTTGAAGAATGTATTACTTATATCGTCTCTGAACTCGACGCCGTAAAAAATACGTTAAAGCCAGATGCACCCTTTTCACAAAGGAGAACAGATTCTCAATTCGGGAGAATGCGTAAAAGTATTGTTCTGGCCATAAAATCAAAGGCTCTTTTACTCGCTGCAAGTCCTTTATTTAACCCTTCTGCAACGCCTCAGCTTCCCTATACAGGTTATGCCACTTACAATGCTGAAAGGTGGAAAGAGGCAGCTGATGCCGCGAAAGAGCTTATGGATCTCGGATTGTATGATCTGGAGCCTAACCGATATACTTTAATTACAGATCGCGCAAATAACGAACATATCTTTTTCAGGATGAGCGATTCTCGTACCACAAATTTTTATACGTATTACATGGCCCCGGTAGGTTACAACCCGGGCAATCGCAATAGTGAGGGACGGGTAAGTCCTACTCAGGAATTTGTGGATGCTTTTCCTATGAGCAACGGCAAGATGATAACCGATCCGACTTCTGGCTATAACCCTGCTAATCCGTATGCGAACCGCGATCCGCGCTTAACTCAAACGGTTTTCTATAATGGTGCACGATGGTTAAACAGGGCAGTAGAGACTTTTGAGGGTGGTAAGGATATGATACCTGGTACTGCTTCCTTGTATGCTACACGTACAGGGTATTATACTAAAAAGTTTTGCGGTAATAATGATAACAGCACTACTTATACGGCTACACTTTACAAGGATGATGGATTTACTCCTGCATGGTCTATAATACGTTATGCCGATATTTTATTGATGTATGCAGAAGCTAAGAATGAATATTCAGGGCCAGATGCTACAGTTTATCAGGCGGTTCAGAAGATCCGTAGTAGGGCAGGGCTAAACCCTTCAACCTTGCCAGTTGGCTTAAACCAGACTCAGATGCGTGACATTATCCGAAACGAGCGGCGGGTTGAGCTGGCATTTGAGGAACATCGTTTTTGGGACATCCGTCGCTGGAAGATAGCTAAGGCCGTATATGGGTCTTCTCTTCATGGAGTTACTATCAATAAAAACACTAACGGAACATTCACATATACACAGAAAGAAGTTGCAAAGCCTTTTTTTACGGATGCAATGTATTTGTTCCCCATAGCAATCAGAGAAGTTCAGGTTAACCCGGAAATGCAGCAAAATCCCGGCTATTAATACAGTATTCGTCGATTTAAAAACTCAACAATGAAAATGAGATTACTATTTATTCTGCTGTCTGTCTTTTTCGGTACGACGGCGTCATTACTTGCTCAAAACAGGGCAGTTGTAGGCCAGGTGCTCGATGAAAGAAAGGAGCCCATGCCCGGGGCTACGGTTACAGAAGTTGGATTGGAAAAAAACGCCACCGTCACAGACGTTCAGGGAAACTTCACTTTGCAGCTTCGAGGCACGAGCAATAAAGTTACCGCCCGGACAATAGGCTATCTTCCCAAAATTGTAACTGTAACGGCAGGAAGCAAGGTGACCATTCAATTGTCACCCGATGTTAAAGGCCTGGAAGAAGTTGTAATTGTAGGCTTTGGCCGTCAAAAGAGAATTACCAGTACAGGAGCTGTAAGTACTATCAAAGCCGAGGAAATCAGATCTGTGCCAACTTCAAGTATACAGAATACATTAGTAGGCCGTCTCCCTGGATTCTTTTCCCAGCAAACCAGTGGGCAACCTGGTGCCGATGCGGCCGAATTTTATATTCGAGGTGCGAACTCTCTTAACGGAGACAATAAACCGCTTATCGTGGTAGACGATGTTGAATATGATTATGCCCAACTTTCGCAATTGAACGTGAATGAAGTTGAGTCTGTTACCATACTAAAAGATGCCGCAACGACTTCGATTTATGGATTAAAGGGAGCTAATGGAGTACTGGTAGTAACCACAAGAAGAGGACGCATAGGCAAGCCCCGGATCAATGTTACTGCCGAGACTGGCATAAACAAAGTTATCCGGATGCCGAAGTTTCTCGACTCTTATTCCACAGCTTTGCTTCGCAATGAAGCAGTTCTTAACGATGCATATGGTTCATCTCAGGCGCCTGTTATGCCGTTCTCGACCGATGATCTCAAAAAATTCAAAGACGGGTCAGATCCTTACGGACATCCAAATGTAAACTGGGTTGACGCTGTGCTAAATAATACATCGTCTCAGGGAAGGTATAATATTGACATTAGTGGAGGTAATACCCTGGTAAAATATTTTACATCAATAGGAACATATTCTCAAAACGGAATATTGAAGCAATTCGAACCTATTGGAGACCAGGTAAATACCAACTATTACTATAAGAGATTTAACTATCGTTCAAATCTTGATTTTTCTCCTACAAAAACCTTGAAACTCCGATTTGATGCTAATGGCCGTTTTGAGGCAGTTAACAACCCGGGAGGAGTAGTCGAAAATGAAGGCCTGTTTTACGAAATAGGATCATACAATTACCTCGCTCCTTATGCAATGCCTTTGCTGAATCCAGATGGATCATATAGTTATTCCAGCTATCCGGGCGCCTCAACAACGAGTAATGCAATAATAAATCCGATGTACCGGCTTGGCAACGGCGGATATAAGAGAGACATCAAAAATAATTATAACCTGGTAGTAGCAGCAGATCAGGGTTTGGGTTTTATAACAACAGGCTTAGCGGCAAAGATACAGGTTTCTTACGCCGGCAATAATAATGAAGGCAGGGATCTGAGCCGAAACGGCTTACCAGTATCTAAATATGATCCAGTTACTAACTCTTATGTTTTAAGAGGTACCCGTTTACCCGTTTATGGTATATCCAATACTAACGACGCTTTTAATTCAACGACTATTGTTACTGCCTCACTAAACTACGATCGCACTTTTGGCGATCATCATTTCACCACCCTTCTCTTGCTCAACCAACGTAATTACATAAACAAGGGTAACGTTCCGATCAATTACCGGGCGACCACCGGAAGACTTGACTATGATTTCAAACGCAAGTATCTGCTAGGAATTACTGTGGCAAGGAACGGTAATGATGTATTTCAAAAGGACCAGCGCTACGGCATTTTTCCCGCAGTATCCTGGGGATATAATCTTTCCGAAGAGAAATTTTTCAAAAAAGCGCTGCCTTTCTTCGACCTGTTTAAAATACGTGGTTCTTACGGATTAGTGGGTTCCGATGTCAGCTTCCCCTCTACTGTAGAAAGTGTGATACAATACACTACAACAGGTTCCAATTATTATGGTAGCACAACTACAGAAGGTGCCTTGGTAAATCCAGGCATTACCTGGGAAAAAGAGAGGAAAACCGATCTGGGAATCGAAGCCAATATGTTTAACGGAAAAATCACGTTAAGCGGTAGCTATTTTTACAATTATCGTTATGATCAGCTAATTAATCAGAATGGAGTTCCTTCAATTTTGGGACAAGACCTGCCGAAAAGAAATCTTGGTATAACATCTAATGCGGGTGCAGACGGTGTGATCTCTTACAGGAAGAGCAAAGGTGATTTCAGATACTCTTTGAGCGCTAACGCTTCACATGCTAAGAATAAGATCATCTTTGTAAGCGAAGCCCCTGATTATCCGTATCAGGCTCAAACCGGAATGCCTCTGGGCCTTGAAAAAGGATATCATTATACAGGATTTTATCAGTTAGCAGATTTTGATGCAAGTGGCAAACTAAAAAGCGGGATTGCTGCTCCCAGAGGGGTTGTTATACAGCCGGGAGACCTTAAATTTCAAGATTTCAATCAGGACGGCGTTATTGACGACGCTGATGTAACTTATCTTTCCCGCCCCAATCTACCTACTACTACCTACGGACTTGAGTTTTCTGGTTCCTATAAAGGTTTTACTGTCAGAGCGCTTGTGCAGGGAGCCTTCGATTATGCCTTGCGTGTAAGATCTGTTGGTTCTGGGGATGCTTTCGTAGGCAACCTGAATTCATGGAACCTTGAACGCTGGACACCTGAGACAGCAGCAACTGCAACTTATCCACGTCTTGGCGTAGCCGGAAATGCATTTAATACATCCAGTACAATATCTGATTTCTGGTATGTTAACGCAGGATATGTTCGTCTTAAATCTGTGGATATCGGCTATCAAATACCTTCATCATGGTTGAACAAGATCAGGACTGTGCAAAGTGCAAGAGTGTATGTGTCTGGATATAATTTGTTGAACTTCAATAAAATGGGAAAATTTCAGCAAGATGCAGAGATTGCCAGCAAGAGTACAGGAGCAGCTTATCCGCTTACTGCTAATTTTAATCTTGGCGTTCTTTTAGGCTTTTAATCTTTTAATGATGTACATAATGAAATATTTAAATAGCAAGGATGCACTGCTTATACCCGTTGCGATAATTATTCTTTTATCGGCATGTAAAAAGGACTTCCTGGAACAAAAGAAATTATCAGCGATTGACGAAACCGCTGTGTTTAAGGATAGCGTCCGCGCTAAAGGTGTAGTAAATAATTTGTATTCCAACCTGGGAATGTCATTCAACTCAAGAAGGTATAATAATACTCCCCTGGATGCAGCAACCGATGACGCTGAACCTAATCTCTATGATAATGGTATAGCTAGCTACTATACTTATAAGCTGTCAAACGGTGCTATTAATTCCAGTAATGTAGATAAGGATGTTTGGAACAAAAGCTATCAGATGATTCGGGCGGCAAACATTTATATAAAGAATAAAGACAATGTGCCGCTAACCGCTGATACTAAAAACTTTTGGCTGGCACAGGTTAAATTTCTAAGAGCCTGGTACTACTTTATTCTTCTGAAGCATTATGGAGGTATACCCTTGATTGGCGACAAAGTATTCGAAGATGGAGAGTCAATAAACGTCCCCAGAAGCTCTTATGAAGATTGTGTTAATTATATAGTTGCCGAATTGGATCAGGCTGCGGTTTTTTTACCAACCACTTATCCAGTTGGTGATTCCGAGGATCGCAGAATTACAAAAGGTGCGGCTTTAGCTGTTAAAGCTCGAGTTCTGCTTTATGCGGCAAGTCCTCTGTTTAATAGTGGCGCCAGAAGCGATGATCCTGATCATTATGTTTCTTACGCTGCAGCGGATAATGAACGGTGGAAAAAAGCCGCGGATGCGGCTAAAGCAGTTATTGGCTTAAATGTTTACAGCCTGTACAATCTCGGTGCTGCTCCTTTTTATGAGCAATTTTTGAAAAACACTCCCCGGGATCTTCCGGAGGCAGTGTTAGTGTATTGGCAGCCGGCTAACACGTCAAATAATTTTTATGTGGAGAACAGTGCCAACCCGGTATCGCGAGGCACTAATAACGGCTACCAGGGCCTTAAATATATTCCTACCCAAGAGCTTGTTGATGCGTTTGGGATGAAAAATGGGTTGCCAATTACCGATCCTGCATCAGGATATTCGGATGGGGATAACATGTATAGTAATCGCGACCCTAGATTAACCTATACCGTACATTATAATGGAGCGCTCCGCTACATGGGTGGTGCCTTCGGCGATCAGCCCGTGTATACTTATACTGGAGTTATTCCAACTTCAACGAATCGTTCGGTTACATCTGCTTCCGACGATGGAATGTATCGGCCCACGGGAACTCCAACCGGGTATTTCAGGTTTAAAAGCATGAATAATTTCGGAACAGGTTCGGGAAGTGAGTTATACAGACCTTGGACATTAATGCGATATGCTGAAGTATTGCTAAATGCAGCAGAAGCAACAAACGAATATTCAGGACCGACAACAGAAGTGTACGATTGGTTGAAATCCATCAGACAAAGAGCTCTGATTACAGCAGGTACTAATGGTATGTACGGGTTAAAACCTGGCATGACAAAAGACGAAATGCGGGAGGTGATAAGAAACGAGCGCAGAGTGGAACTTGCCTTCGAGGAGCATCGCTTCTGGGATGTGCGTCGCTGGAAAATAGCGCCTCAAACAGAGAATAAAGAGACACATGGAATGGAGATAACAAGGGATGCTACAGGAAAGTATTCTTACAGACGTGTTGTGGTAAGGAAGCATACGTTTACAAATGCCATGTACTTTTTCCCTATTCCTCAAACTGAATTAGTAAAGTCTTCTGCGCTTAAGCAAAACCCGGGTTATTAACGGTTGATGAGTCGATATAAACAGTGTAGCTGGTTGATTTTAAGAGGAATAACTCAATTCAAAGGAGCTATCCTAACTATTATCCATAAACATCAGATGTTATTTATAGATATCAATATTCAAAAAATGAAAAAGTTTTTTCTATCCATATTTCTCTTTTCGGTCAGCTTGCTAACTGGCTGTACAGAAGGTGGCGACCTTGAAGGTTTAGCCGGCAACACCTTCACTGTAAGTTCTGCTCTGGAAGCCTCGAAAATAAGTCCTAATCCGCCCAGCGATGCTACAAAGGGGACGATTACGGGTTGGTACGATGAGGAGTCCAATATCTTAGCATTTACTCTGAAGTATACCAAAGATATAAGTGTTACGAAGAAAGACCAGATACTCAGTGTTCATTTTTATAAGGTCAAAACCGAAGTAGGAACGGCTGCCCCAGACAGGAGCTTTCCAGTCACAATTAATGTTGATGGCACAGATCCAAGTAAGCCTGTAAACGTCACTGGGAGTCTAAGCCTTGGGTTATCAGGGAGCAAAGCGTTCAGCTCTCAGGAAAAGACAAGTTTTATGGCCGGTAATTGGTACGTAGTATTGCTTACCGATAAGTTTCCAAAAGGAATTGCAGCAGGCGAGATAACTCTAACCAGGAATTGAGTTGTCTACAGTCTTTTCTCAAATCATTTTTAATTAAAGCAGGGGAGTATTTAAAGCGCATTTCACTGCTTTCCAAAAACTAAAAGGACCATTTAGTTTGGGCTCTATTGCTTAACCTAATGGCTCCTTCTTCAGACTTTTTTTTGCCAACCAATTTTTGTTTCAATTAAATGATAAACTATGATTAAACTTTTATTCAAGTGCCGACAAACTAAACGTTTTAAGCCGAAAAATCGCCTTCTGGCGATCCTTTTCTTTTGTTTGCTGTCCGGAACTCTTTACGGGCAGAACTTTACATTCGGTCAGGGTGTATTTTTCAGTAA
>Ga0307408_100000606_pt1 | contig 30667 bp, 50 predicted proteins | sample 322Cmetagenome_FD_202116 | JGI IMG/M metagenome (GOLD analysis project Ga0307408, IMG submission 202116) | Maize rhizosphere microbial communities from greenhouse at UC Davis, California, United States - 322HYB-C-3 | ecosystem: Host-associated > Plants > Roots > Rhizosphere > Soil | place...
CCCGCCTTGCCGGCTCATCAAATCAATCTGTTAAAGTGGGAAAGGGTGCAGCAACACCCATTCCCTATCCCACAATTAACCACCCAGAGGTTAACCATGAAAAGACTTACCGAAAACGACTTGCCAATTGGCGAGGACCTTCACCGAATAATTAACCAGGAGCACCAATGGCAGACCAATAAATTCCTTTACCTGCTAGCCCAGACCCTAGTAGCCAAGGGCGTGCTCGATACCGATGATATCAATGCCATCCTGGATGAGATCTTCGCGTAATAGCCGTAAAATATGCAGGTACGCCTGCACCAATGCTTCACGCTTGGACGGCTTATTGTCGCCGTCCATGTCGACCACCTGGGCCAGCGCAGCCATGTGCGCACTGAATGACCCAACACGAATGCAACGATGCAGAGCCTCAACAACATTTTTCGGAAAGTCACCAGGCAAATTAGCAGCCAGTTCGGCGAATGCCTTTTGCAGCACATCCACAACCGCATCATCATCAGGCCGACCACAAAAATGACACACATAAGCGCCCATTGCCCGGGCCTGACCCGCTGAAACACCTTCCCGCTCTTCACAAACCAACCGCTGGCCGATGGCCAACAGCAGCTGAAATTTTGTTAACGGCTTAGCCATGTTTCCCCCGAAAGATTCTCGCCCCTGTAACCAGCCCATTCAGGACTACTTCTAAAAACTGTTAAAGTGGGAACGGGTGCACTAACACCCATCCCCTATCTACACAATTAACCGACCGGAGGTTAACCATGAGAAAACTGATTGAAACATTCACCGCCATCGACGAAGACGGCAATACCTACGAAATCGATTACTACCAGACTTGCGATACATCAACGTCTCTTAATGACCCAACAGATTACTCACGTGGCTTCGATGAGTATTTTTGTGGGTCTAGCGCGGTAAGTCCTATCGGCGGCGATGTTTTCCACATCGCCAAGCTGGACACCAAGGTTAAGAAGGTCGGATAACCCAACCTTTTCCCAGGAAATGGCAGACCCTTTTGGTCTGCCAAAATACCAATCATTTTCCGTTCCCCGGCGTATATAAAAACCCGCCATGCTAGGATGTATCAAAAAAGCGCCCTCATCGGGCGCCAAAGGTTTTGCATCGCTTTTCACTTCGGCACTGCTCATTGAATAGCTCCGATTAAACACTGTTCATCCAACCATATACCCAAGTTGATAACCCAGGCGCCAGAAAATGGGCAAACTGTGCCCCTACCCCATATTCAGGGTAAAAAAATTGCACTCAATTAAGAGCGGAAAAATTTATGCACCCGGAGTTAGGCCAGGTACAAATATATCGTCACGCCAACTGGCGTATTGGTTTACGCGGCTTTTGTCTCTTGACTAGTTCCTCGGATATAACCCCAGTCAACATCTGGACGAAGCTCTTCGCACCGAATGTCGCCACCCGATTCTCTTTCGATGTTGATCGCGAGAGATTCACCTGCCCTGCGATTACCCCGCGAAACCTGCCTGAGCTGCCCCACAGTCGTACCGCATCGGGCGGCGAAATCTTTTACCAGATCTTTATCAGCAGAAGACTGCCGCGAAAGTTGTTTTAAATATTGCTTTAGCTGCATATCGACCCCCTATCAACCGCAAATAGTAGCAACTGCTATTCTTTTAAACAATAGCAAACGGTAATTTACTGTTTGCTATCGACAACAGAAAATGAGGACATGAACATACACGAGACAAGAAAATACAACTTGCGACACCTTATAGGTGACGTTTCTGCTCACGGCGCAGTCTCCAAGTTTGCACGGGATAATAATTTTGACCCTACCTACATCAGACAGATACTTAATGATCACCGGAAGATGGGGGAGAAAGCTGCGCGGAAGTTTGAGAAAGCACTTAAGTTGGAAGACGGCTATCTGGACAGACCCATTCGATTACAGATAAATGAACGTGCCGCAAGCTACGACGCAAAACCACTTAGCGAGGAGGCAATTGCGATTGCTTTGGCTTTTGAAGAGAGCACTCCAGACGTTCAAGCAGCGGCTCTGCGTATGCTTGGAATTCTTCGGGAGATTGACAAGAAGGGCCGCGGATGATTATTTTATATGCTATTTCTTTCGCCTCCCCAGAAAGAGATAAATAAGTTTCAACAAGTGAATCAATATCAGAATCCATGATAAGCCCCATGCTTTGTTAATACTATAATAAAGCACCAAAAATAATAAATTCTAGGAAAATACACATTTCTTCACAATCTATCACTATCCGCCACATCACGAATCAAAGGAAGGAATTATGAATCCAGTTATAAAAACCGCTTCATTTTGTGCAATTCTATGTATTTCAGGATGCATATCCCCACCACCACCACCGAAGTTTGAACCTCCAACCGCAGCAACGGAACTAGAATATGAGCCGTATCTCGCGTCAGGCACCAACACCGTATCTGGACAAGCTTTCCTAAGCCAAAGAGGCGGTGGTGTTGTGAAAGCAGCTGGCCAACAGGTCACCCTAGATCCAGCCACGACGTCGGGAGTTCAATGGTGGGTGAGATCGGGGAAATTCTGGGCACATAGGAATATATCACCACAAACTGTAATGGTCAACAAAAACCGGACAAAAAATTAAGCACACTTTTCAAATTCAATCGGGCTTTTGTAGCCCAGAGTTGAATGTGGTCTTCGCGAGTTATACCAAGTCACAATATAAGCTCGCACATCCCGAATCGCATCCTCCCGATGGCGATATAAGTTATCCCTGATCCACTCCCGTTTCAGACTGCTAAAAAAGCGCTCCACAACAGCATTGTCCCAACAATTTCCCTTGCGGCTCATAGAACACACAATGCCGTGTTGCTTCAATGAAGCCTGATACTTCAGGCTCGCATATTGCGAACCACGATCCGAATGGTGGATGAGTCCGGCCGATGGCTTGCGCATATTCACCGCCATCATCAATGCGCGAATCACCAGCGATTTCGTTTGCCGTTTATCCATGCACCAGCCAACAACCCGCCGCGAATACAGGTCAATCACCACCGCTAGGTACAGCCATCCTTCTGCTGTCCAAATATAAGTAATGTCAGCAGCCCAAGCTTGATTCGGTGTGGCCGGATTAAACTGCCGATCAAGTATATTCTCCGCTACCGGCAATTTATGGTTGCTGTTGGTGGTCATGCGAAACCTACGCTTCTGTTTAACCACCAGCCCCAGCTTTTTCATCAGTCGTCGTACCCGATACCGCCCCGCCGCAAAACCTTGCGCCTGTAATCGCCGCGCTATGCGTCTGCTGCCCATGCTATTGTTGGATTCAACAAACAGTGTGCGCATGCAGGTTTCAAGCCTCTGCCGCTCCGGATCAGGCTTCTCCTGTTGCTGTCCCAGCCACTCGTAATAACGACTGCGACTGACACTTAGCATGCGACACAAATGTTTTACCGCGCAGCGCGGAGCATGCTCTTGGATAAACGCAAATCTCACCGCATATGCTTCGCGAAGTAGCTGCTGGCTTTTTTTAAAATATCATTATCCAGCTGTAGCTCGCGCACTTGTTTTTCAAGCTCACGGATACGCTTTTGTTCGGGAGTCATCCCGGCTTTTCCCTGGTAATCATTAAAAGGCTGGGCGTCGTGTTCCTTCAGCCATCGGCATAGCATATTGTGATTGATATCCAGATGGGCCGCTGCCTCACCTATACTGAAGCCTTGATCTCGAACCAGGGCGATGGCGTCAAGCTTGTATTCAGGCGTATATTTCTTTCGTGTTTGCTTGGTCATAGGACACCTTGATGTTTTACGGTATTATCCGCTTAACTTGGTGTCCGGTCTAATTAGACCACTTCAAACCCCTAATGCCATTAAGGCCAGAAGGATAACCGTGGCCGATGCTGACGGACGCTTCAAGTTTAAAAATATTCCCGAAGGCAGCTACTACATTCGAACAGAAGTCACCTGGAGACTATCGGATTACAACGTTCAGGGCGGCCTTGTAGGGAAGCGAATCGACATTAAAAATGATGCCGAAAATGAATTTATCCTGAACGAACTTGCTTACTAAACAGCACGCAAATTCCACCCACAGCGCCCAAGGAAGGGCATCGCTCCATCTCAGGCCAAAAATCAGAATCAACCACATTTGAGCCTCGGGATAAACACCCGATAAAACAAAAACCGTCTCCTGCACCACCTGTCCGCACCGCCAATTCCGCAAAACAAGTCTTTTTCTCAAAAAAGATAGCATCCGCTATTGTTTTATAAAATAGCATTTGCTATTGTTTTAGCGAATGATGAACAGGAACCACCCAAATGCCAACCCAAAACCCCGACAGAGCCGCCATCTGCGCCACAGGTGATGCACTGGACGCTGTCGCCTTCGGCGAGTGCAACGGCCCTTACGGGCGCATTTACCACGCCCGACTGCAAGCGCTGTGCGACCTAAAGGGTTGCGAATTGGCTGACCTCACCCTACGCGAAATCACCAGCTGCCGCGCGGCGGCAGACCTGGAATACAACGACCAATTCCCCGTTCTTTTCCCCGGCCACCAAGCCCGCCCGACAGCGGATGTTATGGCCAACAACCCACAAGGAGCACTGGTATGAGCACGCAAGATAATCAACAAATCCTGATCACCACCCCGCGCCCGGGCGATTACTGGCACGGCCAGGGCGGCGTGTTTGCTGGCGCATACCGCCTGCAGGAACACGTTTACGGCCTGATCCTGGCCACCAACTCCGCGGCCGAAAACATTCGCGGCGAATGGGGGTCATTCGGCGAACGCATTGACGGTGCGGATAGCTACGTGGACGGCCTGGCGAACATGCAAGCCATGATTGCGGCGGGTCACGAACACCCAATTGTTGAGCAGATCCGCGCATTAAACATCGACGGCCACAGCGATTTTTATTGGCCCTCACAACGCGAACAAAATTTGTTGTTGATCAACGCTCCGCAGTTTTTGAAGAAGACATGGCACTGGAGCAGCACCCAGGACGGCGCCGGCTACGCGTGGACTCAGGACTTTGAGGATGGCCGCCAGCTCATCTACTACGAGGACTATCAGCGCGCTGCGCGCGCCGTCCGCAGAGTGTTAATTATTTAGTTATTCAACTCTTTAGCTGTTTAAAACAAACAACCAGCGCGAAGCGCTTTACGATTTTTTTGGAGGAAGCATGAACGTATTGGTGCACCCCACCCTACTGGAAAAACGCCACTGCCTTCGTTTGCTGTGTAAACAAACCGGCACCACCGAAGTTGTTGGCAAGCATGCAGTTCGCCTGGTTTCCAGCAAGCAATCCAAAGTGATTACACCGCAACAATACAACACCAGAATTATTTTGGAATGCGATTGCTGTGGTTACAAAAGCAACATGTTAATGCGTGGCGAAAAATGCCCACGCTGCAACCCCGGAAAGATGTTTGACCCATGGCCAACTGGCGGCAACGCGGCGTGAAAGCATTTACCAAACAATTGCTGGATGAATTCCCATGCGCAATGCGCACTGGCGAAAAGTATCCGCTGCAATTTATGGCCGAGCACAGGAAAGATCGCGCAAAGATGCTGCGCAGTGCGATCAACAAAACCGGAAAGAGGCTAACCGAGCTATCAGCAGCCGAGCTTATAGCAATCAACAAGGCGGTAGATGAACATGGCGACGAAACATAACAAGCCAATCTTGCGCACCCAGGAGGGTTACCAGCTGGCCAAGCTGGTGGCATCAGGCTTAACGCCCCGCGAAAGCCAGGCACTTCTGCTGCGCGCCAGCGGCGCGACCTATAAAGACTGTGCCGAGCAAATGAATTGCAGTGCAGCAGCCGTTAAGGCCCGCATCAGCAATCTATTTTACAAGCTGGATGCCATGAACACACCGGAGCTTATTGCCAAAGCCTTTACGAGCGGTCACTTAAAGGCATTGTCATTTATCGCCGCCGCATTGCTGTGTTTATCCAGCCTGGTGATGGCCGATAACAAACACCACATGGCCAAACACTGGCGCACCCGCACGCGCCATGAATTACAGGTGGCGTGAAATGGAAACTGTACAACTGCCAGACATTATGCGCCGTTGCACCACGCATGCCAGCCAGGCAATTAAAAGCCGGCAGCAGGATCGCGACGAAATCCTTCGATTAACGCAGGAATATTTGCAGCGCGGCGGAAAAATAAAAACATTTAACAATGTAAACCAATGCATGGGCATTGCGATACCTGTGCACACCGAAACTGAATTGCCTGCAAGCAAAAAACCTAAAGATAAACCAACACCGAGCGACATTGGAAAATCCTTCCTAACAAGCAAACAAGCGGCCAGTTTTTTAGGCAAGCCACACCCGACCTTTTGTAAAGATGTGCGGGACAACCGCTACGGGCTGCGTGTAGCGGGCCGGTGGGGAAGCGCCAACTTATTTAAACGCTCAGATCTTGAAAAAGTATTAAAAAAAATCGCAAAGGAGAAACAGTAATGAAAAAGGCACTGATAGGCATCACAGGATCACCCAACAGCGGTAAGCGCGAACTGACCACAACGCTGTGCGAGCAGCTTCATATGCGGCGCTTTAACCTAATGCAGCCGGTTATTACCGCTTGTGCAGCCATTACCGGTATAGATGCCCACGATATTTACCGCGCCCCTGCGAACAGCATTATCAAACTGTACAACACCACCGCAAAGGAATTTATTAGCGCTATTCGCACAGCCCTGGTCTATGCGGACCGTTCCGCACTGATAAACGACCTGGAACATCGCATAGCGACCAGCGTAAACACAGCACATTTTTTCAACGGCACCATTGTGGATGGCATTACCAGTGAAGAAGAGGCTGAGTGGGTCAGGAAGCAAGGCGGCCTGGTTATTCACCTGCATAACGTTAACGCATTGGGCGGACCACCACTGATACGCGTCGCCAACGAAGATTATCTGTGCGCATTTGACAGCCGGACGGAGATTATCCGCTTCACTATCCCGTCGCTAATCGATGTGCTGCGCGACCGCATTGATGGCTTACGCGGATAGCACCATGAGCCGGCCACCGTTACCCACAGGTTGCCAGGACATTAAATCAGCAGCAGCTGATATGGGGATGACCCACAAAGCCCTTTTAAGGCTATTGCGTAAACAGGGCTGGATAAACAACGCACCAGGCAAAGCACATCACAATTTGCCGACGCGCACATGCGAATCAGCCGGGCTATTAACGACAACAGACAGGGCATATTGCCTGAAAGGCAAAAAAAACATTGTGCGCATGTACCGGGTTGCCTTACTTACCCCAAAAGGGATGGCCGAGTTAAAAAAAATGATCAATGAAACCAACGAGAAGCCGAATTTTATTTTAGTGAGCGGTAACGCTGAACCGCTTAATGCCAAAGCAACAGATCGACGCTTTTTCACCGTGGAGAATGAGCCAGTAACCCAACCGGGCGAAACGAAAGAGCGCGAGAAGTGCATAGAGCAATTGCGCGAATGGGGAATTCTTTAGTCATCGATGGAGAAAAAGCCCAGGAACTACGCCGCCGAGATTGCCCAATTGTCAACGCGCGAGCAACGGCAAAACGCATTAACCGCAGTACCGCCCGAGTGGCGGGAGTTAGTAAAGAAACACGTGGAAATCACGTTTTTTATCAACAAGCACAGGACTACACCATGAGTACCAAAGTTGAACAATTTGTTGCCGACCTTGACGGCGGCGTGTTTGAAGAAAAGCTCAGCCACATCCTTTCGCAAGTAGCGGGCTCTGTAGTGGACCACGGCAAAAAAGGGAAGATTTCTATCGAGCTGGAAATCACCCAAATCGGTAATGGCCACCAGGTAAAGGTTGACCACAAACTGAAATACAGCCGCCCGACCGCTCGCGGCACGCAGAGCGAAGACGAAAAGACCAGCACACCGATGCACGTAGGCAAAGGCGGTGCCATGAGTTTTTTCCCTGAAAACCAGCACCAAATGTTTGGCAAGAAAGGCGAAGTGAATCAGACGGCCTGATTGCTCACCTAGCACGTTAATCCAACCCACAACAAACAGGACAAACCATGGACCAGACAGCGATTAAACAAATCCAGCAGTCAGAAGCAACCGCCGAAACCAATGCGGCATTGCGCTCCGGACTGGATTCCGATGTGCCGTTAGCGGCGCTTCATAAAGATTTCTCGGTAGCCAACCTTGAACCGTACATGCCGTACCGCACCCGCTTTCGCGGCAAGATGAGCACAGCCATCATCGACGATTTTGTGCGTTACGTTAAAGACAGCTCAAAAGGTTTTTCCGGCCCTGCGTGCTTTATCAACCCCAACAAAATGTCTGCCACTGCCATTTTTAATTTAGGTAATGTGGCTTCGCCAGGCCACGCGGATTTTACAGCGCAGCTTAGCCTGGAAATGACTGCAGAATTTAAAGCGTTGCTTTCTGCCAACGGGCAGAAAAAAACACAAAAAGACTTAGCGGAGTGGGCAGAGGATTGGCGGCAATTTATTACGTTTTATGACCAATCATCAGAAGAAATTGATGCTCGCACAGCCATTGGCGCCATCCGCCGCCTGACGATTGAATCCAGCCGCAAGGTGAACCACGAGGTGGGCGATTTCAATGCAAACCGCTCCGCGCTGGAATCCATAGAAGCCAAGAGCGACAACGCCACACCACCGGCCAGCTTTACGTTTACCTGTAATCCGTACAACGGCCTGCCGGTACATTCGTTTAGCTGCCGCATTTCCATTTTAACCAGCGGCGATACGCCCATGCTGTCGTTCCGCATTAAGCAGCAGGAATACGAAGAAGAACAAGTAAGCCTTGGTTTTTTGGCCATCCTGCAAGATCGCTTTGTGGAAACCGATCTGGAAATTTACCGGGGCGAATTCAACGCACTCTAAAAGAATACATCGCCAACAGACCACGCGCTCGCACAGGGCGCGCGGTACCGAGGATTTAATCATGAACAGCGTATGCAACAGGATTATCAAGGAAACCGCGAGCATTATTGCGGGCCGGATCATGGATACACCAGCCGTTGAGTTAACGCAATCCATCGAAAACGCACTGGCGCTGCCGCCGCTCCCCGGGAAAATCTGGCCCGGCAAAGGTGGCGTTTACGTGGGCATCATGCGTAGCGAGCAGCATTATTGGCACCTGATTCTGGCCGTTGATCCTATGTCGATTTTTAACGGCGCATGGGGTCCAGAAGGCACCAATATTACAGGTGCAGACAGCTTTACCGATGGCTTAGCCAACACCCGGGCGATGCTCAACGCAGGTCATGAACATCCAATCCTTCAGCAGCTCATCGAACACAACAAAACCGGCCAAGACGGCCATACCGATTTTTATCTACCCGCCATTCGCGAAAACAACCTGATCAACATTTACGGTCAAGAACATATTGAGAAGGCTTATCACTGGAGCAGTACCCAGGACGACGCCGACCGCGCGTGGCTTCAGGACTTTGAGGATGGCCGCCAGTACGTCGGCAGCAAGGACGATCAGCGCGCTGCGCGCGCCGTCCGCAGAGAATTAATCATTTAACCCTTTAGTTATTTAACAAACCAAACCGGCGCGAAGCGCTTTAAATTTTTTGGAGAGTGTCATGGAACAACAAATTACACCACCCAACGTTGGCGAATACTGGGCCGGTCAAGGCGGCTTTTATGCCGGTATTGTACGCAACCCGAATAACGGTCAATGCTGGCATTTAGTCATGCACACCGATGAAATAACGAATATTTCATGGGGGCCACGCGGCAAAGAGATTGACGATTGCGACAGCTATCACGACGGCGCAAAGAACTCAGCTGCAATGTTCGCAAGCGGTTTTGAACACCCCGTTATTGATGCAATCGGATTAATTGTTGCCGATGGCCACAATGATTTTTATTTGCCCGCACAACGCGAGCTCAATGTTCTGTGCGCAAACCTACCGGACAAATGCAGCCCAGTTTTGCACTGGAGCAGTACCCAGTACGGCGCCCGCAGCGCGTGGTTTCAGGACTTTGAGAATGGCGACCAGAGCTTCTACTACAAGGACAATCAGCGCGCTGCGCGCGCCGTCCGCAGAATATTAGTACTTGAGTAATTCAGCAATTTAAACAACAACCCAGGGCGCGCAGCGCCCCTTAAGATTTTTTTAGGCATGGCACTACATAAGGATTTACCGATTTATAAGTCAGCGTATGACTTGCTATCGATCACCACGGAAATTACGAGCAATATTCCGCGCGATTTTAAGCGGCTGATCGGTGAAAAGGTGCGCGAAGAATGTGTAGAAATTTTGGTTCTGATTTTTAGAGCCAACGTATCCACACACAAAACGCCGTACATCGAAACCCTGTTGGAGCGCTTGCAAGTCATCGAGCTACTATTACGACTCTCGCGAGACAAACGTTTTATCTCGACAAAGCAGTACAGCAAGGCAATCGATGTGACCGACAGTATCGGTAAACAATCCAGCGGATGGAAAAAACAGCAACTGGCAGCGTCGCCCGCTGCTGAGCCGTCAAGGCAGCTCAGCCTGTGCGATTAATATCTGGTCGTGCCGCTGGCCAACCGGCCACCGCCAAGCGCACCCAGGGAACCAGCAGCAGTCTGCAGCACGTTGAACAGGCCCTGCGCAGTTATCCGGCTGAGCAATCGGCCAGACGACGTAGATAGCACGACACAACCCAGAACGACGCCAACAACGCGTGGAATCAGGACTTTGAGAATGGCAACCAGAACATCAACAACAAGGACAATCAGCGCGCTGCGCGCGCCGTCCGCAGATATAAGCGCTGCCAGCGCCATGCCACCTTTTTCACTGGATGATTTAGCCAGCGCATACTTTGCTTGCCGAAAATCAAAGCGAAATAGTATTAACGCGCTGCAATTCGAAATTAATTTAGAGCGCAATTTAACTGAACTGCGTGACCAACTGTTAAACGGCACTTACACTATTGGCCAAACAATCTGCTTTGTCATCACCCGACCAAAACCGCGCGAAGTGTGGGCCGGCCAATTCCGCGACCGCATTGTCCATCATCTTTTGTACAACCATCTTGCGCCGATTTTTGAGCCGACGTTTATTGCGGACAGCTGCGCATGCATACCAGGACGCGGCACACTCTACGCTGCCCGGCGACTGGAACACAAAACCCGTAGCGCCACACAAAACTGGTTGCAGCCCTGCTACTACCTAAAATGCGACCTCGCGAATTTTTTTGTCAGCATCGACAAACGCATACTGCGCCACCTGCTGTTACGCCGTATTGCGCACCCATGGTGGCGCGCGCTGGCCGACAAGGTGCTGATGCATGACCCACGGCAAAATAATGTACTGCAAAGCTCACCGCACAAAATGGCACTGGTACCCGAGCACAAACGCCTGAGCAGCCAGCCATCGCACCTGGGCTTACCCATTGGCAATTTGAGCAGCCAATTTTTTGCCAACATTTATTTAAACGAGCTGGACCAGTTTGTAAAACACACGCTGCGCGCGCGGCACTACATCCGTTATGTAGACGACTTTGTGATCCTGCACCCGGATGCCCACTGGCTGAACAGCGCACGCCACCGCATTGAACACTTGCTAGCCGAGCACCTTCACCAACGACTAAACCCCACCAAAACAATTATTCAGCCCGTAGCGCGCGGCATGGATTTTGTCGGCCAAGTGATTAAGCCATGGTGCCGCACAACCCGTAAGCGCACGCGCAACGAAGCGATAACGCGTGTGCAGCAAATTCCCGCTGCGCATCTACGCGAAACCGCCAACAGTTATTTTGGCCTGCTGCGCCAAGCAACGCACAGCCACCAAAACCGAGTGAAGCTGGCCAAGGCGCTGATGCTGCGCGGTAAAGCTGTCAGCGTTGACTTAACCAAAACATATAAGGGAAATACACATGGATGACGCAGAGCGGCAGTGTATTAAGTGCGAGGAATTCTGGCCGGATGACGCGGAATTTTTCAAAGCAGGTAAGAATTTCTGTATCGCATGCGAGAAAGAACTCAAAAGACACCAACCCAACTCCATTTTACTTATGCCAGCAGAACTTTTTGAAAAGCAAATGGAAAAATGCCGCGAGGCGAGAGCTACAGCTTTAAAAACTAACTCAAACGGAGGCGGCAAAATAGTCGCAATAAAAATATGATCAACAAACCCCACAACGACATTGCAAAAAACCTTATCCACGAAGGGCGACTGATAGAAGCTGGATTTGAACAGCTTCGAAAACTGGTAATTCCAGAGACTGCACCGCAGGCGCAAATCGATGATATGCGAATGTCTTTTATGGCGGGAGCGCAACACCTGTACGCCAGCATCATGAACATTCTCGATCCAGGATTGGAACCTACCGATGCCGACATGCGCCGCATGCACATGATTGATTCAGAACTCGCTGAATATGCGAAAAAGCTGCAATCGGAACTCACCACCAACATGAATAAAAAATCATGAACATCAAAGACTTCACACCCACAAAAGAAACGATAAGCCTGCACGGGCTTGGATTTATTCAATTGGTCCTGCCGAACAATCAACGCCTACATGTTTGGCACCCTGATTTACCGCGCCGCAACTGCTACGAATACAGCGCGATTCACAATCATCGCTTTGGTTTTGAATCGCGCGTTTTGAAGGGCAAGCAGTGCAATGTGCGTGTAGAAGTGGAACTCGCCAAAGAAGGGACACACCAGGTCATTAGCCACAACGGTCCACGAAGCCCCAAAGGCGGGCGAATCAGCTACCCAGTAGCCGAGGTCCAATCGAAGAATATCACCCCGGCGACACATACCAAATGGATGCGTATGAATACCACCACACGCCATGCAATGGCGTTGTGATCACACTGATGCAAAAGCTTAATGAAGGCAATATACACGCAAACAGCCTGTGCGTTAAAGGTGTGGATTTTCATTACGATTTTGATCGGTTTCAGCTATCGCCAGAGAAGCTGTACGAAATCGTTATTGATGCGTTTCGGAGTTGAAGCCAATGAGTCAATTTAATATTTACACGCCTAAGGACGAAATCAAACCTCTATTCATTCCGCTGAGTTCGAAATATTACGATCAATACAAATCTGGCGAAAAAAGCGAAGAGCTTCGCCTGTATGGCCCGCGCTGGAACGAGAACACCTGCCCGCCTGGGCGCCGCGTGGTATTAAGCCGAGGATACGGGAAAAAGCACCGCATGACCGGGGTGATATGGCAATTCAAAAAGCAAAGAGCCACCACTTTCGGTAGCACCTACCGCGCCGCCGTATTGGATGTTTATGGAACACTGGAAGTGGATATCGCGGTGATTTTGATAACGGAGTTAAGCGAGGTAAAACAGCCATGAGCGATAAATCAAAAATCGAATGGACCGAAGCTACATGGAATCCGATTCGCGGTTGTTCGCGCATTAGCGAAGGGTGCCGTAACTGCTATGCCGAAACCATAGCCAACCGCTTCAAAGGTGAAGGCCTTCCCTATCAAGGCTTGATTGCCAGCTCCGGAACATGGAACAACAATGTTATCTGGGTGGAGGACTTGATAACGCAGCCGCTCAGATGGAAAAAACCACGGCGAATTTTCGTTAATTCGATGAGCGATTTATTCCACCAGAGCATACCAATGTACATCCTGGACAAAATATTCGCCGTGATGCTGCTAGCGCAGCAGCATACATTCCAGGTTTTGACCAAGCGCGCCGATGAAATGCAGCACTACCTTACCGCACCTTATCGGGAGCAAAGCATCAAGGCCGCTGCACGGGAGATATTAGGCTACTTTCCTAAACAGAGCAGTGCTGGCATGGCCGCTTCATGGCCACTTAAGAATATCTGGCTGGGCGTCAGCGTAGAGGACCAGAAAACCGCAGAGCAACGCATACCACCGCTACTTAAATCACCCGCTACGCTGCGGTGGATTAGCGCCGAGCCCATCCTTGATGCAATTAATCTCAATTCATCAGTTGGCGGCACATTGTGGATCGGCGGCCAACGCGGATGCAAGGGCACCCATAGGGGAATAGGCACGGAAGAGTGCCCCAAGCATCCCCGTCACCACCATGATGACCGCTGCGGTCCAGGCCTCGACTGGGTGGTCGCGGGCGGCGAATCCGGCAAAAACGCGCGCCCCATGCAGCCAGAATGGATACGCAGCTTGCGTGATCAATGCGTTGCCGCACAGGTGCCATTCTTTTTTAAGCAATGGGGCGAGCACGGCCTGAATTGGTACAACGACAATAACGGACGAAAAATACCAGGGTCCGAATGGGTATACCGAGCTGGAAAAAATAACGCAGGGCGCGAGCTGGATGGCCGCACATGGGATGAATACCCATACAAGGCAGCATCATGCAAATAATCCCAGCGCATGCATCCTGGCTCGCCACCACATCAGGCAAAACCAGCGAGCCAAAACAACCTGCGAGGCCATTGAACCAGGCCCAGCGCGATCTATTAAAACAATTGATGCGCGGTTCAACCTTGGAATGGATAGACAGCTGGGCCGACGGGATGATCAAAACTAACTTTCACCCGCGCGCACTGCAAATCGCCACGGCAGACCAGATTATCGATGCAACCATCGGCTGGATTTTTGATTGGGAGGTTACCTACACGTTTTATTGCAAATCGCAATTGGGCGAATGGTATGACCAGGAATACATCTACCGCGAAAAGAACACAACAATCAATGCACTGACGGACATTATCAACAACAACGTGCGGCTACCCGCGCTGGAAAAAATCAACAAGCTCCACTTATACGACGAAGGCTGGAAAGCCACCATATTGAGGTGAAACCATGCACACATTTTTAATGCACATAACCCGCCACCTGCCGCGCAAAGTTATTGAGATAGGCGGCGAAGACTATCTGGAGCGCTACTTCGTTTGCGAATACCCGGACGGCTCGCAAGACTGGTTGCATCGCTTTTTACGCAATGACAGCGAACGTCACCTGCATTCGCACCCCTGGTGGGCAACCAGCCATATTTTGAACGGCAGCTATACCGCCGAGGAAATGGTTAATGGCTGCAAGATCAATGTTTTTTACACGACTGGCGACACCAACGTGATTACTCCCAACACCATCCACCGCATTGCCCGGGTTGAACCTAACACTTGGACGATGATGCACGTTGGCGCGATGCGTATGAGCAACTGGTCGTTTATCGACGATGACGGCAACAAAAACACCGTACGGGCCAGCGAAATGGATTGGTATAAAAAATACCCATCCAGAGAGCCACTACAAAAACCGGAGGCAGCATGAACACCATCTGCCGGACAACAACCCTTTTGTTATTGCTTGCCACATTGCTCGCAGGCTGCACAACCGCACCGGTACAACCGGGCCAGGTTAAACGCATGCAGGTGGATGGCCGCGAGGTGTACTACTACATTCCCGGCTATAGCATTGAGGATTTCCTGTGCGAATTCGACGGCACTACCGAATGCAGAAGTGAGGATTTAACCACGCATAACGATGTAACGGGGCGCTTCCATAGGGCCGATTAAAAGGCCCTCTTTTTCAACGACTCAGGGCGCGGTTATGGAATGGTCAGAAGAAAATATACGGCTGGCAATAATGATTTTTGCGATTGTTTGCTTTGTTGTATCGCTTTTTATTGTGGGGACTATGGAAGCGATTGATTCAGAAAGTGACGATGAGGAATTGTGATGACCCAAAAAATAAAGCCACAAGCAGCAGCTATTCCGCAGTGCTTTATGGATTTATACAACCACGCTAAAGGCCTTAAATCAGGTGCTGACTGGAACCACGGCACGCAAGCAAAATTCCATCGTGGACCACTTTCCCGGGCCGTAAAGGAGTGTGAGGAATATCTCAATGCCGCGCAACCGGAGTGGATTGATATCCCGGATATATTGCGCAGAAGCAACGATTGAGAATTGCTAAACCAAATCATTAAACGAGCAAAGCTAATGGCCATACTCAATTATACAACCACTATTTCCACAGAGAAAACCGCAATGGAAATCCAGACAAAACTCGTCAAAGTCGGAGCACAAGCAGTGCTTTGCGAATTCGATAGCAACGGTGTTATGTGCGCAATGTCTTTTCGTATCGCTACCGCGCACGGTGTCGTGTTCTTCCGCCTTCCTGCGCAGCTGGATGGTGTTCTTAATGCCATTAAAAAAGACAGGAAAATAACACCAAAGTTTAAAACCCGCGAACAAGCGGCCCGCGTTGCGTGGCGAATACTGAAAGATTGGATTGAGGCGCAGCTGGCCATTATTGAGGCCGGAATGGCGGAAATGGTGGAGGTTTTTCTGCCGTATGCACAGAGCCATGACGGAAGCACACTTTACCAATCTATAAAAAACGGTGGATTTAAGGCCATTGGTCATAACCCATAAAAAGTAAAAGCTCAGTTAATTACTGCCATCAGGGGCTTAATCACAAACACCACCGGGCCTGATACCGGCAATAACGGAACCACACTATGAATATGAAAGCGATTTTTATCTTACTGCTGGCCACACTCATAACCGCCTGCGGAAAACATGTAGAAGTACCGCCAGCGCACGTTGGCAAAATCATGACCAAAGACGGCTATCAGGAAAGCCTGATACCCACATCCAAATTCCGCCTACCATGGTGCTGGGCCTATTGTGACCGCCTGGTACTACTGGACATTTCAGACCGCGCCTTTAATGAAGGCCTTCATATCTTTATACCGAAAGACAAACTCAATTTAAGCGTGGACGTTCGGACCACACTCACCATCAACCAATCCAAAACCGAGGAATTATTCAATGCCATTCCACCCTCGGCAGACGAAAACGACCACCTATCTAAGATCGAGCTGCAGCGCATCTACCAAACCTACGCACAGCAAATCGTGATGACTGAAACGCGCGAGTATCTTAGCCAGTTTTCCATTGCGGAGATTGCCTCCAGCATGGAAACCATCAATAACGAACTGCGCCACCGGCTAACGCAGTCTCTTGCAGAGCGCACACCCTTTGCCGTGCGTTACGTGGGCATCACTAAAGTAGGTTATCCGGATATTATCACCGACGCGCAAGAAAACGCCGCCAAACGGCGCGAGCAAATTCAGCAGGAAGAAGCGCAGCTGGAAATCTCCAAAGTCACGCTGGAACGCGAACTGCAGGAAGCCAGGTTACGCCGCCAAATCGAGAAAGAAAAAGCGGAAACCGAAGCCGAGGCCCAGCGTATTCAGTCGCAAACGATCGACAGCAAAGTGCTGGAACTGCGTAAGCTGGAAAACGAAAGCAAGTGGATTGAAAAATGGAACGGCAACCTGCCCACGACCGTTATGGGCGACGCGGTGCCCATGGTCAATTTATCCAAATAGGTACGCCATCATGATTGCACTGCTGAACATTATTCCCGTTGTCATCATTGCCCTGTTTGGCTGGTGGGGCTACCTGCGCTGGAAAAAGCAGGGCAAGCAACCCAGGGCGCTGTTTGCGCCCCTGGTAATGATGGCAATCAGTTTGTTTTTCTACACCACCATGCAACCCAGCTACTTGCCGAAAGGCACAGTCGCTCGCACCAAACCACCAGCATTTGAGCAAACGGATACCACCATCCGTGATATCAGCCGCAAGCCAATGCCAGCGGAGGAGCGGGATAAACGCATGGAGCAGGAAAAACATAAGCGATTACCGTTTTTAACTGACGACAGCGCCAAGTAAACAATTCACAGAGCTAACATCATGAGCGCCCTGCTAAACGAAGACGATTTAAAAAACTGGACCGGCTTTGAGCAACGCAAAAAGCTGGAGGCCTTCCTGCGCCAGAACAAAATCAGTTACACCTACGGCAAGGGAAATAAAATCGTCACCACCCAGGGCGCGATTGATCGCGCGTTGCTCGGCGAAACCGCCGCGAATGAAAAACAGGATACCTTTTTCTAATGGGCCGTAAACGCAACAAGGACAACCAGCGCCTGCCGCCATACGTTTACCCACGTAAGGACCGGAACCACTACGAACACCGGGAGTACATTGGCAAAGGCAAAACCGGCAAGCGCACCTACCTTTGCCCGATGGACGTGCCGATATCAGAGGTATGGAAAGCCTGGGAAGCACTCACCCAACAACACGAATTCACCCTGCGCTGGCTGCTGGACACCTACAACGACAGCGACGAAAACCGCGAAAACGCGCTCAGCAGCCAAACCCAACACGGCATGTACCGGAACAAGCTGGTAGAGGCCGTGGGGGCCAAAGGCGGCAAGTTCGGCGACCTGCCGCTGGATAAGATCAACCGGCTCATGATCCGCCGGTACCTTGACATTGCCCAGTATAAAGTAGGCGCCAATCGCCATATCCAATACCTCAAGGGCGCCTGGAATTGGGCCCGGCAGCGTTTTGCACAAGTGCCCCAGGAAAACCCCTGTGAAGGCGTAACGCTCAACAAAGAGCACTCGCGCGAGCGCTATGTAGAGGACTGGGAATACGACCTGGTGCAAGACATCATCATCCAAAAAACGCGCTCACCCTATCTGGCCATCATGATGGAGTTTTCCTACCTGTGCCGGCTCCGCAATGCCGAGGTGCGCAACCTGAAGCACAATGACATCCAGGGCAACCTGCTGCGCATCAAACGCAAGAAAGGTTCCATGGGTGAACTAACGCGCATCAGCCCCCGACTGCAGGCTGCCATAGACGCTGCAAAATCGCTCAATGCAGATGCCCCGGTGCCGATCACTGGCGCATATCTGCTGCATAACAAGAAAGGCCTGAAAATCAGCAAGAACGCGTTTGATAGCGCCTGGCAACGCGTAATGGAAACGGCTGTTAATGTTGGGATGGAGATAGACGGGGAATCGATAAAACTGGAAGAAAAATTTATCTTCCACGACCTCAAAGCGAAGGGAATAACCGATCACACCGAACAGTGGGCCGGCCATAAGTCGGAAAAGGCCAGGTTAATTTATGTGCGCAAGCTGCGGGAAATTGATGCGACGCGGTAATAATTAATCGTGGCGGAAACAATGAATATTGAAAAGCAACGAAAAAACAGTGCTGGATGCCCAGCATCCGTGAAATTTACCAAACCAGAAAGGAGAAAACGATGCCCTTATTTTGCATTTACCACGCCAACTGCGCAGATGGGTTTACAGCGGCGTGGGCCGTCTGGAAGAAGCACCCTGACACAGATTTTTACGCAGGAACTCACGGCGAACAACCACCAGATTGTTCAGATCGAGACGTTCTAATGGTGGATTTTAGCTACAAGCGCGATGCATTACTAAAAATCGCTGCCACCGCAAATAGCGTGCTTATCCTGGACCACCACAAGAGCGCACAGGCAGAATTAACCGATCTGCCAGAAAATGTCACGGCCATTTTCGACATGAGCCGTAGCGGCGCCATGATGGCATGGAACTACTATCACCCGAACACTCCGCCAAGCGATCTAATAATTCACGTTCAGGATCGCGATTTGTGGCAGTTCAAACGTCCGGAGACCAGAGCGTTCCAGGCCAGCTTGTTCAGCCTGGAACACACCTTTGAAAACTGGGATCGCGTCAATAATTTGTGCGCCGACCAGCACAGCTACCATCTGTTTGTGGCGGAAGGTGAAGCGATTGAACGCAAACATTTTAAAGATGTGAACGAGCTGATCAGAGTAGCAAGCTATCGATCCAATATAGCCGGTTTTAACGTGCCAACACTCAACGCGCCCTACTTCTACAGCAGCGATGCCGGACACATAATGGGCAAAGGTGAACCCTTTGCTGCATGTTATTGGGATACCCCGGATGGACGTGTCTACAGCTTAAGATCGGACGCGGAAGGGCAGGACGTTTCATTGATCGCCGCCCAATTTGGTGGAGGTGGTCACAGGCATGCAGCGGGATTCAAGCTTAGAGCAGACGAACTGGACTCCCAACACTTACAAATTCCGCTCATCAATAGCCTATGATGCGGTAGATGGATGTTTCAGTGAGATTTTGCCCCACATTTTTGCCCCAATAAATAAAAAGGGCTCAGCCGTTACAGCTAAGCCCTTGATTTATATGGCGCACTCGGGAGGATTCGAACCTCCGACCGCTCGGTTCGTAGCCGATTATTAATTCTTTATATATCAAATACATACTTGAAAAAATTATGCCCACACAGGCAGCTTACAAGGCAGGTTTGATGCGGGCGCTATTTCCGATTTTGCACCACAATACGGATCAAAACATCTTCCTCGCGAGTCATAGAACTTGATCCACAGAGGAAACTTGTATGATCATTGACCACACAGAAATTAATGGCGAACCCATCAACATCTTTATGTGTCAAGTGGGGCTAGATTCCGGACCCTGCTACCTCGTAAACGTTTGGTACTCTGGCGATGGAATGCCTCCTGCAGAGGAGCTCAAGCGGCAGATTTCAGAAGCGGTTCGCCCCGATGTTCAGTTTCACTCTATTGAGGATCTTCGGGCCTTCGTATTAAGCGCGGTGGAATCGGGTGAGTGGCATTATCCGCTCTTGCTTATGCCATCCGACTATGGCTTCCAACATATTGAAGAGCCTACCGAACCCTTCACAGCGGGACGAGAGGCGTTTTTGCGCGGGCTTCCATTCAATGCGAATGCTTACCGGGATAACGATGATCGATTCGACGAGTGGGACCAGGGCTGGTTGATGGAGAGGGAGAAGGTCAGCTCGGGAAGCGGCGAATCGTCTGTCACCTAAGCTAGAACGGGACAAGTATTAGCGTCAATAAAGCACCATCATCCAGAACTATTTCCATGCCGCGCACAACACCCCCGCGCTGACGGTGTTTCACCAGGTGTCCGGCGGAGTCGATCAAACCGATCTGTCCACCTGAGCTGACAGCAAAGAGCTTCTGGTTAACCAGATAACCAACCGCTTCGCCATCTGCATCAAACACATTGTAGTGAAACCCACGCTCCAGCATAAACGGGACGGCATCAGTCACGCGCAAGACTCTCTGTTGGGCCCAATGGTTTCGCATCTTTGAAGGTTTTTACCGGCGTGATATTCAGGTCGCTGAATATCCTGGAGTGCTCCAGCAGGTCGGCAATAGCTGGCTCATCTTCCCGCGCATCACTCAGCCAAAGCCGAAGAAAATCTGAGTCGTGCGGCAGCATCAGCGGAAATGCTTTGTCGTGATATTTGTCGAATCGAAGGTGTGCGTCACGAGTGATGATTGCTGTACTGTACTGGCCATTTGGGAATTTCCGATAAACACAACCCAGCAATATGGGCTGATCGGACTCAACCAAAAAATGCCGATTTTTACCATCGATCATTTTTCCTTCACCAATTCCCGTTGCGATAAACACGCCGCGATGATGCCGGATAGCGCCTTTCCAGTAAGGTGAGGTTAAACTTCGAGCATTGAAAGTGGTTCGCTTGTTATTGACCACAAGGCTATCACCTACATCCTGGCAGTCGAACCACCATGTTGCATCGACCGTTTTGATCGATCCGCCGTCATTAATCACCAGGTCATTTAATTGCCTTCCGGCTGCGCCACCAAATGCCGGATAAAAGTGAGCCATCGACTCAACACCAACCTTAATGACCAACCCGCCGGTGCTCAGCAGGTCCGCCAATTGATGCATTTGGCGACTGTTTACGTGTCGTCGCGCATACCCACACATTATGGACCTCCAATCCCTACCGCTTAGAAAACGAGACAACTCGCCCCTTCTCTGGTTTGGTGACCACTGCTAACAGTGGGCTTGTTTCGCTGCGCACAAGGGGCCAACCATCCTTATCAACAATAGCAAACGCACCAAATTTATGATCGTTAATTTGGGTAATCATGCAAACCACGTATTGATCCGCACGCAGCGACTTCCATTCGTGCGCCAAAAAATCACCATTGGTTACATAACTGGCCACCAGCTTTCCGGCGCGAGTAAACCGCAGGCGCCTGGCTCCTGCCTTGCAAATAAACCCCAGCCAATCGACAGGGGATGCCGCCATCGCTTGGTCGGGCCTGGGTTTAATTTTAAGGAATGCGGTGCCGCCCGGTATATCTCCGAGTGCGACGGCGCTTGCGTTGTGGTAGTGTCTGATGGCTGGCATACTGTAAATATATACAGTATTTTGAGTTTTGAAAAGATTATACCTACGGGCTAACTTTTTTAGGCGCGGAAACCTTAATGCCCCACTTGCTGATTTCTTGCTCCACGAAGCGCTGGGGAACACGAAGTATTTTGGCTATCTCATAAACCGTTTTTCGATTAACGTTAATCTGCCGTTCCATCCAAGGTCTTAACCGGGACTCGCAAAGCAAAATTTCAACCGCCAGATTTTCGGCCGCCTGCTCACGATTTAAGTAAATAGCCATTTCGCCGTGTAGGGTATCGAATTTCTGGCTCGTAAGGGATAACGACAGTTTGGTAATGTCCGACCATTCCGCGACACTGTCGCCCTCGAGCACCAGGTGAGCCGCTTCTTTCACCAACGTAAAGCGCGCCCAACAGGTGTTATTTGTGCTGGAATCGGCCAGAAGGATAAGGGCGACACGATCATCATCAGCAATGCCATTCAACCGGATTCTTGATTGAAGATTTTTAGAAGTGATATAGGATTTAAACTTTTCGCCGCTTTGAAAGGGTAAAAGCTGTCCCCTGAGCTTTCCGCCAGCAACGGGAACTTCAGAGGCAAATATTTTGTAGCCGGAAATCTGTGTTACCGCCTTGAGAATGGCCTCAGTAGTGAGACTGACGGACGGGGGATAATCTGAGCTGTTATAGATGTGGTCGATAATGTTACTTGCGCAACCGATAATCTGCTGTTTGCTGATTTCCATCTGAAACTTGTCCATTCCAAAAGGACAGCATTTTAAAGCGGCCTAACGCGCTAGTAAAGAGTGCGCCCGCGCCGCGTTTAAACGGGCGGGCGCATCTAACGCATCTCTACATCATAGAGTCTGGATGTAAAGCACCCACTTGAATGGGGTCTGAAAATTCACTGAATTCGCCATTTTCGAATGCCTGAATGGCAGAGAAGGCATCTTTAACTATCTCGTTAGCGGACGATTCCGATGGGTTCGTCGGATAAAATCTGATCCCTTTGACACCGTTATCGTCTGCCCATTTTTGCAGCTGATCACAGCTCATGGTGTTGCTCCTGGTTGAGTGCCTAGAATATATATGTAGTTTTTTGTTGATAAATCTGTGGATAACCTGTTAACAACGATTATGTCCACAAAAAAAGCGCCCGCATTATAAAGTTCGGGCAGCTTTTTTCAATACCAAATGCTAACGCATTACGATACTTTTCAAGAATCCAACTTATTGACCGATTCGTCAATACAACATTCAATCAAATTTGTCTATCACTTCAATAAATAACGAGATATTCGATATCAAATTGGAATAAAAATGAAAAATGACCATAAACCAAGCGTGGATTGATTAAAATCCTATTTTACTTGGCTTTACATAGCTTTTTGATGAAACGATGATTGCGACCGATAAACGGAACGACTACCCCGCGCTAACCAATAAAATCGATCTTTTCAATAAACTCAATCGGTGCCCAGTTGCCGCCAGGCACCACAGGCACGCCGTTGATGATCAGCACCTGAATCATTAAATTTGTAGCGGACTTCCTTAACCAGGTTTCCACGGTCCCGCTCGGCGCATCAGAAAAGGTGGAGTCGTCATACAGGGTGATATCAGCTGGCCGGTAATAGTGTATGTCGCCGGTTTCGATGGTGGCGCCCTCGATCATTGATGCCAGCGAGTCCGGATCATCGCTCAGCGTGACGTAGGTGATTCCACTCCAATCCGCGGGCAATTGCAGTGTTACATTTTTGGTGGCGGATTCATAATCTGGCGCTTCCGGGTCGCTGCCGGTGGCCGCCAGTGCTTGTATGGTCCCCAGTGGTGGGTAGGTTTCGAAATCAGTGAACCAAGGCTGCACGAACGTATGCTGGTCTGGAGTGACCTCGCTTAACCCGACCTCAATACCGCCAATGGATAAAAATCCAACGTCCAGGTCGGCTGTGTTTAGTGTGTTTCCCACGCTGCCGATTTCAATTATGTCGTCATCGTTGATGTTAACGAGTTGTGGGCCAGTGGTAATGCCGTCTACCGCAATACTTCTAAACCCATCGGCGTTGCTGTTTTGAAATCCGAAAAACCAACATGCCTCCAAGTCGCCATTATGCGGAGAGGTGCTGTCGGTGCGAACCAGTGTGGTGTCTGAACCTTCGAGCGTGGCGGTAAGCGTGGCGGTCCCGCCCGAGAATTCATATCGCAATCCGATTGCATCCAGCGGGTCACGCGAGATGCTCTCGCCACCGCCCAGTTGAGTAAGGGCAAACGCGTCTACTCGGTAAATCCTCCAGGTGGTGCCATACACCCAGGAGATATACCCATTTCCATCTGCGTTTAATCCGCCGCACCCTATCGTACTGCGGAATTCGTCCGACCCGTTGACAGACTCGCCTTTGACTTCAAATGCAGCTTGATCCGGCAGAGATTCTGCATACGCCACAAAACATGCAGCATTAAAGTTTGACTTTAATGCATTCGAATCAATGATTGGCGTTCCCTGTCGAGTTACAAATGGGTCACCCGGGCTGCCGTCAGCAAGAGACCAAGGATTGGCGTTCGGCTCGGCAGAAAAATCATAAGCAACATCGCCGGTTACTGTAGCCATTATGCATCCCCCAATATTGCCGGACGCGAGTCATGCAGCTCGGTCTCAAACACATGAATGTATGTCGTGTCTTGTACGCCAGAATTCCAATAGCCCCACAAGTAGCCGTTTTGCCACTGCGCACCGCCGGCCGCAGCACGCGGCCCGATCAATGCATTGGTTTGGGAAAAGACTCTGGTGAAAACAGATTCCGCTTCGCGCTTGACATAGGTTTCAATAATGCCATCTGCCGCCGCCTCGCTGGTGGCATGTGTTAAGCGCACCACCAGCTCAAACGTGCTACCAAAATCTTCCGGGCGAATAAAATCCACATATGCAGATGTTGAGTTGTCCAGCATTCCAACCACTTGATTGTCTGCGCCGAAGTGATAATACAGTTGCGACCCGCCTGCGCCATCCGATTCAAGTTCCCACACGCAGGTAGGGCTCGCGCCTGCGTTGGAATATCCATCGCACCACAGTGCCAAAATTTTATTGTTTGAGCCCTCTCCTCCACCGCGCACAGACGGCAATGAAAGGTCTTTTGTTAAATTGGTTACTGTGCCCGTCCAGACGCCATCGCCATACAGCGCGTTCTCAGCGAACAAAAGCCACATTTCTTGCCCGTTTGCTGTTACTGCTTTCCAGTAGATTGTTCCCGTACTTTCACCATCGTCTGCCTGCACAATGTCGCCTACTTCCCACGCGGAATAGTCACCGGTTAACCGAATAACCAGGCATGACCGGTGAAAATAGTTTTCCGGAATAAAAAAGCGCATGCGGAAATACAGTGTGTTTTGTTCGGCAAATGCGAACCGGCGCTCAAAGCTGGAATCACCACGCGGGTCAGGATCGCCAGGCCATGTAAACTTCACGCCGGTTTCTGTTTGGCCGTCAGGCGTATCGATGTCGTTGGTGGTTGTCTCCCAGGAAAATCCATTTCGCACAGGAAGCATGGTATCGCCATCATTAAAATAATAACCGGCCACAAGGCTTACTTCTGGCTCTGGTGGCACCTTCCGGCTCTCGCTAGACCATGGCGGCCCGCCGATCACTATGCCGCGTGCATCGCAGATTGCTGTCATTGGTTATGCTCCGGGGCAAGTGCCCCATATAGGTTTGGGGAGTACCCAGGCAGTAGCGCCCGTGGAAAAATTGGATGGCTCAGAAGGAAAATTAGAAACGCACCACGACGATAAATCTTGATTAAAGTCAGTGTTTGAATAAAACATGAATCCCATATTTATAACGTTGCTAACATCCCATGATCCAATATCTTGATTAAATGAACCAGCAGCCAACATAGCAAACATATTTGTAACGTTGCTGACATCCCATGATCCAATATCCTGATTAAATGATGATAAATAAAACATAGACTCCATATTTGTAACGTTGCTAACATCCCAACCAGATAAGTTTGTATCTTGTAGTGCAAAGCAACCCCAAAAGCATCTTGATAAATCACTTATACTCGACGGTATTTCTACCGGAACGTTGGTTAAATTGGGGGACGTTGACACATCATGACTTAATCTTAAAGACCATAATCCATTTTGTATTTTACTTACAGCTTTTAAAGCGTTCCCGTAAAGTCTTAAATCTCGATTACCCAATAAGTTCCGTGTCACAGAACCATTATATGCGCCGGGTGAAGAATAAGTATGCGACACTGTACCAATACCAATCGTTTCTGCATTCCCATCACCCCAATCTATAACAGCGCTTGAATCAGTACCGCTTATTTGAACTCTTAAACTTTGACTTCCTGTGGATTCAACTGAAAATTTTGTAGAATCTTCAATATATAAAGGCAAAGCAACAACCCCAGGAATAATCACGCTCATGCTGCCACCACCTGACCGATCAATTTCAATCGGGTTTCGCTCAACCGTTTAACACTGACCATTCCGCCTGGCGGCACAACGTTGGTGCCACCCGCCGGCGGAATCAAATCTACACCAGCAAGTGTGAAAGTGATATTTCCACTGTCCGAGTCATTGAGAATATGAAAAATTGCGAACTCTGAGCAGGTCTCCAACTCAATACTATTGATACCGACGAGCTTTGCTCCATCTTGGGAAAATCTCGATACAACTCCTTCGCTTTCAAAATCAATAACCAAATTTGTGCCGGAAACATCCACCACATCCTGGCTATAAATAGCATTAATTGCCAAAATTGCGGCATTCATCTGCTCGACCATATCGCCAAGTGCATCCACAAATGCGAATGCTTTACTGTTGAACACCTCTGGCGAATCAGATGGCAGCGGCGCCTCTGGCAGTGCATTAATTGTTGGTATAGCCACTTAAATACCCTCCACTTCCATCGTTGCGTCTGACCGCTTTGGGCCAGCCAAAATAATTGAGAAATCGCGGTAAAAACCAAAGATCACCGTCGATTTATAATTTTCGTTACCCACGTACACCACCGGGGTTGCGCGCACCTCGGCCAGCAGTTCTTTTACCGCGTCCACCTGGTTGGTGAGCAGTTGAATATCAAATTCAGCGCGGTCAATGTAGCGGCGCTCCAGCACAAAGTTGTTGCCGAAGGGGTCGCGTTCTTTGCGGGAAAAATCCAGGATTCCAACGCTGGTGCCGTAGCGTGCACAGCCGATATCTACGCCTTGGCCGACAATCATCTTGCCGATGGCCGCATCTTCATCCCCGCCCTCCAGAATCATTTCGATTGTGCTGGGGCGGTAGGGCGGCAGGTCGGTTAATACCAATGTTCGGGTGCGTCGGCGCTCGCCGAAAAAGAACGACCACCAGTCGGCATCCGTGGGCAGCATGAGCGATTGAAGGTGGTTGTAAACCGCTTCGCCGTCCGCATCACGCATGGTGACTTGAACGGTGGTACCGTCCATATTCAGCAACACAACTGAATTGACTTGCTGGTTTAGGTCCACCAACACTTCCACGCTGTTGTCGGTGGAGTTGCTAACGGTTTGCTTTTCTGAGCCTACTTCCATATCGAACATGCGCCAGCGGTTGGTGGCGCCCTGGTCCAGCCAGTCTTCCGGGTTGTCCGGCGGGAATGAGTTGGTGCTTTCACCAAGTGCCTCATACACGCGGTGATAATCGCCGCGCACAATCACTTGCTCACCCAGGCTGTAGGTTTCTTCGTCATCCCAGTCGGGGTGGTCGTTTTCATCTACGTTGCTGAGCACCAGTGAAGGTGGGGAGGATTGCAGATCCGCTGCGCGGGTTTCGGTGGTGCTGGTGGTGTAGATAAAACTGGTGGGGTTTGGGTTGGCAGACAAATTAATGATTTCTACCTGCGCGCCAAACACGTAGAACCGGGCCTCATTCAGCAGCAACAGGCGAGCATAAAAATTTGTGCCGATATCTTCCGGCGCCACTTGTGCATATAACGAAAGACGGTACCAGCCATTCGGCAGTTTTTGAATTTCCGCTTGCGGCTCCAGCGCAGTTTCACTGAACAGGTTAAACACCGATGAGTTAACAAATGGGTCGCCCGCCGCCGTGTATAACTGCAACGCCAGTGCTGTGGTATTTTCTGGTACAGCAGGCGTTTGAACTTTAACGTAAATCGAAAACGAGTAAACGGCCTCTTCAAGCACTTCTGGCAGCGTGTACATCATAAAACCGAAGTCGTCAGACCCAGAGGTATACTGCGCACCCGTTGTGCCATCCGGATTCGTTTCGGCGCCGTTGGTTGAGATGGAAAAGAAACCCGATTTACTCCACAGCGCATCAGTGAAATCGATGGAGCGAGAAATCAGGTTGGTTGCTTCACCCTCAATAATCGGCCCCAAAAACTCGAGCGTCTCGGGGTTATACCCCAAGCGCAATACATCAATACCAGCGGTTACCAGCGTGCCGGTGCTGTCGTAATAGGTGGCCGGCGTTGCGCGAGAAAAGCCGTAATTCTTAAATACAATCGGCTTGATAATTTTCATCAGGTGCGCTCCTCAGGCAATCCGTCAATGTCCCAGCGCTCCAACACCTTGGATGTTTTTTGCGTGTTTTTGGCAATGGCCAATTGCGATACACCCAAGTCCTCGATGAGTTGTTTTAACAACACCACCAGGTCGGCTTCTTCTTCCTCGGTGACATCCACCGCGCCGCCGGGGCGTTTGCGGGGTGATTGTTTTTCGTTGCCGATGGCGAGCGTCTGTGCGGTTTTTTGGTTTTGGTAGTCGTTGCTCAGCGTGGGAATTTCGGGTGCCGACGTGGTGGGCGTGAAGCCGGCATTGCCCAGCGCGTTAGTCAGCCGGTCAATGGCGTCGGCCACGGACAGCACGCTGGTGTCAATGCCGTCCAGCATGTTGATTTGATCCTGGTAATACACACCCAGGCGTTCCAGCTGCGCGATTTGTTCGTCGTGGAAATCCTGCGCTTGCTGCAACTGATCTTGCAGGGCTTTCAGGTTTTTTTCATCAATCGTTACCGCGCTGCCGGTGGCTTCCTGCAGGTCTTTAATGTTACGGGCGGTGGTGTAAAAATCCCGCGCGTAATCTTCAAAGGTGGCGAACAGGTTTTGGCTCGGTTCCGCCAGCGTGCGCAGCGCGTCGTCCAGCTGGCCGGCACCGGGCAGCGGGCCGCCTGCACGGGCGATGGCGTTGGCGGTCACGAGTTCCGCCTGCGCGGCACGGCGGGTGAGCATTTCCGCTTGAGCGCTTTCAATCTGCATACTGCGCAGCGTGTTGGTCAGGCTGTCGGCAACTTGCTGGTGGGCATTGAGCGATTGCGCCACCTGGTCAATATCTTTTTGCAGCAGCTCCATGGTGGTACCGGCCGCGCTTTCCAGTGCTTTCTTTTGCTCCTCCAGCGCGCGGTTGAATACATCGAACGCCGAGCCTACCGAGGTACGCAACGCGTCTTCACGGGCCTGCTGTTCGCGTTCCAGTGCGGTCAGGTAATTGTCTGTTGCACCGGTCAGGCCCATCAGTGCGGCAAACTGTTCGCGGCCAGCGGCAGTGGCCAGGTTCAGGCCCTCCACCAAGTCGCGGAACTGGTCGCGCGTGGTGGGCAGCGCAAGGCCCAAGTCAGTGAATGCACCGCCCAGTGCTTCCTGCACCTGAATAAGTTTTTCGCTGTCGGTAAAGAAGCGGTCGGCGTAGGTGGACAGCGACGATGTGAGGCCATCCATACCGCCGGATAATTCCGTTAGTTGCTGCACCGCATTGACCGCCGACATCCCGGCTGTATTAAACGTTAAGCCCAAGCGTTCGGCGTACTGGGTAAAGCTGGAGGTTTCCGCCGCAAGGCGCAGCACCGTTTCAAAAGCGCCCTCGCCTATCTGCTGGTATTGTTCCAGCACCATGGTGCCGTTGACCAGCACGCCAGCCCAGTTGTCCAGCGTGCTACTGAAGAAGCTTTCGATTTCCTGTGTGAGGGCATCGCCCTCCAAATCTTTCAGCGACAGCGATTGCGCAGGTACGATTAACTTATCGACGTATTTTTGGAAATCCAGGCCAAAGATATCCGCGGCTTGGTCCAGCGCATCGCCAGCGCTGTCGAATACGTCGGCGAATTGGCCGAGTAGGATTCTGTCCAGGTCCTCGGTTTCGCGGCGGTTGCGGTTGGATGTGGTAACGCCCAGGAATTTTTTCTTAGTGTTGATATCCGCATAGGCGTAGGCGTCTACCAGACCAGTTTCCAAAATATCCGAGAGGGTTTGGCCCAGGAAGCCGATGCCGGTATCAGTGACTTTGACTTTTTTGCGGTAAATGGCTTTGCTGATTTCTGTGGTAATGCTGCCCATGAAGCCTTGCATAAATTCCGTTGCTTGATCATCGTACCCGCGCAGCACGCTGAACCCTAGCAGGTCAGCAGGGCTGTATACCTCAGCACTGGCATCACCGATATCTCGAATGGTTCTATCAAATCCGTACGTACTGCTCCCCTGCAGCACGTTTATATTGTTCTGCCCGATCAGGGTTTTTGCAAAACCGCTAGCCACACCCGCAATACCGGTGCGAATATCCAGCAAGGTTTTGTACATGCCGTAATTCACATCCAACGTATCCTGCGCGGTACGCGACAGCATGTCGGTAAGATTGGCAATAGATTCAGACTTGCGGTTTTGTTCACCCAGGATAGTGCCGAGGGATTGGGTTCCCTGCCGATATTCGGCAGTCATTTTTA
>Ga0307408_100000608_pt1 | contig 30646 bp, 24 predicted proteins | sample 322Cmetagenome_FD_202116 | JGI IMG/M metagenome (GOLD analysis project Ga0307408, IMG submission 202116) | Maize rhizosphere microbial communities from greenhouse at UC Davis, California, United States - 322HYB-C-3 | ecosystem: Host-associated > Plants > Roots > Rhizosphere > Soil | place...
GGTAGGGTGATGGAAGACTTCGGCGTTTACTGCGTTGATGTGAGCTTTATGGAAAAGATTGGATTGAAAGCCAGGGATTTTCAATATGCGCAAACAGCGTAGCTATTATCTAGTTTTTGTCAGAAAGTCATTTTCTGATACTTGCATTTATATCGTTCATGTCTTAAGCTTTTGATTATTTTTGCTTCCTACAGCACTAAGGCAATGAGCAGCGATCCACTGGCAGAGAAACTTTTTGAAATGAAACTTCAGGTGATTTACGAGAAGTACGACTGGCTTGCCGAACAATTATCATTTCAGGAATTCAAGCATCTCTTTCCTATAAACTATCGCAATGGAAAAGCTGTAAACCTGGATAAACCTGCTTTTGATCTCGAAAGAGAGATTTTTCTTGAAATATTAGTGGCTTTTAAGCAATCATTCTAAGGTTAATTCCGGCTAACTGTTCTTAGTTGACCAGTTAGAAAGTCATCCTTCTCATACTCATACTTTTTTCAATAACCATATCTTTCCCTATATTTAAAAACCTTACCTCTAAGTTATGGAAGCACTACTGATCTTTCTATTGGTGATTATTTTAATTGTAGTCATTAAACAGAAGTCTGCGTTAACAGATAGCATTGGCGATTTACGTAGCGACGTAATTAAGTTACAATCGCAAATAACAAAGCTTGTTCAACGACTGGAACAGCCTGCACCTACAACCGAAAAAGCCGGGAAGCCTATTGAGCCTCCGGTTGCCGAAAAAGTTGAGGAGGAGCAGAAACGACCTGAACCTGTTCCTGAAAAAATACCAGAAGCAGTTCCGCCACCGGTAATACAAAGCGAAAAAGCAATTCAACCGCCAGTAAAAAGGCATGTCGAACCACCTGCAGTTTTACGCAAACCAGCTGTTCCTAAAGAACCAGAGTTGTCTTTCTTTGAGCGTCATCCTGATATTGAGAAGTTCATCGGCGAAAACCTGGTCAACAAGATAGGTATTGCTATTCTCGTTCTATCCATTGGTTATTTTGTAAAATACGCTATAGACAGTAACTGGATAGGTCCGGTTGGCCGGGTAGGTATCGGTATGCTGGCCGGAGCTATTTTAATCGGCGTTGCCCACCGCCTCCGCTCGTCATATCATGCCTTTAGTTCGGTTTTAGTGGGCGGTGGACTAGCAGTTTTCTATTTCACTATTTCGCTCGCATTTCATCATTTCCACCTATTCAGCCAAATGGTAAGCCTCCTAATTATGGTCGTGATAACTGCCTTTGCAGTAATGCTCTCGCTGCTTTATGATAAACAGGAACTTGCCGTTATTGCCCTTGTAGGCGGTTTTGGAAGTCCGTTTATGTTAAGCACCGGGCATGCCAACTACCATGGGCTGTTCATTTACCTGTTAATCCTCAATCTGGGCTTACTCATTATTGCATTTTATAAATCCTGGCGAATACTCAACATTGTGTCATTTGCGCTTACGGTACTGGTTGCAGGCGGCGTACTGTACATGTTGAATGCAAGTACCTACCACATTGGCTTTATTTATATCAGCATTTTCTATTTCATGTATCTGGCCATAAATCTGGCTTACAACGTTCGCGAGAATAAGAATTTCATCGCCTCCGACTTTAGCATATTATTAATTAATACTGCTTTATATTTTTCTGCGGGCTTGTACCTGCTCACGGTAATGAACCTCACTCAGTTCCGCGGTATTTTCAGTGCAAGTTTGGCTGTGGTTAATTTAAGTTTATCCTACGTGCTGTTTAAGAACAAAAAGGTAGATGCCAACATTCTTTATCTGCTGATCGGAATTACGCTCACCTTTATTTCATTAACCGCACCAATACAGTTAAAGGGCAATCATATTACGCTTTTCTGGGCTTCAGAAGCTGTGGTGCTATACTGGCTGTACCTCAAATCCAGGATCGAGCTTACACGCTTGTCTTCGCAAATTATCTGGGTAGCCATGTTGATTAGCTTATCAATGGACTGGCTGCAGATTTATTCTTCCAGTCAGATACAAAGCGTATTAATAAACAAGGCCTTTATTACTGGTTTATACTCTGCTATTGCTTCTTTCATAATGATGAAACTTGCTTCCAAAGTGCTACCAAACGCCGAAGTTAAACCACTCGAATTTGAAATTCCATTAAGTGTAATAAAGGGAATTGCGTTGACTTTATTATTCCTTACGGGATTACTGGAGGTGAATTTTCAGTTCCTTAGCCGTTATCCTCAAAGTGATGTAAATCTGCTGTATTTAATGTTGTACGTCCCGGCGTTTGTGCTGGCGTTTACGCAAGTCGCATCCCGTTTATCCGGTTTTAATTTAAGCCTTCAACAAAGAGCTGCGGCATTTGCAATAACCGTTGCGGTGTACTTAATATGCGAACCTCAATTTAATTACCTCCAGTGGGATATCCTTGAGCGGGGAACCTTATCCGGAAATCACTTCATTGCTCATTGGATTTCAGCGCTGATTGTAGGCGTGATTTTTTATCAGCTCGTACAATTTTGTATTACGCTGTTTGACGGAAGTAATCGCTCGAATATAATCTGGGCATTGTGCGGCGCAGTAGTTTTGTTTTTAAGCCTGGAAGTCAATCTTCTTAGTAATATCATTTTCTATTCAAAACAGCATTCAATTGAAGATGTACAACGAGTGTTTATAAAAACGGGTTTGCCAGTGTTATGGGGCATTCTATCGTTTGCTATTATGTGGCTTGGAATGAAGTATAAGAATCGCCCTTTGCGAGTGGTTTCCCTTAGTTTGTTCTCTTTAACGCTTTTGAAACTGTTCCTTTTCGATATCCGGAATATTCCTGCCGCAGGGAAGATTGTTGCATTTTTCTGCCTCGGTGTAATTCTACTGGTTATTTCATTTATGTATCAGAAACTCAAGAAAATAATTATTACAGATGAAGCAAAGGTTGAAGAGTAGATGCTTGCTTGTTTTTTTAGGAGCCCTTTACTTTGGCACACTTAGCGCTCAGGAATCATTTCGTTTTAATGCCGAAATAGGTAAGGTGCCTGCTGATGGTTTTTACAGGATTAGGCTGGAGCCAGCGCTGATTGCAAAAGCCAAATCAAATCTTGCGGACATTAGAATTGTAGATGACCATAAAAGCTTTGTCCCTTATGTGTCTCAAGTTAGTTTGCCTGAAACCAAAGCGACTTTTAGCAGCCTGCCTATTTTGGAAAATCAGCAGACTACAGATTCAACCACCTCGTTGCTTATCCAGAATAAAGATCGGAAGCTTTTACAGAGCATTTGGCTGAATCTTAAAAACGCAAATGTGCTCCGCTCTGCGGATCTTTCAGGAAGCGACGATTTAAAGAAGTGGTATGCTATTGAAGAAGGTCTAATCCTGCAAAACACCTTTTCGGAAAGTAAAGATCAGCATTTTCAGGCTATTCATTTCCCGTCAAGCAACTACAGGTATTTCCGCTTACTGATAAATAATAAAGGTAAAAATCCCTTGAATATTATTGCTGCGGGTGATTTTTCGGCTTACCAGAAAAGTTCGCTATTCGATAAGATTCCTTCTCTTTCGTGGTCAATAAGAGATAGCGCCGACAAGTGCACGTATGTTAAGTTGAACCTCATAGATAATTTTAAATTAGACAGGCTGAAGCTATCTGTAACCGAGCCCAAATTTTATAAACGGAGCATCGAAATTTACGAGCTAAATACCGCTGGGAAAATCTTTCTTACCTCTGCCGAACTGAGCTCAGAAAGTCAGAATGAAGTCTCATTGACTGATAAAGTAAAGCACTATGAAATAAAAGTCATCAATGGTGATAACCCGCCATTAAAAATTAGTAATGTAGAGGCTTGGCAATTAAGTTCTTATATTATGGCCTATCTGCAAAAAGGGAAAACGTATAGTATCCTTTGCGGCGATTCTAAAGCACAAACGCCCGATTATGATCTGCATTTTTTTACCGATAATGCGCTGAAAAACTTGACCGACATTAAACACCAATCTCTCACAAGAAATCCAATGTTTAAAATTCCAGCGGTTAAAACAAGCAAAGATTTTACCTATCTCTTGTGGACAGCAATGGCCTTGGCGGTGATTCTTCTTTCATTATTAACCAGAAAGATGCTAAATGAGATGAGTTTAAAAAATAAGAGCGACGTTGATAATATTTAGATAAGAAAGATGACATTCAAATCCCGAAAGCATATTGTAAATTTTTATTTGACTGCTTATGGTAGTTTTATCTTTATTGGGCTGTTGTCCTTAATCACAATCCTAATTTTTAAAGTTGAGTATCAGAAACCCAATGCTCCTTTTAAATTATTCTTCCTCCCGGTGATAGGTTTTTCGGTTTTCATGATGGGCGTAAAAGTATTAATCGACTATTTAAGAGCAACACCCGATATTGAAATGCAAGATGGAAAGCTGATTGTTCGCAGGTTGAGAACAAAGGCGGAATTTCTACTTGAAGATATTACCAGCATTGAATTTTCCGGAGTTTTTGACACAGAAATACCTTTTGCATCAAGAGATAAAACTGCTCTGCGGATACAATGCGGAGAAAAGCAATGGTTGTTTTTTGATGATTTTTATTCGAATCTTTGGCAGCTGAAAATGTATTTAGGTAAGAAGTGGGGGACTGGAGACGCTTATGAGGTTATGCCTCCTCTACGTTCAGAGTATCAGTTAGAAAGCTTTCAAAATCACAAAGGATACCAGCTATTCAATCTCAATGGCTTATTGCTTTGGGGGCTTAGCAGTTTCTTCCTGTATATTTATCTTTCCCATAAATCGGGGATTGTGCCAGCTGTATTGTTTTTTGTCTTTTTCTTTTTCCTGGTTTCCAGGTTGTTGTACTTTTTTCAAACGTCAGAGAACTTCCTTGTCGTCAAGAATCATAATTTCTTCTGGTTTCGGAATATTTATCGTTTGTCTGATATCAGGCAAGTTATAATTGAGCAAGGTTCTAAAAAGCCATATACCTTAAGAATAGTTACTAAGGATTTTAAGCAATCAGAATATGCTGCATCAACATTACGAAAGAAGCACTGGAATGAGCTGGCGGTCGTTTTAAGAAGCAAAGGCATTCCCATTACAGATAATCTCCATATCCTGAATGATGTTTAAGATGCGATCTTCAACAACCCATTAACTTAGTCATTTTCGATAAGCCCCTGCTTTTCCAATTGATTGTAAATCTTATCCAGGATTTTCTTCTCATCAAACGGCATAACAATCAAATGACTTAAAAAGCGCTCCTTGTTCGTATCCATATCCGATATTAAAATAATGGGAGTGGTCTTCTGATAGGTGCTCAATTTGAGCGATTCGAACGTTTCACGGTTTTTGAGTTTCCAGTTTGAAATATGTAGTAAAATTAGGTTAGGGTTGAAGTTATGGATAAAATTATGTACATCACTGTACTTTAAACAGGTAAATGTTTCAAAGCCTTCATAGGTCAGAAATACATCCAAAGACTCACGCATAGCAATATCTTCGGCAACAATTAGAATTCTAGCACTCATATATCTCACATAAATAATAGGTAAAACAATTTCTGTGCCTGATTAGTGTTGGTTTAAAAATGATTGAACATGAGGTCGGTATGAGGGAATAGTTTTTTGATCCTTTCTCCCTCTTGCGGCGAAATTTTACCATGCAATCTGAGATGCTCAATTTTTACTGATTTCATCTCTTCCGGAATATGTATCTCATCTGTAAAATAGATGGTTAAGCTTTTAATAGCATCAAGTTGGATTATCTCCTTTGGCACTTCTTTAACCCTGATTGAAAGTGTTCCAAATGCATCAGGCTTTAACTGTTTAGCAACCAGATTCGAGTCCGCCTTGCGTATCATCCAGCCTATTTCCGGGCGTAAGCGAAAGGTCTTTTTATCCTGACTTAAACCGGTAAATCCAGCCCACAGCTCCAGTGGTGTTTCAATCATTTGGCTGCCATCCGATGATAATTCGATATGCTTAAGCTCGGTTTTTACCATTTCATCAGGAAGATCTTTTATCTTCTTTATCTCGTTTAGGTTATTACGATGCCCTTCCTTGCTGTAAGGGTAGAACTTAGCAATCCAGCCATTTATGACAAAATCAGGGGCACCACACATTTTCTTTTTATCACATTCCTGGATGAACATATCCCGCCAGAAACCTTTGTCATTTTTTCCATTGGCGGCAGCAATAAAGTTTTTCAAAACAGGATCAAGTTCATTTAGCCACCAGTCACAATCGTATTTTTTTAAAGCCTGGGCTTTATCGTAAACTTTTTGCCAATCTTTAGGCGTACCTTCTAACGTTATTTCGGGAACACCACAGCCAATCAGTAACACGATATATTCAAAATAAGGCTTCATGGCTTCCATAATGGTTATTTCTGAAGCAACTCTGGTCACAGCTGTACTTGTAGAAAAATTGCAGCTTAAAACGTCTATTAATTCTTTACCAGTGCTCGCTGCAATTTTTTTGGTGAACTGAGGAAATACCTCTTGCCAGGGTGCTTTTGGGTTCTTCAGCGAAATCCTGTTGTCTTTTACTATTAAAGAGGTTTTACCCGTGAAATTTACAAACCGGCTTCTCAGTTGCTCTGCATTGGCGTTAACATGGTGCGCAAACCCTTGCGATATTAACAACCAGATCATATCCGGCGAAAGCGTAAATGGACGATGTTTGGCGTAGGCTTCCTGCAAGCCACTTATAAAATTATTTGAAGGATATTTGAAGGATAGCTTAACCAAAGAGTCGGTCATTTCAGACCGTGCAATAATATTCAACGGCAGGTTGGCAGTACCAATATACTCCCGTACCATCATTTTCAGGGCATCATCGTAGCTTATTTCTTGTAATAGAGCGTTTGGTTTCGATAATGATTCAACCTTTATTCTGCGCGATTTTTGTGCAAGGCATAGTGACGTGCAAAAGATTAAAACAGTAAGCAGGTGTAGTTTCATGGTGAATAGGTTGTTTACGCTAAATGCTAAGCAATATATCAATAATTAACCAAATATCGGTTTGTGGAAATAAACGTTAAATTCCATCTTTCAGATATGTGCAATAGTAAAGCTACTATCAAAGCAACGCTCCCTCCTGTACTAATAAGTACATCTCTTGTTGTGTTTGCTGCTGTTTGTTTCCTGATTTTTATGAAAAGAGACTGGCGTGATCCAAACTATGTGAGATTGTTTTATAGGTGCCAAGATAACTGCGAAATAGCCAAAAAAACTCGCGATTAGTGATTTTCGAAAAGGTGATTACTGGATAATTTCCAGCGGATTACCAAGTGAAGTAGATGGTGTAATGGATTCGATCTTTAGAACGAATTATAGCATTAAGATGGCGTATGCGGGATGTACCGGAGCGGATGATTGTGTAGTTTGCTACAATAATATCCAGCGTCGCTTACTGCTCAAAAAATACGGAATGAAATTTCCTTCCAAGGTTTATCGGCAAGCGAAAAAACAACTTGGGTATGAATAACAGCCACACATATTAATTCATTACCTGCTTTTTAAACTGAACCGGACTTAACCCAACCTCCTTCTTAAATAACCTGGTAAAATAAGGCGGGTTCTCAAATCCAAGAATATAAGCAATTTCTGCAATGGTTTGGTCTGCTGATTTAAGCATGTTCTTTGCCTCGCTAATCAGAAAGATATGAATAAGCTCAATGGCAGTTTTGCCCGTTTCCTGCTTTAGCAAATCGCTTAGATATTTTGGTGAAATAGAAAGTTCGCCAGCCATTTGGGTAACCGAGGGTAAGCCTTTTGTTTTTAAGAAACCTTTTTCAAAATAGGCCGCAAGCTCCTCGTTAAATCTGGAAACCATTTTGCCTGAAAGTTCAGTTCGGTTGATGAACTGGCGTTTATAAAAACGCTGCGAATATTTTAAAATCGAGTCAATATGTGCCAGAATGATATCGCGGCTGTATTCATCCTGATTATTATTGTATTCAATCTCAATTTTTCTGTATAAATCCCAGATAATTTGTTCTTCCTTTGGGGATAAATGCAGCGCTTCGTTCACCTCATAGTCGAAAAAATTGTACTTCTTTATCTCTGAATGCAGAGGATGTCCACTAAGAAAGTCTTCATGAATGTAGATTAGAAAGCCATTCTCCTCAAACTCCAGATTCTTCATTTCCATCACTTGCCGGGGTTTTACAAATGACATAGACCCATTATCATGATCATATTCTGATCGGCCATATAAAAACAATCCCGACTTCAGTTTCTTAAACCCGATCATATAAAAATCGGTTGTAAACTCACGCTCGCCAATAGAGCAGCTTCGGTTACACTGATAGATGCTGATCAAAGGATTCTCAGGCATCGGAAAGCCATTTGCCCGGTGAAGTTCTGTAATGGTTTTAAAATGTTCCATAGTGCATCTTTAAGAAGTTTGAAATTGGTTTACCGACTTTTATGAAACCCTGCAACCAAATATAGTGCTATGTAGGTTGCAGGGCATCAAATTAAAGTCATTTACCATGTGCCAGGGCCGAAACCTCTTTCCATTCCTCCCAGGTAGCTAGTCTTTCTGCATATACCTGTTTTACCCATGGATAAGCTACTTTTCCAAGAAATAATCTTAAAGGGGGATTTGAAGAATCAACCAGCTTTAGAACAGCATCAGCCGTTGCTTCAGGTTTACCAAAACTATCTTCCGTTGCGCCAGCTTGAAAAGCAGCCCTTACTCCATCATACACATCAAGTTGTTTGGAATGTGTAGCCGATGAACCTCCCCAATCTGTTTCAAATCCATTTGGTTGTATTAAACTAACTTTAATCCCAAAGTCTTTAACTTCGGTAGCTAAAGTTTCGCTTAAGCCTTCAACTGCAAATTTCGATGCATTATACAGACCCAATACCGGAAGCGTTGCTACTCCTAATACACTCGAAACCTGGATAATGTGTCCATGCTTTTGTTGGCGCATAATGGGAAGCACGGCCTGCGTTACCCAAAGTAAGCCGAAAACGTTTGTCTCAATTTGTTGACGAGCTTCTTCTTCGCTTGTTTCTTCAATAGCTCCGAACAATCCAAAACCCGCATTATTAATCAACACATCAATGTTGCCAAAATGATCTTTTGCTTTATTTACGGCATCGAAGCTTGCTTTCCTGTCGGTGACGTCCAGCTGTAATGGCAAAACTAAATCGCCATATTTTTCAACCAAATCATTTAATGCACTTGTGTTTCTTGCTGTTGCAACTACTTTGTCGCCACGTTTTAAAAACGCTTCGGCCCATATTTTTCCAAAACCTTTGGACGCTCCTGTTATAAAAATTGTCTTTGCCATTTTTCTTTGAATTATTATACAACAAAGTTATAGGGGCAGGCCCGGGCAGACTTATACAAAAGGCGGGGATGTTTATACATTTGGCGGATAGAGCACCAAAAGATTAGGTAGAACGTTTCTGAAGATCTAAATGAATTTGTTTCCTGCTTTCACATGCTTAGAAATACATTTATTTAAACTGTTCAGGATCGCTTAGTTTATGGTTGATTTCCAGTAGCATCTTATCCAGTTCTTCTATGCCTTCCTTTACTTTTTTGATAACAGGGCAGGATTCCTTCTCTTCCAGCAGATGCACAAGGTTTAACAGATCAGCAACCGGCTTTCGCAATATGTAGGAATTATAAAAAGCAACCTTCTCCAGTTGGGTTATGTACTTGCTTAGTGCATTTTCCTTTCCTTTACGTTCTGTTGTATCCTTAACAACTGCTAGTCTTGCGGCATGTCCTTCGAAATTTACTTTGTAGGATACAATTTCCCTGTAAACTAATTCTCCTGACTTAGTAATATGTGTTACTTCTCTGGAAAAGGAACCCGGCTCTTTAAATTTGGTATCGCGGATACGGTATAAATTAGGAAGATCTTCCTTTAATGATAGGTCTTCAAGGGTCATGTTTTGAAACTCTTCCCGCGAGTAGCCATAGGCAGCTTCGGTTGCAGCATTAACTTCCAAAAACCTTAATGTCCGGCAATCTAATATCCATTTGGGTTGCGGATTTTGAGTAAAAAGGACTTGGAAACTTTCTTCTTTTCTGAAAATTGATAGATCCACTTTAGTGTTAATTTGAAAGGTTTGGGCATTTATACGAAAAGTTGTGATCTGGGTTGCTAAAAAATAAAAAAAGCCGGAAAAAAAAATCCGGCCTTATAATAAATTCTATAAATCAGTCAGATTTATTTGTATTTGCACAAGTAAGAGGTTTGGATGTCGGTCTTAACTTTGAAAGAAGCATTCGCTGCAACTTCAAAAGCCTGACCATTGTTGTATGATGTCCACTCACTTGCACCAGGCAATAAAGCCGTTAGAGTTCCCTCAATTACAACCATCGTTTCATGTTGCGATGTACCAAATTCGTATTCTCCCGGTTCAATAACACCTATGGTTGATTTTCCTTCGGCAGATTGGTATCCTAATGATTTTACAGTGCCGTCAAAGTATTCGTTAACGTTAATCATGATTAAAATTTTGGCAAATATACTATTGCCGGGCGTTAAAAAAAGTAAATCCTAAAGTTTGAACCTGTGTTAAGGTTAATCCTATAATGTCCGTATAAGTTCAATCGCTGTCTTTATTAAGGCCGTTCGCATTTTCATTTTTGACTTTTGAATTTAAACCTATCACCGGGTGGGGGAGTGGCATATTTCAAAATGGATAAATAAAACTTTATCTCAATGAGTAGAAACTTGCGTTAGGAAATGTCGTATACTTCTGAAAATGAATTGTATATGTAGTTGGCATCTGCTAAGAAATTATCGACCTGTTTAATGCTGCTTGCCAAGGGTGGTCTCAATATATCGTAGCTCCAGATGGCAGATGGCTTCGTAAATAAGATGGCTAAAGTAAAATGGCCTGTACAGAGACAGGCCATTTAGGAGTTGTAAATCAGAGTAAAGAAAAAAATGATGTTTTCATACTAATACTCTTTTTTTGTTGCACAGGTTGCACAAGTTGAGAGATTGTTGAAAAGTATTTTATCTAAGGTGTCCTGAAGCTTAGCACTAGATGGCCTTGGTGCGTTTGACAATACAATTTTTCCTTCAGGATTAATAAGGATATATCTCGGGAAAGTATTTACACCAAAGGCTTGAATAAATTCTGAACGAGAATCTCTGTCACTTATTAAATGCGTTCCACTGGGGTATTGAGTGTGTACATATTTCAGCCATCTTTCTTTCATTTCGGGTATATCAACCGAAATATTTACAAAACGTATATTCTGATTTTGATATTTTTTCTCAATGATTTTAAGAAATGGAATCTCCTGGAGGCTTGCATTTAATGCAGACGACCAGATATTGATATAAACATAGTTCCCTTTAAGATCATCTGACGTTACCAGTTTATTGCGCTGATCGCGGTAGGCGAACTGTGGTGCATCGTTTCCAGGATTAACAAGTTTTAGTTTTTCAAAACGTTTTATCAGGTTGTTTTTGTAAACACTGTCTTTTGATAAGCTCACATAGTCATTCAAAAATTTCTCATCCTCAGCGCTCCCGTTTATCAAATTCAACGTGTTCTGATATAACAGTTCATCTCTAACAGGACCGTCTTTTAGTTCCTGCTTAACAATGTCACGACGTTGTTCGAATTGGTTTTTACTTTTCAGATAAGGCGATCTTATAAGTTCTGCAGTTCTTAAGCACTCAATTCTGGTAGAAACCAGCTTCCGGTATTGTTTAGAAAATGAATAGAGCACGGCATCATTCAAATCAAAATCTTCCCATACCAAAGCCTGTAACTGCGCAGCTTTTTCAACTGGAAGCTTTTTGGTATGCATGGCATTTACTGCCGGAAACAGGACTTCCGTTGCGTCTGCTCCTGGGCGTAGGTTTTGTGCCAGTTTATAATATTCGGCTTCTTTTTCCTTCGATATACCATATCGCTGCACATACTCGTGAGTGTAGTATTTTATAAGATAATCGACATGTTTTTTCTGAGTCTTAATAAAGCTTAAATTAGGAGAAGATTTTTCGACAGCGGCATTTGCCTCTTCCCTGAATTGGTCTGTTATTGTTATAAACTCCTCGGGTTCAATATCATTAAACTGCGCATGGAGATCCTTGCCTTCTTCCGGAAAGTACTTTTTGCTGAGTAAGTCGATTTTTGTAAGTAGCTTGTTTTCATCAGCTCCTTTTCCCAGCAATTGAAGGTTGCCTGATTTACCTTCTACTGAGAAATTCATACCGGGGCTAAGGTACAGTGAAAGCTCTTTATCAATAAAATAGTAGCCGCTATCTATCCTGGCATTCAGCGCAAAATTTCCCTGCTTGTCTATTTTGATCAGTTGTCTGAAATGCTTAGCATCCTCTAAATAAACTTCATGGCCTGCAAGTTCAGGGAGCCTTCCCTTAACAGAAACATTTTGCTGTGCGAACACGGCAAAAGGGCTTAATAGCAGTAAGAGCGATCTGGTCATGTGGGTTAAAAGTTAACTGTTATGACATTCTTACCCCATTCTTAATTTAAGGTTACAAACCGCTGCTTGTGAATAACTTGTGAAAAGTTGTGGAAAACTGGCTCTTCAGTGTTGATAACCTGTTAGTTGAAAAATGTAATGCGATAACCTGTTGGTTGATAGACGTTTGCTGTAGTTTTTAGCTGAGTATGGCACTCATGTAATTGTGGAAAACTCTTGCTTTTTAGTCAAAAAGACGTTGATAAGTTTTGCTTAAAAGAAGGAAAAAAAATGAAAGTCGGCAGACCGAAGTCATTTCTGCAGTCTTATACCGCGGTATTTGACATAAGGTTCAGGAAAAATTAAAATAGTGATTAATAGCTGCGATGATGGAAACCCGGATTCAATTTGCCTGTTTCGCAACGATAACAAACTGTGATTTATTGGGGTTTACTGTCTTTGCAGGATAGACTTAAAAAAAAGCCGTCCTCATCGAGCGATGGACGGCTTAAATATTGATTGAGATATATTAGTATAAAGTAAGCTCTACGCGACGGTTTTTCTGACGTCCTTCTGGCGTATCATTTGAAGTAATTGGCTGAAATTCACCATAACCAGTAGCTTCCACTTTAGATGCATTTGCGCCTTTACCAACAAGATATGTTTTAACCGCTTCTGCTCTGTCTTTCGATAATTTAAGATTAAACTTATCTGAACCAACATCATCAGTGTGGCCTGCAATTCTTAAAGTATAGCCATGATCTCTAACAAGGCCAGCTAGTTTATCAAGTGATGGATAGGAGCTCGTTGTGATCGTAGCTTTGCCAAACTCAAACTCCAGGTTAGTGAATGCTTCTTTTAAGATGTCTTCGGCAAATTTTGGAAGCGGACAGCCCGAGCCATCTACCCGTACCGAATCTGGGGTGCCTGCGCATTTGTCAAATTTATTTGCAACCCCATCGTGATCTGTATCACCAAGCTCACGGTCGTAGCGAGACCTGTCTTCTTTCTGCAGACTATCCAAACGGGCAACAGCGCGTCTTAACGAAGAGTCATCGTACATTCTTCCGCCGCCTGCCTGCGGGTTGTACCAGGCTAGCTGATGTCTGCCTTTTTTACCCAGGGCAATTTCCAGGCCTAATTGGGTAAAAGAGAATTTATCATACGAATTACCATAATCGTAACTATCGAACCTGTCTGATTTAACAAAGAAGATGGTATGCGCCAGATCTATATTAACGGTTTTTGAAACACCTATTTTAAATCCAAGTCCCACCGGAATAAGATAAGTTTCCATATAGCCCGGCACCGAATTGCCTGAGTTGGTAGGGAAGGGCCTGAAATTGGAGTAAGAAAGCCCCGATTTTCCATACAAGCCCAATAGGCCAAATTCATGAAACATCTTTAGGTTAACAATAGTGTAATTCAATGTTAAACTTGCCAGATATTCCATTTTGGTTGTGTATGATGAATTGGATACCACGCCCAAATCAGTTAAGGATCTTATTCCTTTTACATCTCCCTTCATTACGTCTGCCTGCAGGCCAAGTACAGGAGCAAGCTGTTTGCGTACGGATATTCCATACCCGAAAGATTCAGTGGGGGTAGTGAAGTCGTTCTTTTTGTTCGACCAGAATATGGTGTGTGGAGTCAGCATTCCGCCATAGACACCTACTGTCCATGTTTTTAAGTCCCGGGAACGGTATTTAAACATCATGCTATCACGGCTTATCTGCGCTGTAGCTAACTCTGTTCCCGCTAATAATAAACTAAGAAGTAGTAATTGTTTCCCCTTTTTTAATAAAATATGTGTTCTAGGAAATAGACTTCGTGGAACTCCATCGTCGTCTTGTAAACGTAGTTTCATAGGTAACGGCCTCCTTACAGTTAATAAAATTTACAGTTAAATAAATAAAATGTGCTTCTCGAAGAGGGCAAGCTCCTCTATAACACACTGTCTGTAAAATGGTTTGTAGAAAACCGGAATCAAGAAGGTTTTTGTGCACAAACTGAGAAATTTGTTCACTCCGTTAAAGGAGAACTTTTTTCCAACCGATGCCTATTGGCCTGTATATGTTTTTTTAGTGAGAATGATTATCGTGTAAATAGTAAAATTTGATGTGCTATTATTTCACAAGGTAACAAAGATGGAATTTCTGATTTGAGGAATAAGATTTCGGGTTTTATGGCCTTTGCCAACAGTGTCTTCTACCAGCAGAACATCGCCAGCTCCAAAGCTTCTTTTTTCACCCAGAGATGTCTCAATTTCAATCTTGCCATCTAATAAAATAATATATTGTCTTGCGGGAGCGGTATGAAAATCATAATCATAAGATGGAGCCACCTTTCTAAATATCAGATTATCAACTTTATACTTTTTAGAGAGATATCCAATCATGCCGTTTTCATGAAGAGGGATACTCAGGTCTTCAAAATGACTTTCTCCATCATCATCTGAAAAAACGCGTACAACGTTAAAGGATTCCATAGGTAATTAGTTAAAGTTAAGCCGGAGATTACGTTCTCTCCGGCATTGAATTCTGGTGAAAAAATCTAAAAGCTAAATGCAGTTTACAATCAGAGCAATAATTGAATATATATTGACTTCATGCGATTAACCTTGCCCTAGTTTAATATCAACTCGTTGGCCAGTTTAATCTCTTCCATTTGAACCGTATGTGGCCGGCCTTGGTAAACCCTTGATGTTACATCTGCGCCTAGCGACTGAATCAGCCGAATACTTTCCTCCACCCTGCTTAAAGGGACATGCGGGTCTGGATCTCCGGTTGTAATTAAGATGGGAGTTCCTGCAAAATCTCCTTTGTAATTAGATGGATCAAGCGTCTGGCCAATTAGCCCGCCGGTATAAGCAATTATCCCACCGTATCTCGAAGCGTTTCTAGCAGTATATTCAAGAGACAAACAGGCTCCCTGCGAAAATCCAAGAAAGTAAATCTTATTTGAAGGAATGCCATCTTTTATAATCTCTTCAATAGTCTCCTGGATTAGAACCAAAGCTGAATCAAGTGCTGGTTGATTACTCTCAACCGGTGCCATAAAACTATAGGGATACCAGCTGTGATTACTTGCCTGAGGAGCATAGATAGCAGCATCTTTCAAGTTTAAATGATCTGCCAGTGTTATAATACTTTCGGCAGAGGCTCCGCGGCCATGCAGCATTATAATGGCTTTTCTGGCTTCGGAAGCAGGGAGGCCCGCTTTTATAATTTGTTTATTATGAGTGTACATGCTAGTCGAGTTTAATTAATTTGCTGGAAATGTCTTCGCGGTAAGCTTCGTATTGAGCAGGTAATTTTAATCCTTTACCCAAATTGGCAACATCCTCATCTACAGAAAAGCCCGGATTGTCAGTAGCGATTTCAAATAATACCCCACCTGGTTCTCTGAAGTACAACGAGTAGAAGTAGTTACGATCTATTTTTTCGGTGATATGTAAGCCGTAGTCCGCAATTTTTTCTCTCATCTGGAATAGTATTTCGTCGTTTTTAACTCTGAATGCAACGTGATGCACTGATCCTCCTGCAACATGACCAACAGCTTCACCGGGAGCTTCCACAACGTCAACGATAGCAGCATTTTCAACCGTATCTGTAACAAAGCGGTAACGATTTACATGCTGTTCCAGTAGTTTGTATCCAAATAAGTTGGTTAAAACATCTGCAGTTGGCTGCAATTTGTTGGTGGTAATTGTAACATTATGAAATCCTCTTGTTGCATGTTCTGCTGTCACTTCATTAGTTTCCCATGGTAAGCGTTTATCTTCATTTTTAGGAACAATAAGCTCAAATTTTAATCCATCGGGATCCAAAAATGTAAGATATTGTTCGCCAAATTTTTCGGACACCTTATTGTAAGTTACATTGTTATCCTCGAAGCGTTTTAACCAAAAGTCCAAACTACTTGCCGGTACCGAATAACCTATTTCTGTTGCCTGACGAATACCACGGCGGCCTTGCTGTACATTTCCCCAAGGAAAGAAAGTTAATATAGAGCCTGGTGTTCCAACTTTATCACCATAGTAAAAATGGTAAGTATATGGATCGTCAAAGTTGACAGTTTTCTTAACTAAACGTAGGCCTAAAACTCTGGTATAGAAATCAAAATTCCTTTTCGCATCGCCAGCTATTGCTGTTATGTGGTGGATGCCTAAAATGTTATTTTCCATGATATCTCCTTTTGTTTGTATGTTGATGAAATTGTTTTTCTGTTTTGATACTCCAAAATTACTCTGGAATATCTAGCTGCGCCTTGATGTAAGATAAGAATGTAGCTTGACGCAGGATAAGAAAGAACAGAATAAGGGAATGCCTTAAATCACATGCAAGAGATGGCAAGATTTAAGCCTTCGTAACCAATTATTGTTAACTATTCATTACTGTTGTGGGCCTTTATCTGGCGGCACATTAACTAAAAAAGGACAAGCAGGTTTTTCCTACTTGTCCTTTTTTAGTCAGCTTATACGCTGGTTATTAATAAATCTCCTTTTTCGCAGAAGCTAAAGTATTCTTCAGAAGCCCAATAATAGTCATCAAGCCTACACCTCCCGGAACCGGGGTAATCCATGATGCTTTAGGCGCTACATTTTCAAAGTCAACATCGCCATACAACTTGTAACCAGATTTAGTTGTCTCCGAAACTTCGCGATTAATACCTACATCAATAATTACCGCACCCTCTTTAACCATATCGGCAGTTACGAAATTCTTTTTACCAATAGCAGCGATGATGATATCCGCAGAACGAACTACATCAGCCAGATCTTTGGTGCGGCTGTGGGTAAGTGTTACGGTGCAGTTACCTGGAGTAGCGTTACGCGCCATCAAAATACTCATGGGGCTACCAACGATATTGCTTCTGCCAATTACCACGCAATGTTTACCTGCCGTTTCAACTTTGTATTCTTCCAGCATTAACAAAATCCCGTAAGGTGTTGCCGGAATAAAACATGGAAGGTTGCGCATCATGCGGCCAAGATTGATAGGGTGGAAGCCATCCACGTCTTTCCTGTGGTCAATTTTTTCGGTGACTTTCTCCGGATCAATATGTTTAGGCAATGGAAGCTGAACGATTAAACCGTCAACATCTGCATCCTTGTTAATCTTTTCAACCATAGCCAATAATTCGGCCTCAGTTATTGAGTTATCATAACGAACCAGTGTAGATTTAAAACCTACCTTTTCGCAGTTTTTCATTTTGCTGGCAACGTAGGTTTCGCTACCGCCATCATTTCCAACCAGGATGGCTACTAAATGAGGTTTGCGGCCTATCGTTGTAGATACAGCTGCTGCTTCTTTTGCTATTTCTAGTTTCAGTTTCTCTGAAACGAATTTTCCGTCTAATATATTCATATAGAGATGTGAGATCTTAGATGTGAGATATGAGAGTCTCTCAACGTTTTACATCTAAATTCAGAATCTTTTAACGAGATGTAAGATCTTAGATGTGAGATATGAGAGTCTCTAAATGTTTTACATTTAAATTCAGAATCTTTTAACGAGTATGAATTTAGATGTCAGAATGAGAATTCTCTCAAAGTTTTAAATTGAGATACGAGAGGATTCTCAAATCTAAATTCTCATATCTCAAATCTATAATTTAATCCAGTTTTAAAACCGCCATAAATGCCGATTGCGGGATCTCTACGTTACCCACCTGGCGCATGCGTTTTTTACCTTGTTTTTGTTTTTCTAATAGTTTACGCTTACGGGAAATATCACCACCGTAACACTTTGCAGTTACGTCTTTACGCAAAGCACTGATGGTTTCGCGGGCAATTACTTTGGCTCCGATAGAAGCCTGGATTTTTATTTCAAATTGCTGGCGCGGAAGAAGTTCTTTCAGTTTTTCACAAATTCTCTTTCCAAAATCATAGGCATTACTGCGGTGAATTAGTGAAGAAAGTGCGTCAACCGGTTCGTCGTTTAAGCGAATATCCAGCTTTACAAGATCCGATTTACGATAACCAACCTGGTGATAATCAAAAGATGCATAGCCTTTAGAAATAGTTTTCAGACGATCGTAAAAGTCGAACACGATTTCGCCCATTGGCATTTCAAAAACCAGCTCTACACGATCAGATGTAAGGTATGACTGATTTACGATAATTCCACGTTTTTGAATACAAAGCGACATTACCGGACCCACAAAGTCGGATTTGGTAATAATGTTGGCTTTGATAAATGGTTCTTCAATAAATTCGATCTTACTTGGATCGGGAAGATCTGATGGGTTATTTACCTGAACCTCTTCTTCTTTAGTGGTATATGCTTTGTAAGAAACGTTGGGTACGGTAGTAATTACCGTCATGTTGAATTCACGCTCCAAACGCTCCTGAATAATTTCCATGTGCAGCATTCCTAAGAAACCGCAACGGAAACCAAAGCCAAGAGCCGCAGATGATTCGGGTTCGAAAACAATAGAAGCATCGTTTAGCTGCAGTTTGTGCATGCTCTCGCGAAGCTCTTCGTAATCTTCAGTATCCACAGGATAAATACCCGCAAATACCATTGGTTTCACCTCCTCAAATCCCTGAATAGCTTCTTTTGCCGGACGTTCCGTTTGGGTGATTGTATCACCTACTTTTACCTCTCTGGCTTCTTTGATACCTGAAATAATATAGCCTACATCGCCAGTTTTGATAACATCTTTAGGCTGCTGCTGAAGTTTTAAAGTACCTACTTCATCTGCGTAATATTCTTTACCGGTAGCAATGAATTTAACCTTATCTCCTTTTCTTATCTCACCGTTCACCACTTTAAAATAAGCGATAATTCCGCGGAAAGAATTAAATACCGAGTCGAAGATCAATGCCTGAAGTTCTCCCTGCGGATTTCCAACCGGCGCAGGTACGCGATCAACAATCGCTCTCAAGATATCAAAAACGCCCATTCCGGTTTTACCAGATGCAGGGATGATATCTTCGCGTTTGCATCCAATAAGGTCAATAATCTGATCTTTAACTTCCTCTGGCATTGCACCCGGTAAATCCATCTTATTAAGGATTGGGATTATTTCCAGATCGTGCTCTAAAGCAAGGTAAAGGTTCGAAATTGTCTGAGCCTGAATTCCCTGTGCTGCATCTACAATCAAGAGCGCACCTTCGCAGGCTGCAATAGATCGGGAAACTTCGTAGGAAAAGTCAACGTGCCCGGGAGTGTCAATTAAGTTTAACACATAATCTTCGCCGTCGAGTTTGTAATTCATCTGAATAGCGTGGCTTTTGATGGTAATACCACGCTCACGTTCAAGGTCCATATCATCCAGCAACTGCGCCTGAGCCTCACGCTGAGTGATTGTATTGGTATATTCAAGCAATCGATCAGCTAATGTGCTCTTTCCGTGATCGATGTGTGCTATAATGCAAAAATTACGAATATGCTTCATCTGAACGGCAAAGATAGCTTTTTCATCAGAATAAATTGTTTTAAAAGGAGATGAAGAAGGTAATTACGTTTAAACTTCATCCGGCGTCCGAAGGTTTGTTTTTGAAGGATTTAAGATTCAGCAAAAACGATTTTCCAGGTGATGATTCGTATGCGTGGCAGTTTTGCGATATGGGATGTCTGAAAGACGTATTTGTAAGTAAGGTTTAATAATGTAAAAGGCATCGGTTTTTCCGATGCCTTTTATACATGTTATTAAGATACAAGTCTACATCTTGGTTGCCGCGGCGGTTTTATTTGATATTGGCGCTTCCATTTCCTGGCCATTTACCTTCACGTTCCTAAACCGGAGCTCTTTTACGTCACCTAAATCAAAATCAGTGGTTTTTAAGGTAACATCCACATCTTTTACCAATATATCACGTATTTCAGTTTGTGAGTGACCCGTAATTTGTCCGAAAGATGCGCCGTTTCCGCGAACATCAGAAATGGTAATATTCCTTACTAAAGCTTTTGGTGCTTGTTGACCTTTTAGATCGAAATATTGTGTCCAGGGAGAAACCTTAAAAATAACGCCTCCGTTGTCCATTGTAATGTCTGTCATGCGGATGTTCTCGTACTGCTGTGGGGTGTCCGGGCGCAGTTTTAACCGAAGCACAGTAGGGCCTTTCGTGGTACAGCGTTTCACTTCTACATTACGTACAAGTGTTGCCTCGCTTCCGAATGTTACAATGCCTCCGCCAGCTTCAAATGTGCAGTCCGTAATTAGTACTCGTTCAACCGCAGGGCTGTCTTTATCTTCCATCGCAAATGGACCTTTTGAACCTTTTAGCGCTATACAATCATCCCCAACAGAAAAAGAGCAACCGCTTATTGTAATATCCTGAGAGCTATCCACATCAATACCATCTGAACTTGGGCCCCGGTTAGGAGTTGGACCAGATGGAGCTTCAAATCGACAATTTTCTACAAGCACATCCTGACAACGATATAAATGAAGGTTCCAGAAGCCCGAGTTTAGATAAGTTAGTCCGCTGATTTTTACATCTTTTGAATTTTGAATAAACATCAGGCGAGGCCTTTCAACATCCAGATTTTTAGTATGCTTTTCTCGATCTCTGCGGGTGTAAAATTCTTTGTAAAAAGGATGTCCGCTGCCATCTAGTGTGCCTGTTCCGGTTATTTTTAAATGATCAACCTGGTCGCCATTAATCAATGCCGCTCGCCATGGCTCTGAATGTCCTTCAATTCGGGTAGTTATCTTCGCGTAATCGTTAATATTTGTGGAGCCCTTAAGTACTGCGCCATCCTGCAATTCCAGGTTCACCCCTGGCTTTAAAAACAGAGAGCCGCTAATAAAGACTCCTTTCGGGATGACAATAGTGCCACCGCCTTTCTCGGCGCATTTGTCAATAAGGGATTGAAGAGCTTTCGTATTTAGTGTTTTTGCATCTGCAATAGCGCCATGCTCTGTAATAAGGTAGCGTTGAGATGCAGGTGCAACTAAATGTGAGCGGTGGTTATTGGGCATGTTTTTCGGTTCCATAGCAAATACTCCCTGGGTAGTAAGGAGTGAAAATGCAGGAAATAGAAGTAGGAAATTGGTGTTCATATTGCGTATTCTGGGTTACAGATTCTGTTTACAAATATGCATTTCCAATACATAAGGTGATAAGGCAGTATCAGGATTGTTGCGTAACAAATTTGATAACCCTACAGGGTAAAAAAGGGTGTAAGCAAGATGTGGAGGTTGTTTTTAAGAAATCACACAGAACTGGTTTTGCACATTCGCAGGCAATTGAATTTGTTCTTCCTGGTTTGTTAAATAGGCTTATTAAAAAATGAGACATGGTTAATGAACTGTCCGGAAATTGATGACTGTATGTTTTATGATAAGGAGATGGAGAACACCTTTTGCCAAGTACAATTCATGCTTGGAATAAAGGTAGTATGGGGTTAGATAAAAATAAAGACCGCTCGAGAGCGGTCTTATAAAAATTATTTGTTTAAAGAGTCAACTTTGGCATCGGCTGTAGAATCCACAGTGTCTGCCCTGTTTTCAAGAGAATTGGAAGTTGCGCCCGCCACCGAATCGATCGTGTCGCTCAAAGAATCGGTTGAAGAATTTTCTGTTTTGTTGCTGCTACATGCTGTAACCGATAACGTAATGGCCATTGCGGCAAATCCAATTTTGAATAACTTTTTCATTTCAGAAATTAATTTATATAGGGGTTAAAATTTAGCTTTTCATTTTTTTGCACATTTTGATTTCAGCAACTGAATAATGTTTAGTAATGTTTTAGTTTTTTTGAGGAAAATATAAATTGAGGTTCTTTTTGTTGATAATCAGCGAAATCCATCATTAGCTAATACATGTCAAAACATCTTTCTTAACGGATTGTTACTTATTCACATATGTTAAATTTTTTGAAACTCCAACCTCTTTGTGGCGTAGAATCGCTATCTATCAGGAAATCATGACAACAAAAGTTCAGTCGCGTAACAAACAGAAATCTCACTCTATTCTCGCTTATTCACATGGCGCAACAAGGGCATTTCGTTTTTTTTCCAAGGAAGACTTTTTGCACATGATGTGTGATATGTCGTTAGCCGATATCATCAACGATATGGAAAGATTTAAAAGTCTTGAAGAGTATGAAATATGTAATAAGCTGATGTTTGTGATCCGCGAGAAGCGAAAGACAGAGGATTTAAGTGTTGAAGCCGTTTTCGTCTGATTTTTTATCCAGTTGTGCGGATTATTATACTGAGTGCGAGGAAATCTTCGACAGACGGTTGATTGCCGGTGAATGAAGCTGATTGGATATTGAAATATCTCTTCGAATAGAAATTGAAAATAATAAAAAGCGGCTGTACCTGCGCTGGTACAGCCGCTTTTCTATTCCAACCGGGATGGTAATACTGTAACTGTAAAACAGATACCGCTCCGGCTACTTTGGTAGAGGAAATTTAACCCTTAGTTTTTGGAATTTACCGTTCCATGATTTTAGATTGACGAACAGCTGTTACCTGTAAGTGTTGCACCCGCACCACCAGAAGCTGTAACTGTTGCCTTTACGCTAGATGCACCTAATGTAGAGATGGTATAAGGAGGGGTAAACGCGTTTACTCCATTGCCTGCCGTATTGCCGCTTACATTAGTGAATATGTTGTTTTTAGATTGTACAGCTGTAGATGTACCACTCATTAAATCGATTGGCTTTTTAACGTTTTCGAACACGTTAGCTTCAATAAGTAAATTGGCTTCGAAACCTGCCTGGACACAGCTGCTGCTGGCCGTACTGTTGAAATAGTTGTTAACTACATGAACCTTGCCGAAACGCACACGTGGCATACGAGCAACGCAGCCTGTAGCCCACCAGCAGCGTGCAAAAGTAATGTTTAGATGCCCTCTGTCTCCGGTAGCATCATCACTAGAGCCAATCAGGTTAGAAAAACGATGGTCGTCAGATCCGCCGGGACCGTCAGGAATAGGTGATTTCAGGTAAGTAAATTTAGTCCAGCTGATGGTAATGAAATCTGAGGTGTTTTTAACATCCAGATTGCCATCAAGGCCATCTCTAAATTCGCAATGATCTACCCAAACGTTGGTACAGGCATCAATCGTTGCATTGTCTTGTCCGTCTGCATCATAAGCTGCCGGACCGTCAAATATTAAGTTCCTGATGATGATATTGCTGCATCGTTTCATGTAGAGGATTCCTGAGCCGGAAGCTGTGAGGTCGGTTGAAACTAGTTTTGCACCAGATGATCCAAAAATAGTTTTGGCCGATTGATCCTGGAATGTGATCCGTCCGGCAGATGGAATTGTAATTGTTCCATTTACCTGAATCATTTTTACACTGGTGTTTTGTATAGCTGCTTTTAATGCTGCATAAGTTGTCACCACTGTTGCGGTTGCCGTACCGCCACCGATTGTGCCGCCATTTTGCGATGCCCATCCCTGTGCAGAACATGTTGCAGAGGCTTCAGCGTTTTCTTTAGCATTTGTTGATAAAGCTTCAGATTCGTTTGAGTTGCTGATTTGGCTTTTTTTGCAACTCATTGAGATGCATAAGGTTAAAATGATTAAGGCTGTTTTTTTTAAAAAGATTGATTTCATTTTCAATTAATTGGTTTTTTGTTTTTTGTTTAATTTGATTAGTAAAGGGTTTTGTTAATTGGTTGAAAAACAAAGTGCAGGAATAGAATTGGTTGATTACATGTAAATCAGAAGCTTAACGCAGTTTTGTCGCAATTGATTGGATAAAAGTGTGCAATCGATGCCGATAACGATTGCGTAACGATTTGAGTATCTTTTAATTGTGTGTGATCTCGGCTTTATCCCAGTAGCGCTCCCTGAAATTTTTACATCTCATCTTAAAATTTTAAGCAGTCGACCTAAATTTCTCAGTAACCGTATTTCAATTTTCAGGTAAGTGTGAAACGACATTCACAATCCAATTCCAATTTCGTACAATTCGGGTTACAGGTGTAAAAATGGTGTAGGAATTGATACCTGTGTGCCATTTTTTCATTTATCAAAAAAGCTTCACTTTATGTAGGGAAATTTATTCACGTTAGAGAATATTTGCTCTTTTCTCGCGACTGAGAAATTACTGAGGTGTCTTGTTAATCGGTTGGTAGATAGGTTTTTATGTATTTTTTGTCTTCGGTTTAGGTTCTTTACAGGCTAAGCTGAAATATGGCATATTTTTTTGAATATGTATACATCAATAAAACCACACACACACACACACACTTATGAAAGGAATGTATACTTTATTTTTGGTATTGGTTATACCACTAATTGTAAATGCGCAGAAACAGTATCGCCAATTTAGCATTGGCATAGGCACAGGTCTTGCCCGAAATCATGGCGACTTGAGAGTAGCCGAATCCAGGCAGGTTTATATGGGAAACCTGGAGTATTTTTTCAACCCTTATCTTGTTGCAAATGGGGAGCTGGTAGTGGGGAGCATGGCTGCAAAAGGATTGGCAAGTAACCGTGCATTCTTGTCAAACTTTGGGGCAGGTACAGCTAATTTAAAGGTTTATTTTGGCCGTTATATTGACAGGTTCAGAGGTCCCATGTATCGTCGTTCCTCGTTCTCGTCGGTGTTAAGTGGCGTTTATTTCGGAGCTGGATTAGGAGCAATTAAAAGCTCTCAGAGAGAAATAGTCCGATCAAATCACGATCCGATGTACAGAGGCTGGAATGAGGATCGGGATGTGATACTGCCGATTAGTGTTGGTATAGATAACTCCGTTTCTGATTCCAGGATTATTACGGGAATTCGTTATCAATTAGTGCTTTGTGCGGGTGATAATATTGATGGATACGCCATTTGGCATAGTGGGCAGGATAAGTTTAGTACTTTAAGCGTAAGTGTAAAATATCGTTTCGGAGGGTTTCGTACCTACTATCGGTAAATGCCATAAAATGATATTCGGATAGGGATAATGTAATTTAACATCTACCTACATCCCCGCTTTACTTCGAAAAAGAAGTAGGTGGGGATGTGATTTTTGTTGTTCATTTCTTCCATAAGAAATAAAATGTCGAACCTTCATCCAAAATAGATTCAACCCATATTTTTCCTCCCTGCGCTTCTATTTCGGTTTTTACAAAGTGTAAGCCAAGGCCAGTACTGCTATCTATTTGCGATTTGGCGTTTCCCTTTCCAAATTCTTCGAAAATACTTTCAATATATTCTGGTGCAATACCCGGACCGTTATCCTTTACATAAAACCTGTAAAAATCACCTTCAATAGAATGTCCGATATGAATAAGTCCATCCGGCTTGTTGTTGTATTTAATAGCATTCCCAAGCAGGTTTTGAAACACCTGCTGAAGCTTCACCTGCCGTGTTTTGAAAATAGGTAATTCTGTATCCGTTTTAAACCGAATATGTGTTGGTGCTTGTAAAATGGTTATACAGTTTCTGATAAGATGTTCCATCGAAACCTCAATAATCTGGTTCTCATCATGCAGTTTACGAGAATCTTCAAGCACGGAGGTTATCATTTCAGATAAATTAGCGGAAAGTGCTTCCAGAAGATCAAGTTCTTCTAAAAGATCGTCAATATTCTGAATCTGATCGTTCATTTTTATCAACGTAACCAAAGAAATAATTCCGGCCAAAGGTGTTTTTAGGTCATGTGCCATTACTCTGGTGTATCTATCCAGCTGCTCGTTTACCTGGTCGCGTTCTTCGAGTGCTTTTTTTAATTTAAACTGCTGCGTATACAGGTTTTCGAAAACTGCAACCTTAGCTCGGGTAATGGTGGTATTTAGTGGCTTTATCAAATAATCAACTGCTCCGGTTTTAAAACCCTCAATTATATTACCATCCTGTATTGAATTCGCTGTCACAAAAATCACGGGTATATTTCGTGTTTTAGGATTAGCATTAAGCAGATTGGCAACTTCAAAGCCGTCCATTCCAGGCATTTGAACGTCAAGCAAAATTAAACTAATGTCGGGCTGCTTTAAAGCCAGGGTAAGTGCTTCTTCGCCAGATCCGGCCTTTAAAAAGATCCGGTTACCTCCGGTAAGCATATCCTCCAGCAAAATAAGGTTTTCTTTAAGATCATCTACCAGCAGAATCTTAAATTTACCAGAAGCTTGATTTTCTGTTAGTTTGCCGGTAGTCATCATATTTATGGGGGGTGTGATGTCGTTGTCTGTCATTCTCAATAGATTTTATTGTTTTAACATAGGATCATTACCTCTTATCCATCCAGTATTTTATTTGTGAAATAAGATGCTGGGCTAGAAATGGTTTAGTAATATAGTCAGAAGCTCCGGCTTCCATGCATTGTTCTGCATCGCCAAGCATAGCTTTTGCTGTTAAGGCAATAATAGGAATATTTTCGATTCCATTCATTTGCCTTATTTGCCTCATAGCCTCGTAGCCATCCATTTCCGGCATTGTCATATCCATCACAACTAAAGCAATATCCTGATGTGCATTTAATTGCTCGAGGGCCTCAATACCGTTTGTTGCCGTATAAAAGTCAATTTCGTAAGTTTCCAATATCGAACTCATTGCATAAATATTACGAATGTCGTCGTCTACTATCAGCAACTTTCGTCCGTTAAAATTCAAGTTAAGAATATTATCCTGAAGGTTTTCCTCCGGCTCGGATATTTTAAAGGTTAAAGGAGTACTGTCTGCACATTCCTGCATCGGTAATTTTACGATGAAGGTACTGCCTTTGCCAGGTTCGCTTTCCAGCTCTATGGTGCCGTCAAATTTTTTAATTAGCTCTTTGCAAATAGAAAGCCCCAGACCGGTTCCGCCAAATTTTCGGTTTGTTGATCCATTAGCTTGCTGAAAAGCTTCGAAGATAATTCCCTTTTTTGCCTGCTCAATTCCTATGCCCGAGTCTGTAACAGCGAAAATAAAATCGCCTTCCCTGAATGAAATATTTAATTCTATGCTACCATTTTCCGGGGTAAATTTGAAAGCATTAGAAAGGAGGTTCTTTAATATTTGTTCCAGCCTTATTTTATCGGTATAAATTACAACAGGCACATCTTCACTCATTTGAACTGTAAACCGAATATTTTTCTTATTTGCCATCACGGTGAACAACTGTTGAATGTCTTGCATGATGTGCGAAATTATCGAATGATCATACACCAGATTAAGTTTTCCAGATTCAATTTTTGCCAGATCCAGTATGTCATTTATCAGCGTAAGTAAATCAGACCCAGATCTATAAATGATTTCCGTATATTCTAATTGTTTGGATGTTAGATTTTCGTTTGGATTTTCGGCCAGCAAGCTGGTAAGTACAAGAACAGCATTTAAAGGCGTTCTCAATTCGTGCGACATGTTAGCCAAAAACTCAGATTTATATTTGCTGGACAGTTCAATTTCGGTAGCCTTTTCGGCAATTTCTATCGTCGCCTCTTCAATAGCCTTATTCTTCTCCGAAAGTTTAATGTTAATCGTTTGCAGTGCCTGTTGTTGGATGCGTAAAGTCTCTTCAGCCTTTTTATGCGAAGTAATATCAATCAGCATATTTATGGCCCCCTGCATTTTTCCATCCTCATCAAAAAGAGGGAAGGGGTGAGGCTGAACATCTCTTAGTTCCCCATTGGGCTTGGCAACAATAATTTCGGCTCCTCTAACCGGAATACCTTTTTTAATGGTTTGTGCCATCGGGCATTCATCTGGTTCGATAGGATTTCCTTCCTTATCGAAAATTTGCATAGAGCCGCACCATAAATCTTTACCGATAATCGGCTCACGTCCCCAAAGCTCTGCAGCGGCTTTATTGTAAAGAATTATTCTACCCTCGGCATCGCAAGTGTAAACTGCTCCTGGCATTTCTTCAATTAATTGCTTGTAACGTTTTTCGCTTTCTTCGATTTTTTTTCGTGCAATCACCTGTTGTGTTACATCATTAGCGAAAACGAAAATGCCTTCAATTTTACCAGTATTGTCTTTATATGGCTGATAAACGAAATCAAAGTATGCATTGGATAGCGTTCCGTTATTTTGGTTGTTCAGTTTTGCCAGTTTTTCTTTTCCGGCATAAAATTCTCCAGAAGTATAAACTTTTTCAAGTAAAGTATAGAAATCCTGGTTTTCCCGCTGAGGTAAAGCTTCACTCAAACGTTTGCCAACAAGGTCTTTTTTACCCGTAATTTCTTCAAAAAGAGGATTAGCCATTTTAAAGCGAAAATCCAGCCCCTGTATAACAGCAATACACGAAGGAGCCTGAAGAAACAGATCTTCAAAACGTTGTCTTTCTTCTTCCAGCGCTTTTTCAAGTCTTTGTTTTTCAGACCCATCCCGGGCGATACAAAATATAACACCTTCTTCTTCAGACCAGCTTCCCGACCAGATAATGGGCACAATTGACCCGTTTTTGTGTATGTAACGATTCTCAAAATTGGTAACCGGGGTCCCTGCAATAATTTCGGCTGCAATTTTTTCTGTTTTTGCATGATCTTCAGGCAAAACGAGCTGCATATAAGGTATGCCAATAAGTTCTTCGGGCCTATAGCCCCATACCTTTTCGCAGGCCTTGCTGAGGTGGATAAACTTTCCATTTCCGTCAACCGAGCAAATAACATCTATGTTTGCATCTAGTATGCGTTGATTTTGCTGAGTTATCTTTTTGCTCTCAGATATATCGGTAATTTGCGAAATAAAAAATGCCGGGCTGTTGTCCGGGTGCCGTACAAGTGAAATGTTTAAAATAATATATATAGTTTGTCCATCTTTATGAATGTATCTTGTTTCATAGTTGTGGCCCGATATTTCTCCCTTTTTTAGTTTTTGAAAGGCTGAAATGCATGATTCCTTATCTTCAGGATGTGTCAGATTAAGGAACAGATTGTTAAGCAGATCTTCCCTTTTAAATCCGCATAAAAGGCAAAGTGACTCATTTACATTAAGTATATTGCCTTGCGGGGATACTAAAGCAATGCCAATTCCTGATGAGTGGAATGCTGTTGAAAAAGTACCTTCGCTAATTCTTAAACTCTCTTCGGCGCGTTGTTTGGCTTTAAAAGCTAGCCTGATAGAACGGTAAAGTAATATCATCATTGTAATTCCAAAGAAGATGCAACCTGCAAGTAGTCTCTGAGCCCAAAGATTGCTAATATTGCTTTTTTCTCGCCTTGCAATTAGTAATTGTCTCTCATTATTCAGCATTTTGTTGATAGTAAGACGACACATTTCCCGGTAAAGACCGCTCGATTTTGATATTTGAGCAGAGCTGGCTTCTAATCCATATTTGGCCCTGTATTTAATGTTCTGTTTAAGCTCCTCAATACGCAAAGAAGAATATTTAGAAATAGCATTAAAGCGCTTTTCCTGCGTAGGATTGTCGCTCACTAAAAGTCTCAGAATATCCCGTTGTTTGGAGAAAGACGAAATGATTTTATTGAAATCGGTATGGTAACGAGGATTGCCGGTGATAATATAGTCGCCATATTTTTCCTCTGCCGTAGACAGATCGTTAGCCATCAGATTGATGCTCCTCAAAACCAGCTGTGTGTGACTAACCCATTTGTGAGAAGAATTGACTTCTTTAATAGCTCTGAATGCTATAAAAGAAAAAAACACCACCAGAATAATGGTAGAAAAAAATCCGAGAATAAGTTTTCTTTCGAACGCTACCCGCATAATGTATTGTTTTGCAATGGTATACGGGTAGTAATAACTAAAGGTTAACGTTGTTGCGTGGTTTATAATAATAACTGAAGGTCGTTTAAATACTGCCTCAATCTTTGGATCGAACTTTTATTTCCTTCAGGCGTTTTTCAAAAAACTGATAACTATGAATAACTTTTTTAAGGCTTTAATTGCCGGATATGGCGCTAAGAAATTGGGGGGAGGTTGTTTCTCAACCATCATTATTTTTATCTTTTTGTATTGGTTGTTGGGGCATTGTCATGGATAGTTTTCCACTTTTTTCAAAACAGAAAGAGGAAATGACATCGAGGGTGCACGTGACATCTCTCCTGAATGTGGTCAAGAGGGACGGCTGGTCAGAACGTTCGAAATACGAATCCCGCGTTATACATCAAAGGAGCTTAGCATGACGCTAGTTTAGGTAGAGCTAGCCTTCGATAAACCTGTATTACCGGAAAATCGAAAGGGCCGAATTTGTCATTCAGCCCTTCTTGATTTTTATTATTTTACTTCGAACTCTACTTCCAGATCTCCCCATTCTATTGAAACCTCTCCGTTTTTTGATATTTCGAAAGTTAACTTCTCTTTAAATGATTCAGATTTTTCGGGCTTTACAGTCACTCTTAACTGGTCTTCTGCCTCAGCATATGTAGTTCCCCATTGATTCCAGGCTTTGTTAAAAATAATCACCCATTCTT
>Ga0307408_100000609_pt1 | contig 30646 bp, 20 predicted proteins | sample 322Cmetagenome_FD_202116 | JGI IMG/M metagenome (GOLD analysis project Ga0307408, IMG submission 202116) | Maize rhizosphere microbial communities from greenhouse at UC Davis, California, United States - 322HYB-C-3 | ecosystem: Host-associated > Plants > Roots > Rhizosphere > Soil | place...
ACCCCATCATCCGCAAGGTCACGTTCACAGGCTCCACGCCCGTGGGCAAGCAGCTGGCCGCGCTGGCGGGCAAGCACATGAAGCGCGTGACCATGGAGCTGGGCGGCCATGCCCCGGTCATCGTGGCCGAGGATGCCGACCTGGAACTGGCCATCAAGATCAGCAGCGGCGCCAAGTTCCGCAACGCAGGCCAGGTCTGCATCTCGCCCACCCGCTATCTGGTGCACGAGAGCATCCGTGCCGATTTCGTGGCCGCGTTTGCCAAGTACGCCCAGGGCCTGAAGGTGGGCGACGGCCTCACAGCCGGCACGCAGATGGGTCCGTTGGCCAACCCGCGCCGCATCACCGCCATGGCCGACCTGATGGCCGACGCCGTGCAGCAGGGCGCCACGCTGGTGACGGGTGGCGAGCGCATCGGCACCGAAGGCAACTTCTTCCAGCCCACGGTGCTGAACGATGTGCCCCTGTCGGCCCGCATCGTCAACGAAGAACCCTTTGGCCCCGTGGCCGCGGTGCGCGGGTTTGAAAAGATTGAAGACGCCATTGCCGAAGCCAACCGCCTGCCGTTTGGCCTGGCTGGCTATGCCTTTACTTCGTCGCTGAAAAATGCCCACCTGCTGGCCCAGCGCCTCGAAGTGGGCATGCTCTGGATCAACCAGGCTGCGGCACCTGCGGCCGAGCTGCCATTTGGCGGTCTCAAGGATTCGGGCTACGGCTCCGAAGGCGGGCCGGAGGCCATCGAGGCACATCTGAATACCCGCCTGGTGTCGATCATGAACGTGTAAACGCCCCGGCCCTGCAAGCCTTGGGCTGCGCGCATGCGGCCCAGGAGCCGCTCGGCACAAAGCCTGCGGGCGATCTTCAGGAGCATTCCTGCAGATCGCCGCAGGTTTTTTTCGTTGGGGTCCACGCGACAAGAAGTGCCAAGGCAGTTGCCGGGAAATTGATTGACGTCGCCAGTTAAATACATATCATGATATATATCTGAGGCAATCAAACATGATCGAAGACGTCGTCAAGGAACTTGGGTTTCTCACCCTCGGCACGCGCTTCAAGCGCATCGGGGAAGCGCTGCAGGCACAAACGCAGGCTTTGCTGACCCAGCACGGCATCGACATGCCTGCGGCGCACTTTCCGCTGTTGGCGGCGCTCGATTGGCATGGCGCGCTGAGCGTGGGCGAGTTGAGTCAGGCCGTTGGCGTCAGCCAGCCGGTGGTCACGCGCTCGTTGAAGGGGCTGGAAGACAGCGGGTTGGTGCAGTCGGAGGGCGCAGAGGGCGACCGGCGAGTGCGCCGGGTGGCGCTCAGCCCGCACGGGCGCGCGCTGGTGGCGCGTGCACAGCGCGATGTCTGGCCTGTGCTGGAGGCTTCGGTCGCGCAGGTCTGTGCTTCGCTTCAGGGGCCTTTGCTGCAGCAGTTGGCCGCGCTCGAAGCCGGATTGCACCGCACCTCACTGCTGGAGCGCTCGGCGGCCTCGATCGCCACGCAGCAGGCCCAGCAAAAAAGCCCACCTACGTCTCCACGAAAGGAAAAAGCCCGATGACCACGACCCCTTCCTTCGACCGGCCCGTCTGGGCCTCGCTGACCTCTCAGCCCACCCTGGCGGAGGGTGGCGACCTGGCCAAGCGCTACCGGCGCGACGTCAATCTGTTCGCTTCGCCCCGCGACGATGGTGACGACGCCAGCTTGGCTGCGCTGGCGGCCCTGGTGGCAGACGGAGAAACGGTCTTTGTCCTGCAGGTGCCACCCATTGCGGTGCCACCGGGTCTCCAGGCACTGCGCCGCGCCCAGGGCGTGCAGATGCTGGCCGGGCGGCCCGTGGCAGCCGAGCCCGGCATGGACGATGTCGTGGAGCTGGGCGAGGCCGACGCTGCAGACATGCTGGCCTTGGCGCAGTTGACCGAACCCGGCCCTTTCCTCTCACGCACCCACGTGATGGGGCGGTTCGTGGGAGTCCGGCGTGGCGGCGCGCTGGTGGCGATGGCCGGCGAGCGCATGCGGTTTGCGGGTGGCACCGAAGTCAGCGGTGTGTGCGTTCATCCTGACTACCGCGGACGCGGCTTGGCCCGCCGGCTCTCCTCGGTGGTGGCTCACGCCATCCAGCAGCGCGGAGGCCAGCCATTTCTTCATGCCTGGGCCACGAACCAGGCGGCCATTGCCTTGTACGAAAGCCTGGGGTTTGAAATCCGAACCGAAGTGCAGGTCGCCGTCCTGGGGCGGTGATGCTGAAGCCTGCTGGCAAACGGGCGAGTGGGTGAAGGCCGCGGCGGTTGCGCTCTGCTGCTGCGCGTGATTCTGGGGGTTGCCAGGCATAAAAAACCCCGCACTTCTTGTGAAAGTGCGGGGGTTAAGTAGCTGTTTCTCTGCCCTCCCACCAGTCAGGGCAGCAGCGTGCGTGGGGCCATCAGAAGTTGTGGCGCACGCCCACGGCGAAGGAGCTGAAGTCGTTGCCCGCAGTGCCCACAGCGTAGCTGGCATTGCGGTTGTTGTTGACGCGGGTGTAGAAGGTGTAGACCTTGGTGCGCTTGCTCAGGTTGTAGTTGTAGCCCACGGTGTACTGGGTAGCGGCGCTGTCAGCCACGTTGGAGTACTTGCCAGCGCGACCCACGTTCAGGTGGAACTCGGATGGGCCCAGGATGTAGGCGCCCGACAGGCGAACGTTGGTGCGGTTGCCGCCGTTGGCGAAGAACACGTTCTTGTCGCGCTGCACGTAGGCGCCCATCACGAACGGACCGGTCGAGTACGAGGCACGCACTGCGAACTGGTTCTGGTCGCCCAGCTTGGAGTAGCCAGCGCCCAGGCCCAGCGCGCCGATTTCGTAGTTGGCAGCCAGGTCGAGGCTGTTCTTGCCACCGGTGCCGTTGGCTTGCTCGTGCAGGGCCACGCCAGCTTCCAGCGTTGCGCCGCCAAAGCTGGGGGTGCGGTAGGCGATCTTGTTCGCGTCGCGGGCAGGGTAGGCGTACAGCGCATCCGACGACGAACCGGTGTCGTGGTTGTGGTTGCTGATGAAGTCAGCGGTGGCGTAGTAGGACTCGGACGTGAAGTTGCCCAGGCGCACCATGCCGAAGCCGCCGGAGAGGTTCACTTCGCTTTGGCGACCGAAGAAGGTGGAGCTGGTGGCGCCGCTGCTGGAGTCAAAACCGGCTTCCAGCTGGAAACCAGCCTTCAGGCCGCCGCCCATGTCTTCCGTGCCTTTGAAGCCGAAGCGGGAGGAGTTGTTGAACAGGCCGGTCTTGGAGACATTGCCTTCTTTTTGGTGTTCGAACGTGGTGTTAACCCGGCCGTACAGGGTCACGCTGCTTTGGGCGAACGCGGCGGAGGTTCCGATCAGGGCCAGCGCAGCCAGGGCGCAACGGTTCATCTTTTTCATGGGCAAGGTTTCCTTGAATCAAATTTTGTTTGACGACAAATATCACGGGCCAGAACACGCAAGGGTGAGTGTTTGCGGGCCGTCGCTACAAGCAAGTTTGGTGCCTGTGGTGATGTGACTGTTGCACTTTGCAACGGAGGGGGATGCTAATCGCCGAATTCGATGACCGCCAGAGGGGTAAACACCTTTTGCTCATAGGGGTGTTGGGGCGGTGCAACAAAGGCAGACGCCTCGGTGGGGCGAAGGCAAGGGCGGCGCCCCTGGGCGTCATGCCGCGGCTAAATCGGTGCACGGTGCCTGCCGAGGCGCACCAATGGGGTACCAACGCGGAACACAGATGGGCCCTGCGGGGCCTGCGAAGGTGTTGGGCGCTGCCTCTGCTGCTCCCTGGCGGGCAGGGCGGAGGCAGGTGGTTTTGCCACGCTTAGAACCGATAGGTCGACGTCAGCGTGTAGGTGCGGGCTTGGCCGTAGAAGCAATCCCCGCGCGCCAAGCACTGCGTGATGTGCACCTTGTCCGCCAGGTTGACCACGTTGAAGGCCACGCGCCAGTCACCTGCGTCGTACGCCACCATGGCATCGGCCAGCCTGGCGGCCGGGGTGCTGATGGCGCTGGTGCCGCTCCATTGCGAGCCGGTGTAGCGCACACCTGCGCCCACGGTCCAGCCGCCTCGGCCTTCGCTGGCGAAGCGGTGGCTCAGCCAGGCCGAGGCGGTGTGCCTGGGCACGCTGGCCACCGGAGTGCCCTGGTCGCCTGCATTGCTGCGGCTGATCTTGGCATCGGTGAAGGCGTAGCCCACGGTGAAGTCCCACTGGCGTGCCAGGCTGGCCTGCACCTCGGCCTCGAAGCCCTTGACCTTGACTTCACCGATCTGCAGGCTGTTGAGCGGGTTGGTCGGGTCGGTGGTCTTGCGGTTCTTCTCGCGCAGCTGGTAGACGGCGGCGAAGGCGCTGATGCCCTGGCCGGGCGGTTGCCACTTCACGCCCGCCTCCCATTGCTCGCCGCGCTGGGGCTCGAAAGGCACGCCGTAGAAGTTGGCTCCGCCCAGTGGCTGGAAGGATTCGGAGTAGCCCACGTACGGTGCCCAGCCACCGTCCATTTGGTAGGTGACGCCAGCGCGTTTGCTCCAGGCCTTGTCGTCGGCAGCAGCGGCGGGGCGGCCTTCGGTGTCGCTCTTGGCGTTGTCATGGCGCAGGCCCAGGGTGGCGGTCCAGCGGCCCCACTTGATCTGGTCCTGGGCGTAGAAGCCCAGCTGGCGCTGCTCGACGCTGGGCATGCGTGCCAGGGCCGATGCCGATGGCGCCGTGAAGTTGCCGTACACGGGGTTGTACACATCGATGGCCGGTGCCACCGCGCGCCAGCTTTGCTGGCCCCAGTGGTTGCGCTGCACATCGAGGCCGCCCAGCACGGTGTGCTCGGCTTCGCCCCAGCGCAGCTTGCCTTCGACCTGCGTATCGACCAGCAGCATGCGCGCGTTGCCCAACGTCCATGAAGCATCGCGCAGCACGGTGCGGTTGTCGGCGTTGAACACGGGGCGCGCGGGGCGGCCCTGGGCGGCATTGGCGGTGAAGCTGGTGTACAGCGTGCGGTAGTCCACGTCGCTCACGCTGCGGCGCAGGTTCTGGCGCACGGTCCAGGTGCTGTCGATCTGGTGGCTGAACAGGTAGCCCCAGGAGGTGCTTTCGGAGTTGTAGCGGTCCCAGCCGGGTTCACTGATGAAGGTGTTGGTGGGGATCTGCCCATAGCGGTTGGGCAGCTGCGTGCCCTGCCAGGGGAAGAAGCCGATGAGCGAGCCACTCTTGTCCTTCTGGTGCGTGAGCTGCAGTGTGAGCGAGGTGGCGGCACTGGGCTTCCAGGTCACGGTGGGGGCGATCACCACGCGGTCGTCGCGCACATGGTCTACCTGCGTGTCGCTGTCGCGGCCCACGGCCACCAGGCGGTAAAGCCATTCGCCGTCCTGCGTGAGTTTGCCGGTCATGTCGGCGGCGATCTGCTTGCGTGCGTTGCTGCCCAGCTGCATCTGCACTTCGCGCTGCGTTTCGGCCTGCGGGCGCTTGCTGGTGAGGTTGAGCACACCGCCCACGCTGCCCTGGCCATACAACACCGACGAGGGGCCGCGCAGGAACTCGACACGTTCGAGCGTGTACGGGTCGGGCCGGGTGTCGTTCCAGTAGCCGATGAAGCGGACCATGCCGTCCAGGTACTGCGTCACGTCGCCGCCGCGGGCCTTGAAGGTGTCCTGGCGGCTGTCGAAGTAGTTCGACACGGCGCCAGCGGTGTACGCCGTGACCTGGCGCAGCGTCTGCACGCCCTGGGCCTCCATCTGGTCGCGGGTGATGACGCTGATGGCCTGCGGGGTTTCGATGAGCGGGGTGTCGGTCTTGGTGGCGCTCAGGGCGCGCTTGGCCACAAAGCCGGTGACGGGGGCGGTGGGGTTCTCCTGCTCGGCGCCCGCGCTCACGGTGACGGGGGCGAGGGCTTTTTCTGCCGTGGGTGCTGTGGTGGCCGTGGGTGTGGCCTGCTGCGCATGGGCCGCGCCGCACAGGGCAAGCAGGGCCGCATGCGCGATGGCGGTGCGGCAGACGGTGATGCCAGATTGCATGGTGCTGTTTCTCCGAGGGTTGAAAAAAGGTTCAGGCCCGCTGGCCAGGCATGGCGTGTCGCGTGCCGGGTTGTGGGTGGGCCGATGGGGCAGCGCGCCGATGCGCCTTGGGCGCTGGTTGTCAGAACGTGTAGTCCAGCGACACCTGCAGGCTGCGGGGCGTGCCCGGCACCACAGCGGCAAAGCCTGCGGCGGTGGTCGAGCCGTCCAGGTAGTAGCGGCGGTTGCCCGCGTTTTTCAGGTTGGCCTGTATCCGCACGCCACCCGCAAACTGGTAGCCCACGGCCAGGTCCACCACGGTGTAGCCGGGCAGGCGCCATTGGTTGTCGTTGGCGGTGAACTTGTCGCCCTGGTGCACCAGGCCGCCGCCCACCCACAGGCCGGGCAGCTGCGGCAGGCGGTACTGCGTCCACAGCGATGCGGCGCGGCGCGTGGCCAGCCCCACGCGGTGGCCCACGTTGGCACCGGCTACGGTGTCGGCCAGCACCTTGGGGTCGTGGAAGCTCGCGTTGGCCGTCACCGTCCAGCCGGGCGTGATGCGGCCTTGCAGCTCCAGCTCGATGCCCTGGATGCGCTGGCGTGCCGTGAGCACCGAGTAGCCCGGATGCGCGGGGTCGTTGGCGGGGGCGTTGGTGAACTCCAGGTCAAAGGCGGCTACGGTGGTCATCAGGCGCTGGCCTAGCCATTCCTGCTTCCAGCCCACTTCCAGTTGTTTGCCCTCGGAGGGCGGGGCCGACTGAGAGCCCCACACCAGCGTGCCCGAGTTGGCCTGGAACGAGCGCGCGTGGCTGGCGTAAACCATGCTGCCCGGGCGCGGCTGCCAGGTCAGTGCGGCGCTGGGCTGGGTCTTGCTCAGGTCGGTGACGGGCGTGGTGTAGGCGTCCTTGAAGCGGTCATGGCGCAGGCCCAGCAGCAGGCCGAAGTCGCCCAGCGCCAGGCGGTCCTGCACAAACAGGCCGGTGTTGCGTGCGTCGGTGGACAGCCGGGTCACGCCCGTGGAAGCCACGGGCGGCACCAGGCCCGCGATGGGGTTGTAGAGGTCGATGGTGCCCAGGTTGCCCCGGGTGACTGCGCCGTAGACGCCTGCATTGGCACGCCAGTCCATGCCCGCCAGCAGCTGGTGCTGCACGGCTCCGGTCTGCAGCTTGGCACGCAGCTCGGCCAGCGCTGTGTCGGCGGTGTATTCCTGCCCCGGCGCTAGCCAGTAGCCGCGTGCCACTCGGCCGTTGGCGACGGGGCCCATGGGCGACGGCAGGTTCACATTGCGGTGGGTTTCGTTGCGCGAGAGGTGCACGCGGCCTTCGATGCCGTTGGCGAAGCGGTGCTGCAGTTCGGTGGAGTAAAAGCGCAGCGTCCCATCGGTGTTGAGCCAGCGCTCGCCATAGAACGCGCCCACGGGCAGCACATCGGCGCTGCGTGGGTTCCTGGGGTCGGGCACGGCCAGGCCCACGGTCGATACGCCTTCGCTGCTCTGGGTCTCGGCCTGCGCGCGCCAGACGGTGTCGGGGGTGATCTGCCACTCCAGGCTGCCCGCCACGCCCTGTTTGCGCGGGGTGTTGCCGTCCACAAAACTGCCGCCGCGGCTCGCGCCGCCGTCGAGCCGGTAGCGCAGCGTGCCGTCGGTGTTGAGCGGGCCGGTCAGATCAAAATCGGCGCTGCGCCAGCCATGGCTGCCTGCGCCGATCTTCACGGTGCGCAGCGGCTCGGCAAGGGGCCGCTTGCTCACATAGTTGATGAGCCCGCCGGGCGCGACCTGGCCAAACTCCAGCGCGGCCGGGCCCTTGATGACTTCCACACGGTCGATGTTGAACAGCGGTGGGTCCAGCAGGTGTGAAAACTTGGCGCCGTCGCGCAGGTAGTTGTTGATGTTGTTGGCCCACATCCCCCGGATGGCGAACTGCGAGTACGAGCCGTAGTACTCGGTGCGCGCCGACACGCCCGATGCATTGCGCAGCACGTCGCGCTCGGTGGTGGCCATCTGCTGCTCCAGCAGCGCGTTGTCGATCACGCTGACCGAACGCGGCGTCTCCAGCACGGACAGGCCCAGGCGCGAACTGCTCTGCGCCCGCCGTGCGGGAGTGGCTGCAGCGCCGGCGGTGGAGTCGACGACATCCACCTGGCGCAGGGAGGGGGCGGAGCCGGGCGCGTCGCCTTCAGCAGTTTGGGTGGGCGCCGTGCCGCCCTGTGCGAGGGCGGTGCCGCACAGGGCCAGCAGCGCGGCGTGCGCCACCGCCGTGCGCAGAAAGATTGCTTGAATCATGGTGCTATTGAAGTGATAGCTATAAGCGCTTGATACACCAGCGATGGATGCCAATTGATCTCAGTGCGCCTTGGGCGGCGCGGGCAGCGCGGGCGACGCCATGCCGTCGGCCACCACAAAGGTCAGCGTGGTCACATAGCTGGCTTCGCCGTACTTCTCGCCTTGCACTTCGCCGGGGGTCTTGTCGCTGTGCTTCACCTCGGCCACGTACTGGCCCTTCCAGGGCGTGGCGAAGGCCACGGTGCCGTCGTCGGCTGTCTCGGCCTCGCGCGTCCAGCCCGAGGGCGCGGCCAGCTGCACCTTGGCCTTGGGCAGCGGTGCGCCCTGGTAGACCACCTTGAACTCGCCGGGCTTGCCCGTGGGCACCAGGTCCAGCGGCGCGGTGGGCGCCACGGCCTGCGATAGGCCCGCCACCCAGCGCGCCGAGGGCTGCCAGTACATGGTGGGCAGGTTGCGCTTGCTGCGGTCGATCAGCGGGTAGGTGGCTGCGGCGAACAGTGTGTCGGGCTTGCCGGCCACGGTGTAGTGGAAGCCGTCCTTGCCCAACTGGCCTTCCACGCGCTGCGCGGCGGTGCCGGTGCGCTGCTCGAGCGCCGGCACGCCCTTGAACTGGTCCAGACGGCCTGGCGAGGTCTCGCGCAGGTTTTCGTTGAACTCGCCGAAGTGCAGGCGGGCTTGGCCGCCGGTGTTCTCCAGCCATACCTGGTGGGCGTGTGCGGTGGCGGCGGCCGTGATGGATGCGGCGGCGATCAAGGCGGTCTTGAAGAGCAAGGACGAAGACATGGCAGTTTCCTTTCGGTGGTGTTGAACAACGATGGCGGGCACGGCGCTGCACGCCCCGCGCGGTGCGGGGACGGCATGGCAGTGCGAAAGGGGCTGGCTGCCTGCGCCCGGTGGTCAGGCGCTGGGTGGCTGGGGCAACGCTGGTTCAGCGGTGCACGACGGCTGGAAGCGGCGCCTGCTGGCGACGCCGATCGGGCTGAAGGGTGTGTTGTGTGGCGTCAGAAGTCCACGCCGACGCTCAGTGACAGCGTGCGGGGAGCACCCACCACCAGGTAGCCCGCGCCGGGGTAGCCGCCCGACGATGCCCAGTAGCTTCGGTTGGCCACGTTGTCCACGCGGGCGCGCAGCGTCACGAGGCGGCCCTGCACTTCGGTCAGGTAGCGCACACCCAGGTCCAGCCGGTTCCAGCTGGGCACGCTGAGCGTGTTGGTGGCGTTGGCGACCACCGAGCCGGTGTGTACCAGACGCCCATCCAGTGCCAGGCCGTTCACGCCCGGCACATCCCATTCGGCGCCGATGTTGGCCTGCAGCCTGGGCACGCCGATCACGCGGCGGCCGTCGGTGCTGGCGGCGCCCGTGTTCAGCTGCTTGGCTTCGAGCCAGGTCAGGCCGCCCAGCAGGCGCAGGCCCTTGGTGGCCTCGCCCTGCACGGCCAGCTCGATGCCCTGGTGGCGGTCCCGGCCATTGCTGCGAAAGATGTTGTCGCTGCCCACATAAGCGCGAGGCTTGGTGGTGGAGAACAGCGCCACACTGCCCCCGAAGCGGCCACCGTCGAACTTCACGCCCACTTCCTTCTGCTTGGCGACATAGGGCGAAAGCATCTCGCCCCGGTTGGCGGCGGTGGAGGGCGCGGTCTGGCCCTGGCTCAGGCCTTCCACGTAGTTGCCATACAGCGAGAAGCCCTTGTCCAGCTTGTAGACGGCCGCGAGCAGCGGGCTGGTGCGGCTCTGGTCGTAGCGGTCGGTCTGCACGGCGGTGCCGTAGGCGTAGGTGGCGATCCCCATCGTCTGGTGGCGCAGGCCGGCCGTGAGCAGCAGGCGGCCCTCCAGCAGCGACATCGTGTCGCCCAGCGCGAAGCTGCTCAGGCGCGTGCTACCGGTGCGGCGCGGGTCGGCCAGATCGCCGCCGCGGAGAGTGTTGGCGCTGAAGGCGGGCAGGGCGGAGTACACCGGCTGGTAGAGGTTGGTGGCCTGCGTGTTGCCGAAGTCCATGGCATAGGCGTTCTTCTTTTCGGCGCTGAAGTGCGAGGCCACCAGCACCCATTCGTGCCCCACGCTGCCGGTCTGCAGCTTGCCGCGCAGGCCCAGCTCGCCGGTGTCCACACTGTCCTTGCGCGTGTTGTCGAAACGGTAGGTGGTGCCGGCGCCGGTGCCGCTGCTGCTCACCGTGAGGTTGGCCAGCGAATTCGCTTCGGAGCTGCGGCGTGCACCCGCAGCGGCCCAGCCGGTCACGTTGGAAGTGATGTCCCACTCGCCGCGCAGCGTGCCGAAGGTGTCGCGCTCGTTGGAGTAGGTCCAGGGTTGAGCGAAGTTGGTGCGGGCGTCGGGCGCCGCGGGCATCTGCGTCACGCCCGAGGCCAGCGTCACGTTGGTGCGGGTGCTTTGGAGCTTGTGGTCCTGCCAGCCGATGTCGCCGGACAGGCGCACGTCGCGGCTGCGCCAGTCCAGTCCCACGGCTGCCAGGCCGAGCTTCACGTCTTCATGGTCGACGGCCGTGCCACCGGTGTGGGTGGCCGCATTCACTCGGATGCCGGTGTTGCCGTCGGGCCCGAAGCGGCGCGCAATGTCGGCCGCCAGTTGCGTCTGGCCTCCGCTCGATACACCGAAGGTCACGCGGTTCAAAGGTTCGTTGGGCGCTCGCTTGGGCAGCAGGTTGATGCTGCCGCCAATGCCGCCGCCGTTGGGGCTGGCGCCATTCAGAAAGGCCGAGGCGCCGCGCAGCACTTCCACGCGCTCGAACAGCTCGGTGGCGATGTACTGGCGCGGCAGCAGGCTGTACAGGCCGTTGTAGGCCGTGTCGTCCGAATCGAGGATGAAGCCGCGGATGAAGTACGCCTCCTGGAAGTTGCCAAAGCCCCGCGCCACGCGCACCGTGGGGTCGTTCTGCAGCACGTCGCCCACGCTGCGGGCGTGGCGGTCCTGGATCAATTCGTTGGTGTAGCTGGTGATGGAAAACGGCGTGTCCATGGCATCGCGCGTGCCCAGGATGCCCGCGCGGCCGCCGCGCGCCACCTGGCCGCCGGGGTAGGCCGGAGAGAGGCCCTGCGCCGATGCGTCGGCACTGGCGTTCACGGTCACGGTGGACAGGGTTTTGGCCTCACTCGCCGAGGCAGGGGCTGGCGGTTGCTGCGCATGCAGCGCGGGAGCGGCGAGGGCCAGCACTGCCACGGCTGCCGCAACTGCCACGGGGGTGGCAGAAAACGCAGGGCGCAGCAGTGGGGCGGGGCGGGAGGATGGTGCGGAAGGCATGGGGAAAAGATCAAAAAAGACAAGGAACTCAGCGCAGTGCGGAGGAAGACGCGCCGGATGCATCTGCGGTGGATGCGGCCGCGGTCGCGCGGGGCCAGCTGTACCAGCCCATCACCGCCACGGGGATGCCCAGCGCCACCCACGACCACCAGTCGCCCCAGGTATCGGACACCAGGGCGGTGAGCAGCCCGGTGGTGGTGAGCACACCGATCACGATGGGCCAGCCCCACAGGGCCCAGAAGGAGCTTTGTTGTTTCATGCCGCCCCCTCGGTCGAGCGCGCAGCGCCCGGTGCAGGCAGTGTGCCGCCCGCAAAGCCGTTGGTGGCGCTGCCCGCGGGTTGTGGCGCGGGGCTCGCTGTCTGTACGCCCTTGCGCAGCCACAGGTACAAGCCACTGCCCAGGACCACGATGGTGGCGATGTCGAGCAGCGCCCAGAGGATCTTCATCGGCATGCCCCCGTAGTCGCCAAAGTGCAGCGGCTGCGACACCAGCAGCGCCGTCAGGTACCACGGCAGCGCGGGAGCGGCGGTGACCTGCGCCGTGCGCGCATCCACCAGCACGGGCTTGAGCAATTTGGAGGTGAGCGGCTCGTTGCCGCGCATGAAAAACGTGTTGTGGTGTGGGCTGGAGAACGCCGTGCCCGGGAACGCAATGAACGATAGCTTGGTGCCCGGCGCCTGGGCCTGCGCGGCTTCCAGTGCCTGCTGCAGCGGGCCGCGCTCTGCGGCGGGCACGATGGGCTGGCCTTCGTAGGGCTTGAGCAGGGCCGAGAGCTGGTCGTGCTGCCAGTACTTGATGAGCAGGTCGGCCCACGTATTGATCATGCCCGTGCCGCCCACCACGAAGGCCCACACCAGCGTGACGATGCCCAGCAGGTTGTGCAGGTCGAGCCATTTCACGCGCGCGGAGCGGTCTCGCCGCACATCGCCAAACGCCAGCTTGCGCATGAAGGGCGCGTACAGCACCACCCCGGTGACGATGGCCACCAGCAGCAGCAAGCCCATGAAGCCCAGGAACAGCTTGCCCGGCAGGCCTGCGAACAGGTCCACATGCAGTTTGAACATCACGTACATGAAGCCCTCGTCAAAACGTGGCTGTGCCAGCACCTCGGCCGTGCGCGCATCCACCGCCACCGAGCGGAAGTCATCGGTGGGCGCCGGGGTGGGCGTGAGCGTGACGAACCAGATGTTGTCATCGTCTTCCGCATGCGATGCGAACTGCACCACGCGCTCGGGGTGCAGCGCGTGGGCGGTGGTCAGCACTTTGTCGAGGCTGGCGCGCGGCGTGTTGGCAGGCATGGCCGGCGCCTCGACTTCCGTGCCCAGCAGGTGGCCGATTTCGTGGTGAAAGATCAGCGGCAGGCCCGTGAGGCACAGCAGCAGCATGAAGACGGTGCACACCAGGCTGGACCACTTGTGGGTCCAGGACCAGCGGCGCAGGGCGGTGGGGCTCAGCATGGTGTGGAGTTGGTGCGGGAAGGGCTTCGCTGGCGCACATGCCCCCGGCCGCGCCACACCACGGAGGTGGCGATGGCCGCAGCGGAGGGCGTGAAGCGGAAAGAATGGTTCAAGCCAGGCAACCCGGAATACGAAAGGTCGATGGGTGCTGGCTGCAGCCCGAGCGCTGGTGGATGCGAACGGCTGTGGCTTGCGGAAACTGAATTTTACATTGCAAATGCGAATTGTTTGTATTTATGTCGCTTTGCAGATGAAGTTCAGACCAGTTTTACGGTGCACGCAGGAAAACGGCGTGTGTTGATGGTGCTCCTGGCTCCACTGGACGTCTTGGCCGATCACGCATTCGCGCGTGCTTAATGCTATTTATTTGATAGCTACCAGCGCTTGTTTTTTAAGCGCTGGCAGCCAATATGACGCTAACTCAAGCGTTGCACCTTGTGGGCTGCGTCAGAACCGCGTGCGCAGCGTCACCTGCACCGCACGCGGCGAGCCTGGCAGGATCAGGTTGTCGTTGCTGCCATGGCTGGACACGTAGTACTTGCGGTTGGCCAGGTTCTTGATGTTCACGTCCACGTCCCATTGGCCCAGCGTGTATTGCAGCGCGGCGTCCACGGTGGTGTAGGCGGGGAGGGTGACCAGGTTGGTCAGCGAAGTGAAGCGCGCCCCCACGTGGTTCACCCCACCGCCCACGCGCAGGCCGTGGCCCAGGTCCTTCATGGCCCAGAGGAAGGCCGAGTTGCGTGGCGTGAGCGCGGGCACCTTGCCTTGTGCGGGGATGGCGGCGGTGGGAAGTTGCAGCGAGCTGGTGGTGGCCAGCGATTTCGTCATGCGGCCGTCCAGCCAGGCATAGCCTGCGCTCACATCCCAGCGGCCGGGCAGGCGGCCGTTGGCCGTGAGCTCCAGGCCGTTGGTGCGCTGGGTGCCCACGTTGATCTGGCGCGACGGGTTGGTCGGGTCGGTGTTCTTGATGTTGCTGCGCGTGAGGTTGAAGAGCGCCCCGGTCAGGTTCAGGCGGCCGTCCAGCAGGTCGAGCTTCGCACCGATCTCCTTGTTCTCGGTGATTTCGGGCTCGGCGCCCGTGTTGTTGGCGGCCAGCGCGAAGGTCTCGGCCGAGGGCTGGAAGGACTTGCTGTACGACACGTAGTACGACACGGCATCGCTGGGCTGCCACACCAGACCCGCGCGGGGGCTGAATTTCTTGTCGGTACGCGAGAGGGCGCTGAGCTTGCGGTCGAACGTGGTCTCTTGCCCGAACACGTCGTAGCGTGCTCCCAGCAGGGCTTTCCACTGCGGGGCCAGTGTGATCTGGTCCTGCCAGTACAGCGCGGCCGTGTCTTGCGTCGTGTGGCTGGGGATGGCGCTGTCGGCGTTGTAGTTGGCCGCCGGGATGGCCGGCGCCGCACCAATGGGGTTGAAGATGGATACGCGGTCCGCCCCGCCCGAGACGGACTCGGAGCGCTTCTTCTGCTGGCCCAGCTCCACCCCCATCAGCCACTCTTGCTTGAAGCCGCCCAGCTGGTTGCGCCAGGTGACATCGGTCTGGTTGAAGAAGCCCTTTTCATCGCGCAGGATGAACGAGCGCGTGCGGCCCACGGTCAGGTTCACCGGGTCGGTGGTGCCGCCGGGCAGGGTGTTGTAGCGGTCCAGCGTGTAGTCGTACAGGCGCGTCACGTTGCGCACGGACCAGTCGTCGTTGACGCGATGGTTCAGCGTGGCCGCGAACGATTGCATGGTGCTGGTGGTGGTGTCGTCCTGCGCGGCATTGCGCGAGCCGTAGTAGGTGCGGGCGGGCACGTTGACGGGGCGGCCGTTGAGCGCGGGAATGCCAAAGTCTGTGAGGCGCTTGTCGCGGGCGTTGGTGTACTGCAGCAACAGGTCGGTCTGCGCCGCGAGCTTGAGCGCGAGCGAGGGCGCGAAGTTGTGGCGCTTGACGAACTGCTGGTCGCGGTAGCTGCCCGAGTCTTCGACGGCGGCGTTGATGCGGAAGGCGGCGGTGTCGCTGATGCCCACATTCACATCGGCCGTGGCGCGGCGGTAGTCGAAATTGCCCAGGCCGAGAGATGCGTCGCCAGCGGTCTCGCCAAACTTGGGCTTCTTGGTCACGCGGTTGATGAGGCCGCCCGATGACCCGCGCCCGTACAGCACGGCCGCAGGGCCCTTGAGCACTTCCACGCGCTCGATGTCGGCCAGGTCGCGGAAGTACAGCGCATCGTCGCGCACGCCGTCCACAAACTGGTCGGCAATGGCGGTGAAGCCGCGTATCACCACCTGGTCGCGCTGGCCGTCGCCGTGGCTCATGGCCACGCCGGGCACGTTGCGCAGCGCGTCCTCCATCGAGCGGGCCCCTTGATCGCGCAAGAGCTGCTCGGGCACCACGTTCACGGCCTGAGGCACGTCGCGCAGCGGCGCGCTGCCCTTGGTGGCAGAGGTGCTGGCTGCGGGCGAATAGCCGTCATCGCCGGTGGTGGACTGTACGGTGACTTCGCCCAGCGTCTGTGGCGTGGTCGAGGGTGGCGGGCTTTGGGCCCAGGCGGCGCTGCACAGCGCAGCGAGCAAAGCGGCAGACGAAGGCCTGAGCGTGTGAGAGGAGCGGGTTGCGTGCATGGTTTTTTCCTTTGAAGTGTGCGCAGCGCAGGTGAAAACACCTCGCACGCCGGGCCTGGCGCGGGCCGGTGGCCGGCCCCTGCTGGGAGGGGTGCGAAGCAGTGACGGGAAACGGTGCTCGGTGGTGGAGACGTGTTGAGGAAAGGGCTGCGGGCACTCAGGCGCCTAGCAGCAGGCTGGAGCGACGTGCCATTACCAGCCCAATGCCCACGCGAGCAGGCCGGCAACCAGGGCCCCCCCTGCGAAGGCTGGAGCGCGCCGGGGCTGCCAAGTCACCATGGCCGTGACCGCCACCGCCGCCACGGAGAGCGCGATGGCCCAGGCGGTCACGCCCAGGGATGTCGGCGTCGCGTGCGAAGGCCGGGCCGCCAGCCACAGTGACAGCAGCAGCAAAAGCCATCCGGCGCGGCGCAGGCGCAGCAGGTGGCGCGCACTGCTTTCCCGGCCGAGCGCCTCCCGGTGGTGGCGGTCCATGCCCAGCGCGATGGCCGACCACGCGGCAAAACAAAGCAGGAACGCGGACATGGCTCAGGCTCCCGAGGTCGAGACGCCGGGCGTCCCGGGCAGCGCCGCGACGGCCTGCGGCGGAGCCGGCCGGGGGGCGGGCGACGCGGTGTGCGGCCCAGGGTGCGCGGCCACCTTGCCCCGGGACATGCGGCCTGGGCGCAGCCGCCACGACAGCCATCCCAGCAGCAGACCCGTGGCCAGGAACGACAGGTCCATGCCGGCCCAGGTCCACTCGCCCGCCGGCAGCGTAACGCCCAGGTGGGTGCGGGTGGTCAGTGCGTTGATCCCCGGCAGCGCAGCCCACACCAGACCCGCGGCGCCCAGCGGCACCGACCAGCCCGCGCGGCCTTCGCGCACCAGGGCGCAGGCCAGCGCCCACAACAGCGCAAGCCCCCAGGTGCCGAAGAACCACGCCAGTTCCACATCTGCCCGCCCCGCGGTGCCGACCGGGATCAGTCGGTTGGAGGCGATGTACACACCGCACGCCAGCGGCAGGCCCGCCAGCGTGGCGATGTTGATGGCGGCGACCAGGCGCTCGCCAAAGGGGGCTCTCGCTGCCACCGCAAGGGGTACAGCGTGGATCTCGCGACTGGCTGCCGTTTGCGCATGTGCCTGCGCTTTTGCCTCCGATCTGGCGCTGCGCTTGACCGACCACAGCACCATGCCGGTGGCGATCATCAGGCTGCCCAGTACCCCGAAGCCGAACAGCACCCAGCGCATGCCCGCATCGGCAAAGCGCGCGAGGTGCAGGCCGTAGAGCACGCCATACGTTCTGGCGGCCGGGCCAGTGGCATCGGCCTGGTCCAGCCACTGGCCGGTAGTGGCGTCAAACAGCAGGCGAGGCGGGCGGTACTGGAGCCTGTCCCCATCGTGGCGCGTGATTTCGACCACGGCGCGGCCCTTGGCATCGCGGCGCGCTTGCAGGCTGCCGATGCGGCCGCCTTGCCAGCGGGTGGATGCGGCTTCGATGAGGGGCTGCAGGGCAATGGCTGGCAGGGGCTCCACTGGGTCCCCCGGGCCACGGCGGGGGCGGCTCTCGGCCTTCTCTCCCTGCAGGTCGGCAAAGTAGGCGTTGGCGTCCACGCCTTTTTCTGTCTTGTAGGCGGTCGCAATGCCCGCGGGCATGTACAGCGTGTGGAAGATCATCAACCCGCTGAAGGTGATCATCAGGTAGAACGGCAGCACCAGCACGCCCGTGACGTTGTGCGCATCCATCCATGCGCGCTGCCCGCCCTTGTTTGGCCGGAAGGTGAAGAAGTCCTTGAAGATGCGGCGGTGCGTGATGACGCCCGTGATGAGCGCCACGAACATCAGCATCGTGGCCACGCCCACCACCCAGCGGCCCTGAATGGCCCAGCGCCCCTTTTGCGCGGTGCGCAACTCGAAATGGAACCGGTAGAAGAAATCGCCACCCATGGTCTGGCGCGCCTCGATGGGCTCGCCCGTTTGCGGATGCATGCGCAGGGTTTCGAAGCGGCCGTTGCCGGTGCCGCGCCACAGCAGGTTGACGGCCGGGTCGCGTTCGTCGGGCAGATGCAAGATCCACTGCGTGACCTCGGGCGCCCTGCGCACCAGGGCATCCACGGACTTCTGCACGGTCTGTGCCGTGCGGGCTGCCTGCGCGGCCTGCGCGGTGGGCTCTGCTGCACCTTCGGTTTCGGTGGCGCTTGGCAGGCTGTGCATCTCGGGCCGCATCCACAGGTTGAACTCGCTGCGGAAGAACGACAGCGTGCCGGTCAGGAAAATGGCGAACAGCAGCCAGCCCAGGATGAGCCCGGCCCAGGTATGCAGCCACGACATGGCCTGGCGAAAGCCCTCGCGCTGGGTGCTGGCGGGGCGGTGGGCCGCAGGGCTGGGGGTGGCGCTCATGGCGTGATGCCCATCCACTGCGGAGCCATGGCGCAGGCGCCCAGCACCAGCGCGGGCAGCAGCGTGCCGCCCCAGGCTCCCCAGGCTGTTCGGGCATAGAAGGCCCATCCGGCGGCCATGGCGTAGGCCAGCCAGGCCAGCATGGTGGCGATCAGGACCGCCTCCACACGCGGCATGAGCTGGGCCAGTGCGAGCGAAAACGCTGCTGCCCATCCGGCAGCCAGCGCGTAGCCCCCGCCGATGGCTGCCAAGGCGCGGGAGGCGACTGCCAAGCGATAGCGCCCGTCGGCGCGCACCGGCTTCATGACGGTGCCCCGGCCGCGTGGCGTTGAATCGGCGGGCAGGAAAGGTACGCCCCAAGGCAGGGACAGGCAGTGGCGCGCAGCATTGAGAAAAAGCTCCAGGCGTGGGTGCAAAGACATTCCGACGCTGGCTGGAGCGGGGGCGGGGCCCGCTGCTGGCTGGCTGGTGTGGTGGGGAACCTTCGCGTGCCTCACGGGCCGCAATATCGCGGCCTGCCGTTCATCGCATGGCGGCCGTCGCTTTGCGCCGCTGGCAGCATCGCGATGCCCCCGCATCGCAGCACGCGCTGGCGCTCGATGCATGCGGAAGTTCCCTGGTGAGCGATGGCCCGTGGGGCTACGGGGTGGCCCGCCGGCGGCCATCGTTCACCGGGGATGTATTCTACAGTTGTTGAGAAGCATTCGCATTTATTGAGGCGCTTCGATGGTGGGGTTGCGGCGCATTTGCAACATTCTGTGTGTCGCCTCGCTGGCCACGCGCGAAAAAAAACGGGCCGAAGCCCGTTGATCCAGTGAGGGGGCGTCACCGCCCCCGCGGCGCGCGTGTCAGTCCACCTCACCCATCTGCGACTGCAGATAGTTCTGCAACCCCACTTTGTCGATGAGATCGATTTGAGTTTCGAGGAAGTCGATGTGCTCCTCGGTGTCGTCCAGGATCTTTTGCAGCAGGTCGCGCGAAACATAGTCGCGCACGCTCTCACAATGGGCGATGCCGTCCTTGATGGTGGCCTGGGCGGCTTGCTCGGCACGCAGGTCGCAGGCAAGGATCTCCGGCACGTCTTCGCCGACCTGCAGCTTGGCCAGGTCCTGCAGGTTGGGCAGCCCGTCCAGCGTGAAGATGCGGTCCATCAGCCAGTCGGCATGTTTCATCTCCCCGATGGATTCCGAATACTCCTTCTTGGCCAGCTTGTCGAAGCCCCAGTGCTTGAGCATGCGGTAGTGCAGAAAGTACTGATTGATCGCGGTGAGCTCGTTCTTGAGCTGGGCCTGCAGATGGCCGATGACCTGTGCGTCGCCTTTCATGGGGGACTCCTTGTTCTGTGGGTTGAAGCGGCACCGATTGTCGTGACCGGCATCAACCCGCGCAAGGCAAGTCCCTCTTCTCGCGCATGGGCTGCGTGTGAGGCTGATAAGCGTTCGCGTTCAGCGGCCTGGCGTGCGAGGCGAGGCAAGGGCAATCCGATTGCCGATGGATCGCAGGGCTTGCTACTGCGCCGTTCGAGCCGTCGCAGTAGCAGCAGCGCCCACTGCGGGCGACGTTACCGCCGATGTGGCGCGGCGTTCCCGCCAGTGCGCCACACCCAGCCACACGGTGGGCACCACTACCAGGGCCAGCGAAATCAGCTGGGCGATGGTGCCCTCTGCCAGATCTTCGGTGGCGGCGTGCCACCAGGCGTTGTCGATTCCGGGGATCTGGGCGCCTTCGGTGAATTCATGGAATGCATAGATCACCAGTTGCACTGCAAACACCGCCATGAACCACGCGGTGACGCGGAAGAACCGCGAGAGATTCACCGCGCGGCCGTAGCGTGTCCAGGCCCAGGCGATGGCAATGGCCAGCGCCAGGCCCGCCAGGCCGCCCCAGGCCATGTAGGCCAGGTCGGCGCTGCGGGCCAGGGCGGCGAGCATGGTGGCTGTCTCCACCCCTTCGCGGCCCACCATGAAGAGGGCGAACAGAAACACTGCCATCCAGGCGCGCGGGCCTTCGAGCAGGCTGGCGCTTTGCATACGCTGGGCAATGTCCTGCCCCATGCCTTGGCCTGCGCGGTGCATGTGGACCACGCACCAGGTCACCGTGGCGGCGGCCACCAGCGCCATCACACCCTCGGCCGCAGGTGACAGCGCGCCGACCTGCGACAGCACCCAGCCCAGCGCCAGCGAGAGCAGGGCGGCCACGCCGACGCCCGCGCGCAGCGGCAGCAGCAGGTGCAGGCGGCCCGTCTTGCGCAGGTAAAGCGTGGCAATGGCCACGACGAGCAGGGCTTCTAGCCCTTCACGGAAACAGATCAGCAGAGTCTGGAACATGATGAAACAAAGGCCTTTGCTATAAATAGATGAGCTGCCTGCGCTTGATCATCAAGCGCAAGAGCCATTTTTGACCGATAAAACAGTGCGGAAGCCGGCGGGCTTTTCACATATCGAACAACCAGCGGCACAGCACGCTTCGGATGGATTCTATTGAATGAGAATTAGTTTCATTCAAAAACTTGCAGCAGTCTTTGAGGTGGCGCAACATGCGACAGCCCGCCGCGGGGCAATCGGTCGCGATATAGTCATATCCAATTGATTCAATGCAATCAATTAATTGGATTCATGGTGTCAAACCGCCTAGACTTCATCCTCGTTCAGTCAACCAACCACTAAGGAAACAGCAATGTCCCTGATCAATACGCAAGTTCAGCCCTTCAAGACCACCGCTTTCGTCAACCGTGGCGGCAAGGGTGAATTCATCGAAGTGACCGAGCAGACCCTCAAGGGCAAGTGGTCCGTGCTGATCTTCATGCCGGCAGCTTTCACCTTCAACTGCCCCACCGAAATCGAAGACGCTGCCGAGAACTACGCTGAGTTCCAGAAGGCTGGCGCCGAGGTGTACATCGTGACGACCGACACGCACTTCTCGCACAAGGTGTGGCATGAAACTTCCGACGCCGTGGGCAAGGCCAAATTCCCCCTGGTCGGCGACCCCACGCACCAGCTGACCAACGCGTTTGGCGTGCACATCCCTGAAGAAGGCCTGGCGCTGCGCGGCACCTTCGTGGTCAACCCCGATGGCGTGATCAAGACGATGGAAATCCACTCCAACGAAATCGCCCGCGATGTGTCGGAAACCCTGCGCAAGCTGAAGGCTGCCCAGTTCACCGCCGCCAACCCCGGCCAGGTGTGCCCAGCCAAGTGGAAGGAAGGCGCCAAGACGCTGACGCCTTCCCTGGATCTGGTCGGCAAGATCTAAGCCTGCTTAACTTCGGCCTCGAAGCCGGACAGCGTCATGGCGCTCGTGCGCCATGCCGTCCGGTTTTTTTTCGCCCAGAGTTTGGCCTGCAGGCTTGATCTGCCAACCGCCTGCCGCCAACCTGTGAAGGCATCACAACTCGAAATCTGAAAGGACACCACCATGCTCGACGAACAACTCAAGACCCAGCTTTCCGCGTACCTGGAGCGCGTGCAGCAGCCGTTTGAGCTGGTGGCGTCCCTGGACGACAGCGAGACGGCGCGCGACATGCGCGAGCTCCTGACCACCATCCAATCCCTGCGCAGCGACAAGATCACCCTGCGCACCGATGGCAACGACGCCCGGAAGCCATCCTTCAGCCTGCAGCGCGTGGGCGCCACCAACAGCCTGCGCTTTGCCGGCCTGCCGCTGGGCCACGAATTCACTTCGCTCGTGCTGGCCCTGCTGTGGACGGGCGGCCATCCACCCAAGGTCGAGCAGGACGTGATCGACCAGATTCAGGCGCTGGATGGCGACTTCAACTTCGAGGTCTACATGAGCCTGACCTGCCACAACTGCCCGGACGTGGTGCAGGCCCTGTCGCTCATGGCCGTGCTCAACCCCAAGGTCAAGACCACCGTCATTGAAGGCGGTGCCTTCCAGCAGGAAGTGACCGACCGCGAAATCATGGCCGTGCCCATGGTGTTCCTGAACGGGCAGGTGTTCGGCTCCGGCCGCATGTCGCTGGAAGAGATCGTCGCCAAGCTCGACACCGGCGCAGCCGCCCGCGAAGCCGCCAAGCTCAGCGCCAGGGACCCGTACGACGTGCTCATCGTCGGTGGCGGCCCCGCTGGCGCGGCAGCCGCGGTGTACGCCGCCCGCAAGGGCATCCGCACCGGCGTCGCCGCCGAGCGCTTTGGCGGCCAGGTGAACGACACCCTGGCCATCGAGAACTACATCTCGGTGCTTGAAACCGACGGCCCCAAGTTTGCTGCCGCGCTGGAGGCTCACACCCGCGCCTACGACGTGGACATCATGAACCTGCAGCGCGCAGACAAGCTCATCCCCGCCGCGCAGCCCGGCGGCCTGGTCGAGGTGCAGCTGGCCAATGGCGGCTCGCTCAAGGCCAAGACGGTGATCCTGTCCACCGGCGCCCGCTGGCGCAATGTGAACGTGCCCGGCGAAGCCGAGTACAAGAACAAGGGCGTGGCCTACTGCCCGCACTGCGACGGCCCGCTGTTCAAGGGCAAGCGCGTGTCCGTCATCGGCGGCGGCAACAGCGGCGTGGAGGCGGCGATCGACCTGGCTGGCATCGTGCAGCATGTCACGCTCATCGAGTTTGCCGACCAGCTCAAGGCCGATGCCGTGCTGGTGAACAAGCTCAAGAGCCTGCCCAACGTGACCATCCACACCAACGCGCAGACCACGGAGATCACCGGAGCCGAAGGCAAGGTGAATGGCCTGAAATACAAGGATCGCGCGACCGGGGTGGAGCACGCCGTACCGCTGGAAGGCGTGTTCGTGCAGATCGGCCTCGTGCCCAACACCGAGTGGCTCAAGGGCACGGTGGAGCTTTCCAAGTTCGGCGAGATCATCGTCGATTCGCACGGCCGCACCAACCTGCCCGGCGTGTTCGCGGCGGGTGACTGCACCACGGTGCCGTTCAAGCAGATCGTGATCGCGGCGGGCGAGGGATCGAAGGCGGCACTGAGCGCGTTCGATCATCTGATCCGCATGCCGTTGGTGGCTGCGCCCGGATCGACGGCGGGCGCCACGGCTGGAAAGCCGGTGGCAGAGGTGGCCTGAGTGCTGCGGCTATGCTGAACAAGTCCTTCGCGCAGGGCATCGCGCGCCCGCGCGAAGTCTGCGGCAGCCGACACCGGGCCGGGCCTGCCGCATGGCGCCGGCTTGGTTTGAGCTGTTTCAGGTGAAAACGAACGCCAGAGCTTTTAAATCAAGCGCTGGCAGCTATCAAAAAAAGAGCGGTTGGCTGCGTGATGCGTCCAGCCGCTTTTCGCCTGGTGTTGTCCGCTGGGCAGGCCAGTGCTGAAGTGTTGCCTTCGCCGGCATTCCCATCACGGCGATGGAGGCGGTGAATGTTCTGCCGCCCAACGCTGCCGCCAGCTCGCAGCCCACCCAAGGATCTGGTCTGCCGGCATGGGGCGGGCGATGAGGTAGCCCTGCGCCAGGTCGCATTCTGTCCTTTGCAGAAAGGCCCAGTCGGCGGCGTCTTCCACACCTTCGGCAACTACCTCCATCCCCAGCTCCTTGGCCAGGCCCAGGCTGGCAAAGAAGATGGCGCGCAGGGTTTCGTTGTGGTGGGCGCCGTGAACGAAGCTCCGGTCGATCTTGAGCTGGTCGAACGGCACGTCACGCAACTGCGCCAGCGATGAATGGCCCGTGCCGAAGTCGTCGATGGAAAGCCTGAAGCGCCGCAGGCGCAGGCGCGTGAGGATCTCCAGCGGCGCGCGCAAATCCTTCATCAGTTGGCTTTCGGTCACCTCCAGAATGATGGACTGGGGCAGGACCCCTGCGGCGGCGGCGGCAGACGTGACCTGCTCCGGGAACTCCAGCGCCGTCAGGTTGGCCATGGAGACATTGACGGCCACCTTGAGCTTGCAGCCTTGCAGCGCCCAGGCGGCGCTGTCGCTCAGCGCTTGTGCCAGCACCGCCTGCGTGAGCGCATCGATCAACCCATGGTCTTCGGCCAGGCCGATGAACTGGTCGGGGTACACCATGCCGTCCTGGGGATGGCGCCAACGCACCAGGGTCTCCACGCCCACCATGTCGCCGGTAGAGACCGAGACTTTGGGCTGGTAGTGGTTGACCAGTTCTCCGGCCTCGATGGCCTGGGCCAGGCGCTCCGCGCCATAGCCCTTGCCCTGCAGGTGCTGGGCTGCCTGCGCCGGTGGAACCCACTGCTCTACCAGCTGGAAGAGCGCTTGCGGCTGCACTGGCTTTTGCAAGCTGCCCAGCACTTCGATGTGGTGGGCCTGCACCAGGGTGCGGGCAGACTGCAGGATGCGTTCGTCCTCGCCACTGACCAGGATCAGGCTGCCTGCATACCCGTGCTCCACCAACCTGCGCACGAACTCGATGCCGTCCATGCCGGGCATGTTCAGGTCGCACAGGATGAGCTGCGGCGCGTGCGCGGGATCGTCCACCTGTTCCAGCGCAGTGAGTCCGTTGTCGCAGGTGGCGACGTTGGTAAACCCCAGGTTGGTCAGCAGCCGGGCCAGCAGCTTGAGCATGAAGGGCTCGTCATCGAGCACCAGGATGTGCATGTCGGGCTTGGCATTCATGGCGCTTCACCCGGTGTGTTGTTGGACAAGAGGTCGGCCAGGTGCCGGTCTACGGCGGCCATCTCCACCTTGAAATGGTCGAATGCCATGGAGAGGGCGTCGATCTGGCCCGCCGCGCCCACCTGCTCCATGTCGGCGCAAAGATCGCCCAGTGTCATGGCTCCCACCGAACGCGCAGCCGACTTGAGCTTGTGGACGGCCGCCACGGTCTTGGCCGCGCTGCCGGCGCAGTAGGCTTGTTCCACCTCCTGCGCAATGCGCGCAGCACTGGTGCGGAAGGTCTGCAGAAACTCGCGCAGGAGCTGCGGGTCGTCCCCCACCAGGCTGCGCAGAATCTGGATGTCCACCGGCCCCGCGGACTGGAGGGGGAGGTTGTTCGCACACGCCGCTGCTGAGGGCGCAGTGGCGGTGGGGGGCTTGGGCAACCACCGCTCCAGCAACTCCTGCAATTCCGACAGCGGGGCGGGTTTGCTCATGTAGTCATCCATGCCCGCGTCCTTGCAACGCTGCGCCTCCGTCTTGAGGGCATTGGCCGTCAGCGCGAGGATCCTCACCGGCGGCTCGGGCACATCTCCCGCATGGATGCGGGCGTTGGCGCGCTCCTGCTCCTCGGCGCGGATGACGGAGGCGAGCTGGTAGCCATCCATGCCGGGCATGTGCAGGTCGGTCACGATCAGGGCGTAATCACCGCTGCGCCAGCGGATCAGGGCCTGCAGGCCATCGCTCGTCAGATCGGCCGTCAGTCCCAGCAACGACAGCTGTTGCATGATGACCTTCTGGTTGATCTCGTTGTCTTCCACCACCAGGATCAGGCGGCGCTGGCGGCGCGCTTCTTCGCGCGACAGCGCCACCGGCATGGCTGCATAGCGCGCAGGGGCCAGCGTGTTCTGCTCGTCATGGTGCGGGACCCTTCCCGCGGCCACGGCCACCGCACGCAGCAGGGCGCTGCGGGTCAGCACGTTGCCGTCCAGGGAGATGCAGTCCGCGTCAAATTGCGGCGGGTAGCGGTGGGGGCCGTGGCCTATCACCACAAAGTGGGGGGCCAGGCCGGGATGGGCGCGCGCAAGGGTGCGCAGGCTGTCCAGCGAGAGGGGCTTGTCGGCTTCGGTGTTGATCACCCAGACCCAGGGGCCTGGCGCCAGATTGGGCGCCAGTTGGCTGGCGGCCTCGATATTCGCCACCAGCTGCGTGTGAGCCCCGGCATTGCGCAGGTAAGTCACCAAATCGCCGGACAGCGTCTTGCCGTTGCCAATGATGAGGCAGGACAACCCTGCCACCGGGGAGGGGGCGGGCTGCGCTTCTTGCGGGCCAGGGGGAACACGCACAAGGGGCAGGCGCAGTGTGAACGTGGAGCCCGCGCCCAGCGCACTGGTCACGGAAATGTGGCCACCCATGCGCTGCGCGAGGTTGCCGGAGATGACCAGACCCAGGCCGGTGCCTCCAAAACGCCGGGTGGTGGACACGTCGGCCTGGGTAAAGGCAGTGAAGAGCTTTGCCAAGGTGGCCTCGCCCATGCCGATGCCATTGTCGATAACCTGGAACTCCAGCGTCACGCTCTGGGCATCTTGTGCCACGAGCACTGCGCGCACGGCCACCCGGCCGGGAGTACTTCCGCCCGCGGAAAATTTGATGGCGTTGTTGACCAGGTTGATCAGTATCTGGCGCAGGCGCAAGGCGTCGCCCAGCAAGGCGGGGGGGATTTCGGGGTCGGTGAACAGCGTCAGTTCCACGCCTTGCTTTTCCGCCAGACGGTTGAGCATGGCGCAGACTTTTTCGACCACCTCGCTCACGGCCATGGGCTCGCTTTCCACCTCGAGGTGGCCGGCCTCGATCTTGGAGAAATCCAGGATGTCCTCGATGACGCTCAAGAGCGAAAAGGCGGATTCGCGGATCAGGTCCACCATGGCCACCTGGGGGTGCTTCAGGCTTGAGCGCGCGAGCACGTCGATCATGCCGATGACCCCGTTCATGGGGGTGCGAATCTCGTGGCTCATGGCGGCCAGGAAGTTGGACTTGGCCAGGGCGGCGGCGTTGGCTTCGTTGCGCGCCAGTTCAAGCTCTGCACTGCGCTGACGCTCGCGTACGTTGGCGCGGGCCAGGTCGGCATACAGGCGGCTGTTTTCGAGCAGCAAGACGACCAGCACGAAAGAGGATGCGAGCAGCCCGTAGACGCGCCCACCGTAAAAGCCCACATCGAAGCGCGCGCCGTTCAGGACCGCTGCCAGCGCAATGTCCAGCAGCCAGGCCACCAGCGTCACCATGAGCCACAGGTCCAGCACACTGCGGGCCTTGCGCCACAGGTACAGCAGAGCTGCCAGCGACAAGGTCCATGTACAAAAGGCCACGAGGAACTTGCCGGAATCATCCCGGTTGCCACGCATGAGCGCTGGGAGCACATCGTGGCCCGCCGTGGTCAGCAATACCAGCGCCACTGCCAGCGCCACGGCGCCCACAATGGCCATGGCAATGTCGCGGCCCACTGTGCCCGCCTTCGCCGGACTCGCCGCTTCGCCCGGGGCACGGTCCTTGAGCTGGACGTACGCGAAGACAAACAGCGGAAATCCGCCGTGCCACAAAAAGTACAGCCAAGCGGTGGTTTGCGGCCCGGCGCCCAGTACGCCGCCGGGCGCGAACAGCCCGGGAAAACTCAGTCCGTGGGCCACCGCCATGCAGGCACAAAAGAGGTAGCCAGCCCCCAGCACCAGCAGCGCGCGGGAGCGCAAAAAACGGTATTGCCCGAGCAGCAGTACCGCGGTGATCAGGTCATTGGTAATCAGCGCCGTCTGGTAGACGGGGATGAAGGCGTTCACGGGCGGCAGTGGCACGCGCGCGAAGGGGGCAATGGCCAGAAAGATCAGGAAGGACGCGGCCAGCGCTATGCCGGCCGTGCGCCGGTGGCGCTTGTCCGCTGCCAGCGTAGACAGGAATTCCGATGCGTCATCGGAAGGTACATCCAATGAATGTGTTGCGCCCAAGGCAGCCTCTCCCCTCTGCAATTGGTTCCGTCGCCTCAGCACCTCTGAAGGGCACTTGATGGGCGCGAGTGGGTATCCCCCCACCGGGTGAAGTCAGCTTAGTGCAAGTATTGGATGGGGGCAAGGAAAATGAATTCCGGCGGGAAGGGCCATTCGGGGCCGCGCAGGAGAGGCGGCAGGTACTTTCGTGCCGCTTGTCTGCTTCGTTCTCAATACACGAGCCGCTCGGGCCGGATCTCCTGCAGGATCGTGGTCGCAATCTCTTCGATGGACTTGGTCGTGGTCGACAGCCAGCGGATGCCCGCCCGGCGCATCATCGCTTCGGCCTCGGCCACCTCGTGGCGGCAGTTGAGCAGGTCGGCGTACTTGGAGCCTGGCCGCCGTTCGCTGCGGATCTCCGAGAGGCGCTCCGGGCTGATGGTCAGGCCGAAGATTTTTTTCTGGAAGGGCACCAGCGCGGGTGGCAGCTGGCGGCGCTCGAAGTCTTCCGGGATGAGCGGGTAGTTGGCCGCCTTCAAGCCACACTGCATCGCCAGGTACAGGCTGGTGGGCGTCTTGCCGCTGCGACTCACACCCACCAGGATCACGTCTGCGCCGGCCAGGTCGCGGTTGCTTTGGCCATCATCGTGCGCCAGGCTGAAGTTGATGGCTTCAATGCGATCGGTGTACTCCTTGCTGCGGCTCACATCGCTGAAGCGGCCTACGCGGTGGTGCGACTTGATGCCCAGCTCCTGCTCCAGCGGATGCACGAAGGTGCCGAACATGTCCAGCAGCATGCCCTTGCAGCCTTCCTGGATCACGCGCAGCACTTCCATGTTCACCAGGGTGGTGAAGACGATGGGTTTCTTGCCTTCGACCTCGCCGGTATGGTTGATCTGCCGCACGGCCTGGTGGGCCTTGTCCACCGTGTCGATGAAGGGCAGGCGCACGTGGCGCGGCTTCATTTCAAACTGCGCCAGGATGGCATTGCCGAAGGTTTCGGCGGTGATGCCGGTTCCGTCCGACACAAAAAATACGGTGCGCGAGTGCATGGAGCCCCTTTGGATGGATGAGATTTGCGCCAACCCATTGGCCGCCGCGGGAGGGCGGCCGTCCCCCCGTTTGCGCAGGGCTGGATGAAAGCGTCAGCCCGTTGCCAGAAGCTCGGGCCTACAATTGTGTCAATTATCTGAATTCTCACCATGCACCGCGTCGGCCTACAACCACAACGACAAAGCCTTGGCCCGTGCATGGCCGCTTGCCTTGGGCCCCTAGCTGCCCGGCATGCAGACCCGGTTTCAACTTCTGGAGCTTTCCCATGTCTGCACTTTTCAGCCCGACCGCCCTGGTCGTACCGTTTGAAAACCTGAGAATGACCGACGTCGAGGTCGTTGGCGGTAAAAACGCCAGCCTCGGCGAGATGATCTCGCAGCTGCCCCAGGGCGTGCGGGTGCCCACGGGCTTTGCCACCACGGCCCATGCGTTCCGTGAATTCCTGGCCTACGACGGCCTGGCCGACAAGATCAGCGCCAAGCTCAAGAGCCTGGACACCGAAGATGTGCGCGCGCTGGCCCAGGTCGGCGCCGAGATCCGCGCCATGGTCGAGGCCCAGCCTTTCCCGGCCGATCTGCAAAAGGCCATTGCCGACGAGTTTGCCAAGCTGAGCGCGGGCAATCCCAGCGCGTCGTTTGCCGTGCGCTCGTCTGCCACGGCCGAGGACCTGCCCGACGCATCGTTTGCCGGCCAGCAGGAAACCTTCCTGAACGTGGTGGGCATCGATGAAGTCATGCACAAGATGAAGGAAGTGTTCGCGTCGCTGTACAACGACCGCGCCATCTCCTACCGCGTGCACAAGGGCTTCGAGCACGACGTGGTGGCCCTGTCGGCCGGCGTGCAGCGCATGGTGCGCTCCGACCTGGGCGCGGCCGGCGTGATGTTCACCATCGACACTGAATCGGGCTTTGAAGACGTGGTGTTCATCACCAGTAGCTACGGTTTGGGCGAGACCGTGGTGCAGGGCGCCGTGAACCCCGACGAGTTCTATGTGCACAAACCCATGCTCAAGGCCGGCAAGAAGGCGCTCATTCGCCGCAACCTCGGCTCCAAGCTGATCCAGATGGTCTTCTCCACGCCCGAAGAGAAGGCGGCCAGCGGCAAGCTGGTCAAGACCGTGGATGTGCCGGCCGAGCAGCGCAACCGCTACTCGCTGACCGATGCCGATGTGGAGCAACTGGCCCGCTATGCGCTGGTGATCGAGCAGCACTACGGCCGCCCCATGGACATCGAATGGGGCAAGGATGGCACCGACGGCCAGCTCTACATCCTGCAGGCGCGGCCCGAGACCGTGAAGAGCCAGGCGCAAGGTCAGGCCGAACTGCGCTACAAGCTCAAGGGCCACGGCACCGTGCTGGCCGAAGGCCGCGCCATCGGCCAGAAGATCGGCACCGGCCCCGTGCGTCTGGTGCACAACATTTCCGAGATGGACAAGGTCCAGCCCGGCGATGTGCTGGTGACCGACATGACCGACCCCAACTGGGAGCCGGTGATGAAGCGCGCCAGCGCCATCGTCACCAACCGGGGCGGCCGCACCTGCCACGCCGCCATCATCGCGCGTGAACTGGGCATCCCGGCGGTGGTGGGTTGCGGTGACGCCACCGAGCGTCTGAAGGATGGCACGCTGGTCACGGTGAGCTGCTCCGAGGGCGACACGGGCAAGATCTATGACGGTCTGCTCGAAACCGAGGTGACGGAAGTGCAGCGCGGCGAGATGCCCGCTATTGCCACCAAGATCATGATGAACGTGGGCAACCCCCAGCTCGCCTTCGACTTTGCCCAGCTGCCCAATGCCGGCGTGGGCCTGGCCCGGCTGGAGTTCATCATCAACAACAACATTGGCGTGCACCCCAAGGCCATCCTGGACTACCCCCAGATCGATGCCGACCTGAAGAAGGCCGTAGAGTCCGTGGCCCGTGGCCACGCATCGCCCCGTGCGTTCTACGTGGACAAGGTCGCTGAAGGCGTGGCAACCATTGCCGCCGCCTTCTGGCCCAAGCCCGTCATCGTGCGCCTGTCGGACTTTAAGTCCAACGAGTACCGCAAGCTCATCGGTGGCAGCCGATACGAGCCCGAGGAAGAAAACCCGATGCTCGGCTTCCGTGGCGCAGCCCGCTACATCAGCGAAGACTTCGGCGAAGCCTTTGCGATGGAATGCGAAGCGCTCAAGCGCGTGCGCAATGACA
>Ga0307408_100000610_pt1 | contig 30592 bp, 31 predicted proteins | sample 322Cmetagenome_FD_202116 | JGI IMG/M metagenome (GOLD analysis project Ga0307408, IMG submission 202116) | Maize rhizosphere microbial communities from greenhouse at UC Davis, California, United States - 322HYB-C-3 | ecosystem: Host-associated > Plants > Roots > Rhizosphere > Soil | place...
TGCTGGAAAGGTCGATCATAGGGAAATTCCTGACGTGTCCTGCCATTTTGGCATCAAATCTTGCCGGTGTCTGTTAAATTTTCTCGAAGTCCCGTTTCTGCGGCAGGCCATCCACAAAGCATTTCATCTCGCCCGGCACGAAGGCAGTCCATTGCTCATTGGTAGTTAATGGCTGGGTGACGATCACCGCCACGCGGTCGTTCGGCGTGGTGACCTGCGAGAAGTCCACGCTCACGTCCTCATCCGACAGCTTGGCCGTATCGAAGGGATACTGGCGCACGATGTAATGCAGGTGGGTCGAGCAATGCGCGAACAGCGCGCGTCCGTCGGAAAGCATCATGTTGAAAGTACCGTGTGCGGCAATACTGCGCACAGTCTTCTCGATCTGCGCGCGCAGCATGGGCAGCGGCGGGCAGGTGTCGCCAAAGCGCTCGCTCAACTCCTGCAGGATCAGGCAGAAGGCTTGCTCGCTATCGGTGGTGCCGACCGGGCGGAAAGGCCCGTGCAGCACCGGCGCAAACTCCTTCAGGTCGCCGTTATGGGCAAATACCCAGTAACGACCCCACAACTCGCGCACAAAGGGATGGCAGTTTTCCAGCATGACCTCGCCCTGCGTGGCCTTGCGGATATGCGCGATCACGTTCTTCGACTTGATCGGATAGTTCTTGATCAGCTCCGCGATCGGCGAATGGATCGCAGCCTGGTGGTCGACAAAATGGCGCACGCCGGCGCCCTCGAAAAAGGCGATGCCCCAACCGTCATGGTGGGTATCGGTCTGCCCGCCGCGCAGGGCGAAGCCGGTAAAACTGAACACAATGTCAGTCGGGACATTGCAGTTCATCGCTAATAATTGGCACATCCCTCAACTTTAACAGGTTGCGTGCCCGAATCAATGACCTAGGATGCAGCGAACAAGTCGTTGAACAAACGTTGGGACTCGACCAGACCGGCCTCAGTCAACAGTACTGACTTTGTTTTCCCGACAGGATCCGCAATTAAGCCTTTCGCGTAAAGCCTATCCATTACTTCCCAGTCATAGGCCTTCCAGGCGCGTTTGCCGTCATGAAGCCCGAGCTGGAGCAGGGCTAACACGGCATTATCAAATCTTGTTTTCATCGATCTTCATTGAGCCTCCGTATTGAGCGGCCCGAGTATGGTTTCGACAGCACGCCATGAATCCGACCAGTCCAATTTCCGCTGCGGCATGTCGTTGATCTTCATCATAATCCCTGTTAAACCCAAACCTTCCTGCCAGCCATCATATTCAATCATGTGCCGATAGATATGAACGAGGTCGTTCATCGAACCTAAGCTACTGCGGCTATCTGTCTTGGCGATAACACCATCAGCATAAGGAGCGAGCGTCTTGCCAACAACTTCCATTGGAAAGCCACGCATTGCAAGCAGATGCTCAAGCCCTGATTGAAAAGCGTCCTGCAGTAAATCGCAGGTGATGGGCCTCTTCCCTTTATGCAGGACGAATGAGAGCAGTGTCGATTCACTCATGAAAATGAAAAACTTCCGGCGATCCGCGATGAACTGGTTCACGTACCAGTTACCGAGGGGCGCATCGCCTTCCTGGCGATCGATCGCGGCCGCCCCGTTTACTTTAAGGACTTTCTGGACTTCCGATGTGCATTTCAGCAAAAACATAGTTTAGTGACCAAAGAATTAGCAGCCGGCCGTACCTCTATCCAATAGACGAATGGCCTGCTGAACCATCTTGTTAATAATCTCTGCAGCCGGTGGTGCGTCCCGGATGATGCCGGAGACTTCCCCCATCAGCACACCAGAATTGTCGGCATCGCCCGCCCTGAACGAGTCCCAGAAGCGCTCGAACTCGGCATCGATTGATTTCTCCAGTTCGCGCTCGCGCCCATGCCATGTCGCGACAAAATCGTTCTTCAGCACGCGCACCACGAACTCCGGATTCGGCCAGTAGCGTTTGCGGACCACGTCGACTGAGTTGGACTTCATCGTGGAGTCGCCGTCAGCGCGTATGATCGCTTGCCGGAAGCCTTCCGGCGCTTCCGATTCGACTGCAGCGATGAAGCGGGTACCGACCAGCACACCGTCGGCGCCAAGCATCAGCGCTGCAGCGAGCCCTCGGCCATCGCCCACTCCACCGGCCGCCACCAGCACGGTATCCGGCGAATGCTTTGCCAGGTAATCGGCAGCTTCGGGCACCAGCGTGAACAAACCGCGATGGCCGCTGTGGCCGCCCGCCTCGCAGCCCTCGGCAACGATGATGTCGGCGCCGGCGTCGACTGCCTCACGCAGGTACTTCATGCCTTGCACCTGGCAGATCAGCGGCACGCCTTGCGCCTTGATGATGGACGCATGCGGTTCAAGCGCGCCAAAGGACAGCATCAGCGCAGCCGGCCGCTTGGCCAGCACCTGCTCCAGCAGCGTCGGATCACGCGCCATCGACCAGGTGATGAAGCCGCAGCCAACGCGCGTGCCGCCTGCCGCTGCGAACTGCTTTTCGATCCATCCCGCATCGCCGTAGCCTGCGCCGATGATGCCAAGCCCGCCGGCGTTGGACACCGCCGCCGCCAGCCGGCCACCGGCCATCACGCCCATTGGCGCCAGCAGGATCGGATGCTGGATCCCGAGCTTTTCTGTGAGCCTTGTCTTCAGTTCCATGCGCTCACCATCACGTAGTAGCCATCCGGATCGCGAAGCGCAAACTCCCTTGTGCCGGTGCTGGGATTGACACTTGGCTCTTCCTCGAGTGTGGGCACAAGGCTGCGTGCCCTGGCCAGCGCTTCGTCAAAGTCGTCGACGCGGAAGAACAGCAACAGCCCGTTGCCGGGCGGCGAATTGCCGGGGCTCGCAAGCGTGGGGTGATCGTGAGATCCCCATTGGTGGAGGCAGAGCAGGACGGTTCCGTCTTGGTCCAGCAATTGCCCGAAGAATTCATGGGCTGGTGCGGTCTTTGGCTGGCCAAACAGGGCCTGGTACCAATTGAAGCTATGCGCGACGTCGGCCACGCCGATGATTGTCCAGGTTCGCTTCATAGAACCTCCTTGGTTTGCCTAACCCGACGGAAACCTGCGCTCCCAAAGCGGCTTCAGTCGTGGATCGTCATCAATTCGCTTGATCACCGCTGTCATCTTCGGCGCTTCCTCATAGAAACGCTCGCGCCAGGGACCAAAACGGGAAATCACGGCCACGTAAAGATCGAGAACGCTCAACGTATCGCCCAGCAGGTATTTTGCAGGGCTGAGCTGCGCATCCATGGTCCGCCAGCAAAAGGCGATACGCTCGTGCACTGAGTCTACTACATCGTCCCGGGCACTTTGCGGCGCGCCGATCCGGGTTACGTCCGGCTTAATCCAGTGTAGCGAATAGATTGCAGAAGATACGAAAAACATCCAGCGCAGGAACTGGGCGCACTGAGGATCATCCGGTGCCGGCGCCAGTTTCGCGGCAGGATGCGAGTCGGCCAGCCATATCATTATGGCCGCACTCTCTGTAAGGGTCTCACCACTGGGCAATACGAGGGTTGGAACCTGCCGCATGGCGTTCTGCCCACCAACACGCTCACGCGCGGTCTCGGATGACCAGGTTTCGCCCTCGATTAACTGGAAAGGAATGCCAAGCAGTGTAAGGACTGCCTCCACGGCGACCGAGCCGGAAGCAGCCGCTCCATACAAAACGAGGTCCTGGTTGTGGCCCATGTCGGAACGAAGATCAGTCGCAATCGAGGCCGAAGCGTTCCCTGAACTTTCTGGCTTCTACAGGAGGCTCCCTGGTCAGCAGCGCACAAGCCGTGAAATTGCCAAACATCTTCTTTTTAGAGGCATCAATATAGGTCCAGTCAACGATCAGATTCCGTGAAAACTCAAACCGCTGGCCATTCTTGTATTTCTTCACAATCCGGGGTTCGTTTGCCAACCGGCCAGAGAACTTGTCCCCGCTTCGCTCGAATTCGCTAACCCAGAAATACTCTGTACGCTTCCCATCGGTCACGGCGACCTTCACGGAGTAATCCGACGTTCCTGGCGCGGGAGCTGATGCCATCCGAAGGAAGTTATCCAGGGTTGCGCGAGCCTTGCCGAAAGCCCGTGCCATTGCAGGATCATCAGATGGCATGAAGGAGAGTTCATCACGCTCCGCTTTCTTGATCGGGGTTTGGGCACCAGCATTCTGGATTGCCAGCACCGCAGATAGCAGCGCAAACATGATAAATCGTTTTGTCATTTGTAAATTCAGGGTTCCTGATTTTCGAAGTTAAGCTCGATGCCATTTCCCGCCGGGTCCGTCAAAAAGATTTGCAGCTGCTGCGTTGCAGGAACAACGGCAACCCGGTACTTGAACCCTCGTTCAGCAAGCTTGCTTTCATACTCTGCACGATCAGTGCAACGGAAAGCTGCATGGTCAAACGTGCCTGTTGATTGCGCCGGCCGGTGTTCATCCGGCCCCGCCTCTGACAGGTGCAGTACTGCGTGTTCGCCCGCGTAGAGCCAATAGCCAAAACTGCGAAACGGTGGCCGAAAGCCGACAGTAAGCCCAACGACGTCGCAATAGAAATCGCGCAGTTCATCGAGCAACGCTCGCGGTGCACGCAGGTTGTAATGACTGAATCCGAGGGCTGGCATATTAGTGGCCGTATTGTTTGTAGATTTGCTGTTCCTCGTCTTTGGGCAATTTATTGAGGAAAGCATCGGAAGGAACCAGAAGCCGCAGTGTCCTCGATTGAGTATCGAATTCTCCAACAAACTGGCGCATGCCTATATACAATTTCCGCCCATCGCTGGAAAGCGCAGATGAATTCGGATAAAGGCCGCGCCATGGCACGTCCTCCAAAAGAGTGGCGACGTCACCATTCGTATCAACCGAAACAAGTGCGCCGGAAAGCGTAACCAGCATTGCATTATCCCCGCGCACGGCAACGGCATATGGCGCAAAGGGAAGTTTAGTGATCGGAGTTGCCGTCCATCGAAGCTGCCACGTGTCCCGCGCAATGCGGATGACGGAGCCGTCAGTGATGCCCAAATGCGCCAACCCTTCGATTGCGTACACTCCATCGGGCCGGGTGATGAACTCGACCACCTGATGCTCAGAGATCTTGTAATTGCGCTTACCGTCGGCACTGAACCAGTAAAGCGACGCGCCGAATTCGCCACGATTGAAACCAGCTAGCCATCCGTCGTCCACACGCCTGAACACGTCACCCTGGCCGAACTGGAAGCCCTTCGGGGTGAATGGCGGGCGCTCCCCTTTCTCCAGACGCATTGGCGAAATGAGCCTGGCGCTAACTTTTCCGCCTTCGACATAGACGCGCCACTCATGCCTGGAGTAATTGGCAGCGTAGTCCCAAACCATCCTGGCCCCCTTGTCCGAGCTTGAGGGAATGCTGATTTCCTTCCACTGCGCAGGGTCGCGAGGATAGCTCGCTTCAACGGCATTCGCAGAGCATGCCAGCATCAGAAGGTTAAAGCATAAGAGAAGTCGGCGCATAAGTAATGGGTACATTTGCGGCCTGGCTGCGCTCAGAATTTTTTTTCGGGCTCATCGAGTTCGGCAAGCCGCGCTTCAATGGTTTGGCGATTGAGATGAGGACGGATGAATGACCAGCGCCGTACCAGTGCGCAACCTTAAACCATGGGCTCAGGAAAACACTGCGTGGCGCGCGATCAAGGAACTTCAAGATTCCGGCCAGGTATTTTTTCTCGTCCGATGTGTTCATGTGTGGCTGCACCGTCTTGTTGGCGTTTTATGAAGCGCAGCTATGCCAGTTAAACAAGCTTTGAACAATCACCAGGGGAGAGGAAAAACGGGCAGCGCTGACATGGCTGCCCATAGTGGAGCAAGGAAGCGCTCCACGGAAGGATGCAAAAGAACTTAGTGCAGCAGCACCGGTTGGCTCATCAGTGCTTCATAGTTGCCCAGGAAATCATCGATCTCCTCGATGGTGGGCTCGCTGGCAATCAATTCGTTAACGTCGCGGCGGAAGTTCTGCGCCATGACCCCGGCAATGAAGATTTCGCGTTTGCCGCCTTTGTCGACAATTTCGTAGCCGCCGAAGCGCAAGGCTTCCAGGCTGCGGTCCGCGCCAAATTCGACAACACTGTATTGCTCGCTGTTGTAAATGAGGTTCATATGGCTTCCTTCACGTTTCGTTTCCAAACCGAGATGGGGCTGTCCTGGCCATTTTCAAGCGTTCAGTACCGGCTCCAGACGCAGCAGGGCGTCGTAAGGGGCCGTGGCAAGCATGGCGCGCAGGCTGTCCACGTGAGTGGCATCCGCCAGGCTGATAAAGAGCTGCGCCGGGGGACGGCGCAAGAGACGATTCAATGTAACACGTAAGACAAGGTTACCGGCGCAGCATAGGCAGCCGGGGGGGATGCGGTGTACCTGCGGCTGCCATGCCGTCGGGTCACTTTCATCATACACCAAAGGAGAATTACCGTCGGCCAAACCTTCGAGGATGATCGCGGTGGCGACGCCAGGCGACAAAACGGCCGCAATCGCGTTCTCACGCGCTGCGGCCGTCGGGCCTGTGACCAGGAAAGTGGAAATCAAGCCTGGTTCTTTTTGGACAGCTTGCCGGGCTCCACGCCCAGTTGCTTCAGTTTGCGGTACAGGTGGGTGCGTTCCAGCCCGGTCTTCTCGGCCACCCGGGTCATGCTGCCGCCTTCGCGGCCCAGGTGGTGTTCGAAGTACATGCGCTCGAACGCGTCGCGTGCTTCGCGCAGCGGCAGGTCGAACGACAGGTTGAAGATCGGGTTGTCGCCGTTGACGGCGCGCGCCATGCCCATATTGTGGGCTACCGGCTGTTGCGTCACCTGCGCCTGGCCAAAGCTGGCTTCCTCGACTGGCGCCGGCATCACCGGGCGGGTCGCCATCACTGGCGCTCGCACGGCTTCCTGTGCCCGGCTCAGGCCGGCCTGCACGGCTTTCAGCAGCTTTTGCATCGCAATCGGCTTTTCCAGGAAATTCATGGCGCCGATGCGGGTTGCCTCCACCGCCGTATCAATGGTCGCGTGACCGGACATCATGATGACCGGCATGGTCAGCAAGCCATCGCGCTGCCATTCCTTGAGCAACGTGACGCCGTCCGTGTCCGGCATCCAGATGTCGAGCAAGACCAGGTCGGGCGCCCCGCCGGCGCGAGCCTGGCGCGCCTGCTGGGCGTTCTCCGCCAGCGTGACCGCATGACCTTCGTCGCCCAGGATTTCCGAGAGCAGCTCCCGGATCCCCATTTCATCATCAACTACGAGAATGTTTGCCATGTATCCCTTGCCCCTTCCCTCATTTTTATCGCTCTCTACGCAGGCATTCTATACCTGTCGGCGCGACAATGATTTTATTAGTCCAACAATATTATGCCAACTACACCGACGCCAACTTTAACAGCAAAATCAGCACCGACGCTCCACTACTATCGTCACGGTTCTGGATATCGATCCGCCCCCCGTGTTCCTCGATAATCTTTTTCACCATCGCCAGGCCCAAACCGGTACCTTTGGCCTTCGACGTCACGTACGGTTCGAAGGCATTGGCCAGTATCTTCGGCATGAAGCCGGGGCCATTGTCCGAGATTGAGAGCCGCACTGCAATACGCGTGCCGCCATCCGCACTCTGGTAAATAATGCCCTCGGTGACCACGTCGATGCGCGGCTCGGCGTCGGCAGGAGGATGCTCCTGCAGCGCGTCCTGCGCATTCTGCAGCAGGTTGTGGATCACCTGGCGCAATTGTGTCTCGTCGCCCAGGATCATGGGCAGGGCCGGCGCCAGGCTGGCGTGGATGATGTCGTTGCCCTCCCCGCTCACGTACAGGTGCAGGATGTCCTCGACCAGGGAATTCAGGTCGAGCGGCTGCAGAACGGCAGGCGGGGTGCGGGCGTAATCGCGGAAGTCGTCGACCATGCGTTTCATGGCGGCGACCTGGTTGACGATGGTGGTGGAGGCTTTGTTGAGCAATTCCACATCGGGGCCCGCCAGCTTGGATTCAAGCTTCATTTGCAGGCGTTCGGCCGACAGCTGGATAGGCGTCAGCGGGTTCTTGATTTCATGGGCCAGGCGGCGCGCTACTTCGCCCCAGGCGATCGAGCGCTGGGCCGAGATCACGTCGGTGATATCGTCGAACACGACGATATAGCCGCTGCCGGTTTCCAGCGGCAGGCGCGAGCCGCGCGTCAGCAGGATCAGTTCATTCTCTTCAGCGCTGCCGGGCGGGCGCGGGATCTCGATCTGGCGCTGCCAGTGCAGCCGCGCCACGTTGCGCCCGGCGGCAGTCTGCGCGCTTTGGGCCGAGAAGGCGCTGATGATGGCGGCGGCGAATTCCTGCATGCCTTCGACTTCGGCCAGCGGCTGGCCGATCAGCGTGACGCCGGCATGCTGCAGGATGCGTTCGACCGAGTCGTTGCAGGTTACCAGGCGGAATTCGGAATCGAGCACCATCACCCCTGCCGACATATTGGCCAGCACAGATTCCAGGTGGGCCTTGGCGTTTTGCAGCGCGATACGGTTGCGTTCAACAGCGCTGCGCGCTTCGGACAACTGGCGCGTCATGGTGTTGAAGGATTGGGTCAGCGTGCCCAACTCGTCGGAGCTGGCCACGATCGGGCGCGGGGACAAGTCGCCTTCGGCCACCGCGCGCGTACCCTCGGCCAGCAGCAGCAGCGGCTGCGCCAGGTCGTTCGCGATCAGGAAGGCGGCGGCAATGGCGCCAAACACTGCCAGCAGCAAGGTCAGGGTCAGCGTCTCGGTATACATCTTGCGCAGGCCCTGGCGGGCCACGAAACGCTCTTTGTATTCGGAATAGGCGGTACGCAGCATGTCGCCATTGCTGGCCAGCTTTTGCGGCACGGCCTGGATGATTTGCAGGTAGCGCGGCGCCAAATGGGCGCCGGAAGGTTGCACCGGGTCGGGAATCGCCATCAGCACGCGCAGGCGCAACACGCTGTTGGCATCCAGCGGTGCCGGCTGGGGCGCGCCGACGCGGTCATCGCGCAACTCGCCGCCACCTTCGTAGGCGGCGTAGGATGGCTCGTCCTTGGCCTTGTTCAGCATTGCCGCCGATGGCAGGTCGGCCGACAGGTTAATCCGGCGCTCCCCCATGGCAGACACGATCAGGCCACCGTCGGCATCAACGATAATGGCGCTCTGGGTGCCGGGATGGCGACGCACGAAGCGCGCCAGCGTAGCAGGCGCGGAGTAGAACGGGTCTTCGGCCAGTTGGCGCACAGTGCCGCGCGCCTGCGCTTCCAGTTCGGCCAGCGATTCATCGAGTGCCGAGCGGCCCAGGTCAAGGCCGGCGTCGAGCGCTTCTTCGATGCGCACGTTGAACCAGGAATCGATGGAGTGCGAGACGAATTGCACCGATACCAGGAAGATCACCAGGCCGGGCAGCACGCCGATGGCGGCAAACAGCACCACCAGCCGCGTCATCAGGCGCGAGCCGAACTTGCCGCTCTTGTAGCGCGAATAGAGGCGGAACAGGGAGACGCCGACCAGCAGCACCAGCGCCACCGCGACGGAAGCGTTCAGGCCAAGCAGCCAGCCGTAATAGCGGTCGAAAAAGCCAGAATTGTCGGAGGCGGAGGCGAGCAGGAACAGCAATATGCTGCAGATCGCTCCCGCGACGACAAACAAGTACCGGAGGGCAGATGTCACTTACTCAGCCCTGTACTGGAAGGTTTTTTTGCTGGACGAGAGTCGCCACTCGCTGTTGTTGAAGGCGTTGACCTGGATCGGTTTGGGCAGGTAGTCCTTGTCCATGCCCATGCGCAGGGTCACGTTATACGTTTCGCCGACCTTCAGGGCGCCGCGCGGCGCGACTACCCAACGGGTAGGCCGGCGGATGAAAAACAAGGCTTCGTCCAGCGTCTGGAAAGGCTGGGCAACGGAGCCGACAATCTTGACGTAATACTGGCGTATCAGCACGTCGTACCACAGCTTGTGGGTGCGCTTGGCGGTAACGGCTTTTTCGTCGAACCAGTACCAGCGCGGGCGGGTAAAGCTGATTTCGGTGGTGAAGTGCAGCGGGACGCCCGACTGCACGGTTTCTTCCATGCCGTGGCTCAGCTCAAACGAGTAGGCCGAGGACAGGCGGTAACCCTCTTCGGCCGCTTCGATATAGGCGCGCGTGATCTCCACCGTCTCGTCGGAGGCGTGGGCAGCGTGCGGTAACGCACACGCAAGCGTCAACAGCAACTGCCAGCAAAGGAGTCGAAGAAATCTTTGGATCACTTGCCTGGTGCTCGTCAAAGGGTTACGCATCTTTCCGGAACAATGCGTAGAACAAACCATCGTGATCCTGCTCGGCGCCGCCCAAAGGCAGCAGTTGGCCCGGCGCATCGAGGCGGGTGGCGCGGTTGCGCACCGCGAAAGCGGCCGCCTGCGCCTCGGACTCCTGCGGCCACAACGAACATGTCACGAACAGCAATTTACCATTGGGGGCGAGCATTTTCCAAAGGTTGTCGAGAATTTGCGACGAAAGTGTTGCAAGTTGACGGGTGTCGCTCTTGCGGCGCAACCAGCGGATATCGGGGTGGCGGCGCACGATGCCGGAGGCGGTGCAAGGCACGTCGGCCAGGATGCGGTCGAACTGTTGGCCGTCCCACCAGGCGTCGGTTTGGGCTTCTGCCGACTGCAGTTTTGCTTGCAGTTGCAGGCGGTCGAGGTTTTCCTGCACGCGCTGCAGGCGCTTTGGATCGGCGTCCAATGCTGTCAAATTGACATCGGCAAGTTCGAGGATGTGGCAAGTCTTGCCGCCTGGCGCGGCGCAGGCGTCCAGCACGCGCATGCCAGGTTGTACGTCCAGCAACGGTGCGGCCAGTTGGGCGCCGGCATCCTGCACGGATACGTCACCCTGGTCGAAGCCTGGAATCTGGTGCACCGGCACCGGCCGGGCCAGGCGCACGGCGAATTCGCCGACCTGGGTGGCTTCGATGCCTTCTGCCGCCAGGCGCGCCAGGTAAGCGTCGCGCGAGGTGTGCCGGGTGTTCACGCGCAGCGTCAGCGGCGGGGCCCTGTTACCGGCGGCCAGCACTTGCTCCCAGTCTTTCGGGTAGGCAGTGATGACGGAGTCGATCCACCACTGCGGGTAGTTATATTTGGCCTCGGGCTGCTGCATTGCCTCGTCCAGCAGCTCCTCTTTCTCACGCAGGAAGCGGCGCAGCAGCGCGTTGACCATGTTTTTTGCGCGCGCGGTGTCCGGGTGGGAGCCGGCGGCGGTTACTGCCTGGTCGACTACCGTGAAGGCTTCGTAGGGGGCTGGGCTGCCGTCGGCTGGGTGCATCAGCGGCAGGGCGATGGAAAGCACGGCCTGGACCAGCGGGTCCGGGGCCTTGGGCGCCATCAGGCCGATCAGGATTTCGCTCAGGGCCAGCTGCCGCATGGCGCGGTAGGCGATGTCCTGGACTGCGCCGCGGGCTTGCGGGGTGGCGTTGCTGTTTGCAAATACTGCCGCCAGCGCTTGCGGCAGCGCGGTGCCTTGCTGGACTTGTACCGCGGCGGTCGCGGCGCCCAGGATGGCGAAGGCCAGCGAGTCTTGCTTCAACTCGGACTGGAAGTCAGTCTGTACACGCGGTTTCAGGTCGCGGTGGTGGCTTTCGCGGAGGGCTGGTTTGGCTGGGATGCGCTGGGCTGGCGCGTCTGCCCCGCGCGCCGCTGGCTTGCTGGCTGCCCAGGGTGAGCCAGAGCCGGTGCCCTGGCCTTCCGCCGCATGGCCGAAACCGCGCTGCTTGCCTTCTGCGCGCGAATCATTGCGGAACTCGGCGCCTTCACGTCGACCGAAGCCACGCTGACCGCCTTCGCCACGACCCTCGCCGCGATTCTCACGGTCCGAACGCGGTGAAAAGCTGCGCTGTTCGCGCTCACCACGGCCTTCGCTGCGCCCCTCGCCACGATTTTGCCGGTCCTCACGCGGGCCGAAGCTGCGCTGGGCGCCCTCGCCGCTTGGCCGCGGTCCGTTGGCGCGCGGTGCAGATTCGCTGCGCGACTGACCTGCCAGACGCGGGCCGGGGGCGCCAGAACGCTCCGATCCAGCGGCGCGCTGTCCGCCATTCCCTTGCGCGCGAGGCGCCTTCGCCGCCGGTGCAGCCGGTTTAGCCTTTGGTTTGAGGGATAGGGTTGGGCGCTCTTTCTTGGTCATTGCAATTATGTTATCGCGCCCCGCCGTCTGGCAGAGGAAACAGCCCGCCAGGGCCGCCTTCTTCGCGGATATTTGGTGAAAACCAAGATTGTAACCGGGATGCCCCCAATTTCATCAGTTGTGGAAGGCAGTTTGCCTCCACCATGCAAACAACCGGCATATGCCCCCGCAATGGTGCGCGGGCATATGCCGGTTTACGAGAAGGACCTTCCTTCCCGATCGGCTGGACGCCGTTTAGTTAGCCGACTCGCAGTACAGCAGCAGTGCCGCCGCTACCAGCCATGGCAGGATGCCGCCAGACACTTCTTCGGTTTCGCAGATGTTCAGTTCACGCATGATATTTCCTTGTTGAGATTGTTAATAAGTGGAAGCAGGACGGAATCAGTTGGCCGATTCGCAGTACAGCAGCAGGGCTGCCGCCACCAGCCATGGCAGAATGCCGCCGGATACTTCTTCGGTTTCGCAGATGTTCAGTTCACGCATGTTTTTCTCCTAGTTAACACTTAGTTAATAATGCCGTTGCGTCCAACGGTGTATGTACACTGGCGTCCCAATGAATTCTGTAATTTCCAGCCCGGCTACCAAGGGCCAGGTCAGCACATGGCCGCAGCCTCGTCGCCGGCTTGGCCGTTTTTAGGCAGCGCTTTCTCCGGGCGGGTCAGGTCGCGCACGATGCGCCCCTGTTCCAGCACGATCACGCGCTTGGCCATCGAGATGGTTTCCGGTCGGTGGGCGATGATGATGCGCGTCATCGCCATATTGCGTACCGCGTCGTTGACCAGCTTTTCATTGCCCACGTCCAGATGGCTGGTCGCCTCATCCAGCAAAAGGATCTTCGGTCGCTTGTACAACGCCCGGGCCAGCAAGATGCGCTGTTTCTGTCCGCCCGACATGCCGGAACCGATTTCGCCCACCAGGCTGTTATATGCCATCGGCATGGCCATGATTTCGTCATGTACTGCAGCCATCTTTGCCACCTCTTCGATCCACGCCTGGTCAGGGAACGGATCGAAAAAGCAAATATTGTCGGCAATCGATCCGGTAAACAAGGTGTCATCCTGCATCACCGTGCCGACCACGCGGCGGTAATTGGCCAGGCCGAGCTTTTGAATAGGAGTGCCGCCCAGCGATACCTCGCCTTCCGTCGGGGGAAGCAGGCCCAACAGCAGCTTGGCAAGCGTGGTCTTGCCGCACCCCGAGGCACCGGCAATGGCAACGCATTCACCTGCCGCGATGTCCAGGTCGATGCCCTGCAGCACCGCCGGTTCGGCAGCAGCGTAGCGATAGCACAGGCCCTTGACGCTGATGTCCGGATGGAGATGGTCGACCGGTACTTCCCCCACTTCGTCCGTTTCTTCGACTTTGCTCAGCACGATATCGGCCACCCGTTCGCCATGCAGGCGCATCATGCGCAACTCAAACAGCTTGTCGATCAAGCTTGCAACGCGCGTCGAAAACTGGTCCTTGTAAGCGATGAAGGCGAACAGCATGCCCACCGAGAATTCGTTGCGCAGCACCGCGAGGGCTGCCATCCAGATAATGATGACGCGCTCCACCCCAAACAAAAACGTGTTGGCGGTCTGGTAGGAAATGCCGATGCGCTGGACACGCAAATCCGAATTGAACTGGTCGGCAAGCATGTTCATCCAGCCCATCCGGCGTTCTTCGTTGCGGCCGAACAGGCGCACGCTTTGGATGCCACGCGTGGTTTCCATGAAGTGCGATTGCTGCTTGGCGGCGTGAATGATCTGCTCGGTCGTCGCATCGCGCAACGGACGGTACATCGCCAGGCGCAACAAGGCATACAAAACCACCGCAACCACGGCGATGCCCGCCAGCGGCAGGCTGTAAATGGCCATCATGCTGCAGGTACCGATGACCAGCAGGCCGTCAACGATGGCCTGCACGAAGCCGGTCGTCAGGGTCCGTTGAATGGTGCTGATGGAGCCGAAGCGGGAAACGATGTCGCCCACATGGCGCTTTTCAAAATACTCCAGCGGCAGCTTGAACAAATGTGTAAAGACGTTGCCCAGCCATTGGAAATTCAAACTGGTCGACAGCACGCTCATGACCCATCCGCGCACAGCGCCGATGCTGGCCTGGATGACGACCAGCAAGATGAAGCCGACGCCCAATACGGTAACGAGATCATGGTCGGCACTCAGCAATGCATGATCGACCAGCCATTGCATATAAAAGGGCGCGACAATAGCCGTGACTTCGAGCGCCAACGCAAGCAGCATGACTTGCGCCAGGCCGCGCTTCAGGCCGGTAACCTGGCCCATCAGGCTTAGCAAGGTAAATCGCTGCATCGGCCGCGCTGGCGCGAATTCCGCCGTCGGCGTCAGTTCCAGCGCAACGCCGGTAAAATGCTTGGCAAACTCCGCCAGCGGCATGCGCCGTTCGCCGACCGCCGGATCATGCACTACCGCCACCTGCCCGCCAACTTCCTTGAGGACGACAAAATGATTCATGTCCCAGTGCAGAATGCACGGCAGTTTCAGCTGCACCACATGGTCGAGGTCCAGTTGCAGAGGGCGACTCGACAATTTGAGGGCCTTGGCGATGTCGATGATGCCGCGCAAAGTGATTCCTTTGAGCGAAATCGAAAACTGGCGCCGCAGCGTCGACAGGTTGGTATGGAAGCCGTAATAGCCGGCAACCATGGCAAGGCATACCAGGCCGCACTCGGTTGCTTCGGTTTGCAGCATGACGGGCAGGCGATTGCCATGGCCCAGCCTGAGGTGAGAGCTTTGCATCACAATTTCCCTGTCACACTATAAATGGGGTCGATGATCCATTCGATCAGCCGCCGCTTTTCCAGCGCCAGACTGGCTTCCATCTGCATGCCTGCTTTCAGCGGCTGCTGCCGGCCATAGGCCTTAACTGCCTGGGCGTCGAGCGCAACGCGAATCCGATAGACCGGCTCGCTCGCCGCACGGGCGCGCTCAACAACCAAGCCATTGCTGCCGACCGGCACTGGCGTGTCCGAGATGTCACGTACCACGCCACGCTGCTGGCCAAACTTCTGGTACGGGAACGCCTCATAGCGTATCCATACTTCCGTGCCCGGCCGGACGAAGCCGATCGCCCGGCTCGGCGCGTAGATTTCTGCCTCCAGGACGCTGTGCGGCGGGACGACAAATGCCAAAGGAGTGGCGTCGCTGACGAACTGCCCGAGTTCGCCGACAATGGAAGCCACCACGCCATCCCGCGCAGCGCGCACCACGATGTGGCGGCGCGCTTCGTTTTCGGCGGCGCCTTGCTCCAGTTCCGCGATCGCGCGCTCAATTGACGATGCTTCGCGCCGCGCCTTGATCGGCTGCCCCTGGCGCTCGGACTCGAGCACAGCCAGTTCGGACAACATCGTGCTGCGGCTGCGCTCGAGGGAGCGCAGCCGCGCCTGTTGCTCGACGGCCTCGGCCAGCCGGTCCTGCGCCTGGGCGTCCGATACATAATGGGACTTGTGCAGATCGGCATAGCGCTGCGCCGCCGTTTCGGCCATCTGTGCGCGTTTCGCCTGCAGGGCGATTTCGCTATCCAGTTGCGCCAACTGGGTGCGCGACTGTTCGCGGCGCACGTCAAGGGCGGCTTGCTGCTGCTTCGCCATGCGCTCATGCTGCTCCAGCTCATCGGCCAGCTTGGCCTTGCGCGACTCCAGCAAGCTGCCGATTGCCGTCTCCGTCCCTTCGCCGGCAACGCTGGCGCGTTCATTGGACAGGACAAACAGGATGTCCCCGGCGCGTACCGCCTGGCCTTCGACGACTTTCTTCTCGACGATGGTGCCCGGCTGCGGGGTATAAATGCGCACCAGCCCCTGTACCGGCAATAACACGCCGCTCACAGTTTCGCTCCGGGTAAATCCGCAAGTAGCGAAGAAGGCGATAATCAGGCCCGCGATCAGGACGAAAAATGCCGCGAGCAATGAAAAGGCAAGCGGCCTCGCCAGCAAAATGCTGCCGTAATATCGTTGCTGTTGTTGCTGAATCGCGACCCGGCGAAACAGCGGCGACAAAGTACGCGACACCAATTCATCCCAATACAGTTGTTAATAATAGCCACCACATAACTGCTGGCGACGAGATGAGTGACACTATATTGAGCGGGAATGAGGCTGATAAGCCCGTCAAATGTAGCCCGGCAAATGTAGGCATTCATTTGTAGGGCGACGAATGTAGGGGATGCTGGCTCGCAACGGCGCGCCGGCATGTTCTTAGCCAGCGAGAATACAACACCCCCTAAAATTCGCATTGCAATATGGAAATTTCATGTGATAGTATGCAAAACAATTATCTATGAAATAACTATTCCATATTTATTGAAAGGAGGAAGGCCGGCAGGTGAGGACCTGCTTGAATGTGAATATATTGACAGCAGCTGAAGCAAATGTTTTTTCAAGCAAACGCCCGCAAAGTTAATTGCGGAATTGCAGCATCACTCCAGATAGATAATTTTCAGATACAGGATTATTAGATGAACGGCATGTCTCTTACGCCGCGCGAGCACGATATTTTGAAATATCTTGCCCAAGGGAAGCAAAATAAGTCCATTGCACGCGAGCTCGGAATCAGCCCGTTTACCGTGCGCGACCATGTAACTTGCATTTTAAGAAAAGCAGGCGTATCAAATCGCTTTGAACTTGGATTGCTGGCAGTACGCAACAGCTAATCTACATCTGTGATTGTGCGGTCCGGGATGTTGAACCGCACATCTCCCGCCCTGAATTGAACAAGAATTTCCACCCGTACATTAGCTTCCGCCTCGGCTTGGCCCGCCATGGACTAATGGAGCTCGTCAAAAGCTTACGCAAATCAACGGAAGTCGTTGTGCTGGCCATGGGACCGATGTTGCTTGCCCTGTTGGCCGTCATCGCCCTCCCCCTGCTGCACGTGCCGGCCATGGCCCCAGCAAAGGGCGTGCTGGTTTTCATTGCAGAAGTCACGCTGCTGACACTGCCAGTTTCACTGCTCAAGGACCGGCTGGCGCCAAGCGCCATTTGTGCGTGGGAGCTGGCGCTGCCAATACCTGCGGCGCTGCGCTGGCTTGCCGACGGCGCCGTTGCGCTGGTTGTGCTGGGTCCGGCCGCCATCGCCTGCCTGGTGTCGCTGTGTTTTTGGCTGTATCAGTGGCCGACCTGGCTGCAGCCGCACTGGCTCGCAGGATCGGTCCTGGTGCTGCTGGCGCTGCTTGCCGCATGGCTGGCCGGTACTGCGATCATTGCGCGCCGCCGGCGCGCGCGTCCGGGCGGCACCTTGGCCCGGCTGCTGCCCCCGCAGCCGCCAGACCAACCGGTTTTCCCCAGCCCGTCCCCATGGCCCCGGACATTGATGTTATGGCGCCATCTGTTCTGGCTGCCATTCTGGCGCCAGGGAAACCTGGTCGGACTGCGGCAGGTCATCTTCTTCCTTGCCGGCGCGACCACAGCAGTGTTGTGGTCCGCGCCGACGCTGGTTCCGGCCCTGCCGGCGCCCGTCCTTGGCTTCGCCACCAGCGGTCTGCAGATCTTGCTGACGGACCGCGGCGACAAGTCCATCAGCGAGCAGTTGCAGCGCCTGTCGCCGTTCTGGCATGCCTGGCCACTGCACACCGCCGGCCTCGCCCGGGTCGCGAGAATCCTGGCCGTATTTCCCGCATTAATGCTGTTGGCCCTGCTTGCTGGCGCACTCGCTGTGCGCCAGGCCCCCGTCAATGCGACGATCGCAGCGATTTATTTAGGACTGAGTGGCGCCGCGCATATTGCCATCGCCTGCACGGGCAGGTTCGGCCGCCAGGCCCGCGTCGTTATGCTGTTTCTCACCGTATTGGTACTTACTGCAATAGGAAGCGAGCTATGGAACTAAATCCCTGCCTGCACATAGAATCCGTCTCATATCGCTTTGATCGCCGCACCATGTTTGCGAACTGGTCCGCAAGCCTCGAACCTGGCATCACTTGGCTGCGCGGCGCGAACGGCGCGGGCAAGACAACGCTGCTGAAATTGCTCGGCGGCGCCCTGACGCTACAACATGGCGCCATCCGGCTGAACGGCATTGACCAGCACCGCGATCCACTGCGTTACCGCCGCGCCACCTTCCTTTGCAGCGGAGAGATCCCCGCGCTTCCATGGCTGACTGTCCATGAGGTGCTGGCCTTGCATATGTCGCTTTATCGGCCCAGCGAAACAAGAAGCCTGCAAGCGCATGTAACGGCCTTCGGCCTCGACCGCACGATGGCCCAGCCCGTCACAACGTTATCATTGGGGCAACACAAAAAACTGATGCTGGCCATCGCCCTTGCGCTTCCCGTGACCTTACTGCTGTTCGATGAGCCATTCAATGGGCTCGACGCAGAGGCAACGGCCTATTTCCGCCAACAACTCGGCGACACGATGCGCCAAGCGCGCCAATGCATCCTGATGACCAGCCACACCGATCCCGGGCTGCCTATAGCGGCCACGCTTGACCTGGCGAGCCAAGCCTAAGGGCCTGGTCCTGGCCCGGCCGCCAGCCGCGCCAACTTGTGCGTCAAGTCAAGCAATAGAGGGAATCATACGCTTTTCAGTATAATGTCCCTCTTTCAGACGTTCCCGGCTATTCACATGCTCGCCCAACAAAAGCAAGAGATCATTTCCCTGTTCCAGGCCGCCCTCGCGCCGATCCTGGAAGGTTCCGACGTTAAAGCCAACGTGGTGCTGGAGCGCCCGCGCGACCCATCGCACGGCGACGTCGCCTGCAATATCGCCATGCAGCTGGCCAAGCAGCTGAAGATGAACCCGCGCGAACTGGCGCAGAAGATCGTCGCCTCCCTGCAGGAAAACCCGGCCGGCAAGCAGCTGGTGGCAGCGGCCGAAATCGCCGGCCCGGGCTTCATCAACCTGCGCGTGACCGACGCCGCCAAGCAGTCCGTGGTTAAGACCGTGCTGCAGCAAGGCGCAACTTTCGGCCAGAGCGAAGCGCTGGCCGGCAAGAACGTCATCATCGAATTCGTTTCCGCCAACCCGACCGGCCCGCTGCACGTAGGCCACGGCCGCCAGGCGGCCCTGGGCGACGCCCTGTCCTCGCTGTTCGAGGCGCAAGGCGCCAAGGTCACCCGCGAGTTCTATTACAACGATGCCGGCGTCCAGATCCAGACCCTGGCCACCTCGGTCCAGTGCCGCGCCAAGGGCTTCAAGCCGGGCGACGCCGAATGGCCTGAATCGGCCTACAACGGCGACTACATCGCCGACATCGCCGCTGATTTCCTGGCGAAGAAGACCGTTTCCGCCTCCGATGGCCAGCCGGTAACCGGCTCCGGCGACGTGGAAGACATCGAGAACATCCGCGCCTTCGCAGTGACCTACCTGCGCAACGAGCAGGACATCGACCTGCAGGCCTTCGGCGTGAAGTTCGACAACTACTACCTGGAATCCTCGCTGTACTCCGACGGCAAGGTGGAAAAGGCTGTCGAAGCGCTGGTCGCCAACGGCCACACCTACGAAGACGGCGGCGCGCTGTGGCTGCGCACTACCGACTACGGCGACGACAAGGACCGCGTGATGCGCAAGACCGACGGCGGCTATACCTACTTCGTGCCGGACGTCGCCTACCACATCGTCAAGTTCCAGCGCGGCTTCACCCAGGCGATCAATGTGCAGGGTTCCGACCACCACGGCACCATCGCCCGCGTGCGCGCCGGCCTGCAGGCAGTAGGCCTGGGCATCCCGCAAGGCTTCCCCGACTACGTGCTGCACAAGATGGTCACCGTGATGAAGGACGGCGCCGAGGTGAAAATCTCCAAGCGTGCCGGCTCCTACGTCACCGTGCGCGACCTGATCGAATGGTCCGGCGGCGGCGACATCACCAAGGGCCGCGATGCCGTGCGCTTCTTCCTGATTTCGCGTAAAGCCGACACCGAATTCGTGTTCGACGTCGACGTCGCGCTCAAGACTTCCGACGAAAACCCGGTCTACTACGTGCAGTACGCCCACGCGCGTATCTGCCGCATGCTGGAAAACTGGGGCGGTGACGAAGCCTCCGTGACCAACGTCGACCTGTCGCCGCTGACCGCGCCGACCGAAGCAACCCTGCTGGCCGCCCTGGCCCAGTACCCGGAGGTGCTGGCCCGTTCCCAGGCCGAACTGGGCCCGCACCAGGTAGCCTTCTACCTGCGCGACCTGGCTGCCGCCCTGCACTCGTTCTACTTCGCCGAAAAAGTGCTGGTGGAAGACGAAGCGACCAAGCTGGCCCGCGTGGCCCTGATGGTTGCCACCCGCCAGGTGCTGCGCAACGGCCTGGCACTGATCGGCGTTTCCGCTCCTAACCAAATGTAAGGTCCACATGGCTTTTCGCTCTTTGCGCTTTTCTCCGCGTCAGCAAGAAGGTAATACCTTAGTTGGCTTCATCATCGGCCTGGTCATCGGCCTGGTCATCGCCGTCGTCGTCGCCCTGAGCATCACCAAGGGCCAGACGCCGTTCACCGACAAGGCGCCGAAGAACGGCAAGCCGGCCGATGAAGCATCCGGCCAGATCGCCGATCCGAACAAGCCGATGTACGGCAACAAGGATGCGGTGAAGAAGGCGAACAGCGAATTCGAGCGCGAAGCCGCGAAACAAGCTCCGGCAGACCAACTGCAGAAGGTCGTGGACAACATCCAGGCACAAGGCCAGGCGCCGGCCAAGGCTCCGGCAGCCCCGGCCCCGGCTCCTGCTGCGGCACCTGCCGCGACCTCGCCTGCTGCGCCGCCGCCAGTCAACAGCGCCGCGCCGCCGGCGCAGGCAGCGGCCCCGGCGCCTGCCCTGCCGGGCGAAGACAAATTCGTTTATTACCTGCAGGCGGGCGCGTTCCGCGAAGTGGGCGATGCCGAGAACACCCGCGCAAAACTGGCCCTGCTGGGCTTTGAGGCCACGGTGTCCGACCGCGCTACTGACGCCGGCGTGCTGCACCGCGTGCGCATGGGTCCTTTCACCCAGGTGGAGGCCATGAACAAGGTGCGCGCCAAGCTGTCTGAAAACGGCATCGATGTTGCCGTCGTCCGCAATCAAAAATAAGGGAAGCCCGAGCAATGAAACTGTTTAAGCAAATCCTGGCCGTGGTCCTGTGCGGCGTAGCGTTTGGCGCCATGGCTTCGCCGGCCGCCCCGGTTGCCGGCACCGATTACGTTGTGCTGCCAGAACCGCAGCCGGTCGATACCGGCAAGAAGGTTGAAGTGATCGAGTTCTTCGCTTACTACTGCCCTCACTGCTATGCGCTGGAACCGGCCATGGCTGCCTGGGTCAAGAAGCAGGGCGACGGCGTGGTCTTCAAGCGTGTCCACGTGAGCCGCGGCCCGTCCGTGCTGCCGCAGCAGAAGCTGTTCTTCGCGCTGGAGGCCCTGGGCCTGGTGGAACAGAACCACGCGAAAGTGTTCAACGCCATGCATGAGCAGGGCAATTCCCTGCGCAACGACACTGCGGTGATCGACTGGGCGGCGACCAACGGCATCGACAAGGCCAAATTCACCGAAGCCTACAACAGCTTCGGCGTGGCTGCCAAAGTGCGCCGCACGGAACGCATGATGGGCGATTACCGCGTCGACTACTGGCCGATGCTGGTGGTCGATGGCAAGTACATGACCTCCCCTGCCGAAGCAAACAAGAGCATCAAGCCAGTGCCGAACGAGGCCCAGCAGCACGCCAATGCGCTGACGGTGCTGGACTTCCTGGTGTCCAAGGCGAAGGCGGAGAAGAAGTAAGGCTTTGAAGCGCGTTTTCATCACCGGCGCCTCCAGCGGCATCGGGGCAGCACTGGCAGCGCATTACGCTGCGCAAGGCTGCACCCTCGGCCTGCTGGGCCGCCGCGCCAATGCGCTGCAGGCGCTTGCCGCCACCCTCCCCCATCCCGAACGCCACCGCTGCTACGCGGCCGACGTGACCGACCATGCGGCGCTGCGCAGCGCCGCCGAAGATTTCCTCGACTATGCAGGCGGCTGCGATATCGTCATCGCCAGCGCGGGCATCTCGCACGGCACCATCACCGAACTGCCGGAAGATCTGCCGGTTTTCGAATCCATTATCGCCACCAACGTCACGTCTACCGTAGCGACGTTTTCGCCTTTCATAGCGGCGATGCGGACGCAGGGATCGCCGGCGCGCCTGGTGGGCATTGCCAGCGTTGCCGGCGTGCGCGGCCTGCCGGGTGGCGGCGCCTACAGCGCTTCCAAGGCGGCGGTGCGGGTGTATTGCGAATCGCTGCGGGTCGAATTGCGCGGCAGCGGGATCAAGGTAGTCACCATTGCGCCAGGCTATATCGATACGCCGATGACGCAGCAGAACAAATATCCGATGCCGTTCCTGATGCAGCCCGCCGATTTCGCGGCCGCCGCTGCACGCTGCATTGAACGGGGCGACAGTTACCGCGTCATTCCATTTGGTGCCAGCATGATTGCGCGGCTGCTGCGCGCGCTGCCGAACTGGCTGTATGACCGGGCATTCGCCAGGGCACCGCATAAGGCGCGCAAGGGCTCAATATGAATGCAACGCTTCTCGCCGCTGCGGCGATCCGCGCGCTGGTTGCCGATAGCGCATCCCACGTCGCCATTGAAGTAGTGGACGAAACCGGCTCTACCAACGCCGATTTGCTGGCACGCGTGCCGTCCGCAGCCCAGCCGTCGGTGAACGCTGCTGGTCCTGTGCTGCGCGGTCCGGTGCTGCGCGTGGCCGAGCGCCAGACGGCCGGCCGTGGCCGCGCTGGCCGTAGCTGGCTTTCCGCGCCTGGCGCATCGCTGACTTTCTCGGTCGCCTGGCCCTTCCGTGCGCCGTTGCACCGCATGGTGGGCTTGCCACTGGCCGTTGGCGTGGCGCTCGCCGAAACCGTGAATGGACTGGGCGTTCCGGTCCAGCTCAAATGGCCGAACGATATGCTGAAGGATGGCGCCAAGCTGGCGGGCATCCTGGTTGAAACCCAGGCGGCGGCAGATGGCACGATCTGGGCCGTCATCGGCTGCGGCATGAACCTGCTGATGCCGGACGAGATGGAGGCAGCCATCGGCCGCGAAGTATCCTCTGCCCCGTGGCTGGCCCGGATGGACCGCAATGCCTTGCTGGCACAATTGCTTAGTCGCCTGTGCGCCGTGCTGGCGGAATTCGACGATACCGGTTTTGCCGCCTTTACCGAACGCTGGAACGCGCTGCAGGCGTGGCGCGGGCAGCCGGTGCGGCTGCTCGACCAGGGGGAAGTCCAGCAGGAAGGCCTGGCTGCCGGCGTCGACGAGCAGGGGCGCCTGCTGCTCGACACCCCGACCGGCCGTGTGGCCGTGCTGTCGGGCGATGTTTCACTGAGGCTAGCGCAATGACATACGACCTGCTGATCGACGCCGGCAATACCCGCATCAAGTGGGCCCTCGCCGCTCCGAGCGCCGACCTCGGCGACTGGATCGCGCAAGGCGCGCACATGCACGCCGACGCCGCCGTCTTCCCGGCGGCCCTCACCGCAGCTCTTGCCGCCGCCGTTCGGCCCATCGTCCAGCCGGACGCCGGCGCGGCCCCGGCGATGGCAACCGCTGCCGCGCACCAGTCGGCGTCGAGCCCCGATGGGATGGCTGCGATCGGCCGCGTGCTGATCGCCAACGTGGCCGGCCAGTCCGTACGCGACATGCTGGCAAGCTGGCTGGCAGCGCCGCAGCTAATGATCCCGCCGCAAGCCATCGAATGGTTCGCCTCCGTCCCTGAGCGCGCCGGCGTCCGCAATGCCTACCGCAATCCGGCGCAACTGGGCTGCGACCGCTTCGCTGCCGCCATCGGCGCGCACGCGCTATGCCCCGGCAAGGCCATCGTGGTCGCCAACTGCGGCACCGCGACCACGATCGACGCCATCACTGCAGACGGCATTTTCCGGGGCGGCATGATCCTGCCGGGACTGGGCCTGATGGCCACCTCGCTGGCCAGGAACACCGCCCAGCTGCCCCAGATCAAACCTGGCAAGCTGCCGGAAGGCTTCGCCGACAATACCGACGACGCCATCCTGACCGGCTGCCTGGCAGCGCAAGCCGGCGCGATTGAACGCGCATTTGAGCTGCATCAGGCCGTAGAATGTATTATTTCCGGCGGCGCCGCGCCATACGTCGCGCCCGCGGTCCCCGTGCCGCACCGCCATGTCGAGAACATTGTGATGATAGGACTGCACGCTGCCCTGCGCAGCGCCTGACCCGTATGGAGTGCCCGTGCTGAAACTGATTTTCGCCCTGCTGCTGGTCGCCAATGCCGCGCTGTTTGCGTATGGCGAAGGCTACCTCGGCCAATTCAGCGGCAACGAGCGCGAACCGGCGCGCCTGCAGAAGCAGCAGAACGCCGACAAGCTCCAGTTGATCAGCGCCAGCAAGGCCGAAGCCGCGGTGGCCGCAGTCGCCCCGCCGCCGCCTGTGCCGCGCGACGAACCCGCCGCCATCGCCTGCCTGGAAGTAGGTAACTTCGTGCTGGACGACGCCCGCAAATTTGAAAACCGCCTGGCGCCGCTGGAACTGGGCGACCGCCAGCAGCGCCGCAACGTGGCAGAGCAGGAAGTCTCAAGCTACATCGTGCATATCCCGCCACAAGCCACCCGCGCCGCCGCCGAAAAGAAAGCCGACGAACTGCGCGAGCTCGGCGTCACCAACTTCTTCATCCTGAACGACAGCTCGCCGCTGAAATGGGGGATTTCGCTGGGCGTGTTCCGCACTGAGGCAGCCGCCCAGGCGCAACTCGCGGCGCTGAACAAGCAAGGCGTGCAGAGCGCCCGCGTAGCGCCGCGCTACACCAGCAGCAAGCAGGTGTATTTCCAGTTCCACGACATCAGCGAAGACACCAAGGCGCGCATCGCCAAGATCACCGCCAAGTTCCCGGAACAGGAAACCCGCTCCTGTTCTAGCGCTCGATAACGATAGGCCTGAGCTTCAGGCTGGAAGGCAGCGCTTTGCCGGCTGCCTGCGCATCTTCCCGGCTCGCATAGGGGCCGGCAAACAGGCGATAGAATTTTCCTGCCTGCTCCACGTCCAGTTTCAGGCCGGCGTCGCTGGCCTCCAGGCGCTTGCGCAAGACATCGGCGCCGTCTTCACGCGCATAGGAACCCAGCTGCAGGTAGAAGCCTTGCGCGCCTGCGCCGCCCAGCAATACCGGCTTGGCCTCGTCGCCGCTGGAAGTCGCCAGCATCGGCGCCGCCTTCGGCATGCTTTGCGGCGCAGGCGCGGAGGCTGTCGCCGGCGCACTGCCGCCTGCTTTGCGGGCCGCGATCATGCGCTCGATCTCGGCCGGCGGCAGGTGCACCACCTCGAGCTGGCTGCTGCCATTGACCAGCAGGCCAAGCTTCAGCGCCGCCGTATAGGAAACGTCGATGATGCGCGTCGAATGGAACGGCCCGCGGTCATTGATGCGCACTACGACAGAGTTGCCGTTGGAGACGTTGGTCACGCGTGCATAAGACGGAATCGGCAGCGTCGGATGCGCCGCCGTCATCTTGTACATATCGTAAATCTCGCCGGACGAAGTACGCTGGCCATGGAATTTCTTGCCGTACCAGGTGCCAGGCCCGCGCTGCTTGAAGTCCGAACCAAGCGGGATTGGCTTGTAGGACTTGCCGAAGACGACATAAGGACGATTGGAGTACGGCGCGAGAGGATCATTGCGCACCTCCGCATCCGGGGTCTCGATCAGGCCAGCTGGGGGATTTTCGCCCGGGCCGTCGTCCTGGTAATAAGCGCCGCGCCCGGAGCCTGCGGCCGGCAGCACGGGAATGCCCGGCTGCGGCTTGGCCGTTACCGGCGATGGCTGCTTGCGCGAAGGGGAGTCAGTCTGCGTGGTACCGCAAGCGGCCAGCAGTGCAGCTGCCGCAAGCGGCAGGAGTCGGATTGCGTGCTTCTTCAAGTTTGCACCAGCTTTCTATGTCGCTGGATCGACATCAGGATGCCCGATGCCAACCCCAGTGTCAGCAGCGCAGTGCCGCCGTAGCTTATGAACGGTAGTGGCACGCCCACTACCGGAAGGATGCCGCTCACCATGCCCATGTTGACGAATGCATAGGTGAAGAAAATCATCGTGATCGCGCCGGCCAGCAGGCGCGTGAACAGGTTCGGTGCGCCGGAGGCGATCATCAACCCGCGGCCGATCAGCAGCAGGTAGAGGAACATCAGGACCAGGTTGCCGACCAGGCCAAACTCCTCCGAATACACGGCGAAGATAAAGTCGGTGGTGCGCTCGGGGATGAACTCCAGGTGGGCCTGGGTGCCCTGCGTCCAGCCCTTGCCGGTCACGCCGCCGGAGCCGATCGCAATGGTCGACTGCAGGATGTGGAAGCCTTTGCCCAGCGGGTCGGAGGTTGGGTCGATCAGCGTCATGATGCGCTCGCGCTGGTAATCGTGCATCATCGACCAGGCCACCGGCAGGCACGCCGCGCCCATCACCACCAGCGCAAGAATGGCTTTCCATGCCAGCCCGGCCAGGAAAATCACACAGGCGCCAGCCGCCACCACCAGCAGCGCCGTCCCCAGGTCGGGCTGGCGCGCGATCAGGAACACCGGCACCAGCAACAGCACCGCACCCAGCGCATAAGCATGCCAGCGCATGTGCCCGTGGCGCTGCTGGAAGTACCAGGCCAGCATCAGCGGCACTGCGATTTTGGCGAATTCGGAAGGCTGGATCTGCGCGAAGCCCAGGTTAAGCCAGCGCCGCGCACCGAGCTTGATGGTACCAAACAGCGCCACCGCCAGCAGCAGGGAAATCGTCACCACATAAGCCGGCATCGCGATGCGCATCATGTTCTGCGGCGAGATGTTCGCCACGAACCACATCACAAGGAAGGACATGGCGATATTGCGCAGCTGGTCTTCGATCTTGCCGGGAATGCCAATGCTGGCCGAATACAGCGCAACCAGGCTGGTCGCCAGCAACAGTACGATAACCAGCATCAGCGGGCCATCGAATACGGTCACATAGGGACGCATGCGCCGCCACAGTGAACGCCTTTCATTGATTGGCATGCTGCCTCCTTATTCTCTCTTGCGCGGCGGGCCGGCCGGCGGCTTCTGGTCCGCCGGCGCTGGCGCCTGCGGCGCAGGTGCAGGTCCAGGAGCCGGCGCTGCCGCCGCCTGGCCTTGCTGCTGCGCGCGGCGCTCTGCAGCCGCATCCACGTCCGCTTCCGGCAGGTCTTCCACCGGAACGGTCACTGCATCTTCCTTCGGCACCGGCGTCGTTTCCTTTTCGGTCGGACGTTTGCCAAGCAGCCAATAGTCCAGCACTTTACGTGCAATCGGCGCCGCCACGGCGCCACCGAAGCCGGCGTTTTCCACGATCAGCGCGAGAACGATCTTCGGTTTGTCGGCCGGGGCAAAGGCGGTGAACCAGGCATTGTCGCGCAAGCGTTCGTCCAGGCGCGCCGCGTTGTACTTCTCATTGGCCTTGATGGCCACCACCTGTGCGGTACCGGTCTTGCCGCCCACGGTATAGCCGGCATTCAGGAATGCGCGGTAGCCGGTCGCACCGGGCTCGGTGGTCACACCCACCATCGCATCCTTGATGAAGTCGATGTTGGCCTGCTTGAGCGGAATACGATAGCTTTCCTTCGGCACGGTCAGTGTGCGCTTGCGGGTGCCGCCGTCTTCAATGATCTTGACCAGGTGCGGTTTCATGACCACGCCGTTGTTGGCCAGGTTGGCTACCGCGTGCGCCACCTGCAGCGGCGTGTAGTTGTTATAGCCGGAGCCGTTGGACACCGAAATTGTATCGCCGCCCACCCACTTGCCTGCAGCTGGATTCTTCTTGAAGCGCTGGCGTTTCCACTCCTGCGAAGGCAGCACGCCCTTCTTCTCGTTTTCCAGGTCGATGCCGGTCAGCTGGCCGAAGCCAAAAGGCGCCATGAAGTCATGGATCAAATCGATGCCCATGTCGCGGCCCAGCATGTAGTAGTAGGTATTGCACGACACCACGATGGACTTGCGCATGTCGACCATGCCGTGGCCGCCCACGACGTCATCGCGGAACTTGTGGGTGCCGAGGTAGAAGAAGCCCGGGTCGGCAATGGCCTGGCTGGTGGTGCGTTTGCCGGTTTCCAGCGCCGCCAGCGCCATGAAGGGCTTGAAGGTGGAACCCGGCGCGTAGGTCCCCGACAGCGGGCGGTTCATCAGCGGCTTGTCGAGCGAGGTATTCAGTTCATTCCAGCTTTGCGCGTCAATGCCGTCCACGAACAGGTTGGGGTCGTAGCCAGGGCGCGACACGTAGGCCAGCACGTCGCCGGTGCTCGGCTCGATGGCGACCAGCGCGCCGCGGTACTCGCCGAAGGCTTCCTCGGCGACCTTCTGCAATTCGATATCGATCGACAGGATCAGGTTGGAGCCCGGCGTTGCCGGCGTGCGCGACAGCGTGCGGATGGCGCGGCCGCCGGCGGTGCGCTCCACTTCTTCGTAACCGGTGACACCGTGCAGCTGGCGTTCGTAGCTCTTCTCCAGGCCTTCCTTGCCGATATGTTCGGTGCCGTTGTAATTGGCTTCGTATTCAGTCCCTTCCAGCGCCTTCGATTCGGCCTGGTTGATACGGCCGATGTAGCCGACCACGTGCGACGCCACCTCGCCCAACGGGTATTGGCGGAACAGGCGGGCCTGGATATCGACGCCCGGGAAGCGGAAGCGGTTGGCAGCGAAGCGCGCCACTTCCTCGTCGCTCAGGCGGCTGCGCAGCGGGACGCTGGTGAAGCTCTTGGACTCTTCCATCAGCTTCTTGAAACGGCGTCGATCCTTGGTCGTGATGTCGACCAGCTTCGCCAGCTCGTCGATCACATCCTCCAGCGGCGCAGCCAGCTTGGACGGCGTGATCTCCAGCGTGATCGCCGAGTAGTTCCGCGCCAGCACCACCCCGTTGCGGTCGAGGATCAGGCCGCGGCTAGGCACGATCGGCACCACCGCAATGCGGTTGTCCTCGGCCTTGGCAATGTAGTCGTTATGCTTGATGACCTGCAGCCAGATGAAGCGCGCCAGCAGCAGCGAGAAGCAAAAGAACACCAGCCCGCCCAGTACGGACAGTCGCACGCGGAAGCGATGCAGGTCTTGCTCTGTATTCTTGAACTCGGTCATGCTCAGATTGGGCGGGTATGGTCTTTATCCACTGCGCGGCGCTGCGGCGCCAGCAGCAGCATGGTGGCCAGTGGCCACAGCAGGGCCGCAACCACGCTCTCGATGAAGAAGTACCAGCCGGGGAATTTACCTGCCACAATGAAGCGCACCACCATCTGCACGGTTTGCGCCAGCAACAGCAGCGGCAGCACATGCAGGATTTGCGTCGTCACACGGAACCACAGGATCCGGCGGTGCAGCATGATGGCGAAATAGGACAGCAGCGTGTAAGCCAGCGCGTTCTCGCCCAGCAGCGATGCGTCGTGCACGTCCATCAGCAGGCCAAGGAAAAAGGCCGTGCCGATGCCGACCTTGCGCGGCTGGTGCACGCCCCAGAAGACCAGGGTCAGCGCCACGAAGTCCGGCGCCGCAAAGAAGCGCCCCCACGGCAGCATGTTGAGCAGCACCGCGCAGAACAGGCTGAAGAAAATGAACAGCGGGCTGACCGGCAGCAGGATGTATTGTGGACGGTTCATCGGGTCGCCTCTTTCGGTGCTTGCGCGGTGGCGTGAGCCGGCGCTTCGGCGGATTCCGCCTTGGCCTTTTCCTTATCCTTGTCTTTCTTCTTCGATGGCTTGGTCACCGGTTCTTCTTCCGGAGGACGCGGCGGCATTTCCGGCAGCGACATCAGGATCAGCAACGCGGTATTGCGCTCGGTACCAGCCAGCGGTGCGCACACCACGCGACCGAAGGCGCCGCTGGCATTGCTCTCCACCTGCACTACGCGCGCTACGGCCAGGCCGGCCGGATAGACACCGTCGATGCCGGAAGTAATCAGGATATCGCCCACCACCACATCGGCCGTCGGCGCCATGAAACGCAGGTCCAGGTTACCCGACTGTCCGCGGCCAACGGCCACGGAGCGCAAGCCATTGCGCAGGATCTGTACCGGAATTGCCTGCTCCTTGTCGGTCAGCAGCGTGACTTCGGAGGTGAACGGGAACACCCGGGTCACCTGTCCCACCACCCCCTGGTTGTCGATCACCGGCAAGCCGGCCGCCACGCCATGCTGGGTTCCTCGGTTGAGGATCACCTTACGCGTGAACACATCGCGCGCTTCGTAAAGAATTTCGGCCAGTTGCGATTTGCCCGGCACGCGCTGTTGCGCGTCCAGCAGCCTGCGCAGCTGGTTATTCTCAGCCTGGTAGAGCTGCGCCTGCTGTAAAGCCTGCGAGGAAGCGATCTGTTGCTGCTGCAGGTCGCTGACCTGCTTCTCCAGCTTCGACAGCGTGGAGAAGTAGTCGCCCATGCCGTACATGGCATCGCGCGGCAGCAGTGCAATCTTCTGCAAGGGATAGAGGACAAAGCCGACGCCCTGCCGGACTGCCGTCAGCGCATTCACGCGCGAATCGGCCAGCAGCAGCGCAATCGAAATGCACGCGAACACCATCATCTTGAAACGGGCGGACGCGCCTTGC
>Ga0307408_100000611_pt1 | contig 30550 bp, 32 predicted proteins | sample 322Cmetagenome_FD_202116 | JGI IMG/M metagenome (GOLD analysis project Ga0307408, IMG submission 202116) | Maize rhizosphere microbial communities from greenhouse at UC Davis, California, United States - 322HYB-C-3 | ecosystem: Host-associated > Plants > Roots > Rhizosphere > Soil | place...
AGAAATCCCGGTAGAAAGGCCTCTCTGGATTAAAAACAAAAATGCAGTAAACACCCTTGTTTTCAACCCAAAACGTTGTTCCAAATATTCATAGGCGGTGTATACCTTAAGCTTATGAAAAATAGGTACAAAGGTGATGCACAGCACAATCATCGCCAAAGGCAAACCGAAATAAAACTGCACGAAGCGCATACCATCAGAATAAGCCTGGCCAGGTGCCGAAAGGAAGGTAATTGCACTGGCTTGGGTGGCCATTACCGAGAGCCCAACATGGTACCAGGGCAAAGATTGTCCCCCCAGAAAGAAGCTGTCCAGATTTCCGGTGCCGCGGCTTTTCCAAATTCCATAAACTACAATAATCAAAAGTGTTGCAGCCAGTACAATCCAATCCAGCATGCTCATGAGAAAATCTCAGTTAGGGTAGAAAAAACGGTAATTAAAATAAGCAACCAGGCAATTATCAGCCAGTAAAATTGGCTCCAGGATTTTATAAAAGAAGGCAGTCCGTCTCTGTTATCCATATATCTATTTAGAAATTAGGTTTACAAATAAGCGGTAAGCTCCGGGTACAGCCGCTGGTAACTGCCTGAAAAATGACAGTCCGGTGTAAACAAAGCGGCCTTTTCCATAATCAGCTATAAGCAATGCCCCATTCTGCTCGCGCTCGCCGGTATCCTTCATGCTCAGAGGAAGCTGGTAGTTCGTGTCTGCATTAGCTACGTAGTAAATTCCCCGCTCCTGAATCCAACCCTCAAAATCCTTTTCGGATATTTTATTAGGATAGTTAAATACCTTTAATGATGGGTTCGTGACCTTTATTGGAGCATCTTCTTCCGTTACTCTTTCCCGGCTTACTGTAAAAGGGTAAGGCCCTATGTTATTGATCTGCAAAGGCTGATTTACATTATACTGAACCAACAAAACACCTCCGTTTTCTACATACTTGAGGAGTTTATCATTCATAAACTTCATTCGAGGTTCAATATTATACAGCCTTACACCGGTAACAATTGCATCAAACTTGCTTAAATCTGTATTTATCAACAAATTCTCATTCAGAACACTTACCTCAAAACCAACTTGCTTTAAAGCATCCGGAACAAGGTCGCCGGCACCGGGCAAATAAGCAATACGTTTGCCGGCAGTTTTCAGGTCAAGTTTAACCAGCAAGGCCTCTGCCTCTGGAAACCATGTTATTGTGGGGATGTGATTGTATTGAATGGACTGAATAGATTTTGAACTTATGAGATTATCGAAATTAAATTCCACCTTCAACTTCCCTTGTGCAATTGCCAAACTTTCAGGTGCTATCTTAAATGCAAAAGTTTCCTCATCCCCCTTATTCTTCAGGCTAAAAGCAATAGAAGCCGGCTCTGATTTCCAACCCTCAGGCAAAAGCAATTTGACCTCGCCCTTCGCCTCATTTTTGAAAGATTTAAGTTTTACCTGTATACTTTGAGGTTGATTGTCAGTAAAAAGAAACTGTTTACTTGATAAGTAGGCACTTACAGCAGGAGCTATTTCCAGCTTGCGGTAAACTTCACCCCGAATTGGGTCTGTAAACTTGTATTCAATGGGGCGTTGGTATGGTATTGAATGTCCTGCTATATGCAGGATAAATTTTAATGCAAGCGGATTTGGATTTTCTGGCTGGCCAACATTTTGCAAATCTTTTACAATGTATTCCCCTATCGGATGTTTTTCTTCAAGCCAATAGGGTTGAGTTAGCTTATCAGCGTTAATTGTTGATTCAACACTTACAAGCTGATTTTCGGGCAATAGTAATTGATCGCTTACTAGCTGAGATCCATTATAAATACTTAAAGAAGGTTTTGCTCCATGCCGGGAAATTGCCTGCACTTTTACTTTTACCTGGCTACCTAAAGCATATGTGGGTTCTGCAGAATAGGCTTCAAACCAAATTCCCGATACAGCAAGAATCAAATCTGCAACCTCTTTAAGTTTGGTATCTTTTAAAACAGAATTTTCGCATTGGCTAATCAGGGTATACAAATCTAACAGATCGGGTAAAGATCCCTGGGGCGCCGAAAGCTTGTATTGCTGATTAATCTTTTTCATCTGAGCTGAAATTTTGCTCGAGTTACCAATGCGGCTCCAGCTGGTATTCACGCCTTCCAGCAAATCAGCAGAGGCGGGTTCTCCGTTTAATAAGGTAAAATATTCCAGGGCATCGCCACGTTGTGCTGGCACTCCAAATCCCTGTGATTTATGTTGCGACCTACTTTCGGACGCTATTTCGCCATAACCCTTCCCCAACAAAGCATTATAAACACCAACATTTACCTTTAGCTGGTTGTCGCTGGTTGTATTTAATCCACCGAAATTAAATGTATTCCAAAAAATGCGTCTGGTTTTCCAGGGCTTTACATATTTTAACTGCTCAGGAAATCGGCCTGCATCTGCAGCAGCTACAAAAGCTTGTTGCGCTAAAATGGAAGAAGCTGCATGTTGCCCATGCCCAGCCCTTTCATCGCCGGGAAAGCGAGTGATGATAATATCAGGCTGAAACTTCCTAATCACCCAAACAACATCTCCTAAAATTCTCTCTTTATCCCAAAGCTTAAAGGTTTCATCAGAAGTTTTAGAAAATCCGAAATCATTTGCACGGGTAAAAAATTGTTCCGCCCCGTCTATCTTTCGGGCAGCCAATAGCTCCTGCGTTCTTATCAAACCCAATTGTTCAGCCTGCTCTGTCCCTATAAGATTCTGCCCGCCATCTCCCCTTGTGATGGATAAATACCCGGTGCGAACCTTTCTTTCATTTACCAGATAAGATAACAAACGGGTATTTTCATCGTCAGGATGAGCTGCTATATACAGCACACTTGCCGTGTTTCCCAGCTTTTCCAACCTGGCCTTTATTTCAGAAGAAGATAGCTGCAAGGAGGTTTGACCCTTAACGATTCCAGAAAGTAACAGGATACTTAACAAAGTAGATTTGATTCTCATTTTTTAACTAAGTGCGGTTCGAGCAATAAATGTAAGCAAAGCTACAAACAAAAAAAGTCCCGGAAATTCACCGGGACTATATTCTTTCTAGTCAACCAATATTTTACAAGAGCATTATGGAACCATCATTTTTTTGTACTTTCTGTATAGGGATTCAGTCCTTTTATAGAAGCACTGGAAGGATCTTTTGGTTTCTGCTTATCCGGGTTGGTTACCGATGCCGAGTTTCTCAATTCATAATTTAAATAAGATGAGGCCCCCATAAATAGGCTCTGAGCCTCCCTGCTATTATTATCCATTAAATGGAAAACTTCTTTCCCTGGCTCTATGAAAACAGTTTCTGCTATATTAGAAAAACGTACCATAACAGTTTCAGCGGTGCTTAGTGGAAAGCGAACAGAAAAACTGCCATCAGGAGCAACATTAATAGGATAAGATTCTTGTTTGCCCGAAGCCGCGTTATTGACCAATACCTGCCCCGTTCTAAAACCAAGTTTAGTTGAATATCCTTTGATGTATCCTTTATAGATAGCAGAATCGGCTTTGTTTATAATTGCGGTTTTTAACGTTTGCGGAACTCCTTTACCATAAATACTCAAAGGGGGAGTATTGCCTAATAGAATAACATCCTGGCTGCTCAACCTGTATTGGCTGTGCCTGTCTTTTAAAGCTTGAATAGAAGCCTGCCCCGATTCGTTAAAAAGGTTGATTGTAAACTTGTTGCCTTTTATAGTAGGTTGACCATATTTCCAGACCTGGTTTTTATATACAGCCACGGTATCGTATAAGCCAGCGTACCAACCCTTTTCACCGGATACTTTAAACCAGTTACCTAATAACGACTCAGGTAAAACACTAGTTTTTTTGACAGGTGTAAGCTCTATATCATATATCTTGAAGCAAGCATCACACTCGCTTTCAATAAAATCGACCTTTTTAGCGGATGCGCCTACCGCAGGAAATGTTAAACTGAAAGCAGTTTCGCCTGTAGCTGGTAACACAAAGCGGTCATCTAATTGGATACCTGTAGCTGCCTTTACAAACAATTTCTCACTACTGTTATCTGCCAAGATAAAACTGCCTTTATTAATTTTCAACCAATTTCCTGGCTCGAAATAGGCCTTAAAATAGAATACGGTAGCAGTATCACTACTTACAATCTTTTCGATTTCAAGAATTCGCGAGTTTCTTGACGAAAACGCCGGATTGTTAATGATTTTCTGTGCGTAAAGCGATGAGAAGAGCAGGGAAAAAATCAACTGCAAGGAAAAATATTTCATAGGATAATTGAGTTTGTACATTTAAAACTAAAAACATTAATCCAGAACGTAAAACTTCTTCAAAAACTGTATATTTTGAGTGTGAATAGCACAATTAAAAGTGTAAAATCTGTAAAGTCGGTTAAAAAAGAAGCCGTTAACGAAAATCGGAAGCAGGTTTTGAAGGATATGTAAGTTTATTATTAGTTATGATATCCTCCTGGATAAAGCAGAGTATCTGCATAAAATGGCTAATAAAATATGCTGGCCACATCCATAAGAAATCTCTTAAATGCAATTCGGATCAAGCAAGAAATTGAACAAGTGGAGGAGTATAAAGTGAACTCTTATAATGGTTTCCGAGCAAAAAAATACCTTATCCGCCGCTATACAGATAAGGTATTAAACAAGAACTTTTAAACTGTCTTATTCGCCGCTATACAAACAAGACACTTACAAACAAGAATGCTTATGAATTAACCTTTCAATTTAACATGGACCTATCACAACCCCGTTAACTTCAGATACATTTTAAGCAATTAAAGCACAAAACAATCGAGTGGAAGAAATTTCGCGACCTCTTAACACCCGATCGACATTTGCATAAACAAATATACACCTAATATTTATAAATGCAAGAACAAAACATGATTTAAGTAATGTTTTTTTAATACTTTATACCAAAAACACCTAGAATAATATGACATAGATCATGTTTTTATTAAAAAAGATATAAAAAACCACAATTACACACTATTTAAAGCCGTTTTAAGCAACAAACAACCTGAAATACAATAAACAAACATTAACATTCTAAATAACTAAGCACCTTTTGGAGGATTTAACAATTAATCAAGAAATAGAGAAAAAGGGTCGCACGAACTTTACTCCTTACTTTTTAAACGCTAACAGAAGGCCATCAGTACTATGCAAATAGAGCATTCCGTTTTTAATAGAATATCGTTTAACGTTTTGCAAATTGGTAATCATCTCATTTTCCAAATTCATTACACCTTCGCAGTACATCTTGGTTGAGACTAAATCGGAAAAGGTAAGCTGATCTTTTCCCATCAATTCATATTCGCCTTTTATTGAGTTGCAAAAGGCCTTGCCTTGAACTTCAAGCTTAGTGCTGAATTCCAGATATGCATTTCCATTATTATTAACGGGCCTGTGCTTAATGGAAACCAACTTCCATTGCTGCCCATCTAACCTGGTAACTTCACTATCTCGCTTAATGGCCTGGCAATTTAAAAGCAGGGAGCTGATTAGGACTAAGCATGAAGCATTTATAAATTTCAAGTTCATACCAAGTTAACAAATGCTGGCATCCTATAGTTTTCAGCTATATATGCTGAGCTATGACAAAGCCACTTGCCCAGGCCCATTGAAAGTTGTAGCCGCCTAACCAGCCCGTAACATCTACACATTCGCCACCAAAAAACAAGCCTGGAACTTTTTTAGCCTCCAATGTCTTAGACGAAAGCTCATCCGTAGCAACCCCTCCCCGCATAACTTCGGCTTTATCGTAGCCTTTGTCCCCAGCAGGTTTTAGCTTAAATTCATGAATAAATGATTCTATTTTAAGAAGCTCATCTTTGGTAAGAGATGCTATGTTTTTATCTACCGGAAGATATTTGGCAAGCGCCTCGGCAAATTTCTTAGTATATAAGCCTCCCAGAAAGTTTAGCAGTAATTTCTTGCCGTGATTTAAACGCTCAGCCTCCAGTAAATCCATGACTGACTGGTTTGGCAGCATATCTATTACAATCTCTTCCCCAGGCTTCCAATAGCTCGAAATCTGGAGAATAGCGGGGCCGCTTAATCCCCAGTGCGTAAAAAGAATATTTTCTTCAAAACTGATTTTATCATTACTAACCCGGCAAAAAATACTGTTCCCAGATAAATTGGCAAACCACTCAGCATCTTTGCCGGTAACTGTTAGAGGCACTAAAGCAGGCGCAGTTTTAGTAACCCTCAAACCGAATTGCCTGGCAACTTTTAATCCGAAATCTGTAGCCCCCATCTTTTGAATAGGAAGGCCTCCTGAAGCAATCACCACGCTCCCTGCCTTCACCTCCTTCAACGAACCGTTTCGTTCATAACTAACAGTAAAGCTATTTTCTGTCTTTGTCACTAATTTAACTTCAGCATTACAACGGATATCCTGCTCCAGATCCCGGCAAAGCCCAACAAAAACCTCAACAATATCCTTTGCTTTATTACTTACGGGGAATAACTGGCCCAGAGTCTTCTCCTGCCCTTCTATGCCATAAGTTTCAAAGAAGCTAATAGTATCCTCTACCGTCCATTGAGAAAATGCCGACTTGCAGAAATGCTCATTTTCTGAGATGAAATTAGCAGGTGCGGCAAACATATTGGTATAATTACAGCGTCCGCCTCCAGAAATTAGGATCTTTGCTCCCGGTTTATCTGTTTTTTCAAGAATTAAAACTCTTTTACCAAGGTATCCCGCCTGAACAGCGCACATTAAACCGCAAGCACCACCACCTATAATTATAGCATCATACATTGGCGCAAAGGTAGTATTAGTTTAATTATGCTTTTATACCCGCTGGGGGTCGAGAGCCAAATTACTAGCACCCCAACGCTGCCGGAACATGAAGCCTGTGTTTATTCTATTATTGCTGTGATTTTTGGAAATTTACTATAAGCTTATAATAGTCTTTTAGAGGTTCCAAACCATATGCCTTTCTAAATCTGTCGACGTTTGCAGAATCTACAAGTCCGATTACAGGAAAGGGATGTCCTGCTGAATCGTAAGAAACTTGCGTACCAAACTTCTGTTTTTCTCCTGCCTTCACTTTAACTCTATCGTATAGATAAGCATAATTGCCTGGGCTCGCGTTCCCTTTTTTGACTTCTTTGTTCATTGCTTTTAACACATTCTTTTGAAACTCCGGATATTTATCACTGTGCTGAACTAATAACCAAAAATCCGTCGAACCATCTTTTCCAATTTTATCATACCCCAGAAACCCATATTTATTAAACATTTTCTCAACTCTAATTTTGATACTGGTGCGAACACTGTCTCGAAATCTGTTCCATTGTTCTGCAGTGTAGTCTAAGTATTTCCCTTTTGGAAGATTTGAAGCGATTTGATCCACTTTAACCATCTCAATTAGTTCATTTTTTAGCTTGTTGCGTTGGTCGCCTGTGGGTCTAACGACACAACTTATCAGTAAGATAGATATCACCAAAATAGAAGCTAACTTTTTCATGATTTAAGATTTTTATGTGCTACAACCTATATATTTCAATATGTTGATCATTTCCGACTTCCTTTAATGCTTATAAATAACATTAGATTAAAAAAAGGCTGGCTTATCCAAACATTTCTAGTGATGTTAAAAATTGGGAACCCAACACAATGAAAGACTAATAAAGCAATAAGAGGTATTTAGTTAATCTTAATCCGTTTATTTTGTCAATATTTTCCTTATTTCCATTTTATACTCCTCATTGTCAGTCATTCCATTATGCCCTTGCCCGTTCAATGTTATTAAAGTGTCTTTCGCTTTAAACTCCTTTTTCAATTTGAGTGAAGAACCGTAATAAATTACTTCGTCTTGATTTCCGTGAAAAACTATAACGGGCATTCTACAGCTCTTTAAATGCTCATTTGTTGCAAATTTGTATTTTAGGATGAATGGTGGAATGAATGGATATGTTCGACGCATCATATCGCTAAGGCTGTAATATGGGGCTTGTAAAATCAATAATCTTGGTTTGTTGGCGGATGCTAGTTTTGAAGCAATGCCTGTCCCAATAGAATAGCCTAAAATAATTATTTTGTTTTCGCTATATCTTCTCTTTACCTCATTATAGGCAATTTGATTGTCTTGAAACAGCTGCTCCTGACCTGAAATTCTGCCTTCACTTTTTCCATAACCTCTGTAATCAATGATGAAAACGTCATAATTTAAATCAGTGTATGTTTTGGCAACTTCTCCCCAGGAACTTAGAGACCCTGCATTTCCATGCAAGTAAAAAATTAATCCTTTAGTGCCGCCGGCTTTAAATAAAAGTCCGCTCAGCATCTTCCCGTCAACCGATTTAATATTAACTTCTTCAATGTTTTGGTCAAAACCAAATCGATAGCTTTTGTCCAACTTCTGAGGAAAAAAAATTAGTTTTTCTTGAAAAAAATAAAGGAGCCCACACAGCAGAAGGTATAGTCCAAAGACGATCGTTAATATTTTTATCAGTCCGTTTCTCATTGAAAGGTGGGCTAAAAATAAAGATAAAGTTTTCGTATTGTGGCCTCGCTACTTATTCGAAGTTTCATTTTTACCTTCATTAATCTTCATCTGCAGGCATAGTACAAGCGGACAAGAAGCCAGAATACATACAAGAATTCCTAAATAATAAAAGGGTTTTAATTTCTAAGATGGATGCGTATATTTGCGGCTCCCTGTTAATCAGGTATCGACAAATATGACATTAGTATTCACACATCACGTACATTTCCATCATCGCCTGTGGCGATAGATTGAATTAGTATGTTTCTACGTGAAACTGATACCCCGAAATATTTTTGTTGGCCTGATTATAAAATTTTAAACATTGAAAACACTCAAAATAGCTATCCAGAAATCGGGTAGATTAAACGAAAAATCTGTTGAGCTTCTTAAAAACTGCGGTTTAAGTTTCGAAAACTATAAAAGCTCCCTTATCTCTTCAGTATCTAACTTTCCATTAGAAATCCTTTTCCTTCGCGATGACGATATTCCTGAATACGTTCAGGACGGAATTGCTGATTTAGGTATTGTTGGCGAAAACGTTATTTGCGAAACCGAAGTTGATGTTGCTTATCTTCAAAAATTAGGTTTCGGAAAATGCTCTTTAAAGCTTGCTATTCCAAACAAAGGTGATATTGAAACCCTTGCTGACCTTCACGGAAGAGCGATTGCGACTTCTTATCCTAACATCCTAAAGAAATTTTTAAAAGAGAATAATGTTGAATCAGAAATCAGAACAATCTCTGGTTCAGTAGAAATTGCTCCTGGATTAGGCTTGAGTGATGCCATCTGCGATCTGGTATCAACCGGAGGAACCTTAAAAAGTAACGGATTAAAAGCTTTTGGAGATGTATTACATTCCGAAGCGGTTCTAATCGGCCGCAAAGGCGACGAAGAAAACCCGCTTATTGTAGAACTAATCCAGCGCATCCAATCTGTACTAAGAGCTAAAGAAACAAAATACGTAGTCCTTAACGCAGAAAGAAGCCAGGTAGACGAAATAAAATCCCTGCTTCCAGGAATTAAAAGCCCTACTGTAGTTCCATTGGCAGAAGAAGGGTGGGTAGCAATCCACACCGTAATTCCTGAAAAAGATTTTTGGAGCAGAATCAGCCAGTTAAAAGCTGCCGGTGCCCAAGGGATCGTTGTAATGCCAATCGAAAAGATAATTTTATAGTAAAGAGTTGGAAGTTTGGAGTTTGGAGTACAATACTCACGACTATAACTCCAAACTCTCTACTCGAAACTCCAAACTAAATAATGCTTAAGACTTATACATATACAGAATTAAGTAAGGCAGCTATAAAAGAATTGGTTTCTCGCAATGCGGATGAGAATAATACTATCGGCGAACGTGTTGAATCAATTATTTCTGCTGTTAAAAGCAAGGGAGACGCAGCTTTACTTGAGTTTGCTGAACAATTTGATAAGGTAAAGCTCAACCGTCTTTATCTTAATAAAGAAGAGATCAGCCGTATAGCTTCAACCATTGGTGAAGAACAAAAACTTGCAATTGAAACTGCCTACCAGAATATTCACAAGTTTCACCAGTCACAACTAAAAAGCGAAGACAAAGTAGAAACCATGCCGGGCGTTACCTGCTGGCGTGAAGTAAGGCCCATTGAAAAGGTTGGCTTATACATTCCCGGCGGGACTGCCGTACTTCCCAGTACATTCTTAATGCTTGGCATACCAGCCAAGATTGCCGGAAGCAAAGAAATAGTGGTTTGTTCGCCACCTCAGAAAGATGGCTCTATTAATTGTTACATCGCTTACGTTGCACAATTACTTGGCGTTGAGAAAGTTTATTTAGTTGGTGGCGCCCAGGCTGTAGCCGCAATGGCTTACGGCACCGAAAGCATCACAAAGGTCGACAAGATTTTTGGCCCAGGTAACCAATACGTAACCAAAGCTAAAACCATTATTCAATCGACAACCCAAACAGCTATTGATATGCCTGCAGGGCCGTCTGAGGTTTTGGTGATTGCAGATGAAAGTGCTAACCCTGAATTTGTAGCTGCTGATTTGTTGGCGCAGGCAGAGCATGGAGTAGATTCTCAGGCGGTTCTCGTTGCCACTTCCGCTTCTGTAGTAGAACAAACCATTGAAGCATTGAAATCGCAATTAGAAGCCCTTCCAAGAAAAGATATTGCAGCAAAAGCAATTGAAAATTCTTATGCCGTTATTGCGTTAGATCTTAATCAGGCCATGAATTTCAGTAACGAATATGCACCTGAACATTTGATCCTGGCAACGGAAAGATGGAAAGATATAACCGGACAAATCAGCAATGCGGGCTCTGTATTCCTGGGAAATTTAACTCCAGAAAGTGCAGGCGACTATGCTTCGGGAACCAATCATACGCTTCCCACAAGTGCTTATGCCCGTTCTTACTCAGGCGTTTCGGTCGATTCTTTTGTTAAGAAAATTACCTTCCAGCATTTAACTGAAGAGGGAATTCAAAGCATAGGGACAACGGTAGAAACTCTTGCCGAACTGGAAGGCTTGCAAGCCCATAAGAATGCGGTGACGGTGAGAAGAGCCCCCCGGCCTCCTAAAGGGGGAGTGTAGCGAGGTGCTAAATCGGAAATTTGGAACTTTATACAATGGAAAAAACTAACGACTTATATAATACCCCAGTTGGGAACTCCCCCTTTAGGGGGTTGGGGGGTTTACTCCGCCCTAACATTCTTTCCCTTGTTCCTTATTCATCTGCACGTGATGAATTTAAGGGAGAGGCTTCTATTTTTCTGGATGCTAACGAGAACAGCTATGGCTCTCCTATCGAGGCCCAATACAATCGTTATCCAGACCCGCTTCAATGGAAAGTAAAAAAGAGGTTGAGCGAAATCAAAGGAGTTCCGCCTCGCAATATCTTCTTGGGAAACGGCTCTGACGAAGCTATCGACATTTTATTCAGGGCATTTTGCCGTCCGGGTGTTGACAATGTAATTACCGTACCACCAACCTATGGTATGTATGAGGTTTCTGCAAACATCAATGATGTTGCTATTAAGAAAGTACCTTTAACACCTGATTACCAATTAGATCTGGAAGGAATTGCAGAAGCAATTGATGAAAACACCAAACTGATTTTCATCTGCTCTCCGAACAACCCTACTGCTAACTCAATCAATCGCGAAGATATTGAGACTGTTTTAGCAAATTTTCCTGGCCTGGTTGTTATTGATGAGGCCTATATCAACTATTCACGCCAAAAAAGCTTTATTCAGGAATTGACTGAATACGGCAACCTGGTTGTTCTTCAAACCTTATCTAAAGCTTGGGGACTAGCAGCTTTGCGTGTTGGAATGGCTTTCGCCAGCGAAGAAATAATTGAAGTGTTTAATAAGGTGAAACCTCCCTACAACATCAATGAAGCATCTCAGCAATTGGCATTAGAAGCACTAACACACGTTGATAAAGTAAACAGCTGGATTAAAGAAACTATCAAAGAGCGTGAGAAATTGGTAGCAGAGCTACTTCAACTATCTTTTGTAGTAAAAATTTTCCCTTCAGATGCTAACTTTATCCTAGCTAAAACTACTGATGCCAAGGGCATTTACAATTTTCTTGTAGAACGCGGAATTATTGTACGCGACCGCTCGAAAGTAGAACTTTGCGAAGGTAGCCTGCGCATAACAATTGGCACTCCGGAAGAAAACAACACTTTAATTGAAACTCTAAAAACATATCAATCCTAACATGGGCATTGAAAAAAATAGCACGTTAGAAAATCTCCCCCTTCAGGGGGGTGGGGGGCTTAGGCGTAAAGTATTATTCATTGACCGCGATGGTACTCTTTGTTTAGAACCTGAAGATTACCAGGTTGATTCGTTTGAAAAACTAAGATTTTACCCTGGTGCGTTCAAATACCTTACAAAAATTGCCGAAGAACTTGATTTTGATTTAGTAATGGTGACCAACCAGGATGGGCTTGGAACAGATTCTCATCCCGAGGAAAACTTTTGGCCGGTGCATAACTTCCTGATTAGTGCTTTTGAAGCTGAAGGTGTTGTATTTAAAGAAATTATTATTGATAAAACCTTCGCTCATGAGAATGCCCCTACCCGCAAACCGGGTACTGCTTTATTGACGCATTATCTTGACCTTGAGAAATACGATTTAGCGAATTCTTTTGTTATCGGCGATAGAATTACTGATGTGGTTTTAGCGAAGAACTTAGGTTCCAAAGCAATCTGGTTAAAGCAAGATGCAAACCTGGGCCTAAGCGAAATTTCTGATGAAGCCGAAGAATTAAAGAAATATATCGCTTTAGATACAACCGAATGGAAAGCTGTTTATGAGTTCCTGAAAGTTGGTAAACGTGAGGTGGAACACCGCCGCACAACTAAAGAAACTGATATTTACATCAAACTTAATCTTGATGGCAAAGGTGAAGCGAAGATCTCTACTGGATTACATTTCTTCGACCACATGCTTGACCAGATTGCCCGTCACGGTAGCATCGACCTGGAAATCAACACAAAGGGGGATCTACATATTGACGAGCATCATACTATTGAGGATACCGGGTTAGCTCTGGGCGAAGCCATCTCAAAAGCTTTAGGAGATAAAAGAGGTATTGAAAGGTACGGTTTCTGCTTACCGATGGATGATTGCCTGGCTCAAGTAGCTATAGATTTTGGCGGCCGCAACTGGATTGTTTGGGACGCTGAGTTCAAACGTGAAAAAGTAGGCGAAATGCCAACAGAAATGTTCTTCCACTTCTTCAAATCGTTTAGCGACGCATCTAAGAGCAACCTAAATATCAAAGCTGAAGGACAAAATGAACATCATAAAATAGAGGCAATTTTTAAGGCTTTTGCTAAAGCGATTAAGATTGCAGCTAAAAGGGATGTGAATAATATGCAGTTGCCGAGTACTAAGGGCTTGTTATAGGACCGAGCACAAGCCCCCTAGCCCCCTGAAGGGGGAAATGCAAACGGCCCTGTATAGCGTATTTATAACGGTTAAACATTTTGGAAATGAGTGCAAACGACGATAATATAAATAATCCAGAAAATACTTCGGGCCCTGCTTCAAAAGGCAGTGCGCCTTATACTCCCCCTTTAGGGGGGAGCGCTGGCCCTGCGGGCAGCGGGGGGCTTGGCATCGTCAACTACGGTGCGGGCAATATCTTCTCCCTTACTGCAGCTCTGGAGCGTCAGGGTATTTCTTATGCCATGATCAACTCGCCGGAAGAATTTGATGGTTTTGAAAGATACATCATTCCAGGCGTGGGCCACGCGGGTGCCGCAATGCAGAAACTAAAGGAAAGCGGCATGGTCGAAAAAATAAAAGCTACCACCAAGCCAGTGTTAGGTATTTGCGTGGGGATGCAGTTACTTACCAGCCATTCAGAAGAAGGGAACGCTGATTTATTGGACATTGCTCCCTTGAAAACATGTCATTTTTCCGAAAACTCAAAACTAAAGATCCCTCACATGGGTTGGAACAGAGTTAGTTCCGAGCTTGATAATGAATTGTTTAAGGGTATTACAAATGGCTCGTACTTTTATTATGTACATTCCTATTTTATAGAATTTAATCCTACTTTTACAATCGCTTCAACTGAGTATGGAATTAAGTATTCAGCAGCATTAAAAAAAGACAATTTTTACGGAGTCCAGTTTCACCCTGAAAAATCGGGAGAGGCAGGAGAACAATTATTAAGAAACTTTGCTTCAATTAGTTATGAAGAATCTCGATCTTAAACTGTCTGATTCTTTAGCGCAGAAAATTCAGTTAAAGTTTAGCTTTTGACTACTCATTTTTAGCTCATGAAGTCTTTATTTCAGAGTTTATCTTGTTGGAGATCAGAAGAGTTTTGAAAAATAAATTCAAATAAAGCGAAGATAAGCTTGATAAAATAACCAACACTCTCTTAATTCAAGCCCAAAAAGTTCAGATTGTTGGTGAAATTCCGTCTCTTTGTAGAGACAAAGACGATAATAATATCCTTTGGTTAGCTGAGTCTTGCAACGCAGATTTAATAATAACCGGAGACAAAGATTTGGTTACACTTATAAATTTTAAAGGGATAAAAATTATTCATCCCGCAGAATTTATTCAAACTTTTAAATAAATAAACTATGTACATCATTCCGGCAATTGATATTCTGGACAAAAAAGTTGTCCGTTTGCGTGAAGGACATTATGATGAGGCTACATTTTATGATGTAACTCTAGAGGAAATGATCGAAAAATACCAGTCAAATGGTACTGAGTATGTTCATATTATAGACCTGAATGGCGCAAAAGGTGACTTTAGTAACCAGGAATATCTATTTGACATCATTCAAAAAACTGAAATGAAAGTTCAGTATGGTGGTGGCGTAAGAAGCATAGAAAAAGTAAGAGAATTGATTGATGCTGGTATCCACCGTGTTATTGTAGGTACTCAGGCTATCACCAACCCTGATTTCCTTCCTCAACTAAGCGAGGAGCTTTGCGGAAAAGACAAATGTTCTGATCAAATTGTTGTGGCTATTGACGTTTTAGACGAGGTTATCAAATATTCTGGCTGGATGGAAAGTTCGCCTATTAAATTAATGGACTATGTTGACCGTTGCCTGAACTTAGGTTTCTACCGTTTCCTTTGTACTGATATTAACAAAGACGGAAAACTAGGCGGTGCCGGAGTTGAGCTATACCAGAAACTATTAGATCATTCTCCTTTCATTAAATTAATTGCTTCAGGTGGTATCAGCTCTATGGACGACATACGTGTGGTGCAAGAAATTAAGGTTGAAGCCTGCGTTGTTGGTAAAGCCATTTATGAGGGAAGGATCTCTATAGAGGAAATTAAAGACTGGAATTTAAAGTCTTTGATTTCGTTCTAGAGCCCCCCGGCCCCCAAAGGGGGAGTGTATAGCCCCTTATGGCAAAGCAACGAATGTTTCAGGGAGCCAGTCATTTAATCTTTCAGAATGCTGAAAGGTTGAGATATAATATGACATCTGCGGAAACTTTGCTTTGGGGCTATTTAAAGGGGAGTCAACTAGGTTGTAGATTTAGAAGGCAACATCCAATTAGCATGTATATTGCTGATTTTTATTGTCATAAATATAACCTTATTATTGAAGTTGATGGTTCTATCCATCTGGAACCAGAAGTTCTAAGCAATGATATTGAACGTGAAGCCCATTTAACGACATTGGGCTATAAAGTCCTTCGCTTCACAAACGATCAATTATTTAAAAACATACAACAAGTTTTGACAACAATACAAGCCGCCATGCAAACTCCCCCTTTAGGGGGTCGGGGGGCTCTCGCTAAACGCATTATTCCTTGCCTTGATGTAAAAGAAGGCAGAACCGTTAAAGGCGTCAACTTTGTAGACCTTCGCGACGCCGGTGACCCGGTAGAACTTGCCTGGCAATATTCTCAGCAGGGAGCAGACGAACTCGTTTTTCTTGATATCACGGCAACTCACGAACGCCGTAAAACCATGGTGGAGCTTGTTAAAGCCGTTGCCCGCCAGGTTAATATTCCATTTACCATTGGTGGCGGTATTAACGAAATTGCCGATGCAGACATTCTCCTAAATTCTGGAGCAGATAAGATATCGATCAACTCTGCAGCGGTAAGAGATCCTAAGCTTATCAACGAACTGGCAATGGCTTTCGGTAAACAGTTTGTTGTAGTAGCGGTAGATACTAAAAATGTTAACGGTAAAAATCTGGTGCATTTAAATGGCGGACGTATTGCTACCGAGCTGGAGACTGAAAATTGGATTTTAGAGGCACAGGAAAGAGGTGCCGGAGAAATCCTCCTAACCTCTATGGACCACGACGGTACCAAAGCCGGCTTTGACAATCGTTTATTAAAGAAAATAAATAATTCTATCTCCATTCCTCTAATCGCCTCCGGCGGTGCAGGTAATGTACAGCATTTTATAGACGTCTTTCAGCAAAGTAATGTAGATGCGGCTCTGGCTGCTTCGGTATTCCACTACGGGGAAATTCTGATCCCTTCGCTTAAAGAAGAATTAAAAAAACACTCAATTGAAGTAAGGTTATAATGACTATAGATTTTGCAAAATCAGGCGGGTTAGTTCCGGTAGTAATTCAGGATGAACAAACCCTGGAAGTGCTGATGCTTGGTTACATGAATGAAGAAGCTCTTGAAAAAACAAAAGCTGAAAATAAAGTAACGTTCTTTTCTCGCACTAAAAACCGCCTCTGGACCAAGGGCGAAGAAAGCGGCAATTTTTTATCCGTAAAATCAATCCATATTGATTGTGATAATGATACGCTTTTAATAAAAGTAGATCCAATTGGGCCGACTTGCCACACAGGCTCGCGCAGTTGCTTTAAAACTGAATATAACCAAAACTTCATTTTTAAACTGGCTTCTATTATCGACGACAGATACCAGAATCCGGTTGAAGGATCTTATGTTAATCGCCTAAGAAATAAGGGCTTAAATAAAATAGCCCAAAAAGTAGGCGAAGAAGGCGTGGAAACGGTAATTGCAGCCTTAAACGAAACTGAAACAGATTTAATAAATGAGGCATCTGATCTGGTTTTCCATCTATTGGTTCTTCTGAAAGAGAAAAATATCAGCCTGGAAGCTATTGCTCAGAATTTGGAGAGTAGGCATAAATAGATTAAGGTATGATCTGATTACAAAAATGATTGAAGTAAAAAGAATTGCCGCATTACATGGCCATCAAAATCCGGTTTATGCGCTGGAGGCTTCGCAAAAGCCGGGAATTTTCTTCTCTGCAGGGAATGACAAAGGCGTGGTTGAATGGAGCTCTAAAAGGTTGGAATTTATAAAAGTTTTAACCCCTGTTAGTAGTTCTGTATATGCCTTGCATGCGGCAGAATCAGCTCCGGTTTTGGCTATTGGCGAACGAAGTGGCAAAGTGAGTTTATTTAATTTTTTGGAACAAAAGATTGTTGCTTCCTTCAACCATCACACCAAACCGATTTTCTCCATGGCCTCAATCAGCCACAAAAAGGAGCTTCTTGCCTCCTCTGAAGATGGAACGGTATCCGTAGTTGGACTTGAAAACTTCAATTTGTTATACAAATTCAATGTGTCTCCGCTAACTGTCCGCTCTGTGTCGGTAAGTCCGGACGAAAAGTTAATTGCTTTCGCCTGTAAGGATAACATAGTTAGAATTTATAATTCTGAGGATTATTCACTACTTAAAGAAATCAACAGCCATACTCATCCTGTTACTTCTGTACAGTTTTCTCCAGACGGAAGAACATTACTTTCAGGGGGACGTGATGCACAATTGAAAATCTGGAATATGGCCGACTTTTCACTAAAAGAGTCTATTCCAGCTCACATGTTTGCAATTTACGACATCAAGTACCATCCTTTTCTCCCCTATTTCGCCACAGCCAGCCAGGATAAAAGCATTAAGATATGGGACTCTGAGACTTTCAAACTAAGAAAAATCATCAGCAGGGAGAAGGGCATCGAATGCCATAGCCATTCAATCAATAAACTAATATGGGATAAAGAAACTGGCTATCTTATATCTGTAAGCGATGATAAAGTTATAATGGTTTGGGATATTGATTTCGACGCTTAATTTCGGCTTCCGGACTTTGGATAATAGAAGAAGTATTCGTTAACGTAGTAATTTACATCTACGCCATTATTTTCAAGATATTTTATCGCATTCAAAAATGATTGCACGTTAATTACAGGTAGTCGCTTGGTCTGATATCCTACCCGAGCCATTTCCAATTGCCTTTCAACAGACGCTATATACTCGGCTTTATTAATATTAATCTTTTGCTTCGTATTTCTCAACTGCTTGAGCACCTCCGGCTGCGTCCTCAAGACATATAACGAGTCAAACTCGCCAATCCGCTCGAGCTTTCCATATTGAGCAAAAGAGCCTAAAGAAAGGAATAAAAAGGTAAATATTAAGAACATGCATTTCATCGATCTAAAATTATTTAAAATATACTATCAAATAGTTGTATCTGAGAATTCTTAAATGAATCTTTTAATGATTCTTAGCTTATGGGTATGCTTTTTCAGTTCGGCGTTGTAAATACCTTCGCCGTCAATTGAATCAATTCGTACGCGGCCTGAAGCATGGATAATCTGCTGGTTGTCCATCATTATTCCCACATGAGTTATTCGCCCTTCGGCATTATCAAAAAAAGCCAGGTCGCCGGGCTGTGTTTCCTGCAAAAAATTTACTGCCTTCCCTTGTTCGGCTTGCTGCCAGGCATCTCTTTTTAAATAGATACCAAACATTTTGAAAACTACTTGAGAAAATCCAGAACAATCAATACCAAACATAGACCTTCCACCCCATAAGTATGGTGCATTCAAAAATATCCTCGCAACATCAATAACGGCATTTGGAAAATCTGTTATCACATAAGAGGGAATTGCGGAGAACACATACTTTTCAGACCCAAAATAAAAATCTTTATCCGAGCCAAATGGGATACTGCTGCCGGCTGTGATGTTAATTATTTCATCAGAAAAGGCTCTCAACACTGGCACAAATATCTCGGGGCCAAGCGCTCTAAAATTTGCAACTAAAACGGTGAAATCTTCTTCGTTAAGGTACTGGAATTGTTTGCGGTCAATCCAACCCTCATAATTATCAAAGGACGTTAAGATTTTGGCCCATTTTTCAGTTTCTTCCAGTATGGTAAAACACTCTCCAAATAACAATTGGGATGTCATTTCGCTTTTATCCGAAGCCTCTGCCCTCACCGGAACCAGAGATAAGTTACATACGCCGTGGTGATCCATGTTTGTCGATACAAATGAACTGAAAATACTTACTATTATAAAACTTTAAAAACTTAAGCATTGTTGTTAAGGTATGAAAACTTTAAGTGAGGCACGTAAGATTTTAATTGCTGTTGAAGACAGCCAATATTCTGAACATGCCGCCGATTATGGATTCGAACTTGCAAAAAAATTAGGCGCGGATGTTGCATTGGTGCATGTAAATGACATTCCTGTAGCTACACCATACATTCCAGACCCAATTTTGAATGAGCCTCCCGTACTTGTGCCAGAACTAATACAAATTCAGGAGGATGCAGGAAAAAAACTTCTAGACCGGATTTCGGACAAATATATTGAACAAACCACCATTTATACTTTTAACAAAGTGGGCAATACTCGGGATGAGATCTTAAGTACGGCAGAAGAGTGGAATGCTGATATGATTATACTAGGTACACATGGACGCACAGGATTTGACCATTTTATTTCCGGAAGCGTGGCTGAAAAAGTTGTACGCAAAGCGAAATGTCCGGTGCTGATAATTCCAAACAAAGAGTACGGACAACATTAATCTAATAAATATTATACAGATATAAAAAAGTCATTGAGCTATTCCTCAATGACTTTTTTATTATTGTTATAAATGCCATCTACTATCGAGAGAACGTGGGTAAAGGCATTATATATCTTTCGCAGTGCTCCAACATCAGTTATTCCATCCTCTATTACCAATTCCAAAAATGGTTCTTTATAGTCAGAATCAGCAACATGGTGAAGTACAATTCCGAAAGAAAAATGTTCAAGTGATTGCAGCAACTCCCTTACCTGTGCTGATTCAAAAACTTCTTTAACTTTCTCGGGACTGTTGGTTTTTATTATTATCCTTTTATCGAATTCAGGATACCCTACTACAACATCCTGCATTCCGAAAAATTTTCCTATCTCGTCAATAAAATCTTCGCGATGGATCGCAAAGCGAAAGTCGTCATGCTTGTGCATTAAGGAGCTGAACGATGTAACTGCATAGCCCCCCTCAAATCCTCCTCCTAAATCAATGTCTATATTTAATGAAATTTGCCTTCCCTTATAGTCAATAAATACTTGATAATCCAGAGGGTCGCTTTCATTCAAATCTGCCGAAATTTTTTTCCAAATCGCCTCTTCGGCTTCTTCAGAAAGCAAATTGTTGTGTTCCATAAGTATATGTGAATTGTTATATAATATAATACCCTGTTGATAAGCCTTAGGTTTTAACTTTTTTTATCGAACATCTTACCTTTTCCCATCCATTTGTCCTCTTTTTAAATTAAAAGCAGGTAATTGTTGCGAAGAATAACATTTAGCCTATTTTTGTTGTAATGAGTATCATCGCCAAAACTGCAGAAGAATCTTTAACAATAATGAATGAATTGGTATTGCCAAACGATACCAATGCTTTACATAACTTAATGGGCGGCCGCCTGCTACACTGGATGGATATTGCCGCATCAATTGCGGCACAAAAACATTGCAACCGTATTGCCGCCACCGCTTCTGTTGATAATGTATCTTTTAAACAGCCAATTAAACTCGGCGACGTTGTAACGATTAAGGCAAAAGTTACTCGTTCTTTTAATAGTTCGCTGGAAGTTAGGGTTGTGGTGTGGACCGAGAATATTTCTACAGGAACCAAGGCAAAAAGCAACGAGGCGTTTTATACGTTCGTTTCCATAGATGAGAATGGCAAGGTGATGCGGATACCAGAATTAGTACCAGAAACAGAAGAAGAAATGCAGTTGTTTGATGGAGCACTTCGCAGAAGGCAACTTAGGCTTATCCTTGCAGGAAAAATGAAACCAGACGATGCTACAGAACTTAAGGCGCTTTTCTTTCCTGAGTCTTAATAACTTAAAATATTCTACAAACAAAAAAGCAAGCTTTAGGGCTTGCTTTTTTGTTTGTAGTTATACAATAATCTATTTATTTATTTCTTCCAAAGTGTATTTTTTGATAACACCTAAATTTTGCTGGTAATCTTCATTACGGCCACTTAAGTAGATCTTCTCCTTATAATGTCCAGTAATTTTTGCACCAATGGCACCGGTAATAAATGTTAACCAAACTCCACCAACGGTAGCAGCAATGTTTGTTCCTTTATCAGCACCGTTTTCATGAACCAAATACGCGCCTGTTGCTCCGGCAGCCAGTCCTAAACCTGCTCCAACAAAGAAACCTGCCGAGCCGGCATTTTTAGCTTTAATTTTTACTGTTTTTATTTGGCTTACATTAATAAACTGACTAGCGGTGTCTCTCTTACCAGCAAGGTATATACCCTTTTCAGTTGCAGATTTCAAGGTACCACGATAAACTTTTCCATCAGTTGAATAAACTTTTGCATTATAAATCTTTTTTTTCGCCTCAGCTGATGAAGGATTGATAAAAAAAGATAGTAAGGCAGAAAGAAATAAGGTTGTTAGTAAGGATATTCTCATAAATTTTAATGGGAGGGTGATAAATTCAAAGAATTGATTCATTTTTTGCGACAAAAATACATATTATAAACCTATAAATTAAGGACTTTCAGATAATATATTTTCGCCAACTACATAAATAATATTAACCTAATTTACTTCCCAACTCAATAATCCTATCGAATTCTTCAGCTTTTAGCTTCATAACCGATAGCCTGCCCTGACGCACTAACCCTATGTCTGCCAGCCTTTCATCAGCCTTTATCTCTTCAAGAGTAACAGCCCGCTTTAAAGCCTCTACCGGAGCCAAGTCTACAACCACCCAATTAGTATCATCTGTGGTCGGGTCCTGGTAGAACTCCCGGACAACTTTTGCCACGCCAACCACTGCTTTACCTTCGTTACTATGATAAAAAAGTACCAGGTCGCCTTCTTTCATCTCCTTCATATTATTTCTGGCCTGATAATTTCTAACTCCATCCCAAAAGGTACGGCCATCTTCGTTAAATTTATCCCAGCTGTATTTGAATGGCTCTGATTTTACTAAAAAGTAGTTCATTTATTTTCTTGATTTTTGATACGTAAGGGCATTTCTCGCAAGTCCTTACCTTTATCTGCTCTATTATTTTGCGACAAAACTAACAAAACTGGGAGAATTAGGACATACATTAGCAACATGGCTTCCTTTCTCCAAAACAAATATTGCAAAGTTTGTCTTTGGACCTAGAAGCAAGGTCTCTCCTATTCAAAGTGAAGTAAGCCTGGTCGAAATTTATGCAAAATGAAATATAGAATATTCAATACAGACAATTCAAAAACAATCATACTTATTCGACTAATGGTCGGTGCAGTATTTCTCTCAGAGGGCATTCAAAAATTTCTATTTCCAAACACTCTTGGAGCAGGGCGATTTGCAAAAATTGGCTTGCCTTCACCTGAATTTTTAGGTGGCTTTGTTGGCAGTTTTGAAATTGTTTGCGGTGCTTTGATTTTACTTGGTTTGCTAACAAGATTTGCGAGTATTCCGCTAATCATCATTATGCTTGTCGCTATCGCAACAACAAAAGCGGAAGTTTTGGCCGACAAAGGTTTTTGGGAAATGCTTCATGGTAGCAGAACCGATTGGGCAATGCTTTTAGGTAGTATTTTTCTATTAATTAAAGGTAGTGGCTTTTTGTCGCTTGATAAAAAGTTAATAAAGAATGATAAGTAACGTTGGACTAAAAGACTAGTAAAACTTTTTTCCTGAAACTTGGAGTAATTGGCTTTGGTAGTCCAGATCCCATATTGCAAATAATGTAAGGAGAGTCGTTACAAAAGAAAATGACCTGCCGAACAACATTTTCTGGACTTAATAAGTTCTACAAACTTAATCTCAGGCCAAATAGTACAGAAATGGCATCCATATCAGACATGAAAAGGCGGTTGGAAAGGTGTAGTTGTTTCAGGGGCAATTTTTCCGTTAGCAACGGAACCGTTGAATCAATTAAATTGGCATTACTGACTTGTTTGAACGCATATCTAAAGGTCCCGTAGCCATTTTCAAATTAACAAGAGCAAATGTGGCAATAGTAGATGATGGCAATTATGGCCACATTTCCAACTGATACATTGACGGCAGACAAATTACTTTAGTCCAGGGTTTAACTGACGTAATATTAAGCCGGCATTATATAAACTATTAATCATTTTCAGCTGCGTAAACTGAACGGTGCATCATTAAACGCACAAAAATGTTTTGATAAAACAATGAAGGCTATTTCAGCATTGAAACACTAATGGCAATTTAATACACAAATAATGCACTTTGAAATAGTGGAAATTGACAGAAGAAGATTGGTAAAAGTCCTTATTAAAAAAATAAATTAATCGACATACGATTATGCAGACAGATTTTAGTTTCTGGATTGGCTTTAATTTTTTTGTACTACTAATGCTTGCATTAGATTTGGGTGTATTTAATCGTAAGGCACACCTAATAAGTATCAAAGAAGCTCTGATTTGGTCAGGGGTTTGGATATTGCTGGCAATGTGCTTCAATGCACTTATTTACTATTGGCAAGGCCAGGCAAAAGCATTGGAATTTTTTACTGGCTATGTAATTGAAAAATCATTGAGCGTAGACAATATTTTTGTGTTCGTTTTAATTTTTTCTTATTTCAAAACTCCGCCTATTCATCAGCATAAGATTTTGTTTTGGGGAATCATCGGAGCTTTGATAATGCGGGCCGCTTTTATTTTTGCAGGAGTGGCAATACTGGAAAAATTCCATTGGACGATTTATATATTCGGAGCGATACTTATTTACACGGGTTATAAAATGTTTATCCAAAAGGATAAAACAATTGAGCCTGAAAATAACCCGGTGATAAAATTCTTCAGGCGCATTATGCCTTTTACAAATGAACTGCATGACGGAAGTTTTTTTGTAAAACAAAACGGGAAGCGATTTGCCACCCCCTTATTTTTAGTGTTGATCGTAGTTGAGAGCACCGACTTAATTTTTGCGGTGGACAGCATTCCTGCAATATTAGCTATTACACAAGACGAGTTTCTTGTTTATACTTCAAATGTATTTGCCATACTGGGCTTGCGCTCTCTGTACTTTGCACTTGCAGGAATGATTGATAAGTTCAGGTATTTATCAAAAGGACTTGCTTTAATATTAATCTTTGTCGGACTAAAGATGTTGATAGTTGATTTCTATAAAATGCCTATACTGATTGCTTTACTGGTGATTGTTGTTGTTTTAATCATCAGTGTCATCGCATCATTGGTTTTCACTGCGGAAAATGAGACAATACCCTCGGACAAACAGCAAGGCAGCTCATAATAACAGCTTGCCAAAAGCGGGCGAAAGTGCGGATATGACTTGCTTTAGGCCATTTGGCAACTTTTACCTTTATATTAAAGGTAAACATTCTGTCTTCAATCTAAAACCATCAGAAACTAAAATTCTTCCATTAAAAAACGACAATCTTTTTATAAGGACTTAACCTCTACTCCTTAAATAAGAAAAGCAGCGATACCTTACGTGTCGCTGCTTTTTATTAATTCACTTTAGCGTGATTAATCCGCAGTAAGTTGTTTTTTATCTAATGTATGTTCGGGTGCTCCATGCTGCACAATTGAAGTGCCGGCAGCGATGGATGTAGTATAAACTTTCAAGTCCTTACCAAATTCCCTCTTGTATTCTGCTTTAACAAAGTTTACCACAGAGTCAGCAGCGTCTGCATAGACCAGGTTTAATGTGCAGCCACCAAATCCAGCCCCCATCATTCGCGATCCTAAAACGCCTGAAATACTTCTGGTAATATCAACCAGGAAATCACATTCTTTGCAACTCACCTCATAAAGGTTCTTTAAACCATAGTGTGTTTCGTAAAGCCTGTGGCCAAGTGCATCAAAATTATTGTTTTCAAGATCTTTACAGGCTTTATTTAAGCGGCTTATTTCCTGCACAACATACAAACAGCGGTTATAAACAATTGCACTAATAGGCTTAACATACAATTCGAGCATTTCCTCCGTAACCTCTGCCAAAGAGTTAATATTAGGCACATGCTGCCTTACAATGTCAAGCCCTGTTTTGCATTCTTGCCTCCTCTCATTGTAAGCAGAAGATACCAGAAAGTGTTTAACGCCCGAATCGAAAAGTAAGATTTGAACATTGTTGTTATTGAATGGTATATACTGGTATTCTGTGGTATTACAATCCAACTTAATAAAGTTCCCTTCCTTACCAAATAAACTGGCAAACTGATCCATCAAACCACACTGCACACCAACAAAAGAATGTTCAGCCTGCTGAGCAATTTTAGCCATTTCCAGCTTGGAATAGCCACATTCAAATATGTGATTTAATGCATAGGTTGCTGCGCAGTTAATTGCAGCCGACGAAGATACTCCAGCAGCTAAAGGGATGTCTCCGCCAAATACGATATTAACACCCTTATCTAATTTACCGGCAAGTTTAAATTCGTTAATTACGCCTAAAATATAATTAGGCCAAAGTTTCCAGGCTGGTTCAAGTATATCAATGGAAGTTGAGTGATGTTCGCTAAAATCTGCCGCATAGACATTAATAACCAGATCTTCCCGCTTGCTTATCGCTAAATAGATGCTTCTATCAATAGCTGCGGGCAATACCGGCCCTGAGTTGTAGTCGGTATGTTCACCAATAAGATTAATCCTTCCCGGCGAACGGACAATTAAAGGATCAGTGTTGTGTAGCTGTTTAAACCTCTCAATAATTTTTTCAAGTTTTCCCATAAGATTTAAGTAAATGCTTTTCAGCGTTTTATAGTTTATTATTTACAGACTTAACATCTGTACTACCCCGGCTTCATTCGAATAATCAAACATGTGGAATTGCAAACGTATGCTATGTACCGTATTATTTAAAAACTCATTAGCCTGATTTGTCGAAGAAGGCGTTATATTGGTTCAATCAGGGTTATCCAAATGTAAAAATTAGTTCGAGAAAAAAAAATTTCAGTAAAAATTTACTAAGAACACCTTAAATCATCGTCTCAAACCAACTTCGCCGGTAAAAATTGCCATTCTGGCTATAAATATGTAAAAATGATAAAATATTTACACCAAAACCAGAACATAATTAACAACAACACACAGAGTATTCTATTTTTTTTCTAAATTCACAACTAAACCTTTCAAATTTTACAAGAGCATGAACAGAAAAGACTGCACCGCACTTATTTTAGAAACCATTGCAACGAAGAAAATCACTTATCAGGAAATTGCCGATAAGGTTAACCGAAGCCTGGTTTGGACCACTCTGGCATTACACGGACAAGCGCCGATGGATGCGGACGAAGCTGCCACGGCAACTGCAGTTTTGGGACTGAGCAAAGACGTTGAAGTTGCCTTACAACAATTTCCTGAAAGGGGCTCTCTGCCTGAAATCCCGCCAACCGATCCTACACATTATCGCTTTTATGAATTGGTATCGACCTACGCTACAACTCTAAAAGCCATAATTAATGAGAAATTTGGAGATGGAATAATGAGTGCGATTGATTTTACGATGGATATTGATAGAGTTCCTAATCCTAATGGCGACAGGGTTAAAATAACTATGGAAGGTAAATTTCTACCTTATAAAAAATGGTAATGATGGAAAAAAGATATCCGATACCTCCGTTTAATTTAGAAACGGCTAAACAAAAAGTTCAGGCTGCAGAAGACGCCTGGAATTCGAAAGACCCTGTACGGGTGAGCTTGGCATACACCCAAGATACTGAATGGCGAAACAGGGCTGAATTTATTAATGGGCGCCAGGAAGTTCAATTTTTTTTAGAACGCAAGTGGAATAAGGAACTGGATTACAAGCTAAAAAAGGAGTTGTGGGCTTTTTTGGAAAATAAAATTGCAGTACGGTTCGAGTATGAGTGGAGAGACGACAGTGGCCAGTGGTACCGTAGTTATGGCAATGAAAACTGGGAATTTGATGAGAATGGTTACATGCAGAAGCGCTACGCTAGTATCAATGATTTGCCAATTTTTGAGAGTGAAAGAAAGTTAGTTTAATGTCTATAATATTCAATGCCTTGATAGGTTAATAGGAAATATATTAAACCTATCAAGGCATTGAATATCCTTGTTCTCCACAAGCACCTGCCTGAAGCCTAACATTCCAACTTTTTCCCCTTTCGCTTCAAACAATCATACACAATAGCCCTTTTAACTATACAGTCTGCGCTACTTGCCGTTTGGCATTGCGATACTGAGTCATTTTTTCACATTTGGCACTATGCTTGCCTTGACGTAACCATACTTCATTGGAGTTTAACCCCAAGCTGTTACTTTTTACCTATGGACAAATTGAGGATTATGGACGCAATTCAACATCTTAAAACTCTTGGAAAAGAATTACTTTATATCGAGTCGGTTTATTTGAACCTAAAAATTGAAAAAGCTTTAAGCGGAAAAGATTTTGTTAAAGACAAGCTCTTAAACGATGCGGAAACCTTATGGCAAGAAGCCAACAAAGAATATTTTAAGTTCCTCGGCTTATTGAAAAAGAGCAGGGGACTGACGAATTAAATTAATGCCATCCCCGAAATGGATTAGTCTTTAAAATGATAAAGAAATACTGCTTCACCTGTGTAAGCAGGCTTTTTTTGCCCATTTATCTCTAATTCTATGGCCAATACAGCTTTAGTGGTACCGCGTAAATTGGCAATGGATGCTAATTTAACTTTGAGCCTAACTTCACTCTCTACCACTACAGCCTGGCCAAATTTTAAATTTTCTATTCCATAATTAATTTCCATCTTGAGATTCTGTACATCAGCTATCTGCTTCCACAGATAGGGTACTAACGACAAAGTAAGATAACCATGAGCAATGGTGGATTTAAAAGGGCTATCGGCCGCAGCCTTTTCAGAATCAATATGGATCCATTGATGGTCTAAAGTTGCATCAGCAAATTTATTAATCTGTTCCTGGGTAATTTTATGCCAGGCAGACGCCCCTAGCTCCTGCCCTGCAAAAGCTTCAAACTCATTATAATTTCGAATTACTACCATATAAAAATTGATGAAGGCATAATTACGACATTTTTTTACCTTTTTCATCCTGCTCACATTAAAAGTAACCTTTATCAATAAGTGCCGTAAACGCCCGTATCCAATAGGATTAACTGTTTAGATCAGGTGAATGCAAGGAGTGGGTTCCCACTCCTTTCTTGTTTCCCCCCTCAATAATTGCAATAAATTCTGTAAGGCCTTTGCGCCTTTAGTAATCTAGGTTTACCTTTGGCCTTTTAGCAACCAAGTAATGAATTTTAAAAACAAAACTGTTGTAATCACAGGCGCATCGTCTGGCATTGGAAAAGCATGTGCTGAAGAATTTGCAAGGCGTGGAGCTAATCTGGTTTTAGGTGCCCGCCAATTTGTTACCCTTTGCGAAATCTCACAACAAATTGAAAAGGACTATGGCGTTAAAGCTGTTGCTGTTGCTTGCGATGTTTCGAAAGAAGAAGATTGCGAAGACTTGATTAAACAAGGAATTTTAACGTTTAATAGGATTGATGTACTGATAAATAATGCAGGCATTAGCATGAGGGCTTTATTTAAGGACCTGGACTTGGTTGTGCTGCGTAATTTAATGGACATAAACTTTTGGGGAACAGTTTATTGCACCAAATATGCCATGCCCGAATTGCTGAAGAACAAAGGCTCGGTAGTTGGAGTTTCTTCTATTGCCGGCTATCGCGGGTTACCTGGCCGAACTGGCTATTCTGCTTCGAAGTTTGCTATGAATGGATTTTTAGAAGCGTTAAGGGTGGAAAACCTCAAAACTGGCTTGCATGTAATGATTGCAGCGCCGGGCTTCACGGCATCAAACATCCGGAATACAGCCTTGGCGAAAGACGGGTCATCGCAAGGTGAAACAAGCATGGACGAAGGTAAAATGATGTCTGCAGACGAAGTGGCCCAAATTATAGTTGACGGGGTTGAACAGCGCAAACGCACGCTGATTATGACCACCCAGGGAAAACTTGCAGTGCTGATGAATAAAATTCTGCCAGCCTGGGTTGACAAGAAAGTATTTGAACTTTTTACGAAAGAAAAAGATCCTTTAATTAAATAAACTAGCCGCCATGCTGCCAGCAAAAACCACTGGCATTTGCGCTTAGCCTTTTACATCGGATATTGGCTTTTGTCATTGCCCGGCATTGTGATGGTTGTACTGTGTTGGTTGGTTTGCTATTACCTGAAGGCTTTATTTTTATAACACCGTCCTTTTTATCTGGATCAAGTGAAGATGCTTTGAAATTCTGCTCCTTACTTGCCTTCCATACCCATTGCTTGAAATTGCTGGAAGATTCGATCAAATTTTCTTCATCATCTGGCAATTGAGGAAAAAAATCGAGTCCTGTAAGAGATTCAACACTATCGATTGATACACTGTAGGTGTATAAAGGGCTGGAACTCGATTCGTTCGGAATTACAAAACCAATAGCTTTTATTTCGGGAAGCCTGTAATCCAATAATACCTTATAGAAATATTGAGGAACAGATATATGCTCAGAGCCTATTGTTGGCAAACCCTTCCTTAGTACCGGTCCTGTTACTACATACACTGCCTCATTTTCGATAGCCCATTCCCGCACTTGCTCTTCTAATCGTTTCCAAACGCCACGGTTAAAGCCAGGAAGCTGCGGACTCATGTTGCTAAAATAGAACGATTCTTCCATGCTTTGCTCCGACCAGCCCATGTCTGCTGCTGGTGCAAGGTGCCCCCTATCGTAACCTGACGATTTATAATCCTTTTGTGTTGCCGTACCACTTAGAACCAGCGGATCTGGCTGGAAGTTATCGGTTCTGGAAAACTTTGCTTTTGTTTCAGCGGCAGTAAGTTCATATGCTATCCAGTTTGCCTGTTCATGCTTTTCATTATATGACAATGAATACCCTGAATGGCGGATAACTTCACTTCTGGACTTAATAGCTGGGATTTCCAGCTCTGCGATAGTTGCCGGAACAATATTTTCCAACTTATTCGCCTCAGCATATTTCCAGGTTCCATTTGGATAAAGCAATACTCTACGCCCCGTAGAAGTTGAGGCATTAATTTGAGAAAACAAACTTTGCGACAGGTACAGAGTAAAGATAAAGCATAACGATATTTGCTTAAAATAGATGTTTCGACTATGTAAACCTCTGATAACTGAAACAAAATTTGGCGTAAAACTCATTTACTAAAATTTATTTAACTTTGATCGCTTTTACTTTTATGCGGTGCCAGTGATTCTCCTGAAAGCAGGTGCTGCTTATTTTTTGAAAGTATTAGCACAACACCAAACCAAAAAAGCTGCCTTTCGGGGCAGCTTTTCTTTTAGTTTTCTTTA
>Ga0307408_100000612_pt1 | contig 30454 bp, 18 predicted proteins | sample 322Cmetagenome_FD_202116 | JGI IMG/M metagenome (GOLD analysis project Ga0307408, IMG submission 202116) | Maize rhizosphere microbial communities from greenhouse at UC Davis, California, United States - 322HYB-C-3 | ecosystem: Host-associated > Plants > Roots > Rhizosphere > Soil | place...
GTGACGTTAGTGTTTACTGTTAAAGCCATGACGAATTCCTCGTTGGTTGGGTACTGCGGCTTCCGGCCCTGGCAACCGCCGGGTGTGGCCTAGAGAACCTTCGTAATAGTTATCGTCGGGTTGGGGACTTGCTTGAGGGCTTTTTTCAAAAAATTTGCTAGCAGACTGCCACCCCTTGTGAAACAAGGGTTTAGCCACAGGCAAAGGCCCAAAAAATGGCGTCAAGAAACCGCAGGACAAAGTCGCGGGCAAAAAAATAGCGCCACAGGCCAACCTGGAGCGCTATTGGAAAGAACGTTATTCGATCAATCGCGGTAAAGGATCGCCGAGCCCCACGACAGGCCAACACCGAAACCGCTGATCGCCACGCGCTTCCAGTCGGCATCCAGGACGTGCTTTTCCAGCAGCAGCGGAATGCTCGACGACACGGTATTGCCGGTCTCGACCATGTCCTTGATGAATTTCTCAGGCTCGCCTTCAAAGCGACGCGCCACGGCATCGACAATTGCCGCACTGCCCTGGTGAATGCAGAACGCGTCGATCTCACTGGCCTGCAGCGACGACTCGTCCAGCAACTCATGCAAATGAGCCGGTACCTTCAGCAAGGCGAAATTGAACACCTGGCGACCATTCATGAAGAACACACCGTCGCTGACCTTCAGGTGCGGCGCGCCTGAACCATCGGTGCCGAACTTGGCCTTGCCCAGTTGCCAGGTGGCACCCTCGGCCATCCACGTAGCCGTAGCGGCATCGCCAAACAGCATGGTGGTGTTGCGATCTTCAGGGTCGACGATTTTCGAATAGGGATCGGCCGTCACCAGCAGGCCGTTCTTCAGGCCCGCCGCTTCCATGAAGCCTTTCAGGGCATAAATGCCATAGACGTAGCCCGAGCAGCCCAGGGAGATATCAAAAGCCGCGACATGTGTGGGCAGGCCCAATTTGTCCTGAACGATAGCCGCGGTATGTGGCAGCCCTTCTTCATCGCCGTTTTGAGTGACGACGATCAACGCATCGATGGACTCACGCTTGAGGTCCGGATTACTGGCGAACAAGGCGTTCACCGCTTCGACACACAAGTCCGAAGTTTCCTGCTCGGCGCTTTTGCGCGGCAGGAAGGCTGAACCGATCTTTCCAAGGATGAACTCTTCATCCTTCTCGAATTTGGCACCCTGAGCGTAGTTATCCACACCAGCGGTCGGCACGTAACTCGCTATGCTTTTTATGCCAATCATCATGGCTTCCCGATCATAAATAGCTACTGAATATGTACCCCAGAAACGCGGAGGGGGTGCTTCAACGATTGAACCGCGGCCCCGAATACGACGTTCGATGAGCTGAACGCCTATTCGATCCGGGGGATACAATACATTGAAGATGCACTTTATGACCTATGCGTCACGCGGTTTTCTACCTGAAAACAATTTATCCTCGTGCAGACCATGCAACAACGTCATGTTTTCCACATTCAATCGGGCAGCCAGATATCCCGTGAAGCCAGCAACGCGGGGCCTGTCAGTGTCCAGTTGCGCCCCACACGTTCGCGCAGGGCATCTCCTACCTGTGCCGCCGCATCAAGATCACTCAGAAAGGCCCGAATGCCATCCATCCAGGCTTCGTAGCTATTGTTGACGCGCATAATTGGCAAATCGATTCGATACGCTTCGACGTCACTGCAAATAACCGGATAACCACAGATCCCATATTCCAATAATCGCAAGGGAGTCTTGAAACGGTTGGCCAGGCTGTCACCCAGGGGCGCCAGTGCCAGATCGAGGTTCAGCGAGGCCAGCTTCTGCGGATAGGAAGCACTGTCGACGTTGCTATGACATTCATGAACAAAGGGGCGCAGATGGTCCGGGCATGGTCCAAGCACGACCCATTGCACCTCATCAGCGAGATCCTTCACTACGTTGGCAAGCATATCGAACTCGCCGACATCGCCGATGCCGCCAGCCCAACCGATTCGCGGTCGATCTGCGCAACGGCGCTTGCTGTCCGATCCACTCCAATCCTCTGGGGACAGATGGGGAGCAAACACCCGGATATCGGGATGGAACCCTTCGAAAGCCTGCGCGATTGCCTCGTTGCTCACCACCAGCCGATCCATATAGGACAAGCCCTGACGCAACATCGCAAATGCCTGCTCGGATAATGACGGATATTCACTTATGTTGTAGATCTTATGGGCCTTTGAAAAAGCCCCCATGTGCCGCATCGCCTCAAGAATACTATCGTCGACTGGTTGCGCGAGCACAATCACATCTGCGGCATACCGCTCCAGCTCTACCACCGTAAGCAAGGTGGACGACAGACGACCATCTATCAATCCTGCCTCACGCAGCGCGTTGAAAGACTGGATGACTCGGCGCCCACCTTGGGAACCGGGATGGGCCAAGACAGTTGGGACCTTGCAGGCTTTCAGGGGACGCCAGGACAATTTCGAATCCGCAAGCTTGAACGCCGCACCGGCAGCCAGCGAGAAATTTAGGTTATATGCCGGATCCCGAGCCAGTTGAGGCAGCCATCGTTCATACAAGCGGTAGCGCTGTTCCGGCGAGGCCGCAGGGTTTTCTGACTCGCTCACCAATAGCTGCACGCGAGGCGTCCACACGTTCAAATAACCGGTCTGTTGGGCCTTCATACAAAGGTCCACATCCGCCCATGGGGCGAGTGCCTCGTCAAAGCCCCCCAACGCAAGGAATAGCTCCTGACGCAGCATCAGGCATTGACCGCTCACTGCGCTGTAGTTCTGATCCACCTGCCCCCGGAGCATATAACCTGCCGTATCGGCGCTCTGCCCTATCAATGGCCGGCCCACGGTGCCCCCCAGCCCGGTCAGCAGCCCCGCATGACGCAGCTTGCCGTCCGCATCGATCAGCTTCGCCCCGACGCACCCCACTTCAGGGCGCATGGCATGGTTAAGCAGTTGTTGGAGCCAGCCCTGCTCGATTACCCCTATGGCGCAATCAAGGAACAAAAGCACTCCCCCCCTTGCTTGAGCAGCGGCCTGGTTGCGAATGGCTTCGACCGATGCACCGGACGAAAAACGCAGCACCTGAATGTTATCGGCGCCCAGTTGTTCAATGCCCGATAGCCACTCGCACAGGATCGGCTCTTCGTTACCACGATCCAGCAGCAGCAATTCATAGTGACTGTACAGGGTCTGTCCCAACAGGCTATCGAGGCAACGCTGTGCATGCGGTAGCTGACCATCGATCACAATCACGATACTGACCGTCGGCGTATCGGCGTGGTTGTAGTTCAGCTCATAACAACCCGCCCGTTGGGTGCTGACCTGCGCTGCCGGAAAGCCTCGTCTATGCAGATGTTGCTCAATGATTGCCCGCTCCTGCGGATTATCCTGCAATGTCAGAAGATCGCTGATCACCAGGGGCTCGTTGATATGTCCCAACCCTTCGAGCCCGGCTGTTTCGATCAGGCGAAGAATGAACTCCAGTTCGAAGGCATCTGGGCAGTCGGTCACAAAACCGCCTAGCCCCTGCCAGACATCACGACGGTAGAGCCAATGTCCAACCATGGTGGCTGGCAGGCTGAGCAAAAGATCGAGATTGAAATCCGGACGCAGCATCAAGTCCAGGTTCCCGTTGGCATGACGCATGGCTTCATCGGCATAGACCGCCCGCAGCGCTGGCGCATCGATCAAGTCCAAAGCGGCGGTCAAGAAACCACTGGCAGTCAATTCATCCCCGGCCCTGAGGACCATGAACCAATCGGCATTCGACTCGAAAAGCCGTTGGTTGATGATTTCCAAACCCTGCTCGCCCGCAGTAATTTGGAACGCTTCGAGATTGGCCTGGGGAGCAATGCCTACAACGTCAAGCGCCAGCACGGTCACACGAATAGAGGCGCAGGCATCATCGACGGCGTTGATGCTGTCGAGCGTACGAGCCAACGCCTGCGGCTCTCCCTTGCCATCGAGCACCAACAACTGGAATGCCGGCACGGGTTTATCGCTCAAGCAAGCCTTAAGCACGTTTTGTTGCACATCGCTCAGCACTCGCGGAGCCAACCACCTGCCACCTTCGCCGCCCTTGCTCTGCTCTTGCAAGGTACGCACCGCCTGCTGGGTCACGTCGATAAAATGGTCCAGCGCAGACCAGAACTTCGCCTGATGCTCAAGCTGGGCCTGGCGCAACAAAGGCAGGGTTTGCCGGGCGCGTTCGATGGCCTCGGGCGTATTTCCCCAGGCCGTTCCGTAGTTCTTATTCTCGAACTCGGAAAGCTGACCTTGTGCATATTTACCCGGCAACACAATACTGATACACCCGCAAAGCGCCGCTTCAGCGGCCAACCCCGAGCGCTCGGCAAGATAAAAATACTCGCACTGCTGGAACAGATCGGCCAGCCCCTCCCAGGAGTCCGGAAACTCAGGGGTGACCTCCACTGCATCCAGTGGCAACAACCCAGGATCGATTTTCGCCTGCGCGGCCCTCCCTTGGTAATAACAGACTTTTCCTGGTATCCGTTTGGCAGGATTGGCGGGCGGGCAAAAGATACTCAGGTCAATCGCTGGCAGATGGAGGATATTCTCCTCCGGCGTCCCGGGTTGCAGCAGCCCTCGCGAATAGGCGAACAGCAGGTCATCCGGCTCATAGATACCACTGCCTCCCAGATACCCTGGTTGGTTGAGGAGATAACGTACAACGATCCCCGCCCCGAGTGGATTGCCGTCGACGATCTCCGGATAAACCGCAATAGGCTCCAGTCCCTGGGACCGGTGCAATGCGATGACGTCATTGCTCAAGTAGGGCGTCATCAGATTCGGATTAAGCACCCGGGAGACGACGTAGGCTTCATGGCCGGAGCGGTTGAGGGCGTCGCACAGCATGTGCAGTACACGAATGCCAGCGGAACTGCGGCGATAGTTCGGCGCATAAATGTAGTAAGGCTGTGGCCGCTTGGAAAACAGTTTACGCATCAACACTTATCTCTCGTCGAATAGGGTGAGGTGTCAAGCCCGGTCAGCGGGCATCTATGTCGATCCGTTATCCAGGTCACGGGCCCAATCCACCATGCGGTCGATGGAGGCATCCAGGGACGTCCAGACGTCCAGCCCCAAGCCTCTGGCGCGATTGATGTCAGGTACATAGAACGAGCGCCCCGCGTCGTCGGGACGTCCCAGTATTTTCACCGGTTTCTCTGGCGCTATCCGGGAAACGACTCGCCTGGCCAGGTCAGCGATGCTGATTGCCTGGTCCGAGCCCACGTTGTAAGCAATGCCGGGCTCGCCGCGTACAAGCAAGGTCAACAGCCAGATGGCAAGGTCTGCGCCATACAGATAGCTGCGAATGGCCTGGCCACTGGAGTTGAGAACAATCTCATCGCCATGGAGGGCGTCACGAACGAAGTTGCCAATGGCAAAGTGTCCATCCAGGGGCAGTCCTGGCCCCGCGAAAGCAAAGCAGCGAGTCATCACCACCTCGATTCCATGACGTTGCGAATACAACGCCCCCAGCGTTTCCTGCGCCCGCTTGCCTTCCGCGTAAGCGCTGGTCACTGTATTACTTGCACAGGCTCCGCTATACGACTCGCAGACGCCGGTAGAAAAAGGCAGGCTTCCGTACTGGGCACCCGAGCCGGTTATCAGCACTCGGGATGAAGCGCTACGTGCGGCGAGGTCAAATACCCGTCGCGTACCGTCCACGAGTGTATTGAACAACTCCAGTGGATGCGCATTCGCCTCTGCCGATGTATCCGCAGCGGCATGCAGGATCAAATCGGGCACACGCCCGGGCAAGTCCACGAGTTCACGGATATCCCCGGTAAACCAGGTGACCCAATCGCATTCGCGATATTCAGGATGTGCCGCCAGGAAGCGCGCGGGGTTACGCGAGGTGATTGTCACCGTGATGGCAGCCCCTCGACCATTGAGTTCACGTAGCAATGCCAACAGCCAGCGACCAAAGAAGCCCGTTCCGCCAGTCAGCAGAAGATGAGCACCGGACAGTTCATCCTGCAGGCTTAGCCCGGCCAGAATCGGTTGCAGATCGTCAGGCAACTTGAATGCGGAACCTGGCTGGCAAACGTGCATGTTCTTCTTCAGAAAACTGACCTCGAGGTTTCTCGGTAATCAGACTCCTGCATCGGATAGTCAGCCAACGTGACATCCTGCTTGGGAGCCTGCCAATTACCATAAACGTACGTCAGGTAACCGGGTACATCGTGCGGAGTGAAAAACTGTCGCCCCAGGAAGTTCATCGTATCGGCCGAACGAAAATGCATTTCAGGCGCGATAAACTCCGGACCGGATGACTTGGTGACCGATTTTCCATCTTCAAAAATGCGCCGCATGAAACCCAGTTCAAACGGGACGATGACATCGCAATCAACCGCGCTCTCGAATGTAACAGACACGCCTGTAACGAAATCGCCCGACTTGAGGACGATAATTTCGATGCAAACGCCCGCTCGATGCGGAAGGAGCGACTTGAGATCGGCCAGATGATCCAACAGTTGGGGAAACTCGTCGTCGTTTATAGAAAAATCGACATCATCATCCCAAGGGATCAGGTCACCATCGCGCGTGGCCCCAAGAAGCGTGCCGAAATCCATCAGAATGGGTATGTTGAAGGTCTCAGCAAAATCACCAACCCGTTGAATGGCATCCACTGCCAGCGCTTTGGTGAAGTCATGCGAAAACGGTTTGGCGCCATTGTTGACCGCCAGCATGCTTTTTGGAGGAAGTACGATTTTTTCCGCCGGAACACCCAGATCCTCCAGTTGAGCGGTAATACTTTCCCACCAACCGGTACTGATAACGACCAGATCGTATTCCAGGGAATGCAAGGCCGATGGCAGAACGACCGGCACCCGGCCGACGAAAGTGCCATCCTTGAGCGGATCGTTATCAATGAACGAAACCACGTTCAACTCGGGAAACCGGGCGAACATCAATCGTGCCACGCGCCCAGCCCCAAACAGCACCAAACGTTTGTCTTTTAATTGTTCAGGTACCATGTTCACCCCTTCACAGCAACGCAACGCCCGACCAGAGCATCTTCATCGCGGTACTTTGCAAAACCTCTTCCCTGTATCTGATAGGCAATTGAAAATCCCTTGCCCTGCAGCGTATCGATTAATGCCTCATGGTCGATATAACGACGGTAGTGCTGACCAAATCGCTTCGCCCCGCTTTCATCTTCCTTGGTCCTGTACTCCAGGAAAACCAGGCTGCCGGGTGCAAGCGTATTTTCCAGCATGTCAAAGAATGCCTTTTCCACCTCGGCGTCGATCGCATGCAAAAAGAAACGCGCATAGACCGCAACGCGACGTTTGCCTTGCAGATAACCCTGGAGGTGTTCAGTACTGCCTTCGGCGTTGCTCAGTAAATACTGGACCTTAGCGCTTTTTGTGCGCTGTTGGCATACAGCGATGGCTTCGCTGGAAGCATCGAATGCCAACACCTGGAAACCGTTGAGCGCAAAAAACTCACTGTCGCGCCCGTTGCCGCAACCAAACTCGACGACCGCGTCCACGCCAATAAACTCACCAGCCGAGAACACTGAAAACTGAGAAGGCAATTGTGGTACCGATGTATCTTGGCGGCTATAAAAGCCGTTCCAGTATTCCAAGCGATCAGCAAGGGTGGGATTGAAACTCATTGACGTACATCCCCTAAAATTCTTTTTAATCAACCGTGAACTTATCTCACGAGCCGAAGCATCAATAAAAATAGAGCGTGGTGTCGTCGACAATATCCGAATAATGACGAACACCGACTTTGTAATCAGAACGGATGGACAGAACGGTATCGATCAACTTCCATAAGTCATCACTACGGTGATAGGCACACACGCACAACTTCGGTCGTTCACGTTGTATGACTTGGCGAGCGCCACGCAGCGCGCCTTGTTCGGCACCTTCGATGTCGAGCTTGATCAGGGTCACGTCGCCGGACATGATCTCGTCCAGCGGAATACCAGGTACATGCGCAAGCGCTGTCGCCGGCTGCTCGGAAGATAACGCACCGAGCACATCACAACTATTGGATTCGGGCGCCGACAATTGGCAAGCCACTTCAGTCATGGCCGCCTGAAGCACTTGCACTTCGGAGCGCCCATTGAACTTACTCTGGCACTCCAGGAATGCCAACTGCTCCGGCTCAAAAAGACAAGCGCTCTCCACCGGGCCGAACCGTGATTCGATTTTGCTCAATGTATCGCCGTTATAGGCACCGGCATCGACATAATGACGAAGGTCTTCGGACTGGATGAATTCAGGCTCGATATATTCATCCCTGAAATCTGAACGAATCTTCGCGTCAGCATGGCCGAGATCAAGGCGCATGGTCATCAAGCCATCGAATACTTGTCGCGAGCGCTCATCATCAAGGCATAGAAATGCAGATATGAAAGCCAGGCGTTCATCAATGACTGTCGTCCTGTAATTTCGGAAACTGGCCTCCGTGATATAAGGAGCATCCATCGCAACAAGAAATTGTTGCATGGTCATGAAGTTGCTCCAGCCCTTGGCCTCCAGGTCACGTTGAATGACCGCGCTGTAACGACCGCTGCCCAAGACAATAAGCGCGTTGCCTGGCAGGCTGGAAAGGTCGAACGCCCGCACCGGTATCCCATCGAGCGTTGTGTTGTGTTTGTTCACATCGTTGTCGAAGAACGCCTGGATGCGACTACCACGGTCGGCGAACAGGCGTGCCAACAGCACGCCCACTTGATGAGCGCCAAAGACATAGACCGGTGCATCGAGTTGTCTTTCCAGTGCTTCATAAGAAAAATCTGACGCGTCAAGGCGAAGTAATCTGGCCATCGCGGGGTAGGTGCCGAGTCGTTTCAAGACATTCAAATGATGACGCGAGCGCAGCACCACTTCCTGTGCGGCGGCAATGCTCGCCTGCGGATCGAAACGAAACTTCAGGATCGAGGATTGCCCATCAAGGGAAATCGTGCACTGATAGGCATTGCCTTCCGTCAGCGCTTCACTTTGCAGTAGATCGGCATTTTCATAGTTACGCATGCGTGGCTACCCCATTGCAGCGTTCAAAGTCATTGGGCGCGACCGCATAAAGCACCGTATCGAACGAGCTATGGGCATGGCAGCGCAGAAAAAAGCGGTAACCGAGGCCGTATCCGTCTATCTGCTCAAAAATGCTCCACAGATGTTCGGCGCGGTGATAGATGCTGACGGCCAGGTTCGGACGGTCCTGACGAAGAAGTTGCAAGGCGCCCTCCAGCGCAGCAGGCTCTTCGCCTTCAATGTCCATCTTGATCAGTGTCGGCGCAAAGCCCGGCAGTGCGTCATCCAGTCGAATGCACGTCACGGTTTCACCGCCCGACTCGACAAGATGGCCGCCAGCACCCAATGCACCGTCGAAACCGACCTGCCGATTGCCGTTGGACACCCCGCAAGGAAAGTTGACGGCGTTTAGATCGGCCAGGCTTTTGACGAGCACGGCGTAGTTTTCAAGGTTTGGCTCAAAGGTCGCCACGGCTTCGAAGACCAGTCCGGCAGCGCGCATCTCTTCCACGGTATCGCCGGTATAGGCGCCACAATCAATGAAGCGCAGCGGCTGCGGCCAGGTCGGCAGGTCCTCAGGAAAATACTGCCGAGGCGAAGGCGCAGGCAGCCGCGAATAATCACCCGTGATCCGGAAATCAACGATGCGATCCAGCAGCTCCCGACTGGTTTCATCGGCAAGGTTCTCACGCAGATGGGCGATCCGATCGGCATTGGCCTCGTAGTAACGCGGGTCCACCAACCAGTAACGAAACGGCTGCCCTTCGGGAAAATGACGAACGAACTCAACAAGGCTGATAACACGGCCATAATCCAACTGCTGCAATTGGGCCACGACTTCGCCGACATCAACGTAATTGTTGAACAAGCCAATGATTACGCAGGCACTGGCGGGATCATGGCTGGCAGCCCAGTCCTGGGCACTGGCGACAGGGATGCCGTCGACCTGATCCAGAGACGCATCGCGATCCAGGAAAGCGCTGATCCTGACATCTCGATCCGCCAGGTATGCCTGGACCCGCTGACCGGCCAAACGCGCGCCATAAACCAGCACATGCTTGAAGTTCTGCTCATCAAGCATGGCGGTCTCCTGACGCGATCCGCACCAACACGGCATGCCCGTTGAGGTTGTGCAAGAAGCGGAAATCCTGGTTGGCGGCGGTGAACTCATTGACTAACCGGGTCACACCTTCGCAGCCAAAGAAACCATAATCGTCGAACACCACCACAGCACCGGCCACCAGGCGTGGCAACGCCCATTCCAGCACGCTGCGCGCAGACTCATACACGTCCACGTCAATGTGCAGGAAGGCCAGCCGTGGGCCGACATGCTCGGCGTTATGCTCCGGGAACATACCTTCCAGCAGGTGGACACGATCAGTCACGCCGCAACGCGCTGCGAGTGCCGCCACCAATTGAATATCCGTGTCGCTGTGTTCCCCCCCCTCGTAGCGGGTATCAAGACTGCCCGCCTTGACCACGCCGGTGAACGTGTCGGCGAGGAACACCTTACGTCCCGGGCGCTGGCTGGCCAACGCCAACAGGCAACCCGAACCGCCACGCCACACACCCACTTCAAGGAAGTCGCCGTCGACACCGTCCAACTGCCGGGCCAGCGACCACAGCTCGTACAGCCGGTATTTATCCACCAAGGTGTTGCGCTCGACCAGCGCCAGCGCCTGCTCAAAGGCGCGGTCGCCGCACCATGGCGCATAGCTCGAATAAGGCAGCAGCCGCTCATGACGAATTTCAGGCGACTTGGCGTGCGCCCAAGACACTGTGCCGCGTAGATAACGGTAGCTGAGACCGGTCAACTTTCGCTTCAGCCAGGCCATTTCAGTTGTGCTCCGAAATCGCCATCTGCGCATTGAATTCGTCGCGCGGCAGGAATGGGTAAAGGTCTTCCAACGCACCGGTTTCCGGCTTGCCCTGCTCGTTGATACGGGTCATCACACGCGGCACCCGCGCCTCTTCGACCTGGACCAGTACTTCGCAGATCACCGGACCGCTGCGCCCAAGTACTTCGCTCAACGCGGCATCCAGCCCCTCGTGGGCGTCGATGCGTGCGTAGCCCACGCCATAGGCGGCGGACAATTGCTGCAGGTCGGGCAGTTTCAGGCCGCTGGTGTCATCGGCGCCGACCAGCAACTTGAAGTGCATGTTCTGCGACGTACGGATGGAGGCGTAGCCCTGGTTGTTGATCACGAAGCACTTGATCGGCAGGTTCTGCGCGGCCAGCGTCGCTAGCTCCTGGATGTTGAGCTGCACGCCGCCATCGCCCTCCACACAGATCGTCTGCTTGCGACCCGAGGCCAGGCAGGCACCGATAGCCGACGGCACGCCGAAGCCCATCGAGCCGGTCCCGCGGTTGTGGAAGCAACGCTGATCTTTCTTCAAGCGCAGATTGAGCAGGAACAGTTCCGAGGCGAAACCGGAACTGCCCGGGGCGATCACATCGCCTTCGCTCAACAGGTCCGAGAGGCGATCGGTGAAGTGATACATGCTCACGCCTTCGCTGTCGTCGGCGTGCTCAGGTTGCAGCAATGGATACCGCTCACGCCAGGCCGCGATCTGCGAACGCCAGGCGGAATAATCCGGCAGCGCGGCAGTCTTAATGCCCGCCACGAGCCCTTCGATGAACGGCTTGACGTCAGCCACGACTTTCACTTCAACCGGCATTTGCAGCTTGGCGATTTCCGCCGGGTCGATATCGACCACGACCTTCTTGGCATAGGGTGCAAAATGCGCGTGGTTGTAAGCGGTGAGCGCCATGTCCAGGCGCGAGCCCAGCACAATCAATAGATCGCAATTCTGCAGGGTAAAGTTCGCCCAGCGCGGCGCGATCGAGCCAGGACGACCGCCGAAGAGTGGATGATCATCCTCGATCAAGTCCATGGATAGCCACGTCGGCATGACGGGGACGCCCGCACTCTCGATCAACGCATTGAAGGCCTCGACAGCGCCGGCCATGCGAATACCACTGCCGGCGATGATGCCCGGACGCTTGGCGGTCTTGAGCAACTCAAGCGTGCGGTTCACCGACTCGCTGACGTCGACATCTGCGACAACCGGCGGCAACTTGGCACGGCGCAACTGAGCCGGATCGATCTGTACCGCCTGCACATCCAGCGGTACATCCAGCCAGACCGGACCACGACGGCCAGTCAGCGCGGCATGCTCCAGTTCATCGAACACTTCAGCGACCGCCAGTGGGTCGGTCAGGGTCACGGCGCCCTTGGTAATCGAGGAAACGATGGAGACGATGTCGGCCTCTTGCACGCCCAACATGCGCAAACCGGTGCCGGCTTTCAAGTCAGCGGTCTTGACCTGGCCGGAAATGAAAAATACCGGCGTGGAGTCGAGCCAGGCACCCAGGGTCGCGGTGACCGCGTTGGTGGCGCCCGGACCGCACGTGGTCATGCAGGCGCTCGGTCCACCACTCAGCTTGCCCGCCGCTTCGGCGGCGATGCCGGCGGCCTGTTCATGCAGGCAGAGGATCGGCTCCAGGTCGGGATGACGTCCCAGGGCATCGTTCAAATGCATGGCGCCGCCACCTGGCAGGAAATACACCTGTTTGATGCCCAGTCCCGCCAGTCGATTCATGATGTAGTCAGCTACACGCATTTTGGTACTCATTGTTCAAAACCTCTGTTCGCCGAGCGCTCGGCTCAGTTCAATTTGTTCAGGAATTCAATTGCCGACCAGAATCCGGCACCGTGATCCTTGTGGCCTTGCCACACTTCGGGAATAAAACTCACCTGCGGATAATCCTTGAGCTGCGCCCAGGTAGCCGGCCAATCCACATCCCCAGTGCCCATCAGGACACCTTCGCCGTTACTGCCCTTGGCATCCGCCACATGCAGGTGCGCCGAATGCGGCAGCAACAGGGCCAGCGCCGCCTGGAAGTCCAGGCCGAAATGGAAGCAGGCCATTTGCAGATGCGAGAGATCCAGGCACAGGCGCATGTCCATGGCCTTGGCCTGCTCGGCCAGCTCCTGCGGCATCATGAAAATGTTCTGGTGGCGCTGCCCGCCGAAGTGCCACGGGAACGGCGCCATGTTCTGCGGGATCAATTCGGTACGACCAAAATCGATCTGGGCGCAGGACTCGCGAAAGCGTCGATACAGCTCGGCCCGATGACTGACCGGAAAAGGTTCGTCAGCCGAGAAGCCACCGATGTTCGCCACGATCAGCAGCGAATCGGCGTTGGGGAAAAACTCGGCAATCTGCAAAGTCGCATCCACCACCCGTTGCAGGTTGGCAATGGAGCGCTGACGGTACTCCAGGTCATCGGCCACCAGATCCAGTAGTTCGCTGTTTTCGAACAACTCGGGCGCATGGACCACCAGGCGCGAGCATTCCACGGTCCGCAGGTACGCGTGTGGCGCCACACTGAGGTCGCGATAGGACAAATGGAATTCGAACAGGTCGGGCTTGATCCACTGGTCGTATTGCAGGAAATCGTGATAACGAACCGGCACGCCCCAGAGAATCGGCATGGCGTATTCGCGACGGATCACTTGCTGGGCAACCAGATCGCTGTCGAACAGGAAGTCGCCCTGGGCAACGGCCCGTCCGGCCGGCTTGCCCAGCAGATCGGCCAGTCGGTACGGAGGCAGGCCCTGGCCCGGACTGGCGACGCACAACATGTCCTGGGTGAACGTTTCGCCAGGCTCAATGGCGCGGACGGCGATCACGCTTTTGCCGAGGTTTTCGCGGTTGAGCAATTCGCCCTGGCTGGCGTGGCGCCCCGGCCCGGTCCACGGCAACGCTTTCTCGACCTGGCGGATGCCTTCGACCAGTTGGCGGAACTCTTCCGGTTCCAGGCTGGCGAGGTGGTCGGGGCCTTCCATGCCGCGATCGAGGGTGATGTGGCGCTCGATCAGCTTGGCACCCAGCGCCACGGCGGCGATGCTGATGGCGGTGCCACGTTCGTGACCGGAGTAGCCGATCAAGCCGTGCAGCTCACGAAGGCGTGCCAGGTAACCGAGCTGGATATCGGTTTCCGGTGCCGGGTAGGTGCTGTTGCAATGCAGCAATGCGAACGGAACGCCCAAGCCGTTCAACTGCTCGATGGCGCGCTCGATCTCATGCTCCAGGGACATCCCGGTCGACAGGATCAACGGCTTGCCCAGGGACGCGGCCTTGGCGATGAGGTATGGGTTGCAGAGATCGGCGGAGGCGATTTTCAGCGCTGGCACGTCGAAACCGGCCAGCACGTCCACACTCGGTTCGTCCCAAGGGGTGCAGATATAGCTGATACCCTTTTGCGCACAGTAGTCACGGATCAGCCGATGTTCATCCACGCTCAGTTCGACTTTATCCAACAGGTCTTGAATGTATTCCACACCCAAGTCTTCAGCGCGCGAGCCATCGGCCTTACGCCGGTACAGGGCTTCGCGGTTACGCAGTTGGAACTTCACGCAGTCGGCGCCCGCGTCGATGGAGGCGTCCACCAGTTGCCGAGCCAGCTCCACCGAGCCGTTATGGTTGTTGCCCACTTCCGCGATGACAAAAGTGTGGTCCTCACCAATGGTGATCCCATCGATGGTGAATAGCTGCTTGCTCATTGAATTTTGGTCCGCCAGGAAGTGACACCGCTGGATTCAAAACGGAAATCGGTGGTTCGGCAGCCAAGCGCTTTGACCTTTTCGGTCACGGCTTGACGGTGCTGGGGTTGTACGAAAAACAGGAAGAAGCCGCCGCCACCGGCGCCCAGCAACTTGCCACCCAGGGCGCCCGCGTCAAGGGCGCACTCATAGATCTGGTCGAGCACGCCGTCGCTCACGGCTTGGGAAAACTGTTTCTTAAGCATCCAGCCGTCGTGCAGGCAGCGCCCGAAATCATGCAACTCGCCCCGGATCAAGTGATGGTGCATGCGTCGGCACAGCGACACGCTTTCTGTCAGCAGCAGGCTTTGCTCGCCCTTGCTGCTCATTTCCTCGCGCTGCTGGACGTGGAGCTTGCCGGAGTCATGGGAGATGCGGGTGTCACAGAGCACCAGGCACTCTTCCAGCTCGTTGCAGATAGAGTCTTCAAGGCGGATCGGGTGCACCAGGTTGCGGCCTTCCTTGAACTCGATCAGGTTGAAACCGCCGAACGCCGAAGCGTACTGGTCCTGCCAGCCACCGGCGATGCCAAAGCACAGGCGCTCGGCCTGGAACGCCAGCTCCGCGACCTCATAGGTGCTCCAGCGATCACGGCGCAGTTCATTGAACGCGGCAATGACAGCCGTGGCGACCGCCGACGAGCCACCCAGCCCAGAGCCCACCGGAAAATCGGAACGCATGTACAGATCCAACCCATAGTTGGGCTGGATGACCGAAACGATGGTCGCCAGCAGCCCCTTGTCGGCATGGTCCATGAGGTCATCCAAGGACTCATAGGATTCGCGGGTGCCCAGGTCTTCTGAAAAAATCCGGATCACATTGTCGGTACGCGGAATCAACGTCGCGTGGGAATACAGCCCGACCGTGCAACTGAGTACAGCAGCCGGGTTTTCCACGAAGTAATAGGTCAGGTCTGAACCACCGCCACTGAAGCTCATGCGCACCGGCGCCCTCGCCCGGGCCAGCACCGGCACTTCCTGATTGGCCGCCAGCCGTGCAGGTGTAACGACATCCACCAGGCAGCCGGACGCATCCACCACCGGAATGGCGTTGTAGCTCAGGTCGAAGATCTTGAGCATTTCCTCGCGCGAAGCACCCACTTTTACCGAACGGTAAGCGGTGTTCATGCACTCGGTGACCGGCACGTTGGTCGCCCCGCCCTGGAGCAGGTAACGACGCAAGTCGCCATTGGTCAACACGCCTTCCAGGCGCCACTGCTCGTTGACCACGAAGACGATTTGCAAATCGCCCGTCTCGATGCACTCGACGGCATCGAGAATGGTCTGGTTCAGGTAGACCGTTTGCGTTCTGGCCAATTGATTCATGAGTTGACGGCCTCCTTGAACCCCGACTTGAAAGCGCTCAAGGCGTCAGGTGTTCCAATATCGATAAAGGGCCCGGTGTAGGCACAGACCTTGAGTGACTGGCGACGGATAAGCATCGGCAGGATGTCCTGCTCCATCGAGCAGGCCTGGACGGTGCATGCCTGCAGCGAGTCGGCGGCGAAGGCATAGACGCCAGCATTGACCCGGCCAGGGCCGCGCAGCCCCTTTTCGTTGAGCGCCAGCAATTGCAGGTCTTCGGAGCACTCCAGGCTGCCGTAGCGGGAACGATCCTCCACCTGCACTCCCACCAGCACGTCGCCAGTGGCGGCCATGGCCATCCGATAGGCCTGGCGGTCGAGCCAGGTATCGGCGTTGAGTACCAGGAAGCGACCTTCGGTTGGCATTTGATGCAAGGCGTGCAGGATCGCGCCACCGGTGCCCATGGGTTGTTCCTCCACCACAATCTGCAGGTCCAGCCCGGTTTCGGCCATCAGCGATGGCAGCAGCTCGGCCAATTGGTCGGCCCGATAATGTGCGCACAAGACCGCCTGCGTGATGCCCGCCTGCTTGAGCTCAGCCAGCACCAACGCCAGGAATGGCCGGCCGTGAATATCCACGACGGCCTTTTGCGAGCCTTGGAGCACGGTACTCAGGCGAGTACCGAAACCTCCACAGAGGACATAGGCGCGCATCAGCGATCCAGCCCGAAGAAGTGTTCCAGGCAACGTGCCGCGTGGCCCAGGTGCTCTTCACCCAGGCCCGGCCAGACGCCGATCCAGAAAGTGTCGTTCATGATTTTATCGGTGACCGTTAGTTCGCCACTGATGCGGAAGTTACGACCTAGCATGTAAGGTTGACGCACCAGATTGCCGGCGAACAGCAAGCGCGTGCCAACGTTCTGGCTATCCAGGTAACGCAACAACTCGACACGCTGGATGCCGCAGCCGTCGCGCAAGGTCACGGGAAAACCGAACCACGACGGGTCGCTGTCCGCAGTTGCCTCGGGCAGGATGAGGAAATCGGCGCAATTGGCCAGGCGCTCGCTGAGCCAGCGGAAGTTGCGCTTGCGTGCAACCGTGAAGTCTTCCACACGATCCATCTGCGCCAGGGCACAGGCGGCCTGCATGTCGGTAATCTTCAGGTTATAGCCCAGGTGCGAATAGGTGTATTTGTGGTCGTAACCCTCCGGCAGTTCGCCCATCTGCTTGCAGAAGCGCTGCTTGCAAGTGTTGTCCTGGCCAGGCTCGCAGTAGCAATCGCGGCCCCAGTCACGGAAGGACTCCATGATGCGCTTGAGCAACGGGCTGTCGGTGAAAACCGCACCGCCCTCGCCCATGGTGATGTGGTGCGCCGGGTAAAAGCTCAGGGTGCCGATGTCGCCGAATGTGCCGACCATCTGGCCCTTGTAGGTCGAGCCCAAGGCATCGCAGCAGTCTTCAATCAGCCACAGCTTGTATTTGTCGCACAGCGCCCGCACGACACCCAGGTCATAAGGGTTGCCCAGGGTGTGCGCCAGCATGATTGCCTTTGTCTTCGGCCCGATAGCCGCTTCGATCTTGGCCGGGTCGATGTTGTAGGTGCCCATCTGGACATCGACGAATACCGGGACGGCGCCGAACTGCAGGATCGGATTGACGGTGGTCGGGAAGCCGGCGGCAACACCGATCACCTCATCGCCCGGCTTGATCGCGCGATCCCCCAAGCGCGGGGAGGTCAAGGCAGAAAATGCCAGCAGGTTGGCCGACGACCCTGAATTGGTGGTCAGCACACAGCGCCGCCCCAAGTACTTGCCCAGGCGTTTTTCAAAGGCCTCGTTGAACCGTCCGGTGGTCAACCAACCGTCCAGCACCGCCTCGGTCATCGATTGCAACTCAGCGGCACCGATTACCTTGCCAGCTGGCGGTACGCTGCTCTGGCCAGCAACGAATACCTGCGGAGCGAGTGCCGATTGCGCGTAGCGCCCCACCAGCTCGACAATTTGTTGGCGCAACTGCGCAGTACTTTCACTCATGGGTATCGCCTTGGTAATCCGCGATCTGGTTGCGGGTAAAGTTGTGCATGTCCTGGCCGTTCTGCCAGGCCAGGTGCCAGGCCAGCGTGCGTTCAAGGCTGGTCGCCAGCGACCAGCGCGGCCTCCAGCCAAGCTCTTCGCGTGCTTTGTTGGAATCGAGTGCCAATAAACCGGCCTCGTGGGGTTGCGATTGGGGATCCACCGACCAGCGCACCGACACCGGCCATTGCTCGGCAAGCAGGCCGACGATGGTTTCGACCGAAGCGACATTGCCGCTCTCAGGGCCGAAGTTCCAGGCGCCGACGTGACGCTCACCCTCTTCCACCAGCGCCCGAGCCAGCATCAGGTAGCCCATCAACGGCTCGAGCGCGTGCTGCCATGGGCGGGTCGCCTGGGGATAACGCAGGACCACTTCTTCGTTGTTTTGCCAGGCGCGAAAAATATCCGGCACAAGGCGCTCCGGCGACCAGTCGCCGCCACCGATGACATTGCCCGCCCGAGCGGTCGCCAATGCCACGCCCGACTCGTTCAGGAACGAGTTGCGGTAAGAGGCACAGAGCAACTCGACACAGGCCTTGCTGTTGCTATAAGGATCGAAACCGCCCAGGGCGTCGTACTCGCGATAAGGCAAGACCCACTCGCGGTTCTCGTAGCACTTATCGGTCGTCACTACGACCACTGCCTGCACACCAGGGCAATGGCGAACGGCTTCGAGCAGATTGACGGTCCCCATGACGTTGGTGGCATAAGTCTGGACAGGGTTGCGATAGGCCTCGCGCACCAACGGCTGTGCGGCCAAATGCAGGACAACGTCCGGTTGGAATGCCTGGAGCGCCGACGACAACGCCGCGCCGTCGCAAATGTCCGCGAGATCCCCCGGAACCAGCCCCTCCAGCCCCACGACAGACCACAAGGCTGGCGTGGTGTCGGCCGGCAAGGCAAAGCCACGGACCTCGGCGCCCAACTGACGCAACCACAACGCCAGCCAGCCGCCCTTGAAGCCGGTATGGCCCGTCAGGAAGACCTTTTTACCCGCCCAGAATGCGTTCACGACCAGAGCTTCCATTCGGCTTGGCCGCTGTTCCAGCGCTCTTCGAGCAATACGCGGTCACGCAACGTGTCCATCGGCTGCCAAAAGCCATGGTGCAAGTGGCTCATCAATTGACCTTGCCGGGCCAGGTTGCGCATCGGCTCGTATTCCCAGGTCGTCGTGTCATCTTCAATGCCATCGAGCGCAGCGGGCTCCAGCACGAAAAAACCACCGTTGATCCAACCGCCGTCGCCTTGGGGTTTTTCCTGGAAGCCCCTGACGCACGCGCCTTCGAGTTCCATCGCGCCAAAGCGGCCCGGTGGCTGGACGCTTGTCACCGTAGCCAGTTTGCCGTGCTGTTGATGGAACGCCACCAGCTCTCGAATGTTGACGTCCGACACGCCATCGCCGTAGGTAAGGCAGAACGTCTCGTCGCCCAAGTAGTTGCGCACGCGCTTGAGCCGCCCGCCGGTGCCGGTGACTTCGCCCGTGTCCACCAGGGTCACGCGCCACGGCTCGGCCTTGCCCTGATGGATATGCATGCTGTTTTCAGCCAGGTCGAACGTGACATCCGACATGTGCAGGAAGTAGTTGGCGAAATACTCCTTGATGACGTAGCCCTTGTAGCCCAGGCAGACCACGAAGTCGTTGATGCCATAGTGAGAGTAGATTTTCATGATGTGCCAGATGATCGGCTTGCCACCAATTTCAATCATCGGCTTGGGCTTGAGATGCGACTCCTCACTGATGCGAGTGCCCAATCCTCCAGCCAGAATTACTGCCTTCATATATCTCTCTCAAAAGGTGAACCGCATCAGCGTCAAAAGACGCTCGGACTACTCACAAGAGACGCCAATTATTCGGCGTCCCCGCCGGTAATACAGGCGCTGATACCTAGAAAGCAATTATGGTGCCACTGGCTGGGAGCCCGCATTTACTGGGCCTTGAGGAGAAAACGGCGCATGCTCCGGAGAGAGAAAGCGCCGTTTTTTTGGGATTCGTTTCGCTAGAATTTCAGGATTGGCTGAAGTGTACAGGGAGGGAAATAAGCCCGGATGCTGCGCCGGAAGCGGAAAATAAGTGTGTGCGAGCTTGCTCGGATGACGGCAACGGAGTCGCCCTATCAATGCGCGGCCCCCTCTCGCGGCGGACTGGCTCGCGAAAGGGGGCGGGACAGCTATCAGGCCTGCCCCTTACATGCCTGCTCGGCCAATGAGCTTCGACCACAGCACCGGCACCACTGGCCCAAGGGTAAAGCCCGGACCGGTCGTCGCCAGGTTGGCGTTGTAGTTCGGATCATGGGACAACACGTCCTGCCATTTCCCGACCAAGGCCTGACGGGCTTCGTCCGAAGAAGACAGGATGCCCGGATTGACGACCTGAACGTACGGCGTCCACACCGTGAGATAACCGGCCTGTGCGATTCGCAAGCACAGGTCCACGTCACCCAGCCCCTCGGCGAACAAGGCGTCATCCACGCCATCGGCGGCCTGGAACAGCTGCGCGGAGACCATCAGGCAAGCAAAGGACACCGCCGAGCAATCCTGCTCGGCCACCAGGCGGTTCATATAGCCCCGCGCATCCGCCGCCTCACCGACGAACGCCGAGCCCACCACACCGTTAAACCCAAGTATCAGGCCCGCCTGGGTCGTACTTCCCTGACGGTCGATCAACCTGGCACCGACCACGCCGACTTCCGGACGTTGGGCCTGGTTGAGCAGGAGTTCGATCCAGTTGACGTTCACCACTTCGCTATCCACCGCCAAGGTGAGTAGATACTCACCCTTGGCCTGCTGGCTGGCCTGGTTGATCAGGGCCGCCGTGGCAAGCCCCGGTTCGACATCGATGAACCGTACACGACTGGCCTGATGACCCTGGCTGCGGAGCCAGTCCTTCAGTGCTGCGCCATGGACCGGATGTTCGGCCACCAGCAGTTCGAAGCGCTGGTAGCGGGTACGCTGCAGCACGTTGATGATGCAACGCTGCAAGGTAACCAAGTCACCGTCGCCATGCAGGATGATCGACACCAATGGTCGTTCGATAAAGCGGTAGTCGATCTTGTAGACGCCCGGCACTGCCGAGCTGACGTCAGCCTTGTAGCCTCGCGCCGCGAGGTGGCGAAGCAGGGCCTTGCGCTCGTCGGCGTTGTCGCTGTCCGGCGGTGCCTGGCAAATCAGCAGTGGCTCATCCAGATGCGCCAGGCCGCCCATGCCACCTTGTTCGATCAACCGCAGGAGCAATTCGAATTCCAAGGCATCCTTGAAATCACGCGAATAACCACCCGCCTGCACCAGCACTTCACGACGCACCAACCAGTGCCGCGCCATCAACGACGGTACGCTCAACAACAGATCGAGATTGAAGCCGGGACGGAACACATCGCCCAGGGTTTCATCGGGCTGGCGCTGGAATTCATCCATGGCCACCGCTCGGCATTGTGGTGCGTCAAGCAGCTCCAGGCTGGCATGCAGCAGACCGGATGGCGTCAGCTCATCTCCCGCCTCGGCCAGGACCACCCAGTCGCAATCGCTCTGGCTGATGACCTGGTTGATCCGATCCACATAATTGCTTTCGTTGACTTTGACGAAATGCAGGGTGTTCTGAAGGGTGGTTTCGGCCGGCAGGTCACCGGTTGTGAACACAATGATCTTGAATGCCCTGCAAGCCCCGTTGATCACACTGTCGAAGGTTGTCTGCAGGCGAGTGAAATCCGCCTCCAGGTCCAGCAGCAAAATGCCGAACGTCGGCCCGCCTTGATGACGAGCCAGGTAACGGGTGATGTCCTTGGCCTGGTCTTCGCTCGGCTCACGTCCATCCAGCCAGCGCAGCAACTGGCCGGACCGCATGGTTTCGAAAAGACTGGCATGATCCTGCACCATGACATCCTGGAGACGCTGCGCCCACTCCTTCAATGTCAGACTCACCGCTTCGGCACCGCCTTCTTCGAGGATGGCGGCCAATTGTTGCACCACATCAAGGTTGAAAGCGTTGAGTTCGAAAGCCTTGAGCAAGCGTTCGTTAAGTGGTTCGGTGCCGGTGTTGCGCTGTGGTCGCGCCAGTTCTTTTTGCTTGAGCAGCACCGCCTCCAGCTCTTGTAGCTGTACGCGTCCGGCAGGCATCGCATGCATCAGGAACTCAAGCCTGGACAAGCATTCGAAAAACGGCTGGTTATAAAACGGCAATTCGACAAACTGCGTCGGCTCGAAACGGCAGACCGGCCCTTCCAACTGCGAAAGCCAGCCCGACTCAAACAGCTTGGCCCGAGCGAAAGCAGCGCGTTGACTCAAATAATCACCAATCCCCACCAGGCTCTCGACGGCCTGCGATGACTCGTCCTGGTCCATCTCGAAGAACGAACCCAGCGTTGCCACAAGGCGCTCGCGGATCGCCACAGTGCTCGCATCGCGATAGCTCAGCACGGCCGCCAGTTGTCCTGCTTCAAGCGTCGAAGGGATTTGCAACGCGTGTACCGCGTAAGGAATCGGCAGGATACGCACCTTCGCGGCAGCCATCAGTGCACAACCATGACCAAGCTCTTGCCAGGCCAGGTCGAAATCCGCAGGTAATACGGCGTACCAGCGCCGCACGATCTCGGTCCGAATGACAGCATTGATCAACGACGGGCAGTGGCTGGCATACGTCGCCAAGCGTTCCAGGGCACAAGACTCGGCAAAATCCTCGACGCCCTTGCGGTCACAGCGGTAATAATCGACACGGGCAGCGTGGGCCTCGAAGGTCAGCGCGTAACCTTGGCAGGCCGAATAATCGCCGTGGGCAGCCAGGAATTCCAACGATTGATCAAGCGCTTCGGGCAGCAGGAAGGCATCGACATCGACCAGGGTCAGGTAGGGTGTCGCAACGAACTCCAGCCCCTGACGCAGCTTGCTGGCGAAGTGACCGGTGTCGGGCCGATGCACATAACGCACGCCGGCCAATGTCGCCACACTGTCGGCATCCGGTTCGGCAGACGAATCAAGGACGAGCAGCGCGCATGGGTAAGCCGCGTAGTAACGCAACGCCCTGCGCAAAGCTTCAGGTTGCTCATGAGCCGAAAGCACCAAGGTGAAACGCTCGTTCAACGGAGCGGATGAGTCATTGGCAATACTGCGTTGCATATGAATTCCTATAACGAGCAAGTCGCCTGAGCGGCGGCATCATGTTCATGGCGTCCCGGTCCGAAATCCGGTCGTCGTTCTGTCGGTCAGACTAGGCCGCGCACGGTCACTGTCAATCAATCCGGCAACCAGCCATCGGCCCAATAGCGCAGGTTATCGCCACGCAGCATGAAATCGCGCAACACCATCTCACGTAGCTGATCTCCCATTCGATAACTGGCCTGCGGGTCTGACAGGTGCATGCGAATCGCCTCCAGCCATTCCTGCGTGGTGTTGGTCTTCACCTGGGTACAGGGTAGATGACCGCGATAGGCTTCGGTTTCGGTACAAATGACTGGATAGCCGCAAGCACCGTATTCCAACAACCTCAGGTTGCTTTTGCAGTCATTGAAAATATGCTGTTCCAGCGGTGCCAAGGCCAGGTCCAGGTTCAGACTCGCCAGCTTGGCCGGGTACGAAGAGAGCGCGACGCCGGCATGGTATTCGTGCACATAGGGCCTGAGCGAATCCGGACACATACCGAAAAAAACCCATTCGACTTCGTCGGCCAGCTCACGTACCACCTCGGCGATGACTTCCAGATCGCCCCGGTGGCTGGTGCCGCCGCCCCATCCGACCCGAGGCTTGATCGAAGTGCGACGCCGGCTGGAGATGCGGTTCCACAGGTGCGGCGCCAGCATATTCGGCACCACGCGAATATCGTGATGCAGGTTTGACAGCGCGTCAGCCAGAGGAAACGTCGAAACCACGACCCGATCGCACAGGGCGATACCGCGTTCCAACAGTTCCTGAACGTTGTCAGGCATGTTGCGGGTGTGATCGTTTTTTACCGGAATCCGCGCCACATAATCATCGAGTTCGTAGATGCGCAGGGCATTCGAATAGGTTTTCACCTGGACGAGATCATTGAACTTACTGGCGTTGTAGCGCCCCTGGAACACAATCACATCCGGCGCTTCGCGCTCGATTTCGATGATCGACGGCATTTCATAGGAGACCCGCCCGATGATTCGTCCGGCATTATGCAATTCGATCAGCGGCTGGCTGATTCGATAATGGCCAATGGCTGAACTATTGAGGGCCAAACCCAGGATCGACGGCAACGGCTGGCTGCACAACGGGTTCCAACCGGTGCGCTGCCCCGGCGCAAGGCTGAAGCTGTTACCGGTCAGGCTAAGGTTGCGATTGTAGGCCGGGTCGTTGGCAATCCTTGGCAGCCAGCGTTGATAAAAAGACTCTTGCTCCAGCTCCACGCGCTGCTTCCAGGACGCTTCGCGGGCAGGCCCGACGGAAGGCTTCAGGATCACATTCGCATAGGGGGTCGTCACCACCAGATAACCTTGCTTGCCAATTTCCAGGCACAACTCAAGGAAATTGATGCCCGGCGTGTCGATGGCAGGCGACAAGCCTCCCACGCTCTCAAACACAGCCCTGCGCACCAGCAGGCAATGACCACTGACCGCGCTCCAGTCCTGCACCACTTGCAAACGCTGCATATAGCCGCCGGCAGTGGGTTGCTCGTTGGCAAACGGCCGACCGGCCAGGCCATCGAGCCCAAGCACCAGGCCGGTGTCGATCACCTGCCCCTGCATGTTCAGGGTTCGTGGCCCGACGATCGCTACTTCAGGGCGCTGGGCATGGTTCAACAGCTCGTCCAGCCAGGCCGCATCGTGAAACACACACAATGGGCTAAGCAACAACAGGTAATCACCACGAGCCTGCTGGGCGGCAAAGTTCCTCACCTGCGCTTCATTGCCCTGCTCGCCGGCATTCACTATTCGCAACTTGTCGCTGCCCAATTCGGCCATGGCTGCCAGCCAGTTGCGCATTTCAGGGGTTTCGCTGCCATTGTCGACGATAATGACTTCGTAATGCCCATAGTCGGTGGTAGTCAACAAACTGTTGATGCAGCCTTCCAGAGCCGCCAGCTGGTCCTTGACGCTAATGATCACCGAAATCAGCGGGTGCTCCAGATGCAGGTACTCGATCCGCGGGATCAACGGCAACGGCCCAGGATGCAGCCGATGCTCCACACCAATGCGCTGCAAATGGGTCGATAGCAGACGAGGGTTCTGCTCGATAACCTGCGGCAGCGAAAGCCACCGGGCGAAAGCCTGGGTCGACTCCACCTGGATCTCCGCCAAGTGCTCGATGGTCTGCGGGCCATCGGTTTCCACCAGGCGCCAGATCAGATCATGGGGCGCCAATTCGCCCAGCTCCGTGTCAAATCCACCCAGCTCCAGCACGCGCTGGCGCGAGAAGGCCAGGGCCCGGCCCACATAAGGGTAGGCGCGCATAAGATCGAGATTGAAATCAGGCTTGAAGATAGGCTCCAGCGATTTGCCGTCTTCCAGCCCACCTTCATCGCTGTAGACACAGGCAATGCCGGGCATCGCATTGATTCGTTCGGCCAACACCAACAGCGCCGACGCCCTCAAGCGATCACCGGCACGCAGCAAATAGAACCAATGGGCGCCGTCCAGGCGTGGCAACAACTCGTTGAGCGCACGAACCCAGTCGGATTGCAGCGCCAAACGCATCACGTTGCCTTCGATCGCACCCCGGCCATTGGAAAACAGTACCACCGGTTCGCTGGTGTAGACCTGCGAGACAATGCTGTCCAGCGTCAATGACACCGCCTCGGCGTCCGTATCGAAGTCGAACACCACCGGCACAATGCCTGGACGTTGAGCCCAGAGTTCGACTTGCCGCAGGACCACCTGTTGGCGCGCCTTTTCGAACTGTCGGTATTCCAGCCACTGCCGGTAGACTTCGTCGTAACTCTCGGCGTCGGTGCCGACCTGATACGCGACAATGGCCTGCCGACTGGCCATCAACGAATAAAGGTTCAACTCTTCCCACTCGTGGGGCTGGTTCGGCTTGACCTGGTCCAGATTCAAATAACGCACCCAGCCCGAAGCGGGGGCTGGCTCGCCACTGCGCTGAGCGAGCATCTGCGTCAGCCATGTCCATTCGACAATCGAGGCATCGACTACGTCGGGACGGCGAGACAACCGTTGCGGGTACAAGCGCTCAAGGCTACCGAGGCTGCATAACTCCACCAGGTTGCCTCGCCTTAGCAGGCAAATGAACAATGCAAGATCAAGCAGTGCGACAAATCCTTGGCCGACCTGGGCCAAAGCGGGCAGCAACGACACAATGTCCGCCCGACGCATCATGGCACCGCTGAAACCACCAAAAATATTGCGAGGCGTATCCTCGACGGAGGCCAACAGGTCTTCGCCCTTGTACAGGCCTTCGAACAACGCGATGCCGACGTTCTCCAGCCGAATCGGCAAAACATAACCATCAGCGTCGATAAAGTGGCGTTTGCTGATGACCAACTGAACATCGGCGTGCTCTGCGAGGACCTGCGCTTGTTGACGCACGCACGCCTGGAGCAACTTATCGTCGTCGCACAGGAACTTGATGTACTCCCCGCCCGCCTCCTCAAGACAACGCAACAGGTTCTGCTGGAAGCCCAGCCGCTGGGGGTTGCGCAGATAGTGCACAGTGATCTTCGAATCATCCTGCAACGAGTCGACAATCTGGCGGATATCGTCACCCGGGGAGTCATCGCACACGATAACTTCCAGGTTTTGGTAATCCTGATCCATGGCACTCTTGAGCGCCTCACGGAAAAAGCGAGGGTTGAACGCGGGGATGACGATGCTGACAAGAGGAGTTGGTTTCACGCGAAAGACTCTCGGCTGGCCGGTGGCGCCTCCTACGAGAGTCGACCTCCTGAGCCGTAAAAAACGAAAGTTGGGGGAATATCATTTCGACATACCCCCCAAGCACATCAGATCTTGTTGAACAGGCCCAATTGACCGATTTTGCTGAACGCAAGTTGCGACGCTTGCAACATCGTCTGTTGCAAGGTCAGACGTGTCATCACCTCAGCCGGATCGGAGTCACGGATGGCCGACTGGGTCTGCGAGTTGGCCAGGACAAAGCTCTGGTTGGTGTCGCTCTGGGTGTCGAGCGACTGGCCACGCCCGCCAACCGAACTCAAGGCACTGGTCAAATGGTCGGTGCCGCTGGCCAGGTTACCAATGCCCGAAGCCAGCGCCGCGTTGAATTTCTGCCCAGCGATCGCGTCGCCATCGATTGGCTGGTTCAGCGCGGTACGCAACTGGTTGACGGTATCCAATATGTTCTGGGTTTCGTGGGTATTGACCGAAATACTGAACTGGTCGTTAGCCGCCGGAGCGCCATTGAGGGTGAAACTGACCCCTGATGCGGTGGCAACGTTGCCCGCCAGGGTGCCGCTGGACACCGGCTTGCTGTCAGCAGTCAGTGGTGCGGCGTACAGATCGAAATCCGTGGCGCTGGTAAACTTCAGCACCGCCGAGCCCGTCGGGAAACTGGAGTGGTAGGCCGCCGGATCGGTGATTGCGCTACCAGTGATCTGCGTCGCGGTGGCGTTGCCCGGGCTGCGTGCCGGAGTGAACGTATCGGGTTTGGCAGCCAGGGTAAAAGTATGGCCGGGCAGCACCGTGCCAGCAGCGTCGCCGGGTTTCAGATTCACGTTCAAGGTCAGATCGACGCCGCGAAAGACCACGCTTTGACCGGCCTGGGAGCTGGGGTCGATGACGCCGCCCTTGCTGGCTTCGGCGGTCACGTCGTTGCCGCCAGCGTCAGTGATTCTCAACTGGGTGCCGCTGACGAATTCAACGGTGTACGGCTCGCCACTGCGGAACTGGCTGTTGTAGCTCACGCTGGAGGACACTTGGCCGTTGGTCAGCACCACGCGACCATCATCCACCGCCGGCGCGGTCATGGAGACCTGGGTGCGACTGGTGTTGACCGCTTGCTGGAATACTTCCCAGCCGGTGCTGTTGGTGGCCATCGACATGGTGTCGCCAATCGGCAGGTCCAGGGTGACTTGGTCGCCGTTGTAGCTGTAGGTGCCATCGTCGTTGCGGGTGAACGGTACGACATCGCCCTTGGATCCGGCAAAGATGTATTTGCCGTTTTCATCCTTGGTGTTCATCAGGCTCAGCAACTGGTCTTCGATCGAGCCCAGTTCCGAAGCGACCGCTTTACGGTCTGCGTCGGTGTAAGCGGCGTTACCGGCACTCACGGCCAATTCCTTGGCGCGCTGCAGCACGTTGCCGATGCTGGTCATGACCGCTTCGGTGGTGCCCAGGGTCGCCTTGATAGTGGTGACGTTGGCTTCGTACTGGGACAGCATCGAAGCCTGGTTGCCCAATTGCAGCAGACGCGAAGCACCCACCGGATCATCGGCGGCGGTGTTCACTCGCACCAGGCTGCTCGCCTCTTCGCTGGTCTTGACTACCTTGGCGAAGTTTTTCTGGTAGTTCGCAGCCGTGCTTTCGTAGAACTGAGAGGTGGAAATGCGCATGGGCTACGGCTCCTTAAAGACTGTTGATCAATGTGCTGAAGATTTGTTGCGCAGCCTTGATGATCTGCGAAGACGCGGTGTAGTACTGCTGGAACTTGACCAGGTTGCCGGTTTCTTCATCCAGGTCCACGCCCGACAACGAGTCGCGGGCGGTCTTGGCGTTGTCCAGGATTGCGCCAGTGGCGGCGCTGTCCAGCTTGCCCTGGGCGGCCTTGGCGCCGACCCCTTCCACCAGTTTGCCGTAGGCATCGTTCAGGGAAATGCCTTTGCTGGCGGAGTCGGTGTCGACGGTCTTGGCAGTCTGCAAGCCGGCCAGGACCGTACCGTTACGGTTGTCCAGGCTGCCGGGCTGGCTGAGGCTGATGTTGATACCTGAACCTTCGGACGGCGCACCAGCGATAGACATGTCAAACGCCACGGTACGCTGCACCGGCGGTACGGACGAGTCCATGATCGGGTTGCCACTGGCGTCCTTGAGCGGAACGCTCAGGCTCAAGGTGTTGCTCTGGCCTGGCTTGATCGTGCCGCTGCTGATGGTACCGCCCTGGGCATCGAGCAACTGGTAAGCCTGGCTGGTGCCATCGGTCGAAGTTGCACCGAACACCACTTTGACCGGCATCGAATTCTTGATGCCGTTCTGGATGATGCTGGTGGTGGCTTCGTCGTAGATGTCCAGCTTGGTGGTCATGGTCGGCTGGCCGCTGGCCGGGATGGTCAGCGTGCCGCTGCCGCCCGGCGTGATGGCGGCGCCCAGCGGGGCGGCAATCGCCAGCCGCTTGGAGTCGGTCATCTCGGTCTTGATGCTGCCCGCCGCGTTGCGGGTCGGGGTGATCTTGAACGAATCGCCGGCGGCCGCAGTGCCATTGGCGAAGGTCAGCGAGAAGCCATCGACGACCGGCGCTGGCGTGGTCGTCGTGCTGAACGCGCCCAGGGAGGTGTTATCAGGCAGGCGCTGTACGGTGTAGTTGGTGCCGCTGGTGAAGGTGATCTTGTAGTCGTTGGTGGTCAGCTTGCCGGTGTCTTCGATGGACACGTTGAAGTTGCCGGAGCCTGCGCTGTTGCCCAGCGAGGCGACGCTGCGCTGGCTCATCTGCGCAGCGCTGTTGATGCTGCTGAACAGGTTGGAACCAAACGCACCGTTCTTGTCGATGCCCGAGGCCTGGATGCTGTTCATCTGATCGGCAACCACCAGGGCCACGCGGCCCAGCTCATTCATGGCCGGGTCGAGCACGGTGCTGCGGTAGCGCATCAGGCCACCGATCTCGCCACCGGTCATCACCTGGGTGAGGTCCATGACACTGGAGCCGCTGTTAAGCTGGATGCCAATGCGTCCCGGATCGTTCTTGTCCGGCACCGCTTCGAGTTTATTGGTGATGTTGCCCATCACCAGCGGCTGGCCGGAACCGAGGTAGATGTCCAGGCTGCTGCCGTTCTCGACGATTTGGGTGCCGGTGAAGGTCGACAGTTGGCGAATGGTTTCGCTGCGTGCGTCGAGCAAATCGTTCGGCGCGCCTCCAGAATTGGAGACCTCGGCGATTTTCTTGTTCAACTGGGCGACGGTGGTGGCCAGGCTGTTGATCTGGTCGACCATGTTCGACAGGTTGCCGTTGATGTTGTCGTTCTGCGCGGTCAGCTGGCTGGCAACCGAGTTGAAACGGTTGCTCAAGGCCTGGGCATCGCTGAGCAGCAACTGGCGGGACGCATCGTCGCCCGGCTTGGCGTTGACGTTCTGCACCGAGGCGAAAAACTTGGTCAGCGCGCCGTTGAGGCCGGTGCCGCTGTCCGACAGCAGCGAGTCAAGCGGCGTGATCTGCCCCTGGTAGGCCGCCGCATCGCTGTTGAGCGAGGTGGTGGTCTTCAGTTGCGCTTCAAGATACGAGTTATACACCCGGCGCACATCGGCCAGGGTCGTGCCGGAACCGATGAACACGTTGCCGTACTGGTTCGACGCCTTGGTGGTCTGCACGGTCTGCTGACGCGAATACCCGGCGGTATCGACGTT
>Ga0307408_100000613_pt1 | contig 30399 bp, 16 predicted proteins | sample 322Cmetagenome_FD_202116 | JGI IMG/M metagenome (GOLD analysis project Ga0307408, IMG submission 202116) | Maize rhizosphere microbial communities from greenhouse at UC Davis, California, United States - 322HYB-C-3 | ecosystem: Host-associated > Plants > Roots > Rhizosphere > Soil | place...
TAGAGATTAACTGCCCGGGCATAGTCACGTTGAGCCTTTTCTACACCCAAGTTTGCCTGGGAGAGGCCTGCAGAAATTTCCGTTGCATTTAGTGTTGCCAGCAATTGGCCCTTCTTGAAAAATTGCCCCTCTTCTACCAAAATCCGGTTAATAACTCCGCCTATTTTGAAAGAGTATCGCGCTTCATCTTCTGTACTTACCAAGCCCGTTGCGCTTATGTACTGCGGTAATTCTAATGCGGCTACTGCAGAAATCTTAACCGGGATAATATCTGGTTCAGTAAAGGCATGTTTAGCTTTGCTCTCTACTTTGCAAGAAGACAAGTAAAGCAGGGCCGAGAAGGCCATTATGCTGAATAATTGAATCGTTTTCATAATATCTTTTTATATGTTATTGTATAGTGAAACTTGCATTGGCGCGTTCGATAGCTGTGTAAGATATCCAGGTGTCGAATAGCGCAATATTGGCTTGAAGTTGTGCGTCAATTAACTGGTTCTGGGCATCTAAAAGCTCTATGTAAATAGCCATCCCTTCTTTGTATAACCGCAGCATATCCTGGTAATATTTCTGGTTGGTTTTTAACTGGGATTGTGCTGCATCATATTGGGCAATGACCTTTTGCATATCATTCTGTCGCACTTTCAGTTCCATCTGCAGTTGCTGCTGCACATAATCCGTTTGGGCGCTGATGCTTTGGCGTTCAAACTGAGTCTGTTTTACTTTGTGAGAGTTTTTTCCGAAGGAGAAAAGATTCCATTCCAGCGAAACAGCCCAGAAGTAATACCGGCTCTGTGAGTTAAACCGCCAGTCAAAAGCTTGTGAACCCAGGTCGAGGTAAGTGCCTATCTTGGGTATCAGGTACGATTTGGCAAGACCAGTAAGGTTGCCGTTAATATCTCTGGCAATCTTGAGTTTTGACAATTCTTCTCTACCTGTAACACTATTGTTCTGAAGATAATTCTGCTCTGGCAATTCGTTAATTTCATCCGTCTTTATACTGTCTGTTAAAGAACGGTTCAGTAAGAAATTAAAATAGTTCCGTGCAGACTCTGCCGTTTTGTTCGCTGCTATCAATGAAGCATTCATTTTTGAAACTTCATTTGTACTGCGGATAACAGTGGTGTTATTTACCTTGCTGTTGGTGTATAAAGCGGTATTAATTCGCAAGCCTTCTTTTACAAGCCCAAGAGATGATTCGTAGATCTTAACCGCATTAATGGCTTTCAGGTAATTATAGTATGCCGTTTTTATCTCTTTCACCAGTTCGCGTTTGTAGAGCTGTATCTCTGCTTTTTGCAAATCCACCTGTTGCAGTTTAATTCTTTTGTTATAAACCAGCTCCGCATTCAGAAGAGGCAGGGTGGTGCGAAACTTTGCGTCGTAATAATTGTCAGGATTGAGTTGAATACTTTCATTCTTAAGTTGAGGGAACGAGCTGCTTCCTGTCAGCTGGTTCAGGGTTGAATAAACTCCATTTAGCAAATCGCCTGTTGGAAAGTCTATGGTGCGCCCGCCATCAGCTTTCGTGTACGCGGTTGAAAAGGTAACCTCGGGAAGGAACATGCTTTTCGCCTCTTTTAATGCGTACACATTTTTTTCGAGGACGAAAATCTGCTGTTTGATACTTTGGTTTGATGTAAGTCCTTCCTGAATATACTTATCCAGTGAGTTTTGGGCTGTTGCCGGATTAATGGAAACCAGACCAATTGTGAGCAGAAGCAAATGGTAAAAAAGTCGGGTGTTAATCTTGTTATTAATCATTGTTTTATTTTTAAACAGTGTTCAATTATGGGGTAAAAAAAAGGACTATCCCTTTTCAAGTAGTGCAACAAAGCACTCGTAACCATGCTGCATCAGTTCTTCATTTGTTTTATCTACAAAGCTTGCAGTGCGATCCTTACAGAAAAGGGCACAAATACCATGAACCGCTGAAAGTATCATAAATGTAAAATACTCCGTATCCATATCTTTAAATCTGCCTTTCTGCTGGCACTCTTTAATCACCGACGAGAGTCTGCTGATGGCTTCCTGTGCAATCTTAAAGCCCCCTCTTTCCACCTCTTTTGCGGGTTCTTCAACAATAAACATCAGGTTGTAAAAGTCTTTATTGTTCTGTGCAAATTCAATAAAAACACGTCCCATGGCTTTTAATCGTTCAAAAGGATCAGCCACATTGTCCAACACTTTAAACTGGCTAAGCAGTAGCTGAAAGCCTTCTTTATGCAGCTCGTGGAAGATTTCGCTTTTGTCTTTGAAATAGAAATAGAGTGTGCCCGGACTATAATTAATGTCGCTGGCGATATTCCGCATGCTGGTTTGCTCGTAGCCTTTTTCCAGAAATATTTTACGTGCGCTGTTTAAGATACGCTTATACATTTCCTGTTTTTCTTCAAGCTTTCTTTCTGCTATTCCCATTTTTGAAAAATTTGTACAAATATAGAAGGGCTGTTTACCATGCCAAACTTTATTAAATTGTTTATTGCTTAATTATTCATGCCGGGACTTATTTTTCCCATGATATTAACGGCTGCTTTTCTACTTAAAAACTTGAATCCGAATAATATAAGGCGATTTATCATACCTTGAACAACTCTTGGTTTTGTAGTTTTTCCTAAGGCGCCCACCAGTTCTTTAGCAACATCTTCCACCGATGAAAGTATAATCTCGGGGTAAGTACTGGCTTGCCGTCCGGCATGAGTATGAAAGTCGGATTTGGCAGCTCCGGGATTAAAACCTATTACCGAAATCCCCTTCTCTTTAAACTCGTACCATAACGACTCTGAAAAATTAGCAACAAAACTTTTGGTAGCTGCATAAACAGAGGCTCCAGGGAAGGAAGAATGTCCCAGAAGGGAAGCTACATTGATAAGTGTATCGCCCCGTTTTGCATTCTTTAAATATGCATATGATAAAACAACAAGAGCATCCATGTTCAATTTCATACTCGCCAATTGTTCCTCCAAAGGAATTTCAATAAACTTTCCGTAACTGCCCGCTCCTGCATTATTGATAAGAACATCGTATTTGCTAGTTTCCAGATGTTTCACCAATTTTTGAAGATCGTTCGGATTTCCAAGATCTGCGACAAATGTATCGTGCCCACTTCCGTTCAAACCCGCTACTGCTTTTTTCAATTTATCTTCACTTCGGGCCACCAACGTCAAGCTGTAATTTTGAGAGGCCAATTGTCTGGCTACTTCCAGTCCAATTCCTCCGCTTGCTCCTGTTATTAATGCTTTTTTCATGATTGCTAATGATTAATTAATTATACGGTGTAAAGATATTGAACACTGTTCAATAAAGCAAATTTATTTTATGATAAATGTTAGGATGGACGGTTTCTGACTCTTAGAAGACATAAGCCCGGATCGGTGATGGATAAATATCAGCCAATCTAAATTATGTGAAATTCAGTGCAGGAAGGGTGTCGTTTTTCTGTTCTCCCCATGGTCTGTGTCCTCACAGACCATTACAACGATCAGAACCTGCCACGGTAAATCAAATTGTAATTTTAAGAGTTTACGTTTGGTCTGTGGGGACACAGACCAAGGAATAAATTATGTAAAATCCTGTGCCAGAAGGCTATCGTTTTTCTGCGAAATAGCAATTGCAGGCACCTTTCTAAATCACTCTCCCCATGGTCTGTGTCCTCACAGACCATTACACGATCAGAACCTGCCACGGTAATCAAATTGTAGTTTTAAGAGTTTACGTTTGGTCTGTGGGGACACAGACCAAGGAATAAATCATATAAAATTCAGTGCCAGATATCGTTTTTCTGCGAAATAGCAATTGCAGGCACGTTTCTAAATCACCACAAGAAGAGCGCTTCGTAAAAATGTTTCATTATTTCCGACTTTTGTATCCGAATAGCTTCTGACTATTGGCGGAGATTTGACATCGTATTACAACATAAAAAATACGGTAATGACAAAGACAATTTTTATAACAGGCGCATCCCGTGGACTAGGCCGGATCTGGGCTGAGGCTTTTTTAAAACGCGGCGATCAGGTAGTGGTAGCAGTAAGAAACCCAGATTCGTTAAATGAACTGGCTAAGGAGTATCCCGCCAATTTGCTGGTTTTGAAACTTGATGTTACGGATAAAAAGGCCTGTTTTGATGCTGTGACAAAAGCAAAGGCTCACTTTGGGACTATCGATGTATTGATCAATAATGCGGGATACGGACATATGGGTACCATTGAAGAATTGGAAGAACAGGAGGTGAGGACACAGATCGAAACTAATGTATTTGGTTTGCTATGGGTTACACAAGCTATCATTCCAATAATGCGTGAACAAAGGTCGGGCCACATCATCCAGCTTTCCAGCGCCTTAGGAATCGTCGCATTTCCTACAATGGGCATATACAGCGCCTCGAAATTTGCGGTTGAAGGGATCAGCGAATCGCTGGCAGCCGAAGTGAGCGGATTCGGCATTAAAGTAACCCTCGTGGAGCCCAACGGCTTTTTAACCGACTTTAGCACTTCTTCTATCGCGCAAAGCAAGAAAATTACTTTGTATGATGATGTTAGGGCAACACTTCAGGATTCAAATAAGGCTGAAGATTGGGGTATACCGGAAGCTACGGCAGATGCTGTGCTTAAACTGGTTGATACAGAAAACCCTCCTTTAAGATTGATTTTAGGTAAGGCAGGTTTCCAGTGGATCAAGCACGTTTATGCTGAACGCATGAAAACCTGGGAAGAATGGCAAGAGGTTTCTGTTGCCGCCCACGGAAAATAAATAGCTAAATTTGCAGAATCCGGTTAGCCGGGTTCTGCTTTATCTTAAAACCCGATCAATGATTCATTTCGATAAAATAAGCAGCTTTAATCAGGCTCTTAAAGTAAAGCCTCCCGAGCATCCTTTATTCTGCATTTCATATGGCGGTATGGATAACAACGGTGGTACTGATGTGGAATTCTCTACAGACTTTTATATCATTGGTTTTAAAAAATTTGAATCCGGTAGCGTGTATTACGGTAAAACAAAATATGACCACGATAGCGGAAATATGTTTTTTATCAAACCACGGCAAATTATTTCTTGTAAAAACGTAAGTATACAAGAAGATAGTTTTTTTATTGTTATACATGAAGACTTCCTTTCAGGGACCTCTCTGCATCATGAAATAAAGAAGTATGGTTACTTTGATTATGAGGCCAATGAAGCCTTATATCTTTCGCCAAGCGAGGAAGAAACTATCTGGAACCTGGTATATTCACTGGAAAAGGAATATCTTAATAACACCGATGATTATAGTAAGAACATTATACTTAGTCACCTGGATACCCTACTTAAATATGCACAGCGTTTTTACAAAAGGCAGTTTATTAACCGGGCCGAAATAACGGGTGCAGTTGTAAGCAGATTTAATGCCCTGCTTGCCTCTTACTTTGAAGAGCGGAAAATAAAAGAACTCGGGCTTCCTACAGTTCGCTACATGGCAGAAAAGTTGAATATATCATCCCGTTATTTGAGCGATCTGCTCAAGCAGGAAACAGGCAAAACCGCATTGGAGCTTATTCATCTATATTTAATTTCTGAAGCAAAGAACTTGCTGGCAGAAGGACTATTAAACATAACGGAAATATCGTATGCGCTTGGCTTTGAAAACGCGACTTACTTTTCACGTTTATTTAAAAAAGAGGTAGGAATTTCACCCAATAAGTTCAGAGATCATCTTTTAAACTAGGTTTTGAGCGCTTGTTTTTTGAAAAAATGATTTTAAAAGGCAAGCTTTTGGAGAATTTTTCCAAAACCGAAAGGTATTCGTCCTGAACCGTAGCGATATTAATACCCCAGAATATCTGCCGCTTCGCTTTGCACACTTCCCACCACTATATTTAGAGCTATTTTTAATTCAGCTAGTTTATCCAGCTACATATCAATCCGGATTTCCTGTTCAGGCATTCCGAAATTTCTCTCCGCAAAGATCCTTACCCTGTTGCTATCGTCTGAAATAAATTCGAGCACAATATTTTATGGTAATATCCTACAGAAAGATGGTATGAAAAAGGAATTTCCTGATTTGATAATATGCGAAATTCGTTTTTAGATCAACGCTCTAACCAAATAAAGATCAATACAGTTTTGCATCAATAAATTATAATTAGATAAAATTCATTTTTTAACGATAAAAACGCTTTCGTCTTTTTAATGAAAATTTATGCCCTTAAAAGGGTTAAGTGTGCTTACTAACCAAAACAAATATGAAACAATGTTCACGATTCTTTTTTTGCTGTTGTTGTCGATCTAAGTACCAGGGTCAAAGCTCTGACTTCACCGAACCTCCCATAAGGTGGAAATTTAACCTTAAAGGTGGCCTGAGTGCCATTGAAGATGTTTAGGCCGCCTTAATTATCAATTATTCAAAAACCTTTTTCGGAAAACAAACAGTGTTCCTTATAAATGAGTGAAAACGATTTATTAAGCATATAAGCACTAAAAACAAGAATGTCCAAAAAACACCGGTTTTAAACACGGCCGGAGAGGATTTGCCTATGTCGAAGCGACAATTTCCTCACATCTAACTGATTATAAGCAATTTTTATGGATTTAAAATTAATGAGAGGCCGCATTATGGGCCACACACATCTTCGACTGCTTGGGGATCGCAGTCTTAAAAAAGTATTATTGATTACCAAACTGCTGTCTGTTCTTTTAATAGCAGGATCGTTCCAATTATCAGCTGCGGAACTTAAAAATGAAAAAACGCGGCTTGCATCTATATCTTTTCCAGTTAAAGGAACCGTTTATGACGAGAATAACGAGCCTCTTCCCGGCGCATCTGTCAAAGTGAAAGGCACCAGGAACGCGGTTATTACCGACCTGAGAGGATCATTTACCATAAATGCTGTAAAAGGCGATGTATTAGTGGTAAGCTTTATTGGATATCAGGAAGCGGAATTAAAAGTAGGTGATGAGGGAGTTGCATTAAAGGTAACCCTTCAGCCAAGTGACCGGGCTCTAAATGAAGTAGTGGTGGTGGGCTATGGTACCACCAAAAGACGCGATCTTACCGGATCTATAGTGTCGGTAAAACCTGAAGAAATTACAGCCCGGCCAGGCCCAAATCCTATGGAGTCATTACAGGGAAGAGTGGCAGGTTTGGATATTACCCGTTCATCAGGACAGGCTGGAGAGGGAGTTAATCTTCAATTACGCGGTTCCCGATCGATCTCTGCCGTCGGAACTCCCTTATTTATAATTAATGGCCTGCCGGGAGATTATGCAACCTTAAATCCCAATGATATTGAATCTATTGAAGTATTGAAAGACGCTTCTTCAACTGCCGTTTACGGCTCGGCTGGATCAAATGGGATAATTATTATTACAACAAAAAGTGGTAAAGCAGGAAAGTTAAGCATCGATTTCAATTCGTACTATGGTAACAATGGGTGGTCGGTTACTCCAAAAGTCCGTACCGGTGATGCCTACTTGCAAAGTAAGCGGGATGCTTACTCATATGTTTGGGATGAAGCTAACTTGAGATGGGCAAAATCAAAAACAATAGGAACAGTAACAACATCGGCACTTTGGCAGTCACCTGCTGATGATTCAAAGCTTTTCGCGACGGGTAAATACGAGTTATTTCAACAAGGCAACTTTGTAGATTGGGCAGATCAATTTCTTAGAAAAAGTGCAGCTACACAAAACTATAGTTTAGGTGTCTCAGGCGGTAATGAGGTAACTAAAGGCTATTTATCTTTCAACTATACCGACGAAAATGGCCAGTACAGGGGAGATGAATATAAACTCTATTCAACAAGCATGCGGCTGGACCATAAAATAAAAAAATGGATGTCGGTAGGAGGTAACCTTCAGGCGTCGTACGTTGATAGAGATAAAGCTCAGGACAAATTGGAAAATGCCCTGGTTACTGATCCTCTTGTAAGGCCTTACAAAGACGATGGTACATTAAATACAGAGCTCGGAAACAATGTGTATAACCTCCTTCTGGATTATCAGCCCGGAGTATATGGAAATGTGGATAATAATACGAAGCTTTTTCTTAACCCATATGTAGAAATCAGGCCGATAAAGGGCTTAACCTTTTTGTCTCGTGCAGGTGCGCATCTGAATTATTCAAATACTTACCGCTTTGATGGTATAGGTTCTGTGAGCTATACCTATGCAAATGCCCAGATTGCTAAAGCACGGGTCAATCAAAACCGTCACCAAGGGCTTCAATGGGAAAACATTTTGACGTATAACCACAAGTTGAAGGATCACGACTTTACATTTACTGGTGTTACTTCCTGGTATCACAAACAGAATACGGAAACCGAAATGAACCAAACTAACATCACATCCAATAATTTCAAATGGTACAAATTTACTGGAGATCAAAATACCTCCTCCATTTCATCTTATAATATGTCAAAGACATTTGGATTGATGGGCCGTATCAACTACTCATATTTGGGTAAATATCTTTTCTCAGCTTCTTTGCGCCGTGACGGATCTTCAGTTTTATATCAAACAAATCACTGGGATAATTTTCCTGCAATTTCAGCAGGTTGGAGAATCTCTGATGAGAACTTTATGGCTGGTACCAAACAATGGTTGGATAATCTGAAACTTCGTGCAAGCTGGGGTATTACAGGAGTATCTAGTATTGAAGCTTACACCTCGGTTAATACTATGGAGAGTAACAATATGGCATTAGGAGGTACTACGGTCCCCATTTTTCGCAACTCAGCATTCATTACAAATCCAGATTTGGAATGGGAAAAATCAAAAAGTACCAATATAGGTATTGATGCGGGACTATTTAAGAACCGCATAAACTTAGCTTTGGATTATTATATTACAAATACCGATGGAGTTATCTACAGCGTTACTTCCCCGATAATTTATGGGACATATACTCCTGGTAACCAGTACAAAACAAACATTAATATTGCCGAAACCAAAAACAAGGGGCTTGAGCTTACGCTAAACACCCGCAATATAGTTACCAAAAATTTTCAGTGGACATCCTCGGCTGCCTTTGCACGCAACAGAGAAAAAATTCTTAAACTAATAGGTGGTACAGCAAATAATATCACTAATGGAAATTACTCACTTACGCTTGGCGAACCAGTAAATTCTTTCCGGAATTTCAAACTGGATGGAGTTTGGCAAATTGGTGAGGAAGCAGATGCGGCAGTATTTAACAAACGTCCGGGTGATTTGAAAGTAAATGTTCCGGGAATGAGCCGCCTTGCAACTGGAGTGTATGTAAAAGAAGCTGCAGATGGTACAAAAGCATACTATTATAATAAACTTGCTGATGCTCAGCAATATAACTCTGCACTTACAGCAGCAAATGCAAGGTATAATTATAGTAATAACGATTATCAAATTGTGGGGCATAACAGTCCGGATTGGTCTCTTGGATTCCAAAACCAATTCAAATACAAGAATCTTGACCTGGGCATATATAGCTATTTCAGATGGGGGCAAACAATCAATTACAATATGATGGGATGGTATCAGCCGAATTCATTTGCAATCAATGCAAGCCCGCCAAGAACATTTCCTGAGCATTTCAACTATTGGACTCCAGAAAATCCATCAAACGATTTCCCGGTAATGAATTACGAGGCATCAAGTTCAACAATGACAGGATTTTCGGGCCTGAATTATGTAGATGGTTCATTCTTTAAAATCAAGAATATTACTCTGGGGTACACTTTACCTCAAAGCTTAATAAAAAAGGCATCGATACAGAAATTCCGTTTCTATGGTACCATCACAAATCCATTGGTAGTTGCAAAAAGTCATCTGTTAAAACAGTATGACCCTGAAATGAATGGTGAAATGGACTATCCATTAACCAAACAGGTTGTGCTAGGTTTAAATGTAACGCTTTAATTTTTAAGTTCTTAAGGTATGAAAATTCAAATTATAAAGAAAACATTATATAGGTGCGGATTTGGTTTGCTTATTGCATTAAGCGTACCATCCTGTAAATTAGAAGAATATAACCCTACGTCTTTATCAGAGGAGAATGTACTGAGGGATTTTAACGGTTGGAAAGCCTTTCAATCAAACTGTTATTCAGGCCTTTGGGGCTCACTGATTGGTATGCCGTATGGACTTACTTCAGAGCTTGGAACTGATTTGTGGACGTTTCCTTATGGCAATCATAATCAATACAGGGATTTAATTGCATACGAACAATTCACAACCAGTTCTAACATTGTGAGAAACGTATGGGATTTTGCCTGGGGGCCAATAAAGGATTGTAATAAAACGATTGAACTTTCGGTCAAATTAAAAGATGGTAATGCGAATGACATTAAAATTTTGGTTGCTGAAGCACAGTTTTTAAGGGCATATTATTATTCTGTATTAGTAGCGCAGTTTGGGAATGTGCCATTAATATTAACTGACGACCCTATAAAAAGCCTTACTCCGAAACGCAGTACCGTTGCTGATATTTATGGCCAGATTATTTCAGATTTAATAGCTGCATCTCAAAATCTGCCTGTACAGCCGTATCAGAACAATCTTCAGCGGGCTACTAAGAAAGCCGCGCTTGGTCTTCTTGCCCGTGTGTATGCGCAGGGAGCTGGAGAGGGATTGAGTGAGGGAGGAAAATCTTATTGGGTACGTGCCAAGGAGGTAGCAGTTGATTTAATTACCAATAAAGCTCAGTATGGTGCTACTTTGTACGGTGATTTTTCGAGTGTATTTGCGTCTGCCAACAATCGAAATAATGCTGAAGCTTTGTTTACTGCTTACGGACTCAATCCCTATGACCCATCATACAATATTTTCACAGGTAACACGAAACCCAATCTTTACCTTCACTTTTATCCAAAGTTTGATGATGCTTTCGGAACTTCAGACGTTTTCAAAAGAGGTGTAAACTCAAATACTTCCAATGCGTATTACGGACGTTTGAACCAACAATTTATTGCCCCTACTAAATATCTGATTGATTGCTTTAATGCAACCTATGATAAGCGATGGGAAAATACATTTGCTACGGCATTTACAAACTATTCGGGAGAACAGGCGAAGGCTAGCCTTGGAACCAGTGTTCCTAGTCCGGCGAATGTAACGTATGCTGCCGCGACGGTTACCCTTACACCTGCCATGTGCACCAAATATGGTATACATCCTTCCCATGCAGGAGAAAAGATTTATCCTTATATCGATGTCAACGCAAAGAGTGCACCTACATTTGCTACCTGGCAATACATTCCAAAAGTATGGGAAAAGGGAGATCATTCAGGATCAATTTCAAACTTGAAGGATGTGGCAAACGCTAATGTGCATCCTTATCCGCTGGCTGCAGATGAGGACAGATTTTTCGCGTATTTGAGCAAAGATCCGCTTAGCGCTACCGAGAAAAGCGCCCGAAGATATGTAACAGTGAACATTGATGATCTGTTCGACATGTCAGATCCATCAGGCAGCACCTATAAATCCGTTACCTCGAATAATGGCTTGACTCCGTCAAGCCTTGCCAACCTGTTCCCTGCTATGATCAAGTTTAATCACAACTTCGACGGTGGATGGCTAGGCGGCAATTTCCAGCAAAAACTAGGTAATATTATGATTATGCGCATGGCAGAAGTCTATTTAATTGCAGCTGAAGCCACTCTTCGCTCAAATGGAGATGGAGCAGAAGCTGCCCAATATCTGAATGAATTGCGTAAACGTGCATGTAGAAACGCTTCCGACTTTAATGTAGGAACGGGAATGCAGTTAACTAATGCCACAATGAACGATGTTTTTGATGAATATGCCCGCGAACTTTGTGGTGAGTTTAACCGTTGGGCTCTTTTAAAGCGTAATAAAGCATTTGAAGCCCGATTAGCAACATACAATAGAAAAGCTTTTGTAAATTTTGCCGCTAAACACTATAATCGCCCTATTCCATTTGCCTTCCTGAATCAAATCAATAACGGAGATGAGTTTGGAAGTAATGGTTACTAGCAATATTTACGGGTAGCTGTATCGTCAGCTTGCAAATAGGGCTGTACAAAAGATCAGATAGTATTGAGAGAATAGAAATCTCGACAAAGAGGCTGCCTCACAAGGGCAGCCTCTTTGCGTTTTATAATGCTTTGGTTGTGATTTAGCTAAGGAAAGGAAGGTGGCGCTTGCGGACTGTTGTTATTGGCCTTGTGTCTTCCAATAGAACGCTAAACCTCATCAACCACATCATCAGCTATTTGAAATTGGGACTACCTTGTTTATGAGAGACGAACTGCTTTACAGGGGGAAATGATACAAATACTAAAATGTCATGCTAAAAAAGGCATTTACCCCCCTTTCTTGTGACTGTTTATCCCCTACAGTTTTGGTCAATCAGCCTTAATATTGTCTTTATAAACCAATTATAAAAACCAATTAACCAAGCACTAATTAGTAAAATACTAGTTGGGAAGGGTAAAGCAGCAATATTGTGAGCTGTGTAACAAACCTTTATTGTATCAGTTCGAGCTGGAGTCGAAAAGCGGAAAAGAAATTGTAATAGACAAAAACAGAGCGGATCAAGATCGGGGGCGACGGTGGGAATGTGTGAAAAGGAAAATCAATGTTCAAAAATGAGTTTACTAAGGATTTAATTTTTATAGGACTAACGTTCTATAACTCAACTGGTATGGGAACTAATTCCCAAGCTTTTAGCAATTAATTAACCAATTGCGTAACCAAAAAAATCAGGAAATTAAAAAAATACCCTTTTTATTAAGTGTCATTGTGACGTTTTAAGTTGCTGGCTATCAGTACTTCGTAAACAGTTCACGAATAACATCATCATAACCCAATAGTTGGAAATTTATTCACCCATAACAGCTTTTAAATAAAAACCAATTTATAGAAAACCAAAAATGCATCAGTTTAAAATTCCAAAAAATTGCCATAGACGGCTAACAGAGGTGAATCGATTAAAGATAAGATTAAAAGAAAGTCCAGGCATGGGGCAAGTTTAGATGTACTTATTATGAGGAAAGAAATATTTAACTTTTTAAAGAGGAACAGAATAGGGATCATTCTGCTACTCGTTCTGCTGCTTTCAAAAAGTGGCTTTGCACAGGAACAGGTTACAGTTCAGGGAGTTGTGCGTGATACCGTAAGTGGTTTACCTGGAGTTGTGGTAAAAGTAGTTGGAGAAAAAAATGGAGTAACGTCTGATGCGGTCGGAAGGTTCAAACTTGTTGCCGACAGGACAGCAACACTTTCTTTTTCCTTCGTTGGATTAAAAGCCAGGCAGATCAGCTTGCGCGATAAGAAGGTCGAGAAAGGTGTTATAGAATTGAACGTTCTGTTAAGCTCAGATAACACCGCTCTTGAAGAAGTCGCTATTACAGGGTTTGGTAATAAGCAAAAGAAAGCCAGCCTTGTTAGTTCCATCACTACCGTAAATCTGAAGGAGATGAAAACTCCCAGTTCTAACCTAACCAATGCATTAGCAGGTAAGGTTGCAGGTATCATATCGTTTCAAACGAGCGGCGAACCTGGTTTGGGAACAGATAACTCATCGTTCTTTATCCGCGGCCTGGCCTCATTTGGTACTGGCAAAAGAGATCCGCTGATCCTTATCGATGGAGTGGAGTCATCAGCTACAGATATGGCTCGTTTGCAAACAGACGATATTGCCGATTTCTCTGTACTGAAAGACGCAGCTGCAGCCTCTATTTATGGGGCCAGGGGAGCCAACGGGGTAGTTCTTATTAACTCAAAGCTAGGTAAAAGCGGTAAGCCAACGTATAACTTCAGGGTAGAAAACAAAGCTTCTAGTAATACGCAGAATTTCCAGCTTGCAGATAATATCACCTATATGAACCTGGCGAATCAGGCTGTGATAACCAGAAATGCTGAGGGGTTCGAACCTTATTCTCAATTCAAGATTACCAATACGGCGGACGGGGCAGATCCTAATCTATTCCCCAATAATAACTGGACAGACCGTTTAATTAAGGATTATACAGTTAATCAGAGTTACAATTTAAATATCAATGGCGGTTCTACAAGGGCGAGATATTTTCTAGCGGGTACCTTTAACCGGGATAATGGGATCCTTAAAGTTGACCCCATTAATAACTTCAACAATAATGTTCGCTTAAACAATTACTCTATCCGCTCTAACGTAGATTTCGATCTTACGAAGTCTACTGTGATAATCGTGCGGATGTATGGACAGTTTGATGATTATAACGGCCCAATAGGAACAAATAACAGAAGCGGCGGTGCAACAACATTCGATAATGCTTTAAGGTCAAATCCTGTAATGTTCCCGGCTACGTATCCGCAGTCAAAATTACAGTATATAGAGCACCCTCTGTTCGGATCGTCAAAAACCAAAAATCTGGATGGTTCCTTTAGTCCTTTCCTATATGTAAATCCATATGCAGAGATGGTGAAAGGTTACCAGGTGTATAAGACCTCTAACCTTGCCCCACAGTTGGAAATAAAGCAGGACCTTGGAATGTTAACACCAGGTTTGAATGCCAGGGCAATGGGCTATTTAAGGAGAATATCGCATTTTAGCGCAAACCGCGAATATTCTCCGTTCTATTACCAGGCACTTATTGATCCTACAGATCAGTCTTACCAGCTGACGGCTTTAAATGACGGAGGATTGAATTCGGCAGGTACGCCTGGCCGGGAATATCTTAACTATGTACCAGGTGGCGGCGCGATAGATTCAAGGCTTTGGCTGGAAGGAAGTCTAACGTATGATCGTACGTTCAAAGAAAAGCATGCCCTTGGTGGTATGATGGTTACGTATATGTCTAATTACGAGGGTAATGGAGGAGACTTTATTGGGTCTTTACCTGGACGAAATACTGGGGTATCCGGCAGGTTTACCTATGGGTACGACAACCGTTACATGGCCGAGTTTAACTTCGGTTACAATGGGTCTGAACGTTTTGATCAGTCTCACCGATTTGGATTTTTTCCATCAGCTGGTATAGGCTACAGGATTTCCAACGAGAAGTTTTTTGAACCGTTGAAACCGGTTATCAGTAACCTAAAATTACGTGCAACCTACGGAATTGTTGGGAACGATGCCATAGGGCCTGCTGGCGACCGGTTTTTCTATTTATCGGATGTTAATTTAAATAACCCGGCCTATGGAGCTGTATTCGGAAGGAACGATGGCGCACCCACATCATCCAAGAGTGGAATAAGTATTTTCCGTTATGAAAATGCAAATATCACTTGGGAAAAGTCCAAACAATTGAATCTTGGTATCGATCTGGGTATTGCCAATAGTGTAGATATCGTTTTAGATGTATTTAAACAAAAAAGATCTCAAATCCTGCAAAGGATTCAGAGCATTGACAATGCCTCTGGTTTAGCGGTTTCTCCTTATGCAAACTCTGGCGAAGCCGAGGTAAAAGGTATTGACCTTTCGGTTGCTTACCATAAAAACTTTACAAAAAATTTCTGGACCAATACAAGGGGGACATTTACATTTTCTTCAAGTAAGCAAGTAAAAGTAGACGAAATAGCCTATGGTAGCTCGCTTTCTCACTTATCAAGAGTAGGATACCCTATTAATCAGGGATTCGGATACATTGCTGAAAGACTGTTTATCGACGATGCTGAAGTGGCAAACTCTCCAATCCAACAGGTTGATCCTGGTAATAGGGTTCCGGTTAGAGCTGGTGATATCAAGTACCGCGACATCAATAACGATGGAAGGATCAATAGCGATGATAAAGTCGCCATAGGCTATCCGAACCAGCCTCAGATCATTTACGGTTTCGGTTCAACATTGGGATACAAAAAGTTCGATTTCAACTTTTACTTCCAGGGATCTGCCCGCTCTTCGTTTTTTATCGACCCGGGGGCAATCCAGCCTTTCGTTCAGTCAGCCGGCTACCAGTCAGGTTTGCTCCAAACCATTGCTGACGACCATTGGTCAGAAACCAACAGAAACGTTTATGCTTTCTGGCCTCGTTTAAGTGCTGAATATAATGCAAACAATAATCAGCCTTCTACCTGGTGGTTGCGTAACGGAAGCTTCTTGAGGTTAAAACAAGTAGATATGGGGTACTCGTTCACCAATCTTAAAAAGATAGCTGTTAAAAATGCCAGGTTATACTTTTCTGCAACCAATTTGTTTGTCATGAGCAAATTTAAAATCTGGGATGTAGAGATGGGTGGTAATGGCCTGGGTTATCCCATTCAATCAATTTACAGTTTAGGGCTTCAGGTGAATTTATAATAAAATGCTGAATAACATGGAAAAGCAATTCCTTCAAAAATATCATACAAATACCGGCGGGAGCTTATTGAATAAACTGCGCTCAATGCCTTTCAAAAAAACGCTGCTGGTCGGGGCTTTGGCGCTTACGGTATGTGTAACGAATACCTCCTGTAAAAAATTTCTGGACGTAGTTCCGGATAATACATCGGAGATAAAGCACGCCTTTAAAATTCGTAACGAGGCTGAGAAATACCTATATACCTGCTATTCATTTCTTCCTAAAGACGGAGATGGCTGGTTTAACGTGGGGATGTTCGCCGGCGATGAAATGTGGTTGCCGCAAAATGACCTGGCGCATTGGCATAATGCCTTTCGGATTGCCCAGGGGCAGCAGAATAAAAGCGACCCCTTGTTTGACGAATGGACCGGCCTTAGAAAGGGAAACGGCAACTTTAATGCGCACCTGAAAATATTTATGGCTATTCGTCATTGCAATATTTTTATCGAAAATATGCAGGATCTGACCAAAGTTCCTGATATAACGTTAACCGAACGTGAGCGATGGATTGGAGAGGGCATGTTTTTGAAAGCATTCTACCACTATTATTTATTAAGAATGTACGGCCCAGTTCCAATTATCGATAAAAACGCTGCAGAAGATGCAACAGGTGATGAGTTGTATTACAAACGTATGCCTGTTGATGATGTGGTAAACTACGTGTCAGATCTTTTGGACCAGTGCCTGGAAAAAGTTCCCACCACAATTTCCCAGGAGAATACCGAGCTTGGACGGATAGATAGGAACATCGTATTGGCGGTTAAGGCAAAATTGTGGCTACTGGCAGCCAGTCCCTTATTTAACGGAAATCCGGACTATGCTGGTTTTAAAGATAAAGAGGGGGTAGCCCTGTTCAATCCGACCTTCGATCCAACTAAATGGGAAAAGGCCAGGGATGCAGCAAAAGCAGCTATAGTTGCAGCGGAAGCTAATGGACATTTCTTATACCGGTTTAACGATGTTGGCTTTAAGTTTAGTGATACCACCAAAAAGCAGCTGAGCATCAGGAATGCCATCACCGCACGGTGGAACCCGGAAGTTATTTGGGGACTTTCTAACAGCTATTTTATAAATGAAGCGCTTTGCATGCCAGCAATGGCAAGAGGCAGAAATACAGACAGGTTTCAGTTGATGGGCGTTTGGGGTGCCCCTGTAAAAATTGCAAAGATGTTCTATACCAAGAACGGTGTGCCTATTGAGGAAGATAAAACTCTGAATTTTAATAATTATACAGAGGTTAAGACCGCTGGTGTTTCAGACAGGTTCAATATCGAACAAGGATACCAGACCGCACGGCTTAACTTCGACAGGGAACATCGTTTTTATGCCGATCTGGGTTTCGATGGTGGTATCTGGTACATGAAAGATGCTAATGATCAAAAGAATGACGTTGATAATCGGTTTTACGTTCAGGCAAAAAATGCAGAGAGGTCAGGGTTCGGGCATTTTACGAACTGGAACCATACCGGATATTTCATCAAGAAGCTGGTTAACTGGGAGTCGACTACTAATGGCCAAAATCAGGGACCTTCCTGGAAAGGCTATCCATGGCCAGAAATCAGGCTTGCCGACCTTTATTTGATGTATGCTGAAGCGCTTAATGAAGTTGAGCCAGGATCAGCAACAGCTATAGAATATTTAGATAAGATCAGAGACCGGGCTGGTTTGAAAGGGGTGGTTGAATCCTGGTCTAATTATTCAAGTAATGCCGGTAAGTACACTACCCAAGCCGGCTTGAGGCAGATCATTCAGCAGGAAAGGCTAATAGAACTTGCGTTTGAAGGGCAGCGGTTCTGGGATTTAAGGAGATGGAAACTGGCAGCCGAAGAGCTAAATAAAGACATTACAGGCTTTAATATCCTGGGCAAAACAACCGAAAACTATAATGTAGAGCGTTTTATCTTCAGTCAAACCTTTATTGCTCCACGCGATTATCTGTGGCCAATTGGTAACCATGATACACGCAGAAATCCAAAATTGGTAGAAAACTTAGGTTGGTAATTAAAATCGATTAACAATGAAAATATTCGGTAATAAACTATATATCGCGCTCTTTTTGGCAATTTTTGCAGGCACAGCCTGCGATAAGGAGTTAGAGTTTAGGTCGCCATTGGGCACAGATGGATCGGTGCCCGGCCAGGTATCAGAAACTAAAGTAATAAGCCTTCCGGGTAAAGTGAAAATTACCTACAAGGTTCCAACAGACCCTAACCTGGCTTATGTTAAGGCGGAGTTCCAGCTAAAATCGGGGGAGATGTTCGAAACAAAAACGTCTGTTTACAATGACACGCTAACGGTTGAAGGCTTTGCCGATACTCTGGAACATGAAGTTAAGCTTTATTCGGTAAGTAAGAGTGAAGTGGCTTCGGCCCCAATCACCATAAACGTGAAAGCTTTAGAACCTCCTTTTTTAGAGGTATTTAAGAGTTTAAAAATTGTAAACGCTTTTGGCGGCTACAATTTGCTGGCGCAGAATACCGCCAAAGAAAGTATTGCCATCCTTGTGATGAAACGGAATGACTTTAAACAATTTGAGGTTGATAATTTCAGAAGTGTTAGGACCCGCGTTGAAGAGGTTATTTCAAAAATTAGAGGATTAGATACCGTAAACCAGGAAATGGCGGTTTTTGTGAAAGATAAATGGGGCAACTGTTCAGATACTATTTACACAACCATTAAGCCCATTTTCGAGCAGCAATTTTCCCCGCAGAATTTCAGAGGGTATGTATTGCCTGGCGATGCCCCGCAAGTGTATAATGGCGCCCGTTTGGAGTATGCCTGGGATGGTCGCTTAGGTTGGCCATGGACAAGCTTTACCCACCAGATAGATGGAGGACCAAACCCTCATATGATTACGTTTGATATGGGCATTAAGGGGAAAATCAGTCGGATCTATATTCGCCCGTTCCCGGAAGGAACACGTTATTATTACTTAACCACCATGAAACGGTTTGAAATTTATGGTTCCGTAAGTCCTTCTGTAAATGGAAGCCTTGATAATTCCTGGACATTGCTTGGCACCTTTGAAAATAAGAAGCCGTCAGGCCTTCCATATGGTAATGACAGCGCGGATGATCAGGCAATAGCGGCGGCAGGCTTTAATTATGAAATAGATGTGACTAAGCCAGAAGTGAGGTACATCCGAGTGCGATGTCTTGAAAATTTTGCGGGAGGTACGGCCCAAAGTATCAACGAAATAAAGATTTTTGGTTCACCGGCTAAATAATTAGGGACTGATAATATAAACGAAGGATATAAAAGCATATCAATTTCATGATTATGAAAGGAAAATTATTAATAACAGTAAAAGCAGTGTTTGTCTTGATCTGTGTTGGCGGCATGCTTAGTTCCTGCACAAAGTGGGATGAGTTTAAAAAATATACAGAGGAAGGGGAGATCGTTTATTCAGGTAAGCTGGATTCGGTTAAGATACTTACCGGAAACGGAAGGATAAAAATTAAGGCGCAATTACCTGCTGATCCCAATATCGTTAAAGCCAAAGTATTTTGGAATAACATGACAGATTCTGTCGAAATTCCAATAGACTTAAGTAAAGGCAGGGCTTTCGAGCAAATCTTACCGATGTCTGAGGGGCTGAAAAGCTTCTCCCTTTATACCTATGATGCGAAAGGGAACAAGTCTGTACCTGTTAATGCAACAGGTACTGCGTTGGGAAGCAGGTATCAAAGTTCTATTGCCAATCGGGTAGTAACCAGCGCTGTGACAATTAATACTACAACAACCATTAATTGGGTTACAGCAGAGGTTTCGACTAATCCAATATTTACTGAATTAAATTACGAGTCTTCTGCCGGGCAGAAAACAATTAAAGTTCCGGTAAGCCAGGATGTGACTGTAATCGCTGATGTAGCTTCTGCCGCTAAAACATTTACTTACAGGACCGCTTATCTTCCACCCAATAGTATAGATACGTTCTATACTAGTATTCAAGAAGTGAGTGCCTATAGAGATGTAACCAGCCTTTATTTAAGTAACACCGGCCCTTTTACAAGAGCTACCTTAAGTGGTAGATGGGGAACGCTTGCCGCTCCCTGGATTACAAACGCAGCAGCCCTAAATAAGGGCGGTGTAAACGGTGGTTATACTAGTGACGATGGTGGTGCTATTAATTGGGAAACTTATAATAATGACCCTGTTATAAACGGGATAGTGTATCAGCCAACATCCATTCCGCTACCGGCAGGAAATTATTTTGTTTCATTTGACGAATTTTCGGAAATTCAAACTAACTCTTCTGTTTATTGTGTGGTTGCAGCGGGAGGAAACGGTATACCTATCCTTGCTAATCTTTCTACTGCGTTAGGTTCCCGGGCTCTTTTTAATGGTGCTGTTGTTGGTACTAATGCTCCAAATGTAACCGATACCAGAACTTTCAACTTCACACTTACTACTGCGCAAGTTGTTTCGATTGGATTTTTAGGAAATCTGGCCGCAGCCCCTAGAGGTAATTATTTTCGGGTTAAAAGTATAAAGTTATTTAGTAATAATTAAACTTCTTTGATTGTATACCAAGTAAGCCCCAAATTTAGTGGGGCTTACTCGGTTACTACTAAAAACTCATAAAATCACGTTTACAATTGCCACTGCAAAGAAAGTTTCTTTAGGCTTTGTGGGGACGTTGACCAGCTACGGTGGTGGCAGAGGTACGTTCTGGCTTACCCGTAAATTTCGTAACCTTAATTCATAAAGCTGGCGGGAATCCCATCCGCCAGCCTATTTAAGCTCAAAATTGAAAGAAGATTTTGAGCATCGAGTCCATGAGCATTGTCTTTCCCGTAGCAATGCAATTTCTTATCTGGGTTGTGATGTAGTTTTTATTTCCTGAAAGCTTCCCGCTTCTGATTTGATTCTTCCATTAAGACCTTACTGAATCCCCTTAGATAAAATATAAGTGTTGAGACGACATTTACTTTATATCTCGCCTTAATAGAGTCATCTTTGTATCAATGGGCTTATAACCAGGCTTTTCTATAGTTGAATTTATTGATGCCGAGCTGAATAATCGCCGATTTACGTAATTTTGAATAACATTTAGGGCTCAATAGCGTAAACCAGCGAAATGAAGGTGCTTGCATAATTTCAACCTTTGAAAAGTATTTTTATTGTCCCCTTGCCTTGACGGCTAATCACAATCAATTATATAGCAAATAAGTTTTCTGATGAGAAGATTCTTCTTTTTCTTTCTCTTGATGGCGTCCAGCCTAAGCGCCTGGTCTCAACCTTTTAGCGATAACAGGAAATTTCATTATGGCCAAAAAGATGGTTTATCATTTATTCAGGTAAATAGCATTTCACAAGATAGCCGGGGATTTATCTGGATTGCTACAGCAGATGGATTGAACCGTTTTGACGGAACAAGCTTTAAGGTTTTCAGGAATGAGAAAGGCAATGAACATAGTTTGAGCAACAATTATGTTCAGTCTGTGTATGCCGATAAGAGCGGCAGGCTTTGGGTTACGTCAAGAGAAGGCTTGAATTTATATAACTCAAAAACCGGAGGGTTCTTAAAATATCGTTTCACTGAGGGAAGCCCTTCAGATCCCAGGAATGACATCATTAATATCAGCGAAACTACCGACGGGAATTTATGGCTTGCCACCAGCTATGGCTTTTATCACTTCAACAGTAAGACAAAGCAATTTATCGATTATACTATGCACGAATTACCTGCTCTTTCCAGTAATTCGGTACAAAAAGTCTTTGAAGACAGTTATGGCTTACTTTGGGTGGGTATGCAGGATAAAGGTTTAGCTGTGTTTGGGGTAAAAAACGGGAAGGTAAAAACACCCGTAAAGTTTCCGCATACTATCAAAAACTGCCGTGTGAACGATATATGTGAAGATAAGGCAAAAAACATTTGGATTGCTACATCGGAAGGGCTTGTTATTTTTAACCGAAAGGCAAACAGGTTTGCTACACTAAAGGGTTCCAGCTACAATTTAAAAAGTAATATTTTTTTATCGGTAATAGAAGACCGCCAGGGAGGGTATTTGGTTGGTATCCAGGACGGTGGATTATATAGAGTGACCCAGGGACGCAGTTCATCAACATATTCATTTGAGCTTATAAAGGGAGAAAATGGGCTGGCATTAACAAGCCGGTCGGTGTCGGCCATTTATCAGAGTAAGGATAACAGTGTATGGCTGGGCACCCATGGTGACGGCTTGTATCTGATAAGCAATGCTAAGGTTCAGTTTAAGAAGTTTCAAAAGGTGCAGGCTGATGGAAGTTCTGTGAGATATTATGGAATATGTCAGGACAGCAAAGGAAACTTGTGGCTTGGTACAGACGGCAGTGGAATTTACAAAACAAGGCCTTCTGGTGAAATCCTGAAACATTATCAGGCCGATGGCCGTCCGGGAAGCATACCTGATAATGCCGTTCTTTCTGCGTGTAAAGACAGTAAAAATCGCCTTTGGTTTGGTAGTTATCAGAAAGGGCTTTTTGTTTATAATGAGGCCTCCGATAGTTTTAAATCCTTTAAGTCCAGTAGGGCAGATACTCAAAGTTTAGGAGGAAACGACATACGAGTTATATATGAAGACTCCAGGCATCGTATTTGGATAGGAGGCGCTGATGCTGGATTAAATTTGTTTAATGAAAGCACTCAAACATTCAGCCGCATTAATAAAAGTAATAGCAATATTAATTCGAATGACGTTCGTGCTTTGGCAGAAGACAGTAAAGGAGACCTATGGATAGGGACTTTCGGCGGTGGGCTCAATTATTTTGATGTTTCGAAACGTAGTTTTAAGCAGTTTTTCCAGGCACAGAAAGAGAAAGAAATTATCTCAAATAATATCGTGTCAGCCTTATACCTGGATAGCAGAGGGCAATTATGGATTGGAACTGACGGCGATGGATTGGTGATCTATAATACGAAGAATCAAAAGGTTAGGGCAATCAATGAGAAAAACGGACTTGCAAACAATACAATAAGTGCAATACTTGCCGAAAGTGATGATGTTATATGGGTGAGCACCAATAAGGGTATTAGCCGAATTGCGGCCAGGGAAGGTAGAATAAACAATTATAATAGCTCGGATGGCTTGCAGGAAGGGACTTTTCCGGAAGGATCTGCATTGTACAACAAGGAAGCGAGTTTCATGGTGTTTGGCGGTTCAGAGGGCTGGAATATTTTCGACCCGGCAAAGGTAATACCAGGTAATTCTCATTCTCCGCTTCTAATCACCGGGTTAAAATTGTTCGATAAAAACAAGAACGGTACTGAGGAAATTAAAGATATCACAGAACTCGATGAAATAGAGTTAAGGCCAGACCAGCCTGTTTTTTCTCTGTACTATGTGATGCTCGATTATGCATTCCCCGAAAAGGGTGAATTCGCTTATAAACTGGAAGGGCTTGATAAGGATTGGAACTACGTTAAAGACCAGCATTCAGTTACTTACCGGTATTTGGATCCCGGTACGTATACTTTCAAGGTGAAGGCAGCCAATCATGACGGCATTTGGGCTTCAACTTATTCCAGTATCCTGGTGAAGGTGCTGCCTCCATGGTATAAAACCTGGTGGGCCTATTTTTTTTACGCTTGTTTTGTGGCCGGAGCCATTTATGCCTATGACCGTTACCGAATCGAACAAGCCAGATTAAAATATGAAATCAAAGCAGCTCATTTTGAAGCAGAAAAAGAAAAGGAGATCCATAAAAAGAAGATAAGTTTCTTTACCAGTATTTCGCACGAGTTTAGAACCCCACTAACCTTAATAATCAATCCTTTGAAGGAAATGCTGTATGAAAAAGGAAAAGAAGAAGGAAATGTGTCAACGGAAGGCCTCACGGTGGTTTACCGCAACGCCCGGCGCCTGCTGAGTTTGGTTGATCAGCTTTTATTGTTTAGAAAATCAGAGAATGAAAGCGAACGCTTAAAGGTTGTAAAATTGAATATTGCCAGCGTTTGCCAGGAAGTTTTCCTTTGTTTTACCCAGCAAGCTCGCTTGCAGAATATTGACTTGACTTTTACTACCACTAGTGATGATATAGAGCTCTTTGCAGATCGGGAAAAAATAGAAATTGTGTTGTTTAACCTGATATCCAACGCCCTTAAATATACGCCGCCTAAAGGCCGTGTCCATGTGGAATTAACTGAAAGTGCTCAGGAGGTCATTGTACAGGTAAAAGATACAGGCGCCGGAATTCCCACCAGCGTCGGCGAAAAACTTTTCGAACAGTTTTATCAGGTAAGTAATGCGAATATCCCTTCTAAAGGAGGGTTTGGCATAGGACTTTACCTCGTAAAAAGTTTTACCGAAGCACATCACGGCAAGGTGAGCTATACAAGCCAGTTAGGGGAGGGAACAACATTTTTCCTTAATTTGAAGAAAGGAAAAAATCATTTTGCGGATAATGTTATTGTTGAAGAATTTACCAAAATATCTGCTTTTCTTGAGGAGTTGATTGAAGAATCAAAACCAATTACTGCGCAAGCGGAATCTATTAAAGATCAAAAAAGAGCTGCCGATTTATATTCTGAAATAAAAACGATATTAATTGTTGACGACAATGCACAGATCAGGCGCTATATAAGGCAGCTATTTGACCAGGAGTTTGAAGTACTCGAAGCTGACAATGGCGCGGCAGGCTTAGATATGATCAAAAGGAATATGCCTGATGTGGTAATCAGTGATATTATGATGCAGGAATTGAGCGGCATAGAACTATGTTCGCTGGTTAAGGAAGATCCTGCTTTAAGCCATATCCCGATTATTTTACTAACAGCAAGTACTTCCGTTGAGGTTAAGTTAAAAGGCATTGAATGTGGTGCGGAAGATTTTATCACCAAACCATTCGAAAAGGAAATTCTGGTTGCGCGGGTGTCAGGCATTCTAAAAAGCAGAAATAATCTTCAGAAATACTTCTACAACCAGATCACTCTCCAGCCAGACAATTCCAAGATTTCTCCTGAGTATAAAGAGTTTCTGGATAGATGTATTCAAATTGTTGAAGAGCACTTAACCGACCCCGATTTTGGTACTAAAAAACTCGGCGATAAAATAGCTATGAGCAGGACTAAGCTCTACCTGCGAATAAAGTCTGTGTCAGGGCAGTCTGCAAATGGTTTTATCCGGTCGATCCGCTTACGTAAGGCAGCAGAAATCTTTGTTTCTACCGATGCAACAATTTCGGAAGTGGCTTATATGGTTGGTTTAAAGGATGTCAAGTATTTCCGGGAGCAATTCAATAAGCTGTTTGGTATGAATCCATCCGAATATATAAAACGGTATAGAAGCCAGTTTAATTCCAGTATACAATTAAAGAGAAAGTAAAGTAGAAAGCCGGATTCTAGCACGATTCGTTGAAAGTCGCAATGCTATTAAATTAAGCGATTTGTTCCGCGTGGGTTGACCTTTCTCTCCCGCTCCGAAGGAGTCCTTTGGACTGGGAGAGATGCCGAAGGCAGAGTGGGTAACACGCTTTACAGGATTTTTCGCTTGCTATTTCCTTATTAATAGCATTGCGTACCTACGGCACGCAAAATCGTTTATCATTAAATTTTTCTACCGAACATTCCTATCGTGTGGACACAAATTAAATCGCTATAATTCTCCTCTTGTTCGAACGACTAGCATAGCATGTTCTGCTACCAGGCAAGCCTGAAAGGCTTGACTCTAAGCAACCACGGGTGAAACCCGTGGTTATGCCCCATCGAAACAAGCCTGAAAGGCTTGACCCCGTGTGGTTTAGAAAATGTGTCCACACGATAGGAACATTCTGGACACCTACGGCGCATGTACATGACTTGGATCTTATTTTGACACCCAATCCCGAGAATTGGTTAAATTACCCCCTGTGTTTGGTCAATTGATTACCCTTGAGGCGTTTTTTTTGGCGGTATATTAGTGTCAATCTTTCGCTAGAAAGGGAGGCTTATTAATTAATGTGGGATGAAATTGTTTAAAGAAAGTGGGAAATACCAGATAGAACTTTTCGAAGAGGTTCCGGCTATAAACTGTAGAGTTTATAGAATATACCAGGAAGGAGAGTTTTACGATTGTATTTTGGAAATTGATGGAGTTTTTGAACTGGTAAGTAATTACCATCGTGAGAAGTGGGTTTTTGATCAACTGGTGGAATTTATTCAGGAGAGTTTTGCAAGACTGATACAATAATCTGATCCATTGCTTCTGCGCCAAACCATGCAAGTGCTATTTGAGCAGCCACACGAACTCGCTTAATCATATCGGCTTTCTTTGCAGGCCTATGCAACTCATGCTTATATAGCCAGGGTCAGATACTTACAATCCCATATTTCCAATTTTCTTTTTTGCATTACTTGTCCTTCAGAAGATTATAACAGCCTTTCATTTAGTCGTTCAGCAGGAATTAAAATAATAAGGTTATGCGGTTTGCACATTGATCCTTTGGGCACGGCAGCTGCGCCCAAAGGACATTTGAAATAACTGATTTCGATGTTGTTTTTGATAAACGATTTTTCCCTGTAGATAAAAAACTCTGCAAGTCCATTCGTAAATCGTAACAACCAAATCGTAACTTAAAAAGATGTGGCTAAGCCAGCGTAAAAATTCCTGGTTGAAGCAGCATTGTAATACCTACCCCCGACAGCGTTTAAATCATATCCCAGGCTATATTTCTTATTGAGGAGATTATTAGCACCAGCAAAAAGCCGGAAATTAGATTGGAATAGCTTGTAGCCCCAGCTTGCCTTTATATCCACAAGGTGACAATTTTTAGAATAGACAGTATTGGCATCATTAAGGGGTAAAGATGATGTGTAGTTGTGCTGCAGAAAGAGGCTTATTTCTTTCGATAACCCCGCCGAAACCGAGCTTACAATTACATTTTTGGGCACACCGGTTAAGCGCTTACCCGAGAAATTTGTACCCTCATTTACATAATCAGAAAAATTAAACAGACTTAATGTATAGCTATTTCGAAGCTGTAAATTTTTAAAGAAACCTGTATTTCTTGAAAGTATGTTAGCGATAATTTCAGATTCTATTCCTTGCTGTTTGGTTCCCCCAGCATTAATGTAAAAATCGGTATCATTAACTTTAACCGCTCTAACTATTGCATCTTTTAAGCTATAATTGAAATATACCGCATCCCAATAAAGCCTGTTTTTCCATACTGATAAACGAAAACCGGCTTCACGGTTCCAGCCTTTTTCGGCTTGTATACTGTTGTTTATTGTCTGGTTTGAAGGATTAACTTCCTCTAATGTAGGTGGCGAATACCCTCTGCTAATAGAGGCTCTTACAGATAACGAGGGGTTAAGCAAGTAGGAGGCAGCCAATCTGGGCATCAGTTCGTTATTAAACCTACGGTTAGGCAATGACATTTCTTTAGGGAAAAAACTTTCGTAAGCGTAGCGATAAAGGTTTACACTTACTGCAGATTCAACAAAAAGCTTTTGAGTTGGATTGATGGAAAAATGGATAAAACCGAAAGCCTGCCGGGCTTGCAAATAATCGGAATTTTGCAACGTATCTCTTTTACCCAAATCATTCCTATAGGTATCCTTATCAAGCCTGGTTTGTTGCATCTCTAAACCTGCTTGTAATTTCCAGTCCAGAATCTCATTTCCTGATAATTGAGCAAAGGTTCGCAGTCCCAGGGATTTTTCTTTTCTCAATTCATAATTTCTGAAAGTCGGATTTTTAAAATCAGTACCGGAAGCGGTGAATGAAACCACATGCTTAAAATTCCTGGTAAATTGATATTCATGAGAAAGCCCCCCAAGGAAGGTTTCATTGTAAATTGTTGCCTGTTGTGCTATGGCACCAGCACTGGGTCCGGATGTGGGCCTTGCAGCTCTGGGATTTATATTGAATTGTTGTAATGTAAGCCCTCCCGGAGTTTCGTAGCTTAAATCAGAATATAACACTATTGCCTTTAACTTACCGGCTGCGGAATATGCCCATTGGGGCAGTACATGGATATATTTTCTATCCAGGCTGCTGTTTTCGCGATAACCATCCGAACGCTGATAAGCCTGGTTAATCCCAATCTGAAAATTTTTCCATTGATTTTGCAGAGACACCTTTTCGTGAAATAGGCCATACGACCCACCAGTTATACTGGCAGACAGCATAGAACTATCTTTGTTACTAGCTGATGGATGAATTAAAACAACGCCACCCGAATTTGCCCCATAAATACTTCCTTCCGGCCCTTTAATAATTTCTATTCCCGAAGTACTTCCGGCATCCAGCAGATTTAAATAGGTGTTTCCTCCTGCATCAGTAAGCATAAAATTATCCATGTAAATTTTTACATTCCGGATTCCAAAAGGCGAACGAAGTAAACTGCCACGAATAGATAAACGGTAACTACCCGGCGAACGTTCTTCCATACGAACTCCTGCAGAAGTATTGATAGCTGAAACCAGACTAAAATTTTGATGATTCTCAAGTATTGTATTTCCAATAATGCTCACCGAGGCTGGCGATTTTAGTAAAGGCTGTTCAGAAAAATAGGCTGTAACAGCTACTTCCTTTAACAAACTAGAATCAGCTTTTTGCTGGCTTTTAGCTTGAAAGGCATTTAAAACGATAAATAATGCTAATAAAAATTTACGCATGATGATATTCAAAGAATTGTGATAGGGGATGCCCCTTAACAATTAAAAATTAGAGATCTGTTCTGTACAGCCTTTTGTATCCGATAGATATTTAATAGCAGCTTTTAAGGTTTGGGTTCGGGCTTGAGGTGTTGGCTTAACAACTAATACTGGAATGAAGTGGATTTTATACATGTGTGTCTGTTATTTAAGAGCATTTCTAAAGCGTTTTCCCTTTCTTCTCCCCAAAGAAGGCCTAAAGTTGGATAAAAATCGATCTATTAGAAAAGCATTCAAATGTAGTTTATTTTTATTCAACTTTGTTGAATGGCGGATGAAAGCGAATGAAATTTCAAAAACAAAGACAACTGAAGTGCGGAAACAAAGAAAGTAAACTGGTTAAGTAGGTGGTTTGGATAGTGCAATTGAGCGGGGTATTCTGTTGGTATTTGGGTGGATTATTATTCTTAAAGAGTGTTTAGAGCTAATATTTAAGGCTTTTGAGGTCGATACTGGAATTTAAACGGCAAAACTGTTCAGTGGAGATTTCACGCATTGGCATTATTATAGCATATCCCTTACTGACTCTACTTCTACCCCTAATAGCCTTCACTGCAAGGCTTTTCTTTTTTACAATGGACTATGCAATTTGCCTCGATACTTCCCGCCTCGAAAGTTTGGTCATCGAAACATTGGAAAATGGCGGCAGGAGAATAGGTGGGTATGGTTTAAAGGAACCGCGCTTCAATAGCGGAATTGTCGGTTTACACCAAATCTTCCTTTAAATAAAGCAGGTTGCTAAGATGTAATATAAGACTCAATTACAGGCATGCTTTTTATTTGCTTGCATGCTTTATGATCTAAAGGCTTTTCAAGGTATCTGATTATTTGCGGATACTCGGCCGCTTTTTCATAATCTTCCTGGTCTACAGAAGAGGTAACAATAACAACTAAAACCCTATCAGCATAAGGTTTATCTTGAATAGAATCTAAAAATTGCCAGGCGTTCATTTCAGGCATGTTAATGTCAAGAAGTATTAAATAATGATCAAGGGGGCTATCATAAGAATTTAGATAGTCAAAGGCCGTCTTTCCGTTCTCAAAGCCAATTGGGGCTGAGGATAGGCCATTCTCCTGAACCAGTAAATTGTGCAGAAAAACGAAGATTTCATCATCATCTACCACTAAAACTTTCAAACTCATTTTGATCAATTTTTACGTTATCTGTCTTGCCCACAATACCCCTTATTATTTTGTCAAGCTCTTCAGCCGATGATAATACATGGTTTAGAAGCTGCTGATTTGTATCGGGTTGTTCCTTAATGCAGTTAATTAATCCCATTAGCCGGGCAAGTGGGGCTCTAACAACATGAGACTGCATCCAGGCGATTTCCTGAAGCTTTTTATTCTGATTCTCAATTGCTTGGATGTGTTTTGTACGTTCTGTGATATCAGTAGCTAGTACCAAACGTACTTCTTTACCATCAAAGTGAACAACATTACTTTCGATATTTACATAAATAATCTCTTGGTTTTTTTTTATGTGCCTGTATACTTTTTGGAAATAGTGTTTGGTCTTTTTATTTTCACTTACATCTTCTTCAAGCATCGTTA
>Ga0307408_100000614_pt1 | contig 30397 bp, 27 predicted proteins | sample 322Cmetagenome_FD_202116 | JGI IMG/M metagenome (GOLD analysis project Ga0307408, IMG submission 202116) | Maize rhizosphere microbial communities from greenhouse at UC Davis, California, United States - 322HYB-C-3 | ecosystem: Host-associated > Plants > Roots > Rhizosphere > Soil | place...
GTCAGGGTCACAGCGTGCCGCTGACGGGGCACGACGAGTACGAGGCGGAGACGTTCTTCCCGATGCTCGGGATGGCGATCCGGGTCCTGGGCCCGGGCGAGCCGAGCACGACGTACCACTGGGAGACCGAGCAGGAGGACTTCCTCGTCCTCGCCGGGGAGGCCCTGCTCATCGTCGAGGGCGAGGAGCGACGGGTGAAGCAGTGGGACTTCGTGCACTGCCCGCCCGAGACGAAGCACGCATTCGTCGGCGCCGGCGACCGCCCGTGCGTCCTGCTCTGCGCGAGCTCGCGGCAGTTCCAGAAGGGCGGCCCGTGGGGCTTCTACTGCTCCGACGAGACCGCCGCCCGCCACAACGCGAGCTCGCCCGAGGACACCCAGGACGGCGAGGTCGCCTACGCGCGCTTCGCGCCGGCGCGCGAGACGCGCTACCCGGACGGCCTGCTGCCGGGGTAGCGCCCTCGGCCCCCCCCCCCCCCCCCGGGCGGGGGGGGGCGCGCCGCGGCGGGCCCCCGCGGGGGGGGCGGGGGGGGCCCCCCCCGGGGGGCGGGCCCCCCCCCGCCCTACGCCCGCACGGCCAGCATCACGGCATAGGCCTTGAACACGGCGGTCGCCGGCTGGCCCACCGCCAGCTCCAGCCCGTCCACCGCGTCATTGGTGACGCTGGCCGTGACGACTGCCCCGCCCGGCAGCGTCACGCCGACCAGCGACGACACCGCGCCGCGCTCGATGCGCGACACGGTGCCGGCGAGCTGGTTGCGGGCCGAGAGGCGATAACCGCCGAAGTCCGTCACCAGCACGACCTCGCTGCTCTTCACGAGGGCCAGCGCCTGCTGGCCCTTCTTCACCTTCAGCTCCTGCGCCGCCTCGGTCGTCAGGGAGGCCGTGAGCTGCTGGCCACCGTCCAGCGCAACGCGGACGGTCGTCGTCGACGGGCCGGCCGTCACGCCGGACACGCGGCCGAGGAACTGGTTGCGGGCGGTCGTCTTCATGCTCATCCTCTTCAGCAGCGCATCCAGCGCCGGTTGCGTGGCCAGCCAGGCGGCCTGTTCATGCAGGAAGGCGGCGTGTCGCGCCTGCAGTTCGCGCCACGCGGCCAGCAAGGCCTGGCCCTCGGCGGTCAGCCGCGTGCCGCCGCCGCCCGCGCCGCCGGTGGCTTTGTCGACGAGCGGCGCGTGCGTCAACGCCGTCGCGGCGTCCAGCACCAGCCAGGCCCCCTTGTAGCTGTAGCCGGCGGCCCTGGCGGCTTTCTGCAGCGAGCCGGTCAGCGACAGCGCTGCCAGCAGGTCGAAGAAGCGGCCGTCCAGCCGGCCGGCCAGCCGCAGGTCGCCCTGCAGCAGTGGGTGGTCGTGGCCACTCATGGCGCGGCCTCCAGCGCAGCGCGCAGCCCGGGATCGCCCGCTTTCAAACGACCCTGGACGCCGCCGCCATCGAGCAGGAAGACCTCGTCGGCCAGCGCCATCACGTCTTCCGGGTCGTGGCTGACGATGACGGCCGGGATGCCCAGGCGCTGCCGCAGTTCGCGCAGCTCCGTGCGCAGCTGGCGGCGCAGCGTCGTGTGCAGCGCGGCGAAGGGTTCGTCCAGCAGCAGCACCTGCGGCCTGCAGGCCAGCGCCCGCGCCAGCGCGACGCGCTGCTGCTGGCCGCCGGACAGCGTGCCGGGCCGGCTGGCGGCCATCGCGGTGAGGCCGAATGACTCGATCAACTCGTCCACGCGCGCCCCGTCTTCCGTGCCAAGCCGCTTGCGCCAACTCGTCAGCCCGAAGGCGACGTTGTCGCGCACGCTGAGGTGGGGGAAGAGGGCGTAGTGCTGGAACAGGTAGCCCACGCCGCGCGCCTCGGGCGGCAGATCGATGCCGGCTGACGTGTCCAGCAGCGCGCGGCCGTTCAGCTTCACGTGGCCGGCCCGCACCGGCAGCAGCCCGGCCATGGCCTGCAGCGTCAGCGACTTGCCGGCGCCCGACGGGCCGTAGAGCGCGACGAAGGGCGCGTCGGTCGCGAAGGCGATGTCGAGGTCGAAGCGGCGTTTCCTGTCGCTGACCGACAGCTTGACGCTGATATCGATCAAGGCTTGGTGAACCCGAACCTGGCCAGCACGGCCTGTGCCTCCGCGCCGCCGAGGAAGTTGACGAAGTCCCGCGCCAGCGCCGCCTGCCTGCTGTCCGCGACGACGGCGGCCGGGTAGGTGACCGGCGCATGCCCGCCGACGGTCAGCGCGATGCTTACCCGGCCCTTGGCCAGCGCGGCATCGGTGCGGTAGACGAAGCCCGCCTCGGCCTCGCCGCGCGACACGTAGTCGAGCACCTGGCGCACGTTGTCGGCGAAGACGAACCTGGGTTGCAGCGGCGCCCACAGCTGCACCGACTCCAGCGCCTGCTGCGTGTAGCGGCCCACCGGCACCGAGGCGACCTTGCCGACGGCGATGCGCTTCACCTCCGCCTTGTTCAAATCGGCCAGAGCGCCCACGGCGGGCGCGCCCTGCGTGGGCGTGATGAGCACCAGCGAGTTCGCCGCAAAGTCGCGTCGCGTGTCCGTGGCAATGAGCTTCTGCTCCGCGGCGCGGTTCATGGTCTCGTGGTCGGCACTGGCAAACACGTCGACCGGCGCGCCCTGCGCGATCTGTTGCAGCAGCACGCCCGAGGCGGCGAAGTTGAAGCGCACCGTGGCGCCCGGCTTGGCGGCCTCGAACTTCGTGCCGATCTCCTTGAAGGCGTCGCTCAGGCTGGCGGCGGCCGAGACGGTGAGCGGCTGCGCCGAGGCCAGCAAGGGCAGGGCGGCCAACGTGAGGGAAAGCAGTTTCTTCATGACGGCGAGCGTTGGAGAAAACGGTTGGACAGCACGAGGACGGCGACCGACACGGCGGACACGACGAGGGCCAGCAGCAGCGCCAGGTCGTCATGCCCGGCCTGCACGGCGTCGTAGATGGCCATGGAGGCGGTCTGCGTCTGGCCGGGGATGGAGCCGGCCACCATCAGCGACGCGCCGAACTCGCCCATCGCGCGGGCGAAGGCCAGCAGCGTGCCGGCCAGGATGCCGGGCCAGGCCAGCGGCAGCGTGACGCGAACGAAGCTGCTCCAGCGCGACTGGCGCAGCGTGCGGGCGGCGGCCTCCAGGTTGCGGTCCACCTGCGCGAAGGCGCTGCTGGCGCCCTTCAGCACCAGCGGCAGCGCCACCAGCGTGGACGCGACGACGGCGCCGTGCCAGTTGAAGATCACCGTGTAGTCGAAATGCTCGCGCAGCCAGCCGCCCAGGGCACTGCGCCGGCCCATCAGCACGAGGATGCCGTAGCCCAGCACGGTGGGCGGCAGCACCAGCGGCAGCATGCAGACGGCCTCCAGCAGCCCGCGGCCCGGCAGCCTGGTGCGGGCGAACACCCACCCCAGCGCGACGCCCAGCGCCAGCGCCAGCGCCGTGGCGACGACCGCCACGCGCAGCGTCAGCGCCAGCGGCTCGGCGTCGAACTGGGTCCAGAGGTCGGCGGGCATGGATTCGTAATGTAATCCACTACATCACGATGGCCGACTCCAGCGCGGGCATGCGCGGCCGACTATCCTCGGCATGCCGCCATGGATCTCCTCACCGAACTCTTCTCCCGCCACGGCCTCGTCGCCGTGGCCGCCGCCGTGCTGCTGCATCAGCTGGGCGCGCCGCTGCCATCCACGCCGCTGCTGTTGCTGCTGGGCGCGGAGTCGGCCTCGCGCGACGGCTTCGCGCTGCGCGCCTTTGCCGCCATTACCGCGGCCGCGATGGTGGCCAACGCGCTGTGGTTCTGGGCCGGACGGCGCCTCGGGCGGCGTGTGCTCAACGCGCTGTGCGTGGTGTCCATCTCGCCGGACACCTGCGTGCGCCAGAACGAGGTCAGCTTTGCCCGCCGCGGCGCGCTGACGCTGCTGATCGCCAAGTTCGTGCCAGGCCTGTCCATGCTGGCGCCGCCGCTGGCCGGCGCCCTGGGCATGACGGCCGGGCGTTTCCTGAGCTGGAACCTGCTGGGCTCGGCGCTCTGGGCCGCGGCAGGGCTGGTGACGGGCCGCGTCTTCCATGCGCAGATCGATGCGCTGCTGCGCGAGCTGAGCCGCCTCGGCGGCGTGGCCCTCGTGCTGTGCGCGGCCCTCGTCGTGGCCTACTTGGCCTGGCGGCTGTGGCGCCGTGCGGTCGTGAAGCGCGAGCTGAGCCGCTTCGAGCGCCTGGACCCGGCCGAGGTGGCCGCGCTGCAGCGGCAGGGCTGCGACGTCGTCTTCGTCGACGTGCGTGGCGGGCCGCCGGCAAGCCGCATTCCCGGCGCGCGCCATCTCGACCTGGGCGCCTTGGGCGAAGCGGCGTTGGCGGGCTGGCCGCTGGAGGCGGAGTTTGTCACCTACTGCTCCTGTCCCAACGACGTCTCGGCCGCGCGCGCCGCGCAATGGCTGAAGGCCCGGGGCTACCAGGCTCGCGTGCTGCGGGGCGGCATCGACGCCTGGCAGCAAGCCGGACTCGCGCTTGAAATAACCTGACAACCTTGCTGAGGTCTCGTCTGACAGAGGCGTAGCGCCGCTGCCGATGCCGCCGCAGGCGTCGAGTTGCGAAAGTTCCTTCAACGGCTCTGGATTGGCTTGAGCCGGCGAAAGGACCCACCATGAACACCCGCTCCACTTCCCGTCTGTCCATGATCGCCCTGGCGCTGGCTGCTTCGCTGGCTGCCTGCAGCAAACACGAGGATGACCGCACCGCCGGCCAGAAGCTGGATGGCGCGATCGCCGATGCCAAGCAGGCCGGCGCCGAGGCCAGGACCGATGCCCGCGAGGCCGCCAACACGGCCGAGATGAAGGTCAAGGAAGCCGCCAACGCGACGTCCGAGGCGATGACCGACGCTGCCATCGTCACGAAGATCAACGCCTCGCTGGCCGCCGACGACCAGCTCAAGGCCACCAAGATCGACGTCGATGCCAAGGACGGCCATGTGAAGCTGACCGGCACGGCGCCCAACGCCACCGCGCAGGAGCGCGCCAAGACGCTGGCCCAGGCCGTCAACGGCGTGCGCTCGGTGGACAACCAGCTCGTGGTGAGCAGCAATGGCTGAAGCCCGCACCCCGCTGCGGCTGGACGAGGCCGCGCTGAAGGCGGCCCGCAGCGACCTGGATGACGGTGCCGTCACGCCGGCCTACGGGCCCTGGCGCGATGACATCGTCAACCTGCTCAACGGTGCGCTCGCCACCGAGCTGACCTGCGTGCTGCGCTACCGACGCCATCACTTCATGGCCAGCGGCCTGGAGTCGCCGAGCATCGCCGGCGAGTTCCTCGTGCATGCGAATGCCGAACTGGGCCATGCCGACCGGCTGGCAGAGCGCATCGTGCAGCTGGGCGGCGAGCCGGACTTCAACCCCGCCGGGCTGCTGCAGCGCAGCCATGCCGACTACGACGCGGTGAACGACCTCAAGGGCATGATCAAGTCCAACCTGATCGCCGAGCGCGTGGCCGTCGAGACCTACCGGCAGATGATCAAGCTCGTCGCCGACAAGGACTCCACGACGCGCCGGTTGCTCGAGGACATCCTCGCCGACGAGGAAGAGCATGCCGATGAGCTCAAGGATTGGATGACCAGGGCTTGAAGAGCCCCCCGCCTGGTCACGCCGCGCTGAACGCGGGCGCGCCCAGTCGGCCCCCCGAGGGGGCGGCGATGCTCGCGGCGTCGAGCCGCGAGCACATCGCCTTGGCGGGCCGGCTAGGGGCGGCCCGGCGCTCGGCCCGAATACAGGGTGGCACCGCCGACACGGAGACTGACATGCGCTTCAGAAACCCCTTCTCCCGCAAGGACCGCGAACCTCGTTCCCTGATCGCGCCCGACGGCAGCCTGCGCGTGGCCGACACGACGCCGCGGCCGCGCAAGGTCGTCGTGACCGAGGCGCCGCGGCGCAGCCATGTGCTGCCGTGGCTGCTGGCGCTGGGCATAGGCGCGGCCATCGCCGTTGTGGCGATCGTGGCGATGCAGGATCCGCGCAGCGTCGGCACGCAGCTCGACGCCGCGGTCGCCAGCGTCAGGGACGCAGGCAACCAGGCGGGCCAGACGGTGCTCGACTCGCAGAACGCCGCTGCCGACGCGTCGCGCAACGCGCTGGGCGGCGTGACGACCGCCATCGACGACGCCGGCATCACCACCAAGGTCAAGGCCGCGCTGGCGGTGGACCCGGCATTGAGTGCGTCGCGCATCGAGGTCAGCACCGCCAACGGCGTCGTGCGCCTGGACGGGCCCGCGCCCGACACTGCCGCGAAGGCGCGCGCCACGGTGCTGGCCTTGGCGCCCAAGGGCGTGCTGGGCGTGGACAACCGGCTGGCACTGCCCCAGCCGGGCAATGTCGTCGCGACCGCTGGAGAGCCCACTCCGCCGCGCTGAAGCGCCGCGCGCTCATCGTCCTGAGTGATGCAGGCCGCGGCGCCGCAAGCGCACGCGGCCTTCCTACACTGCGCCGACTTTTTTCGGAAGCAGGATCCATGCGCCTCGCACAAGCCCACCGGCTGCTGTTCATCGTCGCCGGTCTCGCATCGGCGCCCGTGTGGGCCGCCGATGCACCGGCCGTCATCGGCAAGCGCTACTTCGACAGCAACTGCGCGATGTGCCACACGACCACGCCGGACCAGCGCGCGCTGATGGGCCCCGGGCTTTTCAACGTGCAGGGCCGCCGGATCGGCGGGCTGGCGGGCTTCGGCTATTCCGCGGCGCTGTCCGGGATGACGGGCCGGACCTGGTCCGCCGCCGAGCTGGACCGCTTCCTGCGCGACCCGGCCGCCTTTGCACCAGGCACCAGCATGCCGATCAACGTGGCGGACACGGCGCAGCGCGCGGCCGTGGTGGCCTATCTCGTGTCGCTGACCGGCAAGGCCACCGCAGTGGCGGCACCGGCCCCCGCGGCTTCCGCCGTCGACACGCGCGGCAACTGGAGCGAGGACGTGCCCGGCCGCATCCACGAGCTCAAGGTGGCCGACCTGCCCAAGCCCTTTGCCACGGACAGCGCCAGCAACGGCCCGCGCACCGTGGCACGGCCCGACGGCCAGTTGCCGCAGGTGCCGGAGGGCTTCAAGGTCAACCTGTGGGCCACCGACCCCGACCGCGGCCGCGTGATGGTGAAGGCGCCCAACGGTGACATCTTCATTTCGTCCACGCCGAAGAAGCTGGTCAAGGTGTTCAGGTCCCGGGGCGGCGAGACGGCCACCGAGGTCAGCACCTTTGCTTCCGGCATGGACCGGCCCTTCGGCATGGCGTTCTGGCCCGTGGGCCCGAACCCGCAGTACCTCTACGTCGCCTTCGTCAATTCCATCGTGCGCTACCCGTACCGCAACGGCGACCTCGTCGCCACGGGCGGCCCCGAGATCGTCGTGCCGTCGCTGACCGCTGCCGTCGGCGCGCATTCGTCGCGCACGCTGGTGTTCTCGGCCGACGGCAGGACGATGTTCCTGTCCATCGGCTCGGCCACCAATGTGGCCGACGGCATGCCGCCCGAGCCGCCGGAGCCCATCGCGCAATGGGAAGTCAAGCAGGGCCTGGGCTCGGCCTGGGGCAACGAGCTGGACCATGCGCTCGTCATCGCCTTCGATGCCGACGGCAGCAACAAGCGCACGTTCGCGACCGGCCTGCGCAACTGCGTGGGCATGTATCTGCACCCGCGCACGGGCGAGTTGATCTGCAGCGTCAACGAGCGCGACCTGCTGGGCGACAACCTGCCGCCCGACTACCTGACGCGCGTGAAGCCGGGGGCCTTCTACGGCTGGCCCTGGTACTACATCGGCGCGCACGAGGACCCGCGGCTGGCGGGCCGGCGCCCGGACCTGAAGGACAAGGTGACGGTGCCCGACCTGCTCATCAACGCGCATGCCGCGCCGCTGGGCATGGTCATGTACGCGGCACCGGCCGGCGCGAAGGCGGCCTTCCCGCCGGCCTACGACGGCGAGCTCTTCCTGGCGCTGCATGGCTCATGGAACCGCCACACCCGCACCGGCTCCAAGGTCGTGCGCGTGTTCATGAAGGACGGCGTGCCGACCGGCCGCTACCAGGACTTCGTGACCGGCTTCGTCGCCAGCGACAAGGAGGTCTGGGGCCGGCCCAGCGCCGTCATCGTGCAGGACGACGGCTCGCTGCTGGTGGACGACGACGTGACGGGCGAGATCTGGCGCGTGGCGCCGAAGTGATCGCCTGGCCGCTGCTCAGGCGCCTGCCGGCACGGCGGCCGGCGCCAGCCTGTTGTTGCCCCAGCACTGCTCGTACTTCCAGCCGGTCAGCTCCTCGGCCACGGCGCGGGCGGCGGCAGGCGCGTCCTCGATGCGGCCACCGGCCTTGATGCGGGCGATTTCCTGCAGCAGCACGGCGTGGTTGCTGCGGTCCAGCTTCATCTGGTAGGTGTAGTAGATGCCGCCCAGCGCGAGGCCGATGACGCCCAGCGTGAAGACGCCGAGGATGGCGTTGACGGCCGACTCCGGCTGGACGGCCTGGCCCGACAGGAAGCCGAACTGGCCCAGCGCCCAGCCCATCGCGAAGACGATGACCGAGCGGGTCAGCTTGCCGGCGAAGGTCATCGCACCGGCGTAGATGCCTTCGCGACGGCGGCCGGTCAGCACTTCGTCGACGTCGGCGAGGAAGGTGTAGACCGTCCAGGGGATGTAGTAGACCCCGCCGGTGCCCAGGCCGAACACGGCCGTCACGGCGAACAGCGCGATGGCCGTGGTCTCCTTGGACCAGCCCAGGTAGTACAGCCCGGTATAGGCCAGCACGCTGCCGCAGACGACCAGCAGCGCCACGCGGTAGGGCCGCGCGAAACCGAACCTGATGCAAAGGCCGATGAAGGCCATCGTCGAAATCAGCTGCATCACCGAGCTGAAACTGTTCAGATAACCGACCACCGATTTGTCCTGCGCCATGCAGAACACGATGAAGTAGGTGAATATCGATGCGAACAGCCATTCCGCACCGAAACCCAGCAGATACATGCCCAGATGCTTGCGGAAAATCTTCAGGTGGAAGGTGGACAGCATGTCGGCGCCCAGTTTCCTGAGCGCAGCAATCAGGCCGCCGGCGCGTTCCTGCGCCACCTCGTGCGCGGGCCGCTCCCAGGAGCAGACGTAGAGCGCCACCATGGCGCCACACATGATGAAGGCGTAGATGATGCCGGTCAGCAGGAAGGGCGTGGCCGACTCCTTGCTGTAGACCAGGAAGAGCTGGGCCGGGATGAAGGCCGCCAGGAAGTTGGCCGCCTTGCCGAACATGGCCTTGGACCCCGTCAGCTTGGAGCGCACGGCGAAATCGTCGGTCATCTCCGTGGCCAGGGTTTCATAGGGAACCATGATCATCGTGTAGACCAGCTCGAACAGGGCATACATGCTCAGGTAATACCAGAACCCGAAACCCTCGATCCACATCAGCGGATACAGCAGAACCGCCGGGATGCCCACCAGAATGAAGAAGCGGCGGCGTCCGAATCTGCGGCCCAGCCGCGTGTTGTAGAAGTTGTCGCTGATATACCCCATGACGGGGTTGCTGATGGCGTCCAGCACGCTCGCCACCGAGAAGATCGTGGCCGCCTCGACCACCGTCAGCCCGCAGAACGTCGTGTAGAAATAGAGCAGCCACGCGGCGGCGATGGCCAGGGCGCCGCTGCCCAGCAGGTTGGCACTGCCGTAGCTCAGCGTGTGCTTCATCGAGATGGTTCTGCTCATGACGGCTGTCTCTTGCAATAAATGGAAGTGTGTTCCATTTTTTGTGGCATGTTGTTCCGGCGAAGTATCCCACTTCGGAGCCCTGGAGAACTTGCCGTGAACCCTTGGACGCGTCGCCTCAGCCGACGTAGCCCAGCGGCAGCGCCGTCGTCAGCTTGAGCTCCTCCATCGCAAAGCTGGAGCTGACGTCGTGCAGCTGCGTGCCGGTGATCAGGCGCTTGTAGACCTTGTCGTAGGCGGCAATGTCCGGCACGACGACGCGCAGCAGGTAGTCGACGTCGCCGCTCATCCGGTAGAACTCCACCACTTCGGGGATGGCCTGCACGGTGGCCTTGAAGGTCTCGAACCAGGCTTCCGTGTGCACGCTGGTGCGCACCGACACGAAAACCGTCACGCCGACATTGACCTTGCGAGCATCCACCAGCGCCACCTGGCGCGTGATGACGCCGGCCTCCTTCAGCCGCTGGATGCGCCGCCAGCAAGGCGTCGTCGACAGGCCGACGGCTTCGGCGATCTGCGCGACCTGCTGCTCAGCGTCCTGCTGAAGGATTTCGAGAATCCGCACATCGATGGCATCCAGTTTCATGACGTCGATGTTACGAGGATTGGATTTTCAATTCAGGTCGACTTGGCGAACCAAAAGGCAAGCCGTTGCTCCGCCCCGCTGCGCAGAATTCCTGCTCATGGAAATCTATCTCGACGCGAATGCCACCACCCCCGTGCTGCCCCGGGCCCGCGATGCCGCGCTGGCGGCGATGGCGGAGGACTTCGGCAACCCCAGCAGCATCCACGGCACCGGGCTGAAGGCGAGGGCGCTGATGGACGGCGTGCGCGCCCGCGCGCGGCGCGTGCTGGGCGCGGACACGGGGCGGCTGCTGTTCGTCAGCGGCGCGACCGAGGGCATACAGACGGCCGTGCTGTCGGCGCTCAGCGCGCTGCGCGGCCGGCCGGTGAAGCCCGAACTGCTGCTCTACGGCGCCACCGAGCACAAGGCCGTGCCGGAGGCGATCCGGCACTGGAATGCGCTGCTCGGCCTCAACCTGCCGGTGCTGGCGATCCCGGTCGGCCGCGACGGCCGGCACGACCTGGCCTGGCTGCGCGAGCAGGCGCCGCGCGCCGGGCTGGTGTGCACGATGGCCGCCAACAACGAGACCGGCGTCATCAGCGACCTCGACGGCATCGAGTCCGCACTGGCCGACAGCCCGGCGCTGTGGCTGGTGGACGGCGTGCAGGCGCTGGGCAAGCTGCCATTGCGGCTGGCCGCGCGGCGCATCGATTACGCGCCGTTCTCCGGCCACAAGCTCTACGCGCCCAAGGGCATCGGCCTGCTCTATGTGCGCGAGGGCGCGCCGTTCACGCCGCTGCTGGCCGGCGGCGGGCAGGAGGGCGCGCTGCGCTCGGGCACCGAGAACATGTCCGGCATCGCCGCGCTGGGCACCGTGCTGGAGGCGCTGGAGGAGGGCAGCACCTTCCGCGATGCCGACGTGCTCGCCGGCTACCGGGAGCAGCTCGCCGATGCGCTGCGGCAGGCCTTCCCGGGCCTGGTCTTCAACGCGCCGCCGGCGCTGTGCCTGCCGACGACGCTGAACTTTGCCGTGCCCGGCCTCGGCTCGCGGCTGCTGCTGGATTTGTTCGACGCCGCCGAGCTGCGGGTCAGCGGCGGCTCGGCCTGCAGTGCGGCCAAGACGCAGCCCAGCCATGTGCTGGAGGCCATGGACCTGCCGGCCTGGCAGGCGGCATCGGGCGTGCGGCTGTCCTTCGGCCCGCTGGCCGATGCGGCCTTCATCGCCGAGGCCTGTGCGCGCATCCGCGTCTGCGGCGAGTCGCTGCGCGACAGCTGCCTGGACGCCGGCGCGCCGGGCCGCGCGCTGCCGGCCGACGGCCTGACGCGCTTCGCCGTCGACGGCGCCTGCTGCTATCTGCTGGCGGACGCCGCCAGCCGCCGGGCCGTCGTCATCGACCCGCTGCCCGAGCTGACCACGCGCATCGCGCAATGGCTGCGCTGCCAGCGCTACGAGCTCGCGGCCGTGCTGGACACGCACAGCCACGGCGACCATGCCTCCTCGGCGCCCGAGCTGCTGGCGGCGCTTGACCAGCGTCGCGGCGGTGTCGACGGCCTGGGCTGGCCGCGCGGTGCCGACGCGATCACGCTGGGCGCGCGGCGCCTGACCCGGCTGGCCGTGCCCGGCCACACGCTGGACTCCAGCGCCTACCTGTTGCACGACGCGGACGGGCTGCGGCTGGCCTTCGTCGGCGACACGGTGATGCCCGGCGCGCTGGGCCGCAGCGATTTCGAGCAAAGTGCGCCGCTGCGCTACGCCGCGTCGCTGCGCCTGCTGCTGCAGGCCGTGGGCCCGCGCACGCTGCTGCTGCCGGGCCACGACTACGACGACCGCTTCGCGACCACGCTGGCCGTCGAATGCGCGGCCCAGCCGCTGCTGGCCGACGTGCTGGCGGGGCGGCTCGACGACGCCCGCTTCGCCGCGGCCAAGGCCGGGCTGGAGCAGGGGCTGGCGCTGACGGCCTATCGGACGCTGGCCTGCGGCGCCCGCGTGGACAGTGGCTGCACGCAAGGTCCCAGCGAACTCGTGCCGGAGCGGCTGCTGCAGCTGGCGCGCCAGCCGGGCGGCCTGGTGCTGGTGGACGTGCGCGAGCCCTACGAGCAGCGGCTCGGGCAGGCGCCCGCGCTGGACGGCGCCGTGCAGCGCGAGGCCGTGGCGCTGTCCGGCCTGCCCGACGCGCTGGCCCGCTGGCTGGCGCTGCCGGCCGCCGCGCCCGTCGTCTTCTTCTGCCGCAGCGGCAACCGCAGCGCGCAGGCGGCCCGGGCGCTGCGGCGCCTGGGCCATGAGCAGGCCTGGAGCCTGGCCGGCGGCCTGGCGCTGTGGCCGCGGGCCATGGTCAGCATGGCGGCCTGATCGCCAGCTCGGCGACGTCCTCGGCCAGCGCCAGGCAGGCCGTCAGCCCCGGCGACTCGATGCCGAACAGCTGCACGAGGCCGGGCGTGCCGGCGTCGATGCGGAAGTCGGCCGCCGCCTCGCCCGGGCCGCCCAGCTTGGGGCGGATGCCGCTGTAGGCCGGCTGCAGCGCACCGCCCGGCAGGCCGGGCCAGTAGCTGCGCACCTCGGCCTCGAAGGTGGGGGCGAGCGCGGGATCGACCGCGTAGTCCAGCGTGGCCGGATCGGTGTCGGCCAGCCATTGCACATCGGGCCCGAAGCGCGCCTGGCCGCCCAGGTCCAGCGTCAGGTGCACGCCGAGGCCGCCGTCCACCGGTAGCGGATAGATCAGCCGTGAGAACGGCGCCCGCCCGGCCAGCGAGAAATAGTGGCCGCGCGCGAAGCGCAACGTCGGCGCCGGGGCGCCCAGCGAGCGCGCCACCTGGGCGGCGAACAGCCCCGCCGCGTTGACGACGCAGCGGGCGCCCAGCTCGAAGTCCTCGCCCACGCGCAGCCGCCAGCATTCGCCATCGCGCGCGCCGCCCGTCACCGGGCTGGCCAGCGCCAGCGTCGCGCCGGCGGCCTCGGCGTCGGCCAGCAGCGCCGTCATCAGTCCGTGGCTGTCGACGATGCCGCTGGACGGTGACAGCAGTGCGCCGGCCGCCTGCAGCGCGGGCTCCAGCGCCAGCGTGGCGGTGCGGTCCAGCAGGCGCAGGTCGTCGACGCCGTTGGCCGCGCCGCGGGCGGCGATCTCTTCCAGCCGCGGCAGGTCCTCGGCTCGGGTCGCCACCACCAGCTTGCCGCAGCGGCGGTGCGCGATGCCACGCGCGGCGCAGTAGTCGTAGAGCAGCGCCCGGCCGCGCACGCACAGCTTCGCCTTCAGGCTGCCGGCCGGATAGTAGAGGCCGGCGTGGATGACCTCGCTGTTGCGCGAGGAGATGCCGGTGCCGATGGCCCCGGCGGCCTCGATGACGACGACCTCGCGCCCGCGCTGCGCCAGCTTGCGCGCGACGGCCAGTCCCACGACACCGGCGCCGATGACGGCGACATCCACTTGATCCATGACGTGAGCGTAGCCGCAGGAATCTAGAATCCACCGCGCGCCGCAGGACGGCGCCGTCCCGCCGAGGGGTGCTGCGACGGAGCATGTTCTCCGCCACGCTCGGTTGAGACGTCAGGTCAAGGGCGCCCTTTGTGAAATGGGTTGCCCATGTCTTCTTCCTCCGCTTCCGCATCGATACGCACCATCCTGCCGCTGGCCTGCGTGACCGGCGTCAGCATGGCCGCGATGGACCTCTACCTGCCCGCCGTGCCGGCGCTGCAGACAGGCCTGGGCGTCAGCGTGCCGCTGGCCCAGGCGACGGTGGCCGTCTACCTCGCCGGGCTGGCCGGCGGCCAGTTGCTGTGGGGCGAACTGCTGAACCGCCTCGGCCCGCGGCTGTGCGTGGAGATCGGCCTCGCGCTGCTGGCGCTGACCAGCCTGGGCTGCGCGCTCGCCCCCGGCATCGACACGCTGCTGGTGCTGCGCCTGCTGCAGGGCGTGGCCGCGGCGGCGGCCACGGTCGTCGCGCCCACCGTCGTGCGGGCCACGCTGGGTGATGCCGACGTCGTGCGCGGCATCGCGGCCATCTCCATGGTCGAGGCCATCGTGCCGGCGGCCGGGCCGGTGCTGGGCGCCGTGCTGCTGCGCGTGATGGACTGGCGCGGCACCTTCTGGATCCTGATGGCGCTGGCGCTGCTGGTGCTGCCCTGGGTCGCCCGCATCGCGCCGCGCCGCCTGCCCGGGCTCGATCTTTCGCATGACGCCAGCTACGCCGCCATCCTGCGCAACCGCAGCTACCTGCGGCTGGCGCTGTCGCATGCACTGTGCATGGGCGCGCTGCTGACCTTTTTGTCCAGCGCACCGCAGCTGCTGCAGCACACGCTGGGCCTGGGATCGGACGCCTTCGCGCTGCTGCAGGTGCTGGGGGTCAGCTCCTTCATGCTGAGCGCGTCGCAGTCCGGCCGGTTGGCCAAGCGGCTGGGCCATGCGCGCGTCGTGCGGCTGGGCAACGTCGTGCAGCTGGCCGCCTGCCTGCTGGCGCTGCTGGGCGCCTGGGGCTGGCAGCAGCTGCCCTATGCGGCCGTGGCGGCCTACTGGATGTGCTTCTGCGGCGCGTTGGCCATCCGCGGGCCGGCCACCTTCGTCGACGCGCTGGCCCTGCCGCCCGCGCAGATGGGGCGCGCGACGGCCATGCTGGTGCTGGCGCTGCTGGCCGCGGGCGCCATCGGCACGCAGCTGGTGGCGCCCTTCCTGGGCGGCGCGGACGATGCGATGCCGGTGTTCTGCGGCGTGCTGCTGCAACTGCTCTTCAGCGCGGCGCTGGTATGGCGTTACCCGGTGATCCTCAAGGCTTGACGGCCAACGTCCTCACAGCGGCTCGGTGCGTTGCAGCAGCCAGGTCAGCGCGGCACCGCCCACCAGCGGCTGCAGGCGTTGGCGCACGGTGGCGTGGTAGTCGTTCAGCCACGCGATTTCGTCGGCGCGCATCAGCGATCTGTCGATGCAGCGGGTGTCGATGGGGCAGAGCGTCAGCGTCTCGAATGCCAGCATCTCGCCGAAGGCGTTCTTCTCAGGCGTGTCGATGGCGACGTTCATGACGAGGTTCTCGATGCGCACGCCCCACAGCCCCGGCCGGTAGAGCCCTGGCTCGATGCTGGTGATCATGCCGGGCTCCATCGCCATGGCCGGCTCGGGGATGGCCTTGCTGATGCTCTGCGGGCCCTCGTGCACATTCATGAAGTAGCCCACGCCGTGGCCGGTGCCGTGGCCGTAGTCCAGGCCGTGCTCCCACAGCGGCGCGCGGGCGATGGCGTCCAGCATGGGGCTCAGCGTGCCGCGCGGGAAGCGCGTGCGCGACAGTGCGATCGTGCCCTTGAGCACCAGCGTGTAGTCGCGCTTCTGCTCGCTGCTGACGGTGCCGATGGGCCAGACGCGCGTGATGTCCGTCGTGCCGCCGAGGTACTGGCCACCCGAGTCGATCAGCAGCAGGCCGTCGCCCTCGATCTGAGCAAAGGATGTGGGCAGCGCGCGGTAGTGGGGCAGGGCGCCGTTGGCCATCCAGCCGGCTATTGTTGAGAAGGAGAGCCCTACGAAGCCCTTGCGCTTTCTGCGCTGGGCCGTGAGGCGCGTGTCCACGTCCAGTTCGCTCCAGCGCTCGCCGCGGGCCAGCGACGCCTCGAACTCCGCATAGAACTCGCACATGGCCGCGCCGTCCTCGGCCATGGTCTCGCGGATGAAGACGGCTTCCTCGGCCGTCTTGCGGCTCTTCAGCAGCGTGCTCGGGTTGATCTGCTCGACGACCTTCACCGCAGAGCCGACCGCCTCGCGCAGGCCCAGCGTCACGCGTCGGGGGTCGATCAGCAGCGTCGCGTCGGCGGGCAGGGCAGCGAGCGCTGCGGCGGCTTCGGCGTAGGGCGCCAGCGTGATGCCGTCGGCCGCGAGGCGCGCCGCCACGTCGGCCGGCACCTTGCTGTCGCCAATGAAGAGGCGGCCGGCCTGCGCGTCCAGCAGCAGGTGGGCGATGAAGACCGGGTTGCACTCGACGTCGCTGCCGCGCAGGTTCAGCAGCCAGGCCACGTCGTCGACGGTCGAGACGAGGTGGTGGGTCGCGCCGGCCTTGCCCATCGCCGCGCGCACGCGGGCCAGCTTGTCGGCGCGGGTGACGGTGGCCTGCGGCGGCAGGTGTTCGTAGACGGCGTCGCCGGGCAGGCCGGGGCGGTCGTCCCAGGCGGCCTGCAGCAGGTCGGCGTCGGTCTTCAGCGTGATGCCCTTGGCGCCCAGGCTGGCGCGCAGCAGCTTGGCGAGGGACAGGCCCAGCACCTGGCCGTCCACGGCGGCCACGTCACCGGCCTTGAGCTGCGCGGAGATCCAGTCGATGAACTGCGTGGACGCGCCCGAGGTCGTCTTCTCCAGCGCGATGCCGCTGCCGGCCAGCTCGGCCTCGGCCTGGGCCCAGTAGCGGCTGTCGGCAAACAGCGCCGCGCGCTCGCGCGTGACGACCAGCGCGCCGGCGGAGCCGGTGAAGCCGGACAGCCACTGCCGGCCTTGCCAGCGCTCGGGCAGGTATTCGGACAGATGGGGGTCGCTGGACGGCACGAGCACGGCGTGCACGTGCTGGGCGATCAAGGCGTCGCGCAGGCGCTCGATGCGCAGGCGGGTGTCGGCGGTGCGGGTGTCCATGGGTGTCGGAGCCTTGGGCTGTGGCTGGGGCCGGGTCGGCGGCAGCCTGGAGGTGGGTGACGGATTCTCGCAAAAAGGGCTGGCCGGGCCGGACGGCCTCACACCATCTGAGGTAATCGATCCCTACACCTGGATCGTTAGCGCGCGACAAGTGATTGGCCCGGCCGCGGCCGGCTTCCTAGCATGCGCCTCGTTTCCCATGCGCGCTGTTCGGTGCGTGGCCATGAACCGGCGTCGAAGGCGGCCGCCCGGGCTGCCCTCGCCGCCAGGACCGATCCCGGGAGCGGGACGGATCACATCGCCGGAATCCCGGCTTGGCAGTAGAACGACGGAGACAAGACATGAATCGAAAGGCCTTCAGGCTGCTGGGCGCGCTCGCCCTCGCGGCAATCCTGCCCTGCGCATCGGCGCAGACGGTCAACATCAACCCCAACACGGTCTACCAGACCATCCGCGGCTTCGGCGGCATGAACGGCGCCGGCTGGATCGCAGACCTGACGACGGCCCAGGCCAACACGGCCTTCGGCACCGCCAGCGGCCAGGTCGGCCTGTCCATCATGCGCATGCGCATCGACCCCAACAGCGCCAACTGGGCGACGCAGCTGCCGACGGCGCAGCTGGCCAAGTCGCTGGGCGTGACGCTGTTCGCGACGCCCTGGACGCCACCGGCGGCCTGGAAGAGCAACAACAGCCTCATCAACGGCGGCACGCTGCTGCCGGCCCATTACGCCGACTACGGCAGCCACCTGCTGAGCTTCGCCAGCTATATGAGTTCGGGCAATGCGGCGCTCTACGCGATCTCGCTGCAGAACGAGCCCGACTGGCAGCCGGACTACGAGAGCTGCCAGTGGTCGGGCGCGCAGTTCGTCAGCTTCCTGCAGAGCCAGGGCTCGCGCTTCACGTCCATCAAGGTCATCGCGCCGGAGTCGCTGGGCTTCAACAAGGCGCTGTCCGACCCCATCCTCAACGACGCCACGGCCGTGCAGCATGTCGACATCATCGGCGGTCATCTCTACGGCGTCACGCCCAGCGACTACCCGCTCGCGCGCAGCAAGGGCAAGGACGTCTGGATGACGGAACACCTGACCGACACAACCGACGCCAACACCTGGTCGGCCGCCATGCCGGTGGCGCAGGAGCTGCACCGGAGCATGGTGTCCAACTACAACGCCTATGTCTGGTGGTACATCAGGCGCTCCTACGGCCTGCTGACCGAGGACGGCGCCGTCAGCAAGCGCGGCTACATCATGGCCCAGTACGCGCGCTATGTCCGCCCGGGCTGGCAGCGCATCGCCGCGACCGAGAGCCCGTATTCGGACGTCTTCGTGACGGCCTACAAGAACCCGGCCGGCAAGCTTGCCGTCGTGGCGCTGAACACCGGCACGTCGCAGCGCCAGATCGTGCTGAACCTGCAGGCGGGTTCGGCGGCTTCCTTCACGAAGACGCGCACGTCGGCGAGCTACTCCGACGCCTACGCCGGCACCTACACGGTGACCAACGGCCAGGCGACGGCCTGGATAGACCCGGGCAGCGTCAACACCTTTGTCAGCCCGTAAGGAAGGCCCTCAGAGCTCCGTGCGCAGCGCCCACAGCTCCGGGAACAGCACGACGTCCAGCATCTTGCGCAGATAGCTGACGCCGCCCGTGCCGCCGGTGCCGCGCTTGAAGCCGATCACGCGTTCCACCGTCGTCACATGGCGGAAGCGCCACAGGCGGAAGGCGTCTTCCAGGTCGACGAGTTCCTCGCCCATCTGGTAGAGGTCCCAGTGCTCGCGCGGCGCGCGGTAGACGGTCAGCCAGGCCAGCTTGACACCTTCGTCGGCGGCATAGGGCTGGGTCCAGTCGCGCTGAGTGTGCGTGACCGGCACGTCGATGCCGCGGCGGGCCATCAGCTGCAGCACCTCGTCGTACAGCGATGGCGCGTCATACGCCGCCTGCACCTGGGCCAGCAGGTCCGGCCGGTGTTCGTGGGGCTTGAGCATGGCCGGGTTCTTGTTGCCCAGCATGAACTCGATGCGCCGGTACTGCGCGCTCTGGAAACCGCTGCTCTTGGCGAGATAGGGCCGCACGGCGCTGTATTCGGGCGGCGTCATCGTGGCCAGCACGTCCCAGGCGTGGACGAGTTGCTCCATGATGCGCGACACCCGCGCCAGCATCTTGAAGGCCTCGGGCAGGCGGTCGGCCGCAACGTTCGCGACGGCCGCGTGCAGCTCGTGCAGCATCAGCTTCATCCACAGCTCCGAGGTCTGGTGCTGCACGATGAAGAGCATCTCGTTGTGGTCGGGCGAGAGCGGCTTCTGCGCGCTGAGGATGGCGTCAAGCTGCAGATAGTCGCCGTAGCTCATGTCCTTCGAGAAGTCGAGCTGGGCGCCGTGGTGGCTGATCTTGTCGCTCATGTCACGGCGCTCCGGTGTGCGAACTCGGGCTTGCGCCAGGCCTCGGTGGCCAGCACGTCGACGAGGATGTCCACCGCATCGACGACGTCGACGAAGCGCACATACAGCGGCGTGAAGCCGAAGCGCAGCAGCGCCGGCTCGCCGGCGCGGAAGTCGCCGATGACGCCGCGGCCGATGAGGGCCTGCATGACGGCATAGCCATCGACGTCGGCCGGCAGCGAGATGGAGACCTGCGAGCCGCGCAGGGCCGGGTCGCGCGGCGTGGCCACGCTGGCGGTTGGCAAGCGGGCATCGATCGCGGCGATGAAGGCGTCCGTCAGCGCCAGCGACTTGGCCCGCAGCGCGGCCATGCCGCCGAGCTTCTGCGCTTCGTCGAACACGTCCAGCGCGGTCTCCAGCGCCGTCATCGCCAGTACCGGCGGCGTGCCGCACTGGTATTGCTGGATGCCGGCCGCGGGCCGGTATTCCGAACTGAACTCGAACGGCGCCGCGTGGCCCAGCCAGCCCGTCAGCGGCTGCCAGACCTGGCCCTGGTGGCGCGGATGCATCCACACGAAGGCCGGCGCGCCGGGGCCGCCGTTGAGGTATTTGTAGCCGCAGCCGATGGCGAAGTCGGCGGCCGCGCCCAGCAGGTCCACCGGCACGGCGCCGGCGCTGTGCGCCAGGTCCCACACGGCCAGCGCGCCGGCCTGGTGGGCCCAGCGCGTCAGCAGCGCCATGTCGTGCATGCGGCCGCTGCGGTAGTTCACGTGCGTCAGCATCAACACGGCGCAGCGTTCGTCCAGCAGTGGCGGGATCTCCTCGGGCGAGTCGACGAGGATGAGCTCGCCGCCATGCGCGCGCACGACGCTCTGCGCGATGTAGTTGTCGGTCGGGAAGTTGCTGCGCTCGCTCACCACCACCTTGCGCTTGCCCTGCTGCAGTTGCAGCGCCGCGTGCAGCACCTTGTAGAGGTTGACCGAGGTCGAGTCGGCCACCAGCACCTCGCCGGCCCGCGCGCCTATCCACGGCGCCAGCCGGTCGCCGAGCTTGCGCGGCAGGTTGATCCAGCCGGCGTTGTTCCAGCTCGCGATCAGCCCCTGGCCCCATTCCTGTTCGACGGCCTTTGCAATGCGCGCCGGCGTCGCCTTGGGCAGGGCGCCGAGTGAATTGCCGTCCAGGTAGATGACGCCGGGCGGCAGCGTGAAGTGTTCGCGCAGCGGCGCCAACGGGTCGCGCGCATCGAGGGCGAGGGCTTGTTCTCTGGTGGTCATTTGAGTTCCCGCAAAACGGCGCGTACCGGTGAGGCACAGGCGCCCTGGAGCTTCAGGGGCAAAGCAATCAGTTCGTAGTCACCCTCGGGCACGTCGTCGAGCACGAGGTTTTCCAGCACGCGCAGGTCGAGCCGGCGCAGCTGCTGGTGGCTGTCAAGGGACTTGGATTCGGCCGGGTCGACGCTCGGCGTGTCGATGCCGATGAGCCTCACGCCGCGCGCGGCCAGCCATTCGATGGCCTCGGGCGCATAGGCCGTGAAGGCGGGGTTCCACACGGTGTCCGCGCGTTCGCAGCAGCGCACCAGCACGCGCGGCGGGAGGTTTTCTTCGGCATGCCGCAGGTGCTCGACGGTGACGAGCGGCGTCGCGCCGATCGCGTGGATGACACGGCAGCGGCCGAGGTAGCTGTCCAGCGGCACATCGGCAATCGCTGGTGCGTCGTTGGCGTAGTGCAGCGGCGCGTCGGCATGCGCGCCGACGTGCGGCGACATCGTCACGGCACTGAGGTTGACCGGGCAATCGGGCGACAGCCGCGCCGTCCAGCGCAGGCTGTAGGGCTCGTCACCCGGGAAGATGGGCGCGTCGGGCGCGACGGTGGGGGAGATGTCCCAGAGTCTGGGCGGGGCGTTGGAACTGCTCATGGCGGCGGCACCTTAGCTGCGCATCGGCAGCCGTGGTGTCGGTTAAATCCAACTGGGTGTCAATTGCGCATCAGCGCCTGAATTTGCCCGACTGGTCGACGATGGCCAGGTCCACGTAGTCCAGCCCGCTGTGGTCGGTCGGGCTGTAGCCCACCTCGATGCCGCCCAGGTCGTAGCGGCCCATGCTTTCCAGCGCCTGGCGCAGGCTTGCCCGCGTCGGCTGCCTGCCGGCGCGCTTCAGGCCTTCCACCAGCACCTTGGCCGACACGAAGCCCTCCACGACCGTCGGCGTCAGCTCGACGCCGGCCGTCCGCGCGGCCTCCATCGCCTCCTTGATGACGGGCTTGGCCATCGACCTCTCGTAGGGGAAGACCTGGCTGACGATGACGCCGTAGGCGATGTCGCCCAGGTCCTTCACGAAGCCGGCCGACGCATTGTTGGACAGCGTCACCAGCTGCGCCGTTGAGCCCGCCGCGCGCACGGCCTTCATGCCCTGCACGACGGCCGTGCCCGAGCCGATGAACAGCACGGCCTGCGGCTGCTTGGCCAGCAGCCTGGGCACGATGGGCGCGAAGTCGGGCTTGGCCCGGTCGTACTTCTCATGGGCCGCCGGGGTCTTGTTGGTCTTGGCGAGGCCGGCCAGCGCGCCCTGCACCGCGTCCTCGCCGAAGGAGTCGTCCACCTGCACGATGGCGATGCGCTCGACGCCGATCAGGCTCAGGTGCTCGATGGCCCGCTCCGCCTCGCGCTGATAGGTGGCGCGCACGTTGAACAGCCAGGGGTGCACGGGCTTGTGCAGCACCATGGCGCCGGTCGACGGCCCCACCATCGGGATCCTGTGCTCGGTCAGCAGCGGCATGACCGCCTGCACGAGCGGCGTGCCGCGGCTCAGGAACAGCGCGATGACGCCCTGGTCGATCAGCGCCTTGGCGTTGGCGACGGCCAGCTTGGCGTCGAACTTGTCGTCCAGCGACACCAGGGCGATCTTCTGGCCGTTGACGCCGCCGGCGGCGTTGACGTGGTCGAAGTAGAGCTGGGCGCCCTGGGTCGCCTCCTTGACGCTGGCCGCGACCGTGCCGGTGTGGCCGGCGGTCTGGCCGATGATGAGGTCGGCGTGGGTGGGGGCGGCCGCGAACAGGCCGGCACAGAGCGTGGCGGATAGCAGGCGGTGCGCGAGGCGGCGGATCGGGTTCATGGCGCTTGTTTCCAAATGAATGGGTTGTGCAGGTATGGCCGCGGCGCGGACCGCCGGAGACGGATGAGGCCCGGGGCTGATTCTCGTGACAGCTGGCCAGGTCTCGCATCGCGACGAGCACCGTGGAGAGCGACGGATTTCATGGTTCCCTGAAGAGCGACACTCTCTTACCGCCCGCACATCCGCGGGCCCATCCAAACCGAGGAGACGACGCATGGCCCACAAGGCAAGCTTTCACTGGGATGACCCGCTGCTGCTGAACTCGCAGCTGACCGACGACGAACGCCTGGTGCGCGATGCCGCCGCGGCCTATTGCCAGGAGCGGCTCAAGCCGCGCGTGCTGGAGGCCTTCCGCAAGGAGCAGACCGACGCGGCCATCTTCCGCGAGATGGGCGAGCTGGGCCTGCTGGGCCCCACCATTCCGGCCGAGTACGGCGGTGCCGGGCTGAACTACGTCTGCTACGGCCTCGTCGCCCGCGAGGTGGAGCGCGTGGACTCGGGCTACCGCTCGATGATGAGCGTGCAGTCGTCCCTCGTCATGGTGCCCATCTTCGAGTTCGGCAACGAGGCGACGAAGCAGAAATACCTGCCCAGGCTGGCCACGGGCGAGTGGATAGGCTGCTTCGGCCTGACCGAGCCCAACCATGGCTCCGACCCCGGCTCCATGGTCACGCGCGCCCGGTCGGTTGCCGGCGGCTACGAGCTGACCGGCAGCAAGATGTGGATCACCAACAGTCCCATCGCCGACGTCTTCGTCATCTGGGCCAAGGACGACGGTGGGCAGATCCGCGGCTTCGTGCTGGAGAAGGGCGCCAAGGGCCTGTCGGCACCGGCCATCCACGGCAAGGTGGGGCTGCGCGCTTCCATCACCGGCGAGATCGTCATGGACAGGGTGTTCTGCCCCGAGGAGAACGCCTTCCCGGAAGTCCGTGGTTTGAAAGGGCCCTTCACCTGCCTGAACAGCGCCCGCTACGGCATCGCCTGGGGCGCCCTCGGCGCGGCCGAGGACTGCTGGCACACGGCGCGCCAGTACGTGCTGGACCGCAGCCAGTTCGGCAAGCCGCTGGCGGCCAACCAACTCGTGCAGAAGAAGCTGGCCGACATGCAGACCGAGATCACGCTGGGCCTGCAGGGCTGCCTGCGCCTGGGCCGCATGAAGGACGAGGGCACGGCGGCCGTCGAGATCACGTCCATCATGAAGCGCAACTCCTGCGGCAAGAGCCTGGAGATCGCCCGCACGGCGCGCGACATGCTCGGCGGCAACGGCATCTCCGACGAGTTCGGCATCGCCCGCCACCTCGTCAACCTCGAGGTCGTGAACACCTACGAGGGCACGCATGACATCCATGCGCTGATCCTCGGCCGCGCGCAGACGGGCATCGCTGCGTTTTGATGCGCCCCCCGCCCAGCCTCGCGGCGCTGAACGCGCGCGAGTCTGGTCGGCCCCCCGCGGGGGCGGCGATGCTCGCGGCGTTCAGCCGCGAGCACATCGCCTGCGTGCCGGCTTGGGGCGGCCCAGCGCCGGTCCGCGGGGTGGGTAGATCCGTCTGCCCGGGTATGGCGCTTGCCGCCCCCGCGGCATGCGCATCACGCTCGGACAACTCCGCGAGGCGGCCGCCGGCTGCCGCGACTGCCCGCTGTGGCAGGGCGCCACGCAGACCGTCTTCGGCGAAGGCCCGGCGCGAGCTCGGCTGATGCTGGTGGGCGAACAGCCGGGCGACCGGGAAGACCTCGCCGGACGCCCCTTCGTCGGCCCCGCCGGTCACCTGCTGGATGCGGCCCTGGCCGAGCTGGGGTTGGACCGCGCGCAGCTCTACGTGACCAACGCCGTCAAGCACTTCAAGTACGAGCGGCGCGGCAAGCGGCGCATGCACAAGACGCCGGCGCAGCGCGAGATCGAGGCCTGCCATCACTGGCTGGACGACGAGATCACGGCGCTCAGGCCGCAGGCCATCGCCGCGCTGGGCGCGACGGCCGCGCGGGCGCTGCTGGGCCGGCCGGTGGCCGTCACGCGCGAGCGCGGGCAGTGGCTGCGGCGCGAGGACGACACCCCGGTGCTCGTCACGCTGCACCCGTCGGCGCTGCTGCGCCTGCAGGGCGAGGACCGTGCCGCCGCCCATGCCGCCTGGCTGGATGACCTGCGCCTGCTGCTGCAGCTGCCGCGATGACTTGCGGCAGGGAAGGCAGGGCGAGGCATGCTGCACGCCAGCATCAACTGCCGAGGATCGCCATGACCACCCGCCGCCACGCGCTGCTCGCCGCCGCCACCTTGCCCGCCGCGGGGGCGGCCACATCGGCCTCTTCGGCCGCCGAGCCGGGCTGGCCACCGGCCGACGAGATCGCCCGCCGCGTGGCCGAGGTGCGCGCGACCGAGACCGCCTTCGCCGCCGCGTTCGCGGCCCGCGACGTGGCGGCCTTCCGGCGCTTCCTGGCGCCCGACACGATCTGGATGGGCAAGGAGGCGCTCAACGGACCCGACGCCGTGATGGCCGCGTGGAACGCCTGGCTGACATCGCCGCAGCCGCCCTTCAGCTGGACGCCCGACCTGGCGCTGGTGTTGCCCAGCGGCGAACTGGCGAGAACATCCGGCCCCGTGCTGGACCCTGGCGGCAAGACCGTCGGCCGCTTCCAGTCGACTTGGCGCCGCAAGCCGGCCGGCGGCTGGGAGATCGTGTTCGACTTCGGCTCTTAGCTTGGGTTTATCGGTAGAAGGGGCGTCTGCCTGGCCCCACCTATGATCCGACGCTGCAGTCGACTGAGCGTCAACAGTCCTGGCTCGCGACGGTGTTAACCGTCCGGGCGAGCGCAACTGCCGTTTGCAATTGATCGAACAAGACAGGTTGGGGAGGGGCACCGTGTTGACAGAGTGGCTGGACGCCGAGGGGCGTTTTTTCCATCCCGAGCCGCGCGTGCGCGTGGTGCCTCTGCCGCATGGCGGCCACTGCGTCGTGGTGGACAACGCCCTGGCCAACCCGGAAGGCGTGCGCCAGTGGGCGGCGGCGCAGGTATTCCGGCCCCCGACGAGCTTTCCCTATCCGGGCCTGGTTTCCGACGTGCCCGCGGTGCTGGGCGAGCGGGTGGCCGATTTCTTCGCGGAGCATGCACGGGCGCCGCTCGGCGGCCGGCGCACGTTGCGCCACGAGGTGCGGCTGTCATTGCTGAATATGCTCCCCGAGGAACTGCAACCCCGGCTCTGGCAATGCCACCGTGACGTCGTGCCAACTGACCGCAGCTTGTTGTGCGCAGCCGGTGTGCTGTACCTGTTCCATGAGCCTGCGCTGGGGGGAACCAGCTTCTATCGTCCGCTGCGTGACTCTCAAGAGATCGACCGCATGGTGGAGGACAGTTTCAAGCTGGATGGGCCGACCTTCAGTGCACGATATGGCGTGGAGCCGGGCTATATGAAAGGCGACAACGCGTACTTCGAGCGCGTGGCCAAGGTCCTCGCAGCCTGGAACCGCGCCATCTTCTACGATGGCTCCCTCTTTCATGCGCCTGACGTGGATCAGCCCACGCTGCTGAGCAATGACGCGCTCCAGGGCCGCCTCACGCTGAACGGCTTCTTCGCGTGCAAGCGCCAGGCGGCGTGAGCGGCGGGTCGTCTAGCGCGGTCGGGTCAGCTCGATCTCGAACAGCTTGGGCCACAGCTTGCCGGTGACGAACAGCCGCTTCTTCTTCGCGTCGTAGGCAATGCCGTTGAGCACCGCGTCGGGGTTGCTGCGCTGGTTGTCGGGCAGCAGGCCGGCGAGGTCGATCCAGCCCGTCACGCGGCCCGTCCTGGGGTCGATGCGGGCGATGCGGTCGGTCTGCCAGATGTTGGCGAGGATCTCGCCGCCCACCCATTCCAGCTCGTTGAGCTGGGCCACCGGCTGGTCGCCGGCCGTCACCTTCACGCGGCGCAGCTCCTTGAAGGTCAGCGGGTCCAGGAAGCGCAGCTCCGGCGTGCCGTCGCTCAGCACCAGCTCCTTGTCGTTGTGCGTCAGGCCCCAGCCCTCGCCGGGGTAGCTGAACTTGCGCCAGAGCTTGAAGGTCTTGAGGTCCAGCACGAAGGCGGTCTGGTTCTGCCAGGTCAGGCCGATGAGGCGGTCGCCCCATTGCGCGATGCCTTCGCCGAAGACCTCGTCCGGCAGCGCGACCTGCTGCAGCACGCGGCCGGTCTCCAGCTCCACCTTGCGGATGCTGGAGCGGCCATTCAGGCCGGTGCCCTCGTACAGAAAGCCGTCGAGGAAGAACAGGCCCTGCGTGAAGGCATCGGGGTCGTGCGGATAGCTGCGCACGACCTTGAAGCCCTGCACGGGCACGGTCGCCGCGGCTGCGGGGAGGGCGGCGCCGGAGAGTGCGGCCAGCAGCGCGCGTCGGCGCAGGTCGGGTGTAGCTTGCATGCCGGCAGCGTAATTCAAGCTGCCGTGCGAAGCCTTCGCCTGTCGTTCACGCCCCGCCCAGCGCCTTGAACAGCGTGGCCTGCCTCACCCATTGCTGCAGCCGCAGCTGGATGCGCGTCTGCTCGGCGTCGAGCACGGTGCTGCGGATCTGCAGCCAGTCGGCGCGCGAGATCGTGCCCACGTCGTAGCGCAGCGCGGCCAGGCGTTCGTTCTCGGTCGCCTCCTTCAGCCGGCCGGCGTTGGCGGCGAGCTGCTGGGCAGTGCGCTCGGCCTCGATGCGCTGGGCCTCGATGTCGGCCAGCGCCTTTTGCAGCGTGTCGCGCAGCGTCAGGGCCGCGCTGTCGAGTTCGCTGCGCGCGCCGTCGCGCTGCAGGGCCAGGCGTTGCCAGTCGATCAGCGGCACGGCGAGGTTGGCCGCGAAGGAAGCCAGCGGCTGCGACAGCCAGTCGCGCGCATGCACGCCGCCGGTGCCGAGGTTGGCCGAGAAGCTCAGCCGCGGGTAGCGGGCCGCGTCGCTGGCGCGCAGACGGGCCAGCGCGCCGTCCACACCCAGGCGGGCGCGCTGCACGTCGGGCCGGCGGGCGAGCTGCTCGGCCGGCTCGGCCAGGCGCCAGCGCGGCGGCTCGCCGGCGGGCAACACGGCCGCCGGCAGCGGGCCCGGCAGCGGTTCGTCCAGCAGCAGGGCCAGCACATGGCGCTGTAGTTGCGCGTCGGCGCTCAGGTCGGCCAGGCGCGACTCGGCGGCCTGCACGTTGACGGCGATCTTGTCGAGCTCGATGGGCAGCAGCTTGCCCTCGCGCACGCGGGCGCGGGTCAGCGCCAGCGTCTCGCGGGTCAGCGCGAGCTGGGCCTCGGCCAGCGGCTGCTGGGCACGGATGGCGGCCAGCGTCCAGTAGGCCTGGGCCACGTCGCTGCGGATGGACAGCCGGGCCGCGTCGATGTCGGTGCGCGCGGCCTCGGCCTGGGCTCGCTGGGCCGCGTCGGTCTGTGCGAGGCGGTCCCACAGGTCCAGCTCATAGCTCACGCCGATCGACGCGCCATAGCTGCGGCTCCAGCCGGTGGACGTGGTCACGGGCACGGTGACGCCGCCGACGTCGACATTGCGCGTCGTGCTTTGCGTCTCGAGCGGCCGGCTGGCATTGGCCGAGAGGCCGGCATTGGGCATCCAGCGCAGCCCGTTCTGCTCGGCCAGCAGGCGGGCCTGCTGCCAGCGCAGCGCGGCCAGCGCAATGTCGCGGTTGGCTTGCAGCGCGCGGGCCTGCAGCGCGGCCAGTGTCGGGTCCAGCAGGCCGGCCCAGTCGGGGGCGGTGTCGCCACTGGCAAGCGACCAGGCGGCCGGTTCCTTCACGTCGGGTGCCTGCGCGCCGGGGTCGTGGGCGCAGCCGGCGAGCAGGGCCGTGGCCAGGGCGATGGAGGTCAGTCTGTTCATGTTGTCTTTCACTCCCGTGCCAGCGCATCGACCGGGCTGAGTGCCGCCGCGCGCCGCGCCGGCAGTGTGCCGAAGATCAGGCCCACGCCGCTGGACACCGCGAAGGCCACGCCCAGCGCCGCCCAGCTGATGTCGACATGCAGATGCTGCTGCGCCGCGTTGACGCCCTGCGCCGCCAGCCAGCTCAGGGCCACGCCGACGAGGCCGCCCAGGCAGCACAGCACGACGGCCTCGATGAGGAACTGCAGCCGCACGTCGCCCTGGCGCGCGCCGACGGCCATGCGGATGCCGATCTCGCGGGTGCGCTCCGACACCGACACCAGCATGATGTTCATGACGCCCACGCCGCCGACCAGCAGCGAGATGGCCGCCACGCCGGCGAACAGGGCCGCCATCGCGCTCGTCACGCTCTGGAACTTGCGGAACTCCTCTTCGCCGTTCCAGGTGCCGAAGTCCTCGGCGCCGTGCAGCGCCTTCAGGCGATGGATGATCTGCTCGCGCACCTGCTGGGGCGGCACCGTCAGGTCCAGCAGCACGTCGAAGTTGTCGACGTCGGGCCGCGCGTCGAGCTTGCGCGAGAAGGTGGTGTGCGGCAGGTAGAGCTGGCCCAGCCAGCTGCCGAAGCTGAAGGCGCCGCCCTCGGGCGCGACGACGCCGATGACGGTGAAGGGCAGGGCGGCCACGACGGGCGGCGGCGCGCCGGGCAGGGCGGCGGCCTCGGGCGCCACGCCAACCGTCGGGTTCACGAACACCAGCTGGCCGATGGGCGACTCGCCTTTCTTGAAGAGGGCGTCGCGCGACTTCTCGTCCAGCACGACGACCTGGCTGCGCGTCTCGAAGTCCATCGCGGCGAAGTAGCGGCCCTGCACGAGCTTGAGCTTGCGCGCCTTCAAGGTGTTGGCATCGCCGCCGATGGCTTCCAGCATCGCGTCGCGCGATTGATGCCGCGCGGTGAGCTGCAGCTGGCGGTTCAGCGTGACGCCCTTGACGCCGTCCAGCGCGCGCAGCGAGTCGATCTCGTTGGGACGGAAGGGCTGCGGCACGGCGCCCGGCGGCAGGCCGGGATTGCCGCGCCAGACCGGGATGCGGCCGGAGATGAGGCTGCTGAGGTCGGTCTCGATGGAGGCGCGCGCCGCGGTGGTCAGCGCGACGATGCTGACGACGGACGCGATGCCGATGCTGATGCCCAGCATGGACAGCGCCGTGCGCAGCCGGTTGCCCTTCAGCGCCAGCAGCGCCGTCGCGACGGCCTCGCGCCATTGCACCTGGAGGCGGCGGAGTCTTCCACCTTCCTTGACCGGCGGCGCGTCGCTGGGCAGTTCGGTGGGCGGCACATGGCCGGCCGGTGTGCCGTTGTCGGCGACAACCTTGCCGTCCTTGAGCTCGATGACGCGACGCGCATGGCCGGCGACGGCGGCGTCGTGCGTGACGAGGATGATGGTGTGGCCGCGCTGGTTCAGCTCTTCCAGCAGGCGCAGCATCTCGGCGCCCGAGGCCGAGTCCAGCGCGCCGGTGGGTTCGTCGGCCAGGATGATCTGGCCGCCGTTCATCAGCGCCCGCGCGATGGACACGCGCTGCTGCTGGCCGCCGGAGAGTTCATTGGGGCGGTGATGCAGGCGTTCGCCGAGGCCGAGTCGGTCGAGCAGGGCTCTGGCTCTTTCGCTGCGCGGGCCTGTTCCGACGCCGGCGTACACCGCGGGCAGCGCGGCGTTGGCGCGGGCGTCGAGGTGGGGCAGCAGGTGGTAGCGCTGGAAGATGAAGCCGAAGCGCTCGCGGCGCAGCGCGGCGAGCTGGTCGGGGCCGAGGGTGCTGGCGTCCTTGCCGTCGATGAGGAACTGGCCGTGCGTGGGGTTGTCCAGGCAGCCGAGCACGTTCATCAGCGTGCTTTTTCCCGAGCCGGACTGGCCCATGATGGCGACGAACTCGCCAGCTTCGATGGAGAGGCTGACGCCGTCGAGGGCGGGGACGTCGATCTCGCCGAGCTGGTAGTGGCGGGCGACTTGCTTGAGTTCGATCAGAGGCATGCTGGGCGCTCCGTCGATACGGCGGGTTGATGGCAAGTGCCGTGCCGGGAGTTCGCCCCGGCGGGCGACCTACTTTCTTGTGTCGACAAGAAAGTAGGCAAAGAAACGACCCCCGACCGCCCCGCCCCTTCGGGGTCCCCGAGAAACGCAAGGCCCGAAGCCCCGCGCCGAACTCGCGCCGCTACGCTCTGCTCAAACAGGCGTCGCGAGTCAGTTCTTGAAGCGAGCTGCGCTCGCGGGCTTCG